>Ga0153918_1000629_pt1 | contig 15962 bp, 17 predicted proteins | sample TSFL002MetaG_FD_104687 | JGI IMG/M metagenome (GOLD analysis project Ga0153918, IMG submission 104687) | Attine ant fungus gardens microbial communities from Florida, USA - TSFL002 MetaG | ecosystem: Host-associated > Fungi > Mycelium > Unclassified | place: USA: Florida, Paynes Creek Historic... | reverse complement strand
TTATAAATATCCAACAGTAAAAATTACACAGACCACTTTAAGTCCGTAATTACAGGGATGTTAAAGGTACTGCCAAGTTCTACTAATTCGTTTCTGACGCTGTCAATATCCTCGATCCTGTTTTTGGGGATAATAATGGTTGACCCTGCTTTTAGTCTGATAAAAAAATAGGGAGTCACTTCATGTATAACTTGAATCTTCTTTACAGCTAATTTAGACCACGAATCATTATCAGACATTTCCAAGTAACCATCTGCAACCTGGAGTTTACATCCCTGGCGTTCCCAATCTTTAGACATGTTGGCAATGTAACTAGTGTAAAACCTTTTTTGCCGCCAGCGAGTATAGAAAGGAAATATACATCCTACTATTACACCTGCAATTAGAAAGTAAATAGTGAGAAAATGGTTTTTTACAGTCCAGAAATAAAAGGATAACGAAAATATAGCCAAGGTGTTGACAACCCAGCTACGATTGCGCCTTTTTTTTAAGTCAGAATTTTGCCGGCTATAAAATATCAAGGCTTGTACATAGTCAGAGTTGTCCAGTTGGTATTGAAGGTTCATAAGGTTTAGGTTGATAAGGCTTACATCGTTTTCCTGAACTTCCCAAATACGCCCAACGGCAATTTAATACCCGATGTAGCCTGCAAATACAACTCGCCAATTTCCAGATTCTCTACCTGAGGGAAAGAGCCACGAATCAAATTTTCTACAATTACCGATGAGAAGCCCAGCGAGTAAGTGTTAAGGATGAGAAAATGTTCTTTAGGATCAAGCAACTGTACTACGTCCTGCATCATTTCCTGGATGTGGTCTTCCAGTTTCCATTTCTCGCCATTTGGGCCGTGTCCGTAGGCGGGAGGGTCAAGGATGATGCCGTTATATTTTTTACCGCGCTTAATTTCGCGTTTTACAAATTTCAGTGCGTCTTCTACCACCCAACGAATGTCTTGTAAGCCTGAAAGCTCCTGGTTTTCATTGCTCCAGGTAACTACCTGACGGATAGAATCAACGTGTGTAGTATCGGCACCAGCCGCACGGGCTATCAGTGAAGCGCCTCCGGTGTAAGCAAACAGATTAAGCACCTTCGGACTGGGTGTTTTAAATTTTTTGATGGTTGACGAGATATAATCCCAATTAACAGCCTGTTCTGGAAAGATGCCCACGTGCTTAAACGATGTTAAGGCCAGTCGGAACTTAATAGCCGCCTCCGGATTTTTATACTCAATATGCCAGCGGTCAGGCGTTGCTGGGTTTTTCTTCACCCAATCGCCAGAGGTAGCGCTACGGCCTTTAAAACGGATATGATGCAGTTTTTGCCACTCGCTTTGCGGCATGGCCTTGGCCCATACGGCCTGTGGCTCCGGGCGGATCAGGATAACGTTGCCAAAGCGTTCCAGCTTCTCAAAATCTCCGCAATCAATCAGTTCGTAATCTTTCCAGTGGGCGGGAGTAAGGAGTTGGATCATAATCTTGCTTTTAGTCCGGAAGTCGGGAAAGTCCGAAAGTCCGGAAGAATTTCCTGCAAAAATAATAATTTAAGGATAATACTTGGACTGTATGCTTATACATAACTATTAAGACTTTGCGTTTACTAAAAAATATAACTATTTTCATAGTTTAAAGAAGCCTTATGCATAAAACAAGTTTCAAAATTGCCTTAATAGTTCTGGTGACGGCAATTTGCCGTTTGGCCGGTGCGCAATCTGCAATTCCATTTAAAGTAGACGGAAGAGCCGACGATTGGAAAGCCGTGCCTAAATTGTTTAATAAGAATAATAGAGCATCTTATGCCATTATGAACGACAGCGATAACTTATACCTGTTACTGTCTACAAAAGATGTGCACACGGCTTCGAAAATTGTTATGGGCGGTATTACATTTACCCTTACAGGTAAGGGCAAAGAAAAGCAGTGGCCGGCTTTTACCTTTCCGGCTTATGAACGTTCTGAAGAGCTGCGTTATCTGCGGTTTCAAGGCAAGCCGGCAAATACGGCCGATTCGGCCCGTTGCGATTCATTTGCCCGTGTAATCAACACCCGTTTAGATGGCTGGCTTAAAAGCATCGGGCTTAATCATGTATTATCAGCGGGAGATAGCTTGATATCGGTATTTAATGATCTGGGTATAAGGGCAATGGCGAGGATGGATGCACACCTGAATTTTAATGTTGAAATGTGCATTTCGCTAAAATATATTAATACAGGTGGTAGCAATAAGCTAACTTATAACATCAGGCTAAACGGAATAACCGCCGTGAGTGACCGCACTGAACTATCGGCAAGTGGAAGATTTTTACTGTTTTACCGCGGCAATGGTCAACGATTGGCTATGCCGATGACACCTGAATTTGCCGATATGGCTTATGCAACTGATTTTAACGGCGAATATATGCTGATCAGATAAACGATAAGATTCTTCCGGACTTCCCGACTTTCGGTCGTCCGGACTAAAAACCTACAACTTCTCCTTTGCTGCCTGCATAAACTTGCTGGCAAACACAAAGTCGTTCAGTTCCTGGTTATCAGTGTGGGCAATTTCTTTGTTGCTGCCTTCCCACCATTTCTGGCCATTGTGCAGAAAGATGATATGATCGCCAATACCCATTACCGAGTTCATATCGTGCGTTACTACCACGGTAGTGATCTGGTATTCTTCGGTTAGTTCGGCAATCAATTCATCAATCAGAATAGAGGTTTTAGGATCAAGGCCAGAGTTTGGCTCATCCACAAATAAATATTTGGGCTGCATGCTGATGGCACGGGCAATGCCTACGCGCTTCTTCATACCGCCTGACAGCTCTGAAGGGAACAGTTTGTTTTTTCCTTTTAGGTTTACCCGTTCCAGGCAGAAGTTAGCACGGTCGAGCTTTTCAGCACGGGTTTGATCGGTAAACAGGTTGAGGGGGAACATGATGTTTTCCTCCACCGTCATAGAGTCAAACAGGGCCGAGTTTTGGAACAGCATGCCAATTTCTTTACGGATGGGTACACGCTCTTCAAAATTCATGGTGGTAAAGTTCTCACCATTATAAAAAATCTCGCCTTTGGTTGGTTCATGCAAACCCACAATGCATTTAAGCAGGGTGGTTTTACCAGAACCAGAGCCACCGATGATCAGATTGTTTTTACCCGGATGAAACTGTGCGCTGATACCACGCAGCACATGATTTTCGCCAAAGGTTTTGTGTACGTCTTTAACTTCAATCATAACAGCATACGGGTAATAACAAGATCAGCAAACAATACGGCTATACAGCTGTAAACCACGCCCTTCGTGGCTGATTGGCCCACTTCCAGCGCACCGCCAGAGGTATAGAAGCCCTGATAGGCGCAAACAGAAGTAATGATGAAGCCAAACACAATTGATTTAACTATAGAAGTTTGCAGGGTGATGGAGTTAAAGGCATCGCGCAAGCCATAAATATATTGACTGGTGGGAATATCGTTAGAAGCAGCGCAGGCAACATAGCCACCCAATAGCCCAAGTAAGATAGAAACGATGTTTAGCATTGGGAACATCAAGAGTCCTGCAATCACCTTAGGCGAAATGAGATATCCCGGCGCATTAACGCCCATAATTTCCAGTGCATCAATTTGCTCGGTTACACGCATGGTGCCAATTTGCGAGGCGATGCTGGAGCCTACACGACCGGCCAGTACCAATGCCGAAATGGTAGGACTAAACTCAAGGATAGTTGAATCCCTGGCAATACTGCCGGCAATGCTTTTTGGTACCAGCGGACTGCTAAGCTGGAAGGCCACCTGAATAACGGCCACCGCACCAATAAATACCGAGATGATACAGATAATGCCCAGCGAGCCAATGCCCACAGAGACCATTTCGCGCATCACTTCAGCCCAATATACACTGAACTTTTCGGGCTTTTTAAAGCTGAGTTTTAATAGGAGAAGGTATCGGCCGAAGCTATGGAACATGTTTTAAATAAAGGGTAAACCGCGTTAAAAATAGTGTTTTTTGGTAATATGCTTTAGCCTTGGCACTATTTACGCTAATTTTAAAGCATTAAACTATTAACAATGCTTTAATAAGGCGCATTCGGACCCAATTGTTTGTGCTCTCATTAAAAAACACTTAGCCCAATGAATAATGCCATCATCACCGGTGCCACCCGCGGTATGGGTCGCGCTATCAGTATAGCTTTTGCCAAAGAAGGTTTCAATCTGGCCGTTTGCGCCCGCAACGCCGGTGAACTGGAAGCCTTTAAACAAGAACTACTGCAAATTAACCCGCAGATAAAAGTGGCGGCCGTTACTGCCGATATCAGCCTGAAAGAACAGATACAAGCCTTTGCCAACCAGGCCGAGCAAGAGCTGGGCGAGATCAATATCATTGTTAATAACGCCGGCATTTATCAGCCCACCAGCATCCTGGATGATGAGGATAGTGTGTTTAACCGGCTAATGAATACTAACCTTTTGCCCGCTTATGAACTATATCGCTACTTCGGTAGAAAGCTGATTGCAGCACGCAGGGGGCATATTTTTACCATTTGCTCTTCGGCTTCAAAAAATGTGGTGAAAGAAGCTGGTACCTACAGTGTAACAAAGTTTGCCTTGCTGGGTCTTAATAATGTTATGCGACAGGAAATGCAGCAATATGGCGTAAAAGTTACCGCGGTGATACCGGGATCAACCCTTACCTCATCGTGGGACGGCACTACCATTCCGGCGGAGCGATTTATACTCCCTGAAGATATTGCCTCGGCTATTGTAAATGCTTATAAAATGAGCCCGGGAGCCAACGTAGATGAAATTGCCATGATGCCCGTTTTCGGTCAGCTGTAACAATCACTTAAAATAAGACATCATCATGGACAGAAAATTATACCGCGACGAATCCCAGAAAAAAGTAGCAGGGGTATGCGCGGGTTTAGCAGACCATTTTGGCACCGAAGTATCAACCATGCGGTTAATATTTGTGCTCGGCCTGTTTTTACACGGCCTTAGCGGCTTGGTATATGTTATTTTATGGATTGTATTGCCAGGCAGAAATTTTGGCCCCAAACAACCTTTTGTTGATTATACCGTGCCACCTCAGCAACCTTATACCAATTACAACGTACCGCCGCAGCAGGCATATACAGATTATACTGTGCCGCCGGTGCCTCCGATGAATCCACAACCGCCAAGGCCGGTAAGAAACGGCCCATCTACAGGCGCTATAGTTGGCGGGAGCATTATGGTGGTGATAGGCGTGCTGATATTGCTTAAACAATTTCATATACTTTCTATCTGGCATTTCATGCACTTCTGGCCGGTTAGCCTCATTATAGTGGGCGTAATCTTTGTAATCAGCAGCTTTATGGGCAGCTCTGCACCGGCAGAAGAAGTGAATGATCAGGATAATTCAATTAATGACAACCCTCCAACAGTTTAAAAATCATGAAACGCGATAAATTAATTCCGGGCATCATTTTGATAGGCCTGGGTGTGATATTCTTACTGCATAGCTTCGGTATTGTGCACTTCCATTGGTTCAACTTTATACGTATGTGGCCGGTGTTCCTGGTTATTGCGGGTATTAATCTGATGCTCTCTAACGTACGTGCCGGATGGGCCAGTGCATTGAGAATAATAGTAGTGCTGGGAGGCATCTGCGTACTGCTGTTTGCCAGTATAGACGACCGTCGCTCGGGCTGGCCGGCCTTCACCTTCCGTTATAATGTTGATGACGATAATGACGTAGATAGTGTTAGTACCGATGATGGCAAGATTGTAAAAATGGAAGGCACTAATGAATATACCGAATCTTTTCACCCGGGAGTAAAAGAAGCCCGACTAAAAATTCAAGGTGGGGCTACGCGCTATGAACTGCGCGACAGCACTGCTGATCTGTTCCATGCTGTAGCTACCGGTTATGGTAGTAACTATAATTTCAATAGCCAGGGCAAAGATTCGTCGTATACCATCAACTTTAATATGGCAAAAAATAGTCATCGCTTTAACTGGAATGATAATGACCATGGTAATGAAGCTAAGATCAAATTGAATACCCTGCCGGTTTGGGATATTGATATCAACACTGGCGCCACCGAGGTTAACTTTGACTTGAGCAAATTCAAAATACGCACCCTGGATCTGAACGGCGGTGCTGCATCCTTCAAAGTAAAAATGGGTCAGCCGCTGGCTAATACCCGTTTGGATATTAATACCGGTGTTTCTGAAGTAAAGATCAGCATCCCGCAAAACGCTGCCTGCCAGATTACAACCGATTCTGGCCTGTCATCAAACCAATTTGATGGCTTTAACAAAACCAGCGATAAGCATTACGAAACTCCTGGTTTTGCCAATGCGGCCAACAAAATGTACATTAACATTAGCGGTGGCATCTCTGATTTTAAAGTACAACGGTATTGAGATGGATGATAGATTATGGTTCATAGATCATGGCCATTGTGATTCATAAACTTCTCAAACCTGTTATAACAGTGCCCCATGATCTATGAACTGATATGAACCATGAGCCAAAGAAATATCTGCTGGTAATAAACGGAAGGCCCGAAGGGCCTTTTGCTGTTGATGAGCTGCGGCAAAAAGTCCTTAAGCCTGGCGATTTTGTGCGTACCGATGGCATGGCCGATTATAAGGAGGCACATGAAGTGCCTGAGCTGCGTAAGCTCTTTGGTTTTAAAAGGCAGATAGCCACACCCCAATACTTTGGTAGTTTTGATCAGCGTTTGCTGGCGTCGGTGATTGATTGGGTTCTGGTTTCAGCCGGGTTTGTTATTGTAGCGTTGTGCGCTATTTTGTCCACGCATAATCAGGCAATACGATCTGTTATTGCTTTTAGTTTGATTGTCATCATCCCTTTTGCCAATTTTATTTATCATATATTGATGGAAAGCTCTGCTAAACAGGCTACCTATGGCAAGCTGATCCTCAAAATAAAAGTGAGCGATATAGAGGGCAGACGCATTACGGCTGAGCGCGCTGCCAGGCGTAATCTGTTCCGTATGTTTTCTATAGCAACTTTTTATATTGGTTATTTAATCTGTTTCTTCAATAAAAAGCAGCAATGTTTGCACGATATGCTTGCACAGACGTTGGTGGTGAAGGATCGGCTGATATAACGCCTCCCCCAACACTCTCAAAGGAGAGGGCTTTATTTAAATAGCAGAAAAAATCTCTGTACTCCTCTGTGCAAAGGCGCTATGTTCTCTGTGGTTAATAATGACAGCCAGGAACAGTTAAATTACTTCAAAGTGGCCAATTTCCGTTTTTCAGCAGGTAGGGTTTCAAAATTTTTGTAGCATGAATCAATATAACGCAGCAGGTTAAAACCATTAGAGGTATACTGTGGCACAGTCGGCATATAACGAACTCTAAACGCCATCAGTTCATCGCCTCTAAGCGGCAGGTATTTGCTCAGGTTACGCAATGCAAAAACGGTATCAATAATCAGGCGGTTACGCTCGGTATATTCCCATTGCGCTGCTTTTGCTTGCTGACGCTCTTCTTTTTTGTTTGACCAGATGCGTATGGCTATACCGCCTTTCAGATTACCATTCTCATCACGCTGATAAACTACACTCTGGTTATGGAAGTCAGGATCATACTTTTTAAAGCTTTGCACTTGCTGACTGGTCACGTTTACCTCATCCAGCATGTGCTTCTTTGGTTCCAGAAAAATTTCTTTTGGTTTGAGGCTGATCAACACCAATGTGTCTATTTCGTAACCGAAATTATTGAAGACGATCACATCGTTTAGGACAGCGTCGATATCGAAACGGCCTTTGTCGTCGGTTTCCGTAAATTTTTTGGTTCGCAGGTTTTGGATCCGCACACCGGCCAGGTGAATGTGGGTTTTGTTCTCAAACACCCGTCCGCTCAGTTTCTGCTGGGCGTTGGCGGTGATAGCAAAAAGCAACAGGATGAGCAGGCATAGGTAACGCATGCCCTAATTTACGCGATGGATTTGGTTGTAAGTGTTAAGAGATAGTTAAAAAGTAAGCGATGGGTTAATGACTTCTGCTGGTATAAACGAGCGAAAGCAACTTCACTTACGTTATTGCGAGGAACGAAGACAACCCGACCGAAGGGAGCTCATTAATGCCGTTAAAAACAATTAACAATATTAATAATCTCTGCAAATACAAAGCCGCTATGTAAATTGAATTGTCCTGTACAGAGATTGCTTCGTTCTTACAACAATGACGTGACCAAATCCCCGATCAATAATTAATCACCTGCTCTTCTAACTGCGCAGGCAGCTCGCGCCAGTCATATTTCTGGGTGCGTAATTGCGGTTCAAAACCGGCTTCGCGAATGGCGGTTTGAATACCTTGCGCAGTAAAACGGTGCGGCGCACCAGCGGCTGATACTACGTTCTCTTCAATCATAATCGAACCAAAATCATTGGCACCGGCATGCAGGCAGGTTTGGGCCACCTGTTTACCTACCGTGAGCCATGAGGCCTGGATGTTTTTGATATTTGGTAACATGATGCGACTTAGCGCAATCATGCGGATATATTCATCGCCTGATATGTTGTTAGTAATGCCGCGCACTTTACGCAGCAGGGTGCCATCATCCTGAAATGGCCATGGAATAAAGGCAATGAAGCCATGATGTCCTTCTGGTTTTTCTGACTGTACCTGACGGATCCATACCAGGTGCTCAAAGCGCTCCTCTATAGTTTCTACATGGCCAAACATCATGGTAGCCGATGTGGGCAGGTTGAGTTTGTGTGCGGCACGCATTACATCTAGCCACTCTTTACCGCCGCATTTACCTTTTGAGATGAGACGACGCACACGGTCATTGAGTATTTCGGCACCGGCACCAGGTAAGGAGTCAAGCCCTGCTTCTTGTAAGGCTTTTAATACATCGTAATGGGTCATGCCTTCCAGCTTAGCTACGTGAGCAATTTCCGGCGGACCGAGCGAGTGCAGTTTCAGCGTTGGATAAAGTTCTTTTAGTTGCCTGAACAGGTCTGCATAAAATGCTAGGCCCAGGTCCGGATGGTGGCCGCCCTGCAGCAACAACTGATCGCCGCCATAGCGGAAGGTTTCTTCTATCTTACGTTTATAGGTCTCAATATCGGTAATGTAGCTATCCTCGTGCCCCGGGCGACGGAAAAAGTTACAGAACTTGCAGTTAGCAATACAAACGTTGGTGGTGTTTACGTTACGGTCTATCTGCCAGGTTACCTTACCGTGCGGTACCTGTATTTTACGCAGCTGATTGGCAACATAAGCCAGTTCTGCGGTCGGTGCGTTGTGGTAAAGGTATACGCCTTCTTCAATAGAAAGAAACTCAAAGTTAAGGGCGCGCTGTAACAGTTCGGCAGTATTCATGGTGGCAAAAATACATACATTTAAAATGCGATATTCCACAAAAACACACTAAAGTGTCAGTTTTTAAAAAGCCGGCTTTACTTTTTATTTTATTTCACTCTAATTATAGTTAATTGCCTGGAAAACGCTACCAGTCATAAGTTGTTATATCTTAAAACCTTTACCATGAAAAAGCTATTCTTTATTCCGTTTGCGGGCTTGTTGCTGCTTTCAGCCTGCAAAACTTATCAGCTCAACACTATCAGTAGTGTTAATGTACCTATGGATGATAAAACCGGTAAGTTTAATGTAGAAAATGACTCGGTGAAAATTACCTATTCTTTCAGCGGAAAGAACGCGCCCATTAATGTTGCAGTTTATAACAAATTAAATGAGCCAATTTATGTAGATTGGAAGCGATCTGCCTATATTATAGATAAAAAAGCAACCAGTTTTTCAGACCGCGCTGTTAAAATTGATGGCACCTACGATGGGGCTACCTCGCAATATCATTCAGGCAAATATTCAGGTACTTCTTATACCAGTGGTAGTTTGCAGGCAACGGCCAACCTGCCAGAAAATATTATGTTTATACCACCACATGCAGAGGTAGATAAAACTTTGGCAGAAATTGCACCCGAGCAAAACCGGTTTATTCAAGATTCGCTTGTAACCAAGGTGCAAATTAACGATCAACTCACCGCCATGCCGTTTAACGCAAAGATGGCCAAGTTTAATAAAAGTAACTCACCGTTGTTTTTTAAGAGTTATATAACCATGTATACCATTAATAACAACGTGCAGAAGTTTATGACGTATACCAATGAGTTTTATGTTTCAGAAACTGTGGAGTCGGCCCATGGGCCAGAAAGTTTTTCGTGGTTCAAGCCACAACGCGGCGATTCTTTCTACAGCAATATCAAATCGCAATGGGGGAGAGCGGGCGCCAATTAATATTCAGCTATTACTTTTAGATATAAAAACGGGCCGGAAGATACCTTCCGGCCCGTTTTATAAAATTAAGACGGTTTAGTTACCACTTTTGGTTTTTCAACCTTCTTTTTGGTTTTGTAACCGCTGTAGTGTTTATGTTTGCTAAACACATTATGCACTTTCTGGCCAATAGTAGAGGTGCGTTTTACTTTAATTTTTTCAGGTGTTTGCGCAAATGCGATGCTGAAGCCCAGCACCATCATAAGCATTAATGTTAGCTTTTTCATAGGGTTGTATTTTTTCTTAACACAACTACTGTTTTTATGAAAATGTTTTAACTAATTGATATTTAGACTTTCCTGCTAATTTATTTCTCCAATTCTCTACGTAGCACCGGCATGCTCATACAATGAAAACCGCCACGCGCACGCGAGAGTTCTGCTGATGGCATCAGGATCAATGTATCATGCATAGTTTCAGGGTCTGCCTCATTATCCTCTATCCGACGCAGCAGATCGGTCACCTTAATTACTTTGAATCCGTTTTGGCGGAATGCCTCTACTGTTTTGGTATTTCTGTCATAGCCAAGTACCACGCCTGCACGTAGGGCCAGCAGGTTGCAGGAGTCTGTCCATTGTTCGCGCGAGTCATAGGGGAAAATGCCGTTGCCTGAATAGATAAACCGAGTAGGGGTTGTGCTGCCCAAATCATTCCGGCTTACATCATCCAGCAGTTCTTCTATAGATGCAAAGCGGCGCGGGGCCAGTTCGCCTGTTTCAAATTGAAAGATCTCTACTTTATCCCGGCCTTTTCTTTCGCCCAGCCAGTCGGTCGGCTCTGCGGTTTCAGGATCAATTTCTTTTTTGCTTAATGAACCCAGCATCACCCAGGTATCACGCTTCACCTGCGTAAAAATGGTATCGATGTGCATATAATCACGCTTATGCGGAATTTTTACTACCGTTACCTTGCTCACCACTTTGTGCTCAAAAAGTAGTTTAATAGCCTCGTTAGCGCCGCTGATCGAGGTACGCTCGCTACAACCAATAATCACGTGGTTGGGCGCAACCACCATTACATCGCCGCCTTCTAAAGTGGTTTTGCCTTCGGTATCCTCGCCGGGGCGCAAAAAATGTTGAACGGTTTCTGGTATTTCAATAATGTTATCCCGATAAGCCTCAAACAGGGGATGATTGAAAAATATGTACCTAACCAGCAATGTTTCGCGCGAGCGGGCTTTTTTTGCCGGCTTGTTAATCAGGATATGTTGATTGATGACTATGCCGATATCGCGCGAAAAGATAAGGTTAGGGATAGGCGCAAAGATCATATTATCGTCGCCCATGGCGCCTGAAATAAAGATCTTGGCCAGCTCTACCGGCGGCGTTTCTATGAGTTGTTGCTGTAGGCGATAGTTACAGCCTTCTATAGCGCAAACAGATGCCACCAGTTTTTCGCAAATGCTTTCCTCGGCCAATATATCGGCCAGCAGCATTTCTAACTCAATTACTTTGGTTGATGCATGGAAGGCAGCATTATCAGGTTTAAAGAAAGAACGATTATGCGCGCGGGAGTTCACTTCTTCCAACCGGCCTTTTATTTTTTCAGGATCGAGAAAGTAGAGCAGCAGCTTAACGTAGTGGTCATACTCGTTTTTGCGCATGGTATCGAGGTGCACAATATCTTCAAACAGCCAATCCTGTGCTTTTGACGGCACCACCTTACCCAGCCCACTATCCGGACTGTGAATTAACAAGGCTTTCAGCGTACCAACTTCTGAGCCAACCCCTAGTTTAAAATTGTTATCAGATAACATAGGTAGCTAAGTTAGTGCTTTTAGTCCGAAAGTCGGAAAGTCAACAGGTCCGAAAGATTTTAAAAATAGGCGTAATAATCGTCTTCGCTTTCTGTCTTTCGGACGCTCCGTCTTCCGGACTTCCCGACTTATTATTACTTTTGCGCCAATGGACTTTATAATAGACGCTACCTTAAAAGCTGTTAAGCATCTTTACAATACAGATATTACACCAGCCGATGTCAGTCTGCAACAAACCCGTAAGGAGTTTGAAGGACAGTTAACCATCGTTACTTTTCCGTTTACCAAGTTGTCGCGCAAATCGCCTGAGCAAACCGGGGCCGATATTGGCGAGTTTCTTAAAGAGTGCGTAAAAGAGGTAGCCAGTTACAATGTGATCAAAGGCTTCCTTAATATTTCTATTGCCGATAGCTATTGGCTGGAGCAATTTTATACCAATGTACTTGGTGCTAATTATAGCGAGGTGAAGCCGAACGGTAAAAAAGTGATGGTAGAATATTCATCGCCAAACACTAATAAGCCGTTGCATCTGGGGCACATCCGTAACAACCTGCTGGGTTACTCGGTAGCGCAAATTTTGGCCGCTGCCGGTTATGAGGTGATCAAAGCTAATTTGGTGAATGATCGCGGGATCCACATCTGTAAAAGTATGCTGGCATGGCAAAAGTTTGGCAATGGCGAAACACCGGAAATCAGTGGCTTGAAAGGCGATCACCTGGTGGGTAAGTACTATGTGATTTTTGATAAAGAATACAAAAAGCAGATAGACGAATTAAAGGCTGCCGGTCAGACTGAAGAAGAAGCCAAAAAGAACGCTCCGCTGATTGTGGAAGCTCAGCAAATGCTGCAAAAATGGGAGGCAGGCGATCAGGAAGTAATCAGTCTGTGGGAAACCATGAACGGTTGGGTATATGCCGGTTTCGAAAAAACCTACAATGCGCTGGGCGTCGATTTTGATAAATATTACTACGAGAGTAACACCTACCTGTTAGGCAAAGATATAGTTGAAGAGGGTTTGGCCAGCGGCGTTTTCTTCCAGAAAGAAGATGGCTCGGTTTGGATTGACCTGACTGCCGACGGCCTCGACCAGAAACTGGTGCGCCGTGGCGATGGTACTTCTGTTTACATTACCCAGGATATGGGTACAGCCCAGCTAAAGTATGATGACTACCAGGTAGACCAGTCTATCTACGTAGTAGGTAACGAGCAGGATTATCACTTTAAGGTGTTGTTCCTCATCCTGGAGAAGTTGGGTAAAAGCTGGGCCAAAGGTTTGTACCATTTGTCATACGGTATGGTAGACCTGCCATCTGGCAAAATGAAAAGTCGTGAGGGAACCGTTGTGGATGCAGACGACCTGATCGCCGAGATGGAGACCACAGCTAAAGAACAAACCGAGGCGCTGGGCAAAGTGGATGGTTTTAGTGAAGAAGAAAAGAGCGAACTGTATCATACCATTGGTATGGGCGCCCTCAAATATTTCCTGCTGAAAGTTGAGCCAAAGAAACGTTTGTTGTTTGACCCGAACGAGTCGATTGATTTCCAAGGGCATACCGGTCCGTTTATTCAGTATACGCATGCCCGTATCTGCTCGGTAGTGGGTAGGGCAGAAGTAAATATTGATGACGAGATTGATGCTGAACTGTCTGGTGTAGAGCGTGATCTGATCATCTTGCTCACCCAGTACCGCGATATGATCCAACAGGCGGCTAAAGATTATAACCCGGCAGCCGTAGCCAACTATGTTTATGAACTGGCTAAAGCATTCAATAAGTTTTACCACGAAAAATCGATCCTCCAGGCTGGTACCAAAGAGCAAATGCAATTCCGCTTGCAACTGGCCAAAGCCAGTGCTGCTGTTATTAAAGCCGGCATGAAACTGCTGGGCATTGAAGTGCCGGAGCGGATGTAGTTATTGAGGAGAAAGGATAAAGGTAAAAGGCGAAAGGTTTCAAAAACCTTTCGCCTTTTTTATTAAGATCGAATACAGTAGGTATCTGATTCTTCAGGTCATCCCCGAGACAGGTTCGACACGACGGGTGAGGTGAGCCAGTTTAAAATTTCTCCTCAATCCCCAACCCAAACAGCGCAAAATCATATTTTACCGGATCGAGTGGATCGAATTGTTTAAGGCGTTCGGTTAGTTCAACGGCGGTTTGCCAATCGGTTTGTTTGCGGTTAATGAGCAGGAGTTTGCGGGCTACACGGTCAACATGTAAATCGCAGGGTACGATGAGATCGGCAGGGGAGAGTTTGTTCCAGATGCCGAAATCTACACCGCAATCATCCTTCCGTACCATCCAGCGCAGAAACATATTAAGGCGTTTGCAGGTTGATTTTTGCGAGGGTGATGAAACGTGTTTCTTGGTGCGATGAGGATAATCGGGCAAAGAGAAGAAATAGGAGCGGAAGTGGTTTAGCGCAGCTTCAGCCCCCCAGTCCCCTAAAGGGGGAGCTATTGTCTCGAGGCTTTTAAACTCCCCCTTTAGGGGGCCGGGGGGCTTTGGTACAAAAGCATCCTCAAGGCTTTGGTGATTTTCATAATGATAACGGAAGAACGCAATAAAATACAGCGTATCCACATCATTAAACGTACGATGCTTGAATTTTAAAAGCTTCTTCAGATCAGGTTCCTCATGATTCATAATGAAATCGTAAGGTGCACCATCCATCAGGCTAATCAGTTCTTTGCATTTCTTGATGATGGTAACGCGTTGTCCCCAGGCCAGGGTGGCAGCCCAGAAACCCATGATCTCAATATCCTGCTTTTTGCTGAACAGGTGCGGAATGCAGATCGGGTCGTTCTCAATAAAACCGGGTTGGTTGTATTGTGCCACCTTGGCATCGAGAAAGGCTTTGAGGTTTTCAATCATACTGGGGAGAGATTCAAAACTTAGTAAACTACTTAGGCTGTATTTTAATAAATAGAATTATCGCTTATATTGATTTTGTGCACAACTTCAGCAAAAGAGTCTGCTATCGGGTGCTCATCAACGCAGTCATAATATTTGTATATCCCTGGGCGATTTTTATGAAAACCAATAAAACTGCTACAGATTAAAAAATCGCAAAATCCAATAAAGTCTTGATTCTCAAATTGGGCCGATTCTTCTATTATTCTTTCAAGAGACCAGAATGAAAACATATGTTGTTGCCATTCATAATCTTCAAAACCGTTGGCAATTAAGTAAAGGGCTTTGAAATCGCTTGGAAAGCTATAGCCTAAAATTGCCTCAGCGTTTGATAATGTATTTAGCGAGGCAGGTGGGTTCAACTTGGTCTCATTGTCAGACCACATAGACAGTGCTTTTTCAATCCAACCTTCCATATTTCTTAGTTGGTTTTTTATATAAGAAAGCAATCTCTCCACAGAACTATCGGATTTACATGTCCGTTATTCATGTACAGAGATTGCTTCGTTCCTCGCAATGGCGTGGATTTATTTTTTGTCTCTTGATTCTTACTTCCTGATTCTAATCTCAAGCCAGCGCTTGCTTCAAATCATCCAGCAAATCATCAATATCCTCCACACCTACACTCAGGCGTAGCAGGTTATCTACCACTCCCGCAGCTTCGCGTACTTCTTTTGGAATAGAGGCGTGGGTCATGGTGGCAGGGTGATTGATCAGCGACTCTACACCGCCCAGTGATTCGGCCAGCGTAAATACCTTGAATGAGCCGGCCACACGGAACGTTTCCTGCAAGTCGGCACCTTTTAATACGATAGAGATCATGCCGCCAAAATCGCGCATTTGCTGTTTGGCTATCTGGTGATTCGGATGATCGGTGAAGCCCGGCCAGTAGATTTTCTCTACTTTCGGGTGTGTTTTTAAGAACTCGGCTACTTTACGACCGTTTTCGCAATGGGCTTTCATGCGCAGGTGCAGGGTTTTGATACCACGCAGCACCAGG
>Ga0153918_1000628_pt1 | contig 16042 bp, 17 predicted proteins | sample TSFL002MetaG_FD_104687 | JGI IMG/M metagenome (GOLD analysis project Ga0153918, IMG submission 104687) | Attine ant fungus gardens microbial communities from Florida, USA - TSFL002 MetaG | ecosystem: Host-associated > Fungi > Mycelium > Unclassified | place: USA: Florida, Paynes Creek Historic... | reverse complement strand
ATGTTGGATTTGCTGGAAACATCATCACAGTCTTTATTAGGGGTGATTAATGATGTGCTGGATATCTCTAAAATTGAGGCCGGTAAATTTAGTATTGTACGGTCGTCCAACAGTTTGCGTACGCTATGTAAGGCAGTTCATGATTTGCTTAAATACAAAGCTGATGAAAAGAACATTGAACTGCTGCTGGAGATTGACAATAACGTGCCCGATTACGTAATGGTTGACTCTTTACGTATCAACCAGATACTGATGAACCTGCTTAGCAACGCCATTAAGTTTACCGATCGCGGTTACGTAAAGCTGAAACTGACAGAGCTTCAACGTCATGGCGATAAATCAAAAATACAGTTTACCGTAGAGGATACCGGTATCGGTATTCCTGCTGACAGACTATCTAAAATATTCGATTCATTTGAGCAGGCTGAAGACGATACCTCAGCCAAATATGGTGGTACAGGCTTAGGCTTAACTATTGTTAAGAAGCTGATAGAATTGAAGGGAGGCAAACTTACCGTAAGCAGCATAGCAGGGAAGGGTAGTAACTTTAATTTTGCTAATTGGTATACGTTGGCACAAGCGCCTAAAACAGAGGTTGAGCCGCGCCGAAATAACAAAGAACTGCCTCCATTTAAAGATTTACGCGTACTTGTAGCAGAAGACAACCTGGTCAATCAGTTTATGCTCTCAAAGATGCTGAAAGATTGGCAGGCACAGGTAGATATGGTTGATAACGGCCGAAAAGCCCTCGAAAAGCTGAAAAGCAAACCGTTTGATATTGTGCTGATGGACACGCATATGCCCGAGATGAACGGCTACGAAACCGCTAAAACCATTCGGCTTGATCTGGAAGAACCGGCGCGCAGCATCCCAATTATATCACTCTCTGCAGCCTCTTTTGATCATGAACAGCAGCAGGCCATTGCCGCCGGCATGAATGATGTACTGGCCAAGCCATTCCTGCCGCATGAGTTGCACGATAAGATTGAACAGCAATTAAAACTGAAAGGGGTGCTGATTTAAAACAGACTGGTTTGGCCAACGCCTAACACCTTAGCTTCATGTTGCAACAGCCATTGTTTACGCCACAGACCACCTGCATAACCGGTCAGGCTACCGTCTGATCCCACCACCCGGTGACAGGGCACTACCACCCACATATGGTTGCGACCATTAGCAGATGCAATGGCACGAATGCCCAGCGGATTGTTCATGCGGTTAGCTTGTTGGGCGTAGGTAATGGTTTTGCCGTAATCTATCTTTTCTAACTCCTGCCATACTTCCTGCTGAAAATCAGTGCCTTTCTGCCGGTAGGGAAAGTCGAAATTGAGGCGCGTGCCTGCAAAGTATTCATCTAGTTGCTCAATAGCCATTACTACAGCCGGACAGCTTTCGGTAGCGTCGTCTTTCGGTTCATCATAAATCAGAATTGAAACCACCTGGTTGTCCTCAGCCTCAATACGGGCAAAGCCTAAGGGATTTTTATAATATACTACCGGCATGTACTTGCTAATTTATTTGGTAAATTTAGAAAAAATCTCTCGGCGCAGTGTCAGTTTTTAATAATAATCAGCAGTAAAAACTAATTATATTTGTGGTCAATGAGTCTGTACCACCAAACACTGCAACTGCTTAAAAAAGAGATATTGATAGAGTACCGTGCCAAGTATGCATTTAATGGCGTTTTACTATATGTGGTGTCTACCGTGTTTGTGTGTTACATCGCTTTCAGTCTAAGTCAGGGTTTTGAGCAGAGCCAGGGCTACACCATTGTATGGAACGTATTGTTCTGGATTATTATGTTGTTTGCTGCTGTTAACGCCATTGCCAAAAGTTTCTTGATAGAGAACCGGGGGCGGATGTTGTATTACTATACCATCACCAGCGCGCGGGCGGTTATCCTCTCTAAAACCATCTATAACAGTTTACTAATGCTGTTGCTCACACTCTTGACCATGGTGGTTTACCTTATTTTTTTTAACAACACCATTGGCGATGTGATTTATTATTTCATAGCCGTATTATTGGGTAGCATCAGCTTTTCAACGGTATTTACCATGATCTCGGCCATTGCATCCAAAGCTGGCAACAATAGCGGTTTGATGGCGGTGCTTAGTTTCCCGGTAATTATTCCACTGATTATTATCCTGATAAAACTCAGTAAAAATGCAATGGACGGCATTGACCATAGTTTTAGTTACGGACATATTACCATGTTGTGCGGCATCAATGTAATTGTGGTTGCCACATCGTTATTATTGTTTCCGTACCTGTGGAGAGATTAAGCCTCTTAACCCCATAAAGGGAATTTATAGAATGATGACCAATAATAATACCCCTAACTGGCCATCCCTTCAATGGGTTAAATGCCTTTTATTTCTTTTACTTTTCCCTTCGTTGCTTTTGGCACAGAGCTCCATTAGTGGTAAAGTGGTGCGGATTGACAGCAAAGGCCCCTTAAGTAAAGTGAGCGTATTCCTGGGCAACTCATCCTACGGAACTATCACTAATGATGATGGCACTTTTACGCTCAACAACGTTAAGCCCGGGCAATATGAGTTGATTGTAACGATGGTGGGCTTTGAGGATAACATACAAACGGTATTGGTAAGTAAAGATCCAGTGAAGCTGAACATAGAAATGTTCCCCAAGATTACTGAACTACATGAGGTGGTGGTGACAGACAATGCCAACTGGAAGGCCAATTATGCCATGTTTAAGCCGGTGTTTCTGGGTACGTCTGACAATGCGAAGAAGTGCACCATCCTTAATCCGCATGATATCAGCCTGGTGTATAAAAAGTCAAAGAAAACATTGCAAGCCTTCTCGTCTGATTTTATCGTTATTGAGAATAAGGCGTTAGGCTACAATGTAAAAATGCTGCTCAAGGATTTTAAGTTCGATGATTTGAACAATGTGATATCGTGGCAAGGAAAGCTGTTGTTTGAAGAATTGAAAGGCTCGGCATCGCAAAAGGCAGTGTGGGATAAGCGCAGGCAAGAAATCTATTATGGGTCACCAATGCATTTCTTCCGTTCGCTCAGATTGGGTAATCTGAGTGATCAAGGCTTTCAGGTAATGATCCTGGTACGCAGGCCTGATCCGGAACGCCCGCCACAGGATGTGATTGTGAGAGAGTACGAGCATTTCAAAAACGGTTTTCTGAAGGATTCTATCAACTATTGGGCACGTATGTATAACCGTACCAAGTACATCAATCAGTTAATCAGAACTCCCGTCAAAGAAACTCAAATTATGACGGAGACCTCGCAACCCGGCATTTATGGTTTGGAGTTTCCTGAATGTCTGTATGTGATGTACACCAAGAAAAGAGAAGATGTGGATTTTAAAGACGTTTACCGTCCGCTGGATCTGCCCAACTATGAAACCAGCGTAGTAACGTTAAATGGTAAATACGCCTTATTTGATATGAATGGGTCTGTTATATCAAGTCCTAGTCCGCTGTTTGAAGGCACCTGGTCAAAAGACAAAGTGGCTGAATTGCTGCCGGTTGATTATTTGCCGCCGGGCGTACATTAAACGCATAATCATCTTTGCGTAACAGATAACTTTAAGCCTCACCTAAATCCTCTCCAAAGGAGAGAATTTACAATACCTTTTAGGGTAGGGTAAGGCGTTTATCTTCTTTTTGCAATCTTTACTTAACGCTGTCTAAACTTTGTAATTTGTTATACCTTTGTCACGCTAAATTAACATGAAGATAATCTATCAATGGTGGTGGAAGGTACTCACGTTGGTACTGATATTTTATACCCTTTTTGCCGGGATGCTGTTCCGCGTACCGGCGTTGCCCATACTGCACGAAACTATACGTAACCTCTATTTCCACGTACCTATGTGGATGGCCATGCTCACATCGCTGGTTATATCAGTAGTGTTTAGTTTAATGTACCTCACAACAGGTAAGCCAGAATATGATCTGGCCTCTGTAGAGAGTGTGAAGACTGGCATTATGTTTTTTGTGCTAGGATTGATTACCGGCATGATGTGGGCTAAATATACCTGGGGCGCCTATTGGAGTAACGACCCGAAACAGAACAGTGCTGCCATCGCATTTTTATTATACTGTGCTTACCTGGTGTTGCGTAACTCGGTTGATGAAGAGCAAAAGCGGGCCAAGATATCCGCCATTTATAACGTTTTTGCCTTCCCGGTAATGCTGGTGCTAATATTTGTGCTACCGCGATTAACAGATTCATTACATCCGGGCAATGGCGGTAACCCTGCTTTTGGCCGTTATGATTTGGATAGCCATATGCGTGTGGTACTTTACCCTGCGTTTTTGGGTTGGAGCTTGTTATCAGTTTGGATTGCCAGCCTCCGCTACCGCATGGCCTTGCAGGAATACAAAAAGAATACCCTTTAAATGAAAAGATACTTTATTACCCTTCTGTTATTATTTGTTACCAGCCTGCTATTTGCGCAAAGTGCGCAGCCTACAGAAATGGCCGATGCTTTTCGTAGTCAGGGAAAAATCTATGTGGTAATTGCTACCATTGCTATCATATTTGTGGGCTTGGCCATTTATCTGGTAATGATTGACAGAAGGCTGAGGAAAATTGAGAAAGATAATTAACAGCAAAAAATAGGTCTATGATGTTTAAACATAGATTGTAATTTGTTGTTAATTTGGTGTAGTTTCAACATAAACTAAAATCAATTTGCAGATATGGATAAAATAACTGCACATTTGCTCACCACTTAAACAAACCAATTATATCTATTATGGCTAATAATAACATTGCGGCCAATCAGGACTCGCATTTCTTTGCCGATGTTTGTAAATTTTTTGACCATGCCGCGCGCTTTACCCACCACGATGCCGGCCTGCTGGATCAAATTAAATCATGTAACAGTGTTTATCGATTTCGTTTCCCTATGCGTAAGGGCGACGGTTTTGAGGTGATTGATGCCTGGCGCGTTGAGCACTCGCAGCACCAGAGCCCAACCAAAGGCGGTATCCGCTATAGCGAAATGGTGAATGAGGACGAGGTAATGGCCCTTGCCGCGCTGATGACCTACAAGTGTGCCATCGTAAACGTTCCATTTGGCGGTGCCAAAGGCGGTATCAAGATCAATCCGAAGAATTACACTACCCTTGAGCTGGAAAACATTACCCGTCGCTATACGGTAGAACTCATCAAGAAAAATTTTATAGGCCCAAGCGTTGACGTACCTGCACCAGATTACGGTTCAGGCGAACGCGAGATGAGTTGGATAGCCGATACTTATGCGGCTATGAATCCCGGTCAGCTGGATGCTATGGGTGCGGTTACCGGCAAGCCGCTGGCGTTGCACGGTATTCACGGTCGTAAAGAGGCTACCGGCCGTGGTGTTGCTATTGCCGTGCGCGAGTGCGTAAGCGTGGCTGAGGATATGCAGAAACTAGGTTTAACACCTGGCTTGTCTGGCAAACGCGTAATTGTACAGGGCTTGGGTAACGTGGGTTATCACTCGGCCAAATTCCTGGCAGAGTTTGGGGCTACCATTGTTGGTCTTTGCGAGTTTGAAGGCGCTATTTATAATGATAATGGGCTGGATGTAGAGGACGTTTTCCAACACCGCAAAGCTACCGGATCAATCCTGAATTTCCCCGGTGCCAAATCATTCACTCACTCTGGCGAGGGCTTGGAACAGGAATGTGATATCCTGGTGCCCGCTGCATTAGAAAATCAGTTGACACCTCACAATATCCGTAACATCAAAGCCAAAATTATTGCCGAAGGTGCAAATGGTCCGACTACGCCTGAAGCCGAAGCGATATTTTCGCAAGGTGGCGGGATCATCATTCCTGATATGTATTGTAATGCAGGCGGTGTAACAGTATCATATTTTGAATGGCTGAAAAACCTGTCGCACGTAGCGTTCGGTCGCATGAGCCGCCGTTTTGAGGAAAACTCAAACTTGAATCTGGTAAATACAGTAGAAAGTATTACAGGCATCACGCTGTCGCCAAACCAACGCGCCAGTATCATCAAGGGCGCATCTGAGCTGGAACTGGTAAACTCAGGCTTGGAGGATACCATGATTCGTTCGTACCACGAGATCCGAAATACTTTTAAAGACTCTGGTAAGATAGATACACTGCGCACGGCCGCGTTTGTGGGCGCTATTAATAAAATTACGGTGTCGTACCAGAATTTAGGTGTGTGGCCTTAATATTTGAGCTAAAAGCGAAAAGGTTGAAGCATAAAGCAATGCCGCACCGGATTTTCCAGTGCGGCATTTTTGTTTCTGTTGATGTTTCGCTATTTTCGGTTGCTCCGCATCAATCTATATCTATGAATAACAAAAAGCTCTTTATTTCTCTTATTCTGGTTGTGTTTGCAGCTATCGCGCAAGCGCAAACCATTCGTGTAGCTGCGGCGGCTAATCTACAATCGGTTATTAAAGTACTACAAGCCGATTTTACCAAACGCACAGGTGTGAAAGTTGACGCCGTAACAGGTTCATCAGGTAATCTTGTTGCGCAGATCAATAACGGAGCACCTTTTGATGTTTTTCTCTCTGCCGATATGGACTTCCCGCAAAAACTAAAACGAAGCGGACAAAGCGATAAAGATCCGGTAGTTTATGCCATGGGCAGCCTGGTGATTTGCAGTAAAGAAAATATCAATCTGAAGAACTGGCAAAAACTAATTGTTACCGATGCGGTTACAAAGGTGGCTATTGCTAATCCTAAAATTGCTCCATATGGCAAAGCTGCCGAAGAAAGCCTGCAAAAAGCAGGATTATTAGAGCAGGTGCGCGCCAAAGCGGTATATGGCGAAAGTATATCGCAGGTAAATACTTACATCACCACGGGCGTGGTGACCGTAGGTTTCACTACACAATCGCTGGTGAGAGATCCGGCTAATGCTACTAAGCTCTACTGGCAAGCTATCAGCCCTAAAACTTATGCACCGATAGAGCAGGGGATGGTAGTACTAAAACATGCTACAGATGCCGGTAACACTGCCGCAGCTAATCGTTTTTATCAATACATGCTGAGCAGTGCTGCTAAATCAATTTTAAAGAAATACGGGTATATTGTGCCCTAATTGCTATAAACAACAATAGGATGTCATCCTGAGCTTTGTCGAAGGAGTGCGTTGGACCTATACGATAAACATAAAACACTTTGGACTGGCTACCAATCTTCCTCTCCCTAAAACTAGCTGCCGTCACCACGACCTTGTTGCTGGCTATTGGGTTGCCGTTGGCTTATTGGTTAAGCAAAGGAGGTGGAATTTTTAAAGTAACTCTGGAGGCTTTGATCACCGTGCCACTGGTGCTGCCTCCGTCTGTGTTGGGGTTTTATTTGCTGCTGGCGTTTAGTCCGCAGCATGGTTTGGGGGGATGGCTGCAGCGGGTGTTTCACCTCAGCTTTGTATTTTCTTTTCAGGGATTGGTGCTGGCATCTGTCATTTATAGTTTACCGTTTATGATAGGGCCCATTAAATCTGCCTTGCAGCAATTGCCTGCAAACTTAGCTCAGGCGTCCTATACTTTAGGTAAAACCGAGCGGCAAACTTTTATACACGTATTACTGCCAAACATTAAAGCATCGGTTTTTACAGCAATGATCATGACGTTTGCCCACACGCTGGGTGAGTTTGGCGTAGTGCTGATGATTGGCGGCAATATTCCGGGTATTACTAAGGTTGCGTCTATTGCCGTTTATGATTCGGTTGAAGGAATGGACTATCGCACGGCAAACCATTATTCGTTGTTGTTATTTGGTATCACCTTTATAATGGTGGCCACCATGTTTATCATTAACCGGCGAAATGCCAAAAGTCCGCTGGAATGATAGATATCAGTATACAAAAAACGTTGAAAGCCGGTCATCATCAATTGCCGCTTGATGTGAAACTACAGGTCGAAACCGGCAGTGTAACTGCCATCCACGGTCCATCTGGCGCAGGTAAAACCACATTTTTGAAAATTGTTGCCGGATTGGTTACCCCGGCATCAGGTCATATCAAAATAAATAATGATGTTTGGTTTGATGCATCGGTGGGTATTAACCTCACACCTCAAGAACGGCACGTGGGCTTTGTGTTTCAGAACTATGCGTTGTTCCCTAACATGACGGTTAGGCAGCACCTTGGTTATGCTTGTAACGATACAGCCTGGATTGATGATCTGCTGCAAATTGGCGGTCTTTTGCATTTGCAAAACTCTAAACCCGAATACCTTTCAGGAGGGCAACAGCAACGCCTTGCAATACTGCGCGCCATGTCTATTAAGCCAAAATTGTTGTTGATGGATGAGCCTTTCTCGGCGCTGGACGCTCAGACGAAGCATGAAGTGATTGTAGCGCTAAAACGATTCTGGCGACAGCATGGCACCACAGTTTTAATAGTAACCCATTATAAAGAAGAATTGAAAGACTTAGCGTCAAGTGAATTGTGGATTGGTGGCTGAAAATTACCATTACTTGGTTACAGTCCACCTGTGTTGGGGAAATAAGGATGTCATGTTGATTCTATCGAAACATGTGCGGTGGTCTCTCTTCGTGCTATTGCCCCGTGCGCCCTTCGACTAAGCTCAGGATGACACCCTTACCATTTTATAAACCAATAAATTGAGCTAAAACGACTGCAAAACTTAATACCGCATTACTACTTTTTTTCGGCCTTAGTTTCTTCCAAAGTGCCATAAAAAGTAATAGGATCGCGGTTATTGCAGGTTACCATTACAGTAGCATAGCCATTGAGTGATGTGCTGATGATAATCTGGCGAACCTCTTTGCTGTCTTCTAATTTAATAGTGATCTCACGATTGTCATTCTTTTTAGTGACGCTGCTGTAGCTAAACTTAGTTGAGGTAAATTGCAGCGGACTTTGCGTTGGGTTGTAAGCCACACCCATATAGGCGCGACCGAAATAAGGTAGATAAGCAATGATGCTATCTTTTTTAACCTGCAGATCATTAACACCGGTAAGATTAATATTTGTGCCACGCATAGGGTTAGCCGACTGGGCATTAAAGGTGTAATTCTTTGTATCCAGTGCCCGCATTATGATAGTTTCCTGTTCGCTGTGGGCTTTTTTCTTGTTGTTTTGTGCATGTGCAGCATTCATCCCGGCAGTTATAGCCAGAACTACTAATAATACTTTTAATATTTTCATGACGATTGCGTTTTTATTAGATGATGCAACAACGTTCAGGTTTCCATAAAGGAGAACACAAAATTTAGCAATATGTTGCTTTGTGGATTTTGTATGCTGTTTAGATTAAATTTACGGCGAATAGTTTAAAAACAAAAAAGCCATCCTTGCGGGATGGCTTTTATATATCGCCCTCTTTTCAAAGGGCTTAATGCACACTTATTAAATCATTTCAACGCTGCGGTTTACAAACTCGGTCAGCTCTGAACCGGTCAGTAAGCCTTGAGAAAGCAACGCCAGATCAAACGCTTGTTTAGCCAGGCGAGATTTTTCGCCTTCATCCTCAGTTTGCAAAATGCGACTGATCAGTTTGTGGTTGCCGTTTACTACTACTTTATAGTTGTCAGGCATGCTGCCGTAGAAACCCATACCGCCACCCATGGCAGCCATGTCTTTCATGCGGCGCATCCACTCATCCATGGTTACCGTTACCGGTAGTTCATCTGGGCTCAGGCTTTCCAGTTCTACTTTGAAGGCAGGTTTGTTAATCGCGCTATCAAAGATCGTTTTTACCTGTCCACCTTGTTCTTCAGTCAACACGTGAGCCGGAGCGTCGTCTTTCTTAATCAACTTGTCAATAACATCAGCATCAACACGTTTTAAAGAGGTTTTTTCCAGCTTCTGCTCCAGGTGACTGATAAAGTGGTTATCAATCGGCGAATCCATTACCAATACATCATAACCTTTACGGTTGGCCGACTGGATATACGCGTCCTGCTTGTCGCGGTTGTTGGTGTACAACCAAACCTGCTGGCCATCTTTATCGGTCTGCGTTGCAGCTACCTGGTCTTTGTACTCGTTTAGCGTAAAGTTTTTCTTGTCGGTATTGGTCAGCAGCACAAAATCCTTGGCTTTATCGTAGAATTTTTCTTCGCTGATGATACCGTATTTTACAAACATGCCTATGTCGCCCCATTTTTCTTCGTAACCGGCGCGATCATTTTTAAATAGCTCGCCCAGTTTATCAGCCACCTTTTTAGTAATGTAGGTGTTGATCTTTTTCACGTTGCTATCCGCCTGCAGGAAACTGCGCGATACGTTCAACGGGATATCCGGTGAGTCGATCACGCCGTGCAGCAGCATCAGGAACTCTGGCACAATGTCTTTCACCTCGTCGGTAATAAATACCTGGCGAGAGAACAGCTTGATCTTGTTTTTCTGGAACTCGAAATCGTTTTTCAGTTTCGGGAAGTACAGTACACCTGTCAGGTTGAACGGATAGTCAACATTAAGGTGGATCCAGAACAGCGGATCTTCACTGAAAGGGTATAGTTCTTTGTAGAAGTTCAGGTAATCCTCGTCCTTCAGTTCAGAAGGGGCTTTGGTCCAGATCGGGTTGGTATCGTTAATAATGTTATCAACCTCAACCTCTTTGGTTTTTTCTTTACCATCAGCATCCTCGCCGTCAGCCTCATACTCGGTTTTAGTGCCGAACTTAATTGGAACCGGCAGGAACTTGGCATATTTATCCAGGATGCCCTGTAACTTGAATTTATCCAGAAACTCTTCTGATTCTGCATTAACGTGCAGAATTACATCGGTACCGCGGGTAGTGCGGGTGCCTTCGGTAATCTCAAATTCGGTGCTGCCATCACAGATCCAGCGTGCCGGCTCGGCACCATCCTGGTAGCTCAGGGTCTGAATTTCAACCTGATCTGCCACCATAAAGGCAGAGTAGAAACCTAAACCAAAGCGACCGATGATCTCGTTAGCATCATTGGCCTCTTTAAATTTCTCCATAAACTCGGTAGCGCCAGAGAAGGCAATCTGGTTGATGTATTTCTTGATCTCATCAGCCGTCATACCAATGCCGTTATCAGAAATGGTGATGGTTTTGGCATCTTTATCAAATGACACTTCTACCTGCGGCTGGCCCACTTCACCGCCAAATTGACCTAATGAGGCCAGGCGTTTAATCTTTTGGGTAGCATCAACAGCATTTGATACCAGCTCGCGCAGAAAGATCTCATTATCAGAGTAAAGGAATTTTTTGATGATAGGGAAGATGTTCTCGGTGTGGATGGAGATGGTTCCTTTTTCTTGCAACATAGTGTTATAAATAGATTATCTTATCGTGTTTGAATTAATAAGTATTGTTCATCAATGCGCGTTCCAAAAGGGTGGAGGTTGTCAAATTGGCAGAAGGGAGGCGGGAAGACCTAAAGTCGAAAAAGTGAAAATCCTTTGGCCCGGTCAAGCGTCTGCGCCTGACTGAAAAAATGTCGTTCAGCGTCCACGCTAAATGTGTCGAGCCTGAACGCTTGCTGTTTTAACACTCAAGCGCAGACCTTTGAGCGGGCGGCGTATACGCTATAACCTACCCGAGCATCTCCAAATACAAATCCTCCACTTTTTTCCTTGCCCATGGCGTTTTGCGCAAAAATTTCAGGCTCGATTTGATGCTGGGCTCCTGTAAAAAGCAATTGATACGGATACGATACCCTAATTCAGGCCAGCCATAGTGCGCAACCAGGTCTGTTAATATAGCTTCGAGCGTTTTACCATGTAGCGGGTTATTGGGTTGCTGATCTGTCATTATTCAATTGATGGATTTGAGCAAGTTATTAAAAACTACCCGTAAAGCCGCAACGGTATCCGTATCGGTCAAATTACCCTCCGCGTCAAACCGCGATCGTATGAAAGGAATCAGCAGAGCGTCAGTTACTTTTGCCGACAATGCGCCCAGTATTTTCAGCAAGGCTGCATGTGCGTCATCACCTTTAGATGAAGCGGTTATTAGCGCAACAGGTTTATCTACCAGGTTTCCGGTTCCAACCGTCCAGTCAAGCAAATTCTTTAACGAGCCAGGTACGCCAAATGCGTACTCAGGCGTGCAGATAATCACGGCATCAGCTTCGTTGAGTTGTTGGTGGAGTTGGTTTACCTGCGGTGATAATGGTTCGCCTTCGGCAGATGGTATAAAATGTGGAAGTGCACCCATGCCCTCATAGATCTGATAATTAATATCCGTAGGTATCCATGTGCCCAATAATTTCAGGATGCGGGCATTAGAAGAATCATGCCGAAGGCTGCCTGATATGGCTAAAATGTTTTTCATTGGGTGTGGATGTTGTTAGGCATCAAAAGTAACATTTGCGGCTATTACCTATTGATGATATCGTTCATTAAAGTAAAACATTTGCCATATCCAGTAGTTATTGAGATAGATAATCAAGCAAACCAACATCACTTAAAAACTAAAACCATGAAAAATTACGAAACTTTGGTCGACGCATTGAACGACCTGAATAAAAGAGGCTATACCGCAAATTTGAGTCTGGATGGCGAAACCATCGACGATAAGTCTGCCGGCATACAGATGGGTGCAGAAGATTTTGAGATAGATGAGTTTTACCGTTTTGAGGGAGCCAGCAATCCATCAGACACTTCTATTCTATACGCCATCTCATCATCAAAATATAATTTAAAAGGTGCTCTGGTTAACGCTTATGGCGCCTATGCTGATGACAGCACGTCGGCAGTACAAGCCAAATTACACCATTATATGGTAAGCAAGAATTTACATAGAGAGGATAGGCCTACGGCGTAAATACCACACCTAAATCCTCTTCCCGAAGGGAGAGGATTTCAATGAAAAATGTTTTCAATTCCCTCTCCAAAGGTGAGGGAATTGATGCGAGGCTCAATGCGGCTCAAAATAACTAAGCAACCTACGGCCCTTTGATTGTATGGCAGCAGTGCCATCGCGCATTAAGTATTCCAATTGTTCGGGCAGTTCTTCTACAATCCACGGATAACGCACGCGCATATTAAATAAAGCCTCGCTGGCAAATGACTTTACTGCCACTAGTACGTGCGGGTCAATTAACCAGTCAAAACATTGCTCTATAGCAGGTTCCAGATCAATCTCATTAATAGCCTGACGGATGGCCAGCGGTGCGCGGGGCGACGTGAGGTGCATCATGATCTTTGCGTAGTGGCGTTTGCAACTTGCGTTTTGAACTTCTTTTATACGACTAACGATGTAAGAAATATAGGGCAGAATAATTTCAGGATATCTCAGTAACATATTTTCCAGCAACCACGCAGAGCGGAAAGCAATGCCTTTATCAGCATGGAAGGTAAGATCAACCAGATCACTAAGCGCAAAATCCTTTTCGGCAAGCAGCAATCCCAGCTTGTCTACTTTTTTTTTGCCCATAGTGGCCGAAAGTTGTTTAATCAAATCGGGGTACATGATAATGTTGTAGGTATTCAATAACTTAAGTTATACGCACAGCAATTTGCAAAAGTTACCGTAGCTTAAATGTAGGTATTTTAATAATAGCGTAAGCTTTTTGTAAATAGCTTGCGGCTTTCAGCTCAATTACTATACATTTGTTCACCATTTTTTAACAGATACTTATGGTTAGATTTAACCGATTTACCTTGGCCAACGGTCTGCGTGTTATTGTGCATGAAGATGCTACCACCCCCATGGCCGTACTCAATATTTTATATGATGTTGGCGCCCGCGATGAAGATCCGTCTCAAACAGGCTTTGCGCATTTGTTTGAGCATTTGATGTTTGGCGGCTCAGTCAATATTCCTGTTTATGATGAACCGCTGCAACGTGTAGGGGGTGAAAACAACGCCTTTACCAGTAACGATATCACCAATTATTACATCACCCTGCCTGCTGAAAACCTGGAAACAGCTTTCTGGCTGGAGAGCGACCGCATGCTGAGCCTTGCCTTTAGTGAGAAAAGCCTGGAAGTGCAACGCAACGTAGTGATGGAGGAGTTTAAGCAGCGTTACCTTAATCAGCCATATGGCGATGTGTGGTTAAAACTGCGTCCGCTGGTTTATAAGCAGCATCCGTATCGCTGGGCTACCATTGGCGAGAAACTGGAGCATATTGCCGATGCGAAGATTGACGCCGTTAAAGCCTTCTTTAAAAAACACTATAATCCGCAAAATGCCATTATGGTAGTTGGCGGGAATGTGAAGACCGAAGATGTTAAATTGTTGGCCGAGAAATGGTTTGGACCGATACCTACCGGCGAGAAATATCACCGCAACCTACCTTTAGAGCCTGCCCAGACTGACGAGCGTCGCGAAACCCTAAGCGGTAAAGTGCCGCTTAACTCGCTTTATATTGCTTTTCAGGCTGATGAGCGCCTGGCGGATACTTATCATACAACAGATTTGTTGTCTGATATTTTAGGTCGCGGGCAATCGTCAAGGCTTTATCGCAATCTGATTAAAGACCAACAGCTTTTCAGCGATATCAGTGCTTATACTACCGGCAGCATGGATAAGGCCATGTTTGTAGTAGAGGGTAAGCCGCTGGAAGGAGTGACCATTGAACAAGCGGAAAGCGCCATCTGGCAAGAATTGAATAAAATAAAAGATGCCGGTGTGCTGGATAATGAACTAGCTAAGGTTAAAAACAAGACTGAGTCTACCATGATCTTCAGCGAGATGGCCCTCTTGGACAAAGCCATGAACCTGGCCTACTTTGAGTTGTTAGGAGATGCCGATCTGCTGAATAAGGAAACAGACCAATACTTGAAGGTAACTACCGATGAAGTGAAAACCCAAGCCAACAACCTGTTCAGAAAAGAAAATTCATCAACCTTAGTTTATTTGGCAGAGAAGTAAGGATGTGCAAGTATGCGGATGTGCAAGTGTGCAAATACTATCGCGTCTCATTTCTCTCATTCAAAACTCACTCATTCACACATTAAATTAAAATGTTAGACAGAACCACCGCACCCGACTTTAAAACGGTTGAGCACATTAGCCTGATAAAGCCGGAACATATAAAGCTAGCCAACGGCTGCGAATTCTTTTACTTTAACTCCGGCGATCAGGAACTACTGCGTTTGGAATGGATTTTTGCCAACAAGCGCTTTGATGCTGAAAAGCCATTGTTAAACATGGCGACCAACACCATGCTTACTGAGGGTACAGCCATCCGCACCGCAGCACAAATTGCCGATGAAATTGATTTTTACGGTGCATTTATCCAGGTAGATTATGGGTATGACCATAACACGGTTACACTCTACACCCTTAATAAACACCTACCGAAACTGTTGCCAATTATCAGTGATATTTTAACTAATTCGACGTTCCCTGATAAGGAAGTAGATACTTTTAAGATCACTCAAAAACAAAAACTACAGGTAGGCTTACAGAAAAATGATGTGCTGGCCCGCCGCCAGTTTAACCGGGCTTTGTACGGGAGTACTGCTTACGGTTTTACATCAGAACTAACTGATTACGATAAAATTAAACGTGATGACCTGCTAGTCCACTTCAGGGATGTTTATCAACCGCAAAACTGTACTTTGGTGGTTGCCGGCAAGGTAGATGATGACGCGCTAAACCTCATTACCGAGGCCTTTGGCGATAGCTGGCTGGATAGTTGTTTGCTTACTGATACAACGCAACCAGCTTTGCAGGCATCGGCAGAAAAATTCTATTTTATAGAACGTCCTGAAGCTCTGCAATCGGCTATTCGCATCGGGCAGCCTACTATCAACCGTACGCATCCAGATTTTCCAAGAATGTCGGTATTGAATACCATACTGGGAGGCTACTTCGGCTCGCGATTAATGGCTAACATCCGCGAGGATAAAGGCTATACCTACGGAATCGGTTCGGGCATGTCATCGCTTAAACATTCGGGTGCCTGGTTTATAGCCACCGAGGTTGGTGCCGATGTTTGCCGTAATGCCGTCGGCGAAATTGAGAAAGAAGTAAACTTGCTGAAAACAGAATTGGTGCCGGATAGTGAACTGGCCCTGGTGCGCAACTATATGCTAGGCTCATTGCTGGGCAGTTTAGAAAACGTTTTCTCGCACGCCGATAAGTTCAAAAACATCTATTTCTCAGGTTTAGATTTTGATTATTACGAT
>Ga0153918_1000627_pt1 | contig 16049 bp, 16 predicted proteins | sample TSFL002MetaG_FD_104687 | JGI IMG/M metagenome (GOLD analysis project Ga0153918, IMG submission 104687) | Attine ant fungus gardens microbial communities from Florida, USA - TSFL002 MetaG | ecosystem: Host-associated > Fungi > Mycelium > Unclassified | place: USA: Florida, Paynes Creek Historic... | reverse complement strand
GCGTCCCCACGCGATCCCGGAGGTGCAGGATGGTCGACGTCGACCGAACCGCTCAGGCCCGCGAGGCCGGCGCGTTCGCCCCGCTCCGGCAGGCGGGCTTCCGCTGGCTGTGGCCCGCCGTCGTCGTCAGCTACGTGGGCGTGTGGGGCCAGACCGTCGGCGCCCAATGGCTGCTCGTCAACGGACCCGACGCGAGCGTCACGGTCTCGCTCATCCAGACCATGGCCACCCTGCCGATGATGCTCTTCGCGCTGCCCGGCGGCGTGTTCGCCGACCGCTACGACCGGCGTTGGATCATGGTCGGCGTGCAGGTCTACGTGACCGTCGCCGCCGTCGCGCTCGCGGTCCTCACCGCCCTCGGCCTCGCGACGCCGCCCGTCGTGCTCGGCTTCACCTTCCTCATCGCGATCGGCGGCGCCGCCCAGCAGCCGGCCTGGCAGGCCACGCTGCCCGAGGTGGTGCCGCGGGAGCAGCTCGGCGCGGCCACCCGCCTCGAGATGGTCGGCGTCAACTTCGGCCGCTCGGTGGGGCCCGCGCTCGCGGGCCTCGTCATCGGGTTCGCCGGGGTGCCCTGGGTGTTCGTGCTCACGGCCGCGACGGCGCTCGTGCTCTCCGTCTTCGCCATCGCCTGGCGGCGCGCGCCCCGAACGGTCGCCCCGCCGGCGCGCGAGCGGTTCCTGCCCGCGCTGCGAGCCGGCATCCGCTACGCCCGGCACGACCGGGCCGTGCGCCGCATCCTGCTGCGCACGGTGCTCTTCATCGCTCCGGCGACCGTGCTGTGGGCGCTCATCCCGATGATCGCGAAGGAGCGCCTCGACGTCTCGGCGAGCGGCTACGGGGCGCTCTTCGGCGCCCTCGGCGTGGGCGCGATCGTCGCCGCGCTCGCGATCGGCCGCGTGCGCCGGTTCATGCCGACGAACGCCCTCCTCGCCGTCGCGGGCGCCCTCTTCGCCGTCGTGCTCGTCGTCCTCGCGCTCGTGCCGAGCTTCGTCGTCGCCCTGATCGTCCTGGTCGGGGCGGGCGCCGCGTGGACGACCGTCATCTCGACGCTCAACGCCGAGATGCAGGTCGTGCTGCCCGCGTGGGTGCGCGCCCGCGGCCTCGCCGTCTACCTCATGACGTTCACCGGCGCGATGGCCATCGCCTCCGTGCTCTGGGGGCAGCTCGCCGCCGTCACCGGCGTCGTCGCGGCGTTCCTCGTCGCGTCCGGCCTCGTCGCGCTCTCGACCGTCGCCGGGATCCCGCTGCGGATGCTCGACATCAGCGGCGCAGACCAGGACGCGAGCGCCTACTGGGGCGAGGTGACGATGCCCGTCGGCCTCGCACCTGCCGCTGGCCCCGTGCTCATCTCGGTCGAGTACGACGTGCCCCTGGAGGACGAGCCCGCCTTCCTCGAGTCGACCGCCCGGCTGCGCCGGTCGCGGCTGCGCACGGGCGCCAGCCGCTGGGAGCTGTACCGGGTCGCCGAGTCGCCGAGCGTGTTCGTCGAGACGTTCCTCGTGGGCTCGTGGGAGGAGCACGAGGCGCAGCACCGAGACCGGCTCACGGTCGCCGATCAGCGGGTGGAGGAGCTCACGCGGTCGTTCGTCTCCCGGCCGCCCGTCCCGCGGCACCTCATTCCGCCGCGCGCCGACTGAGCGGCGCGGCGGAGACCGTCCGATCCGCGGATGCCGGGGACGCCGCCTACGAGCCCGCCGCCCACCGCCAGGTGGTGCTGGGCCGGCCCGCCTGCCTGGGCAGGATCGGGTCGGTCTCCTCGAGCCATCCGGTCAGCTTGATCCGGCGCTTCAGGTTGGTGCCGTCGACGGCACCGTCGAGCCCGCCCGCCGCCCGCAGCCCGTTCTCCACGGCGGCGGCCTGCGCGGTCGTGAAGACCTCGCCGAGGAGGGCCCGGGTGGCCTCGCGGTCCGACCAGAGGGCGCCCGCCGCCCACGCCGCCGCAGCCTCGACGATGCTCGCGTGGTCGAAGGGCAGCTCCGGCAGCTCGTCGAGCGGGATCGCGTGCGCGGGCACGTCGCCCGGCGGGGTCCACTCGTCGTCGACCACGGCGACCTTCGCGATGCTCAGCGTCGGCCCGCGCGAGTCGCGCCCGGGCGCGTCGAACACGGCGAGGTCGCGCAGCAGGAGCGTCCGCTCGACCCCCGTCTTCGTGCGCAGTGCCCGCCGGGCGCCCTCCTCGGAGCGCTCCCGGCCGAGCAGCACGCCGGGCAGGGCGAGCTCGCCGCGGGCGGGCTCGAACGGCCGGCGCCCCAGGATCACCCGCACGACGCCGCCGACGACCTGGAAGGGCACGACGTCGATGGAGACGAGCGGCTGGTCGAAGTCCGGGGCGCCGGTCATGTTCAACCCTCCTGGAGGCGGCGGATGCGTTCGAGCTCGCTGGCGAGCACCGCCCGGACCTCGTCGAACGACTGCGTCTCGAGCGCGCATCCATCCTCCCAGACCGGCCGCAGCAGGCTCGCCGCCTCCTGCTCGGGCGTCGCCCGCTCGACGAGCGCGAGCTCGCCGCGCTCGTCGCGGAGGACGGCCAGGCGTCCCGTGGCCGAGCGCTTCGTGCCGCCGTCGGTGACCGGGTCCTTCATGAGGTCGCGGCCCACGCCGTCGACCTCCGCCCAGGTCGCCTTCATGGCCGACGAGAACGTGTCTCGGGTGACGTACTGGTAGCTGAACGAGCCGACGCCGAAGACGACGTTGGTGGACGCGAACCCCTTGGCCTTCAGTCGCTCGATGATCCGCTCGGCGCGGTCGAGGGTGATCGAGTCGCCGTAGATCGCGCCGACCCGGCCGTCGAGCAGGTCGAAGCCGAGCTCGTTCGTCGTGCCGCCGAACTCATCCCATAGCAGCTCGATCACGCCGCGCTCGGCGGGCGTGCGACCCTCGCCGCGCGCGCGTTCGGTGCCGCAGAGGATCTCCACCGGATCGCCCGAGTCGGGGCGGATGACGAGCTTCCCGTCGCGCGCCAGGATCCGCTCGCGCAGGGCGGGCAGGGTGTCCGTGAGCACGTGCCACAGGTCCCAGGTGTCCGAGACGACCGAGAGGATGCCGGTCGGGTAGACCTCGAGCAGCCGTTCGTACGTCTCCCGCTCGCCGTCCTGCCCGCCGGCGCACATGACCGAGTGCTCGGTGGCGGGCACGGACGCCGCGATCGGGGCGCCGCCGTCGCGGTCGCTCGCGTCCCGGGGGTAGTACCGGTCGATCCAGTCGAGCGCCGGCAGCGAGTCGGTGCCGACGAACGACAGCAGGTGCCCGGCGCCCGAGGCCGCGGCCGACTCGATCGAGGTCTGCCCACGGAACGAGAAGTCGTGCAGCTGGTAGTCGACGCCCGCGGTGCTCCCGGTCGTCTCCAGGGCGGCGCGGTCGAGCAGCAGGCGGTACTGCACGGCGATCGTGGCGGTCGTCGAGGGGTGCCAGACGGATGCCGACAGGGCGCTCTCGATGTAGTTCACGAGCCAGAAGAACTCGGGCTCGGTGTTTTCGATCGTCAGCGAGGGCACGCGCAGCGGCACCGGCGTGCCCTCCGGCACTGCGCAGACGCGCAACGGCAGGAAGCCGCGGCGGTGCAGCGCGCGGATGTGCGCGACGTCGACGGCGCCGGGGCCGAGGTAGCGGTCCATGGCCTGCTGGTACAGGGTCGCGACCTCGTCCTCGTCGGCGTCGAAGAACGGCTGGAAGGCCTCCACGAGGTACGCCTGCAGGTACGCCTGGAGGCCGAAGTGGACGACCCGGTCGACGCCGTCCATGCGCGAGCCGCGGTTGGTGAAGTTCGAGTAGACGCGCGTCGTGCCGGCGGGGTACTGGCGGATGTGGCCCGTCTTGTACCCGTCGGTGAGCAGCAGCGGGGCGATGGGCGACGCCGTCGTGAAGCGGGCGGGGGCGGTGCGGCGGGCGGGAGTCGTGGCGGTCATCGGAGGGCCTCCTGGACGAGCGTGGCGGTGAGGGGGTGCACGGTCGCGGCGACGGCGGGGTTCGCGCAGCCGGGGTGCGAGTCGGTGGTGTGGATGCGGCCGTAGCGCCCGGCGAGGCGCTCGGCGCCGGCGGTGAACGGCGCGTGCGTGACCCACAGGTCGAGCCGGTCGGGGCCGAGGCCGGTGGCGTCGGCGAGGCCGAGGAAGGTGCCGCCGCCGTCGCAGATGTCGTCGACGACGAGGAGCCTCCCGGCATCCGGCAGCGGGTCGCAGCTGAAGCCGGAGAGCGCCCCGGTGGCGAAGTCGCGGTGCTTGCGGGCCTGGACGACGGGCACCTCGAGGGCGCGGGCGACGGCCGTGGCGCGGGCGAGCGCCCCCGCGTCGGGGGCGATGACGCCGACGTAGTCGTGGCCCTCGTGGGTCTCGCTCGTGTGCGCGAGCCGGTCGCGCACGAACCTCGCGAACGGCACTTGCCGGAGACCCGGGATCAGGCCGGGCATGACGGGGGAGTGCGGGTCGAGGGCGTGCACGCGGCGGGCGCCGACGAGGGCGACGAGCTGGGCGTACACCTCGGCACCGAAGGGCTCCCCGCGGTCCTGGCGGGCGCCGGGCAGGTAGGGGACGGCGAGGTCGACGCGGACGCCGCGGCGGCGCCAGAGGTCGGTCCACATGGCCGCCGCGACGAAGTCCTCCGCATCCGTTCCGCGCACGATCGCGAGCAGGCCGACCTCGTCGGCCGGGGCGTTCGCGACCGTGTGCTGCTCCCCGGCGGGGAACCGGAACGGCGCGTCGCCGGCGGGGACCGGCTCGCCGTCCCGGAGCGAGATGAGCTCGAGCATGGTGTCCTCCTGTGCTGTCGATCCATGTTGTAGTCGTTGTGACGAAAATAACCCTAGCATGATTCTCGTCAGTATGACGAATTCAGGGTCTTGTCGTGCTGAGGGGTGCAGGGCTCGATGTCAGTGGCCTATGTAATACTTCTATTACGTAGGAGGACAAGCGCATGCGACTCAACAGCAAGGGTCAGGTGACCATCCCGGCGCCCCTGCGCCACCGATTCGGGTTCGCGGAGGGGGACGAGGTCGACGTGGTGGTGGACGGGGACGCCCTGCGCATCGTGCACGCCGCCCCCGGGGACACGCGGGGGGACCGGCTCATCGCACGAATGCGCGGACGAGCGAGTGCTGCTCGCACCACCGATGAACTGATGGCGCTGCTGCGCGATGAGTGAGGCGACGCTGGTCGACACCAATGTGCTGCTCGACGTGCTCGTGGACGATCCCGCCTGGGCGCGATGGTCGAGCAACGCCCTGCGCGACGCGGCGAATCAGGGCCCGCTGGTGATCAATCCGATCATCTACGCGGAGGTGTCGATCGGATTCGACAGCGTGGAAGCGCTCGAGGACGCGATGCCGACGAGCTTCTTCCTCCGAGAGGAACTGCCGTGGGCGGCCGGGTTCCTCGCGGGGAAGGCGTTCGTGAGGTATCGCCGCGGGGGAGGGGCGCGCAGGAGCCCTCTTGCCGACTTCTACATCGGGGCCCACGCGGCCGTCACCGGGCACCGCTTGCTGACGCGGGATCGAGGGCGCTACTCGACGTACTTCCCCACGGTCCGACTGATCTCGCCGTGACGACGAAGCGGGCTCTTCCTGCGTTGTCGACGGGAACGGCCCGCCCTACTCGGCCACCGCGAGCGGGAAGCGGGCCACGACCCGCCAGCCGTCCGGCGCGGGCCCGGCCTCGGCGGTGCCGCCGAGCTCCTCCGCGCGCTCGTGGATGGAGCGGATGCCCGCGCCGGCCTCGAACGACGACGGAGGGCGTCCGTCGTCGGCCACCGCGACCACGAGCACGCCGTCCTCCGCCGTGAGGCGCACCGTCACCGTCGTCGCGGTCGAGTGGCGGCGCGCGTTCGTCACCGCCTCCATCGACACCCGATACGCCGCGAGCTCCACCGCGGGGGTGAGCGGCGGCAGCTCGTCGGCGACGACCTCGAGGCTCGGCGCTCCGTCGCCCCGCTCCTCCCGCAGCGCGCTCGCGAGACCTCGGTCGAGCGCGACGGGCCGCAGGCCGTAGACGACGCGGCGCACGTCGTCGAGCGCCGCGCCGACGTCGCGGCGGGCGAGCGCCAGCGTCTCGCGCGCCCGGCCCGGCTCCGCGTCGACGAGGTTCGCGGCCGCGTCGATCCGCATCGCGGCGCCCGTGAGCACGGGGCCGAGGCCGTCGTGCAGGTCGCGGTGGAGCAGTTGCCGCTCCCGCTCCCGCGCCTCGATCGACTGGGCGCGGGCCCGGCGCAGATCGGCCAGGAGCCGCTGCTCGCGAAGGACGGCGGCGATCGCCGGCACGACGAGCTCGAGGGCCCGGCGGTCTGCGGGATGCAGTCTCCGCTCGCCCGCGCGGAGGGTCACGACGAGGGTCGTCTCGTCGTCGACCGCGAGCGGAACGCGCATCGGATCCGGCGGCTCGACGCCGGCATCCGCTCGAACGCCCTCAGTGTCGCGCAGCAGGACGCGGGGGAAGCGCAGGCCGCGGCGCACCTCGGCGAGCACGCCGTCCAGACCCGCTGCCGACCGCGTCGTCGCGATCGTGCGGGCCGGGTCGTCGCGCACGCCGAACAGCGCGCGGCCGACGAGCCGCTGCAGCAGCCTCCGCAGCGGATCGAACAGCAGCGCCACCGCGATCGCCGCGAGGACGGCGACCGCGCGGTCGGCGTCGGGCGGCACGATCAGGGCGAGCGCGGCGACGATCCCCGCGTACAGGGCCACGACGAGCGAGACCAGCACGCCGTACAGCAGCGTTCTCGAGAGCACGACCCGGATGTCGAGCAGGCCGTGGCGGATGATCGCGATGGCGATCGCCACGGGGATGAGCACGGTGCTCAGCAGCAGGAGGATCGGCCCGTCTCCCGTGACCCACCGCTGCAGGTTGATCGCGAGCATGCCGAGGAGGGCCAGGAGGAGCCACAGCAGCTGCCGTCGCACCCGCTCGTCCCCGCGCGCGTACCGCACGACGAGCGCGGCCACGACGATCGGCACCGCGGGCAGCGACATGACGCTCTGGATGCCGTCGAGAACCTCCGACGGAAGCCCCTCCACCGCGAACAGCGGACGCGACGCCGGCTCCCCCGGCACGACGTCGACCGGCGTGATCATGCTGATCGCGAATCCGTAGGCGCCGCCGAGCACGAGGTACGCGGCGGCCGGCCGCCAGCGGGCGCTCGGCAACCGCCCGTCCGGGAACAGCAGCAGGGCGAGCATCGCGAGGCTCGGCAGCCCCAGCCCCCAGGCCCCCAGGAACAGGCCGGCGAGCAGTCGGGTGAGCGGGGTCGGCCAGCCGAGCGAGATGCCGAGGATGCCGAGGGGCGCGAGCGCCGCCGAGACGAGGTGGCCGAGGCCCGCGGCCGAGAACACCGGACCGACGGCGTTGCGCGGCCGGAACCAGCCGATCATCACGCCCGAGCCGACGAGCGCGAGGCCGACGACGGCGTTCGTGAGCGTGTAGCTGCCCACGTAGGCCTGCCAACCCCAGCCGAGCGCGATCGCGGCGCTCGCCGACGTCGCGGCGAGCGCCGCGGCGACCGCGCCGACGACGAGCACCCAACGACGCCGCGGCTTGCGGCTGTGCGCATCCATGCCTCGATTGTGGACGCGATGCGGCCGCCCGCCCAGGGGCGCGATCCCGGGGCGGGAGGGGGCGCGATCCCGGGATGCGCGGCGGATCTCCCGGCTCGAGGGGCGTCGAGCCCCGCGCGGCGGGCGTGCCGCGCGCCGACGCTGGAGACGTCCGACCGAACCGGCCGGAGAACGGAAGGAAGGCTCCCATGTCCATCACCACGACCACTCCGACCGGCTCGCGATCCGGCCTGCTCCGCGGCGGCCTCGTCCTGGCGACGGCGCTCGCGGCGCTCGACCTCGCAGGCGGCATCGCGACGATGGCGAACTCCGACGCCTTCGGCCTCGCGGTCGCCGTCGGCATGATCGCGCTCGCCGTCGTCACGCTCGTCCTCGTCGTCCTCGCCTGGCGCGGCAGCCGCCGCGCCGCCGCGGGCGCCGCAGTCGCCCGCGTGGTCGCGTCCCTCGCGGGGATCCCGGCGTTCCTCCTCCCGGAGGCGCCCGCGTTCCTCGTCGTCCTCGCGGCGGCCGGCATCGTCCTCGCGCTCGTCTGCGCGGCGCTCGTCGCCGCCGGCCTGCGGCGTCGGTCATGACCGGCGTCGACGAGCGGAAGGCCTCCGCTCGGGCGGGTCGGCTCGTTCGCGTGCGCGACACCCGGCCCGGCGCACGCGCGCTCGCCGCCGTGCTCATGCCGATCGGGCCCGCCATGGCCGCCGTCGTCCGATTCTTCGCGCAGGACGACGCGCACGTCGGCGAGCGTCTGGCCTCCGACCCGGCGAGTCAGGCGTGGCTCGCCGTCCCCGGCTGGATCATCCTGTTCACGCTCGTGCCCGGCGTCTACGCGGCGCTGCGCCTGACCCGTCGGCGCAGCCCCGTGCTGACGCTCTGGACCGGAGCGCTGCTCGTGCCCGCCTACCTCGGCATGACCGCGCTCGGCGCCGTCGACGCGGCCGCCTACGCGGGCCTCGCGATCGGGCTCCCGCCGCAGACCGCCTCCGCGCTCGCCACGGCCGCCTTCGGCGCGCCCACCGTCGCGCTGCCCGTGCTCGTGTTCGTGGTCGGCCACATCACGGGGACCGTGCTGCTGGGCGTCCTGGTCGTGCGGGCCCGGCTGCTGCCGGTCGGCTGGGGCGTCGCCATCGCGCTCTCGCAGCCCGTCCACCTGGTCGCGACGATCCTGGGGCTGCCCTGGCTCGACCTCATCGGCTGGGGGACGACGGCCGCCGGCATGGCGGCGCTCGCCCGGGTCGCGCTGCGCACCCCGGACGACGAGTGGGACCTGCCGCCGCTGCCGCCGACGAGGTGACCGGCCGGCCCCACCGGTCAGGACAGGCGGCCCAGGCCCGCCTCCCGCGCCGTCACGATCGCCTCCGCGCGCGTCGCGACGCCGAGCTTGGCGAAGATCGCCGAGACGTGGTTGCCGACGGTCTTCGGCGAGATCGAGAGGCGCCGGGCGATCGCGGCGTTCGACAGGCCGCGCGCGACGAGGTCGGTCACCTCGCGCTCGCGGTCGGTGAGCCGGGGGAGCGGTGGCGCGGATGCCGGCGGCGAGGCGGAGCGGCGCAGGACGCGTTCGGCGACGTCACGGCTGAAGATCGCCTCGCCGGCCGCCACGGCGCGCACGGCGCGCTCGATCTCCTCTTGCTCGGCGCCCTTGAGCAGGTAGCCGCGCGCGCCCGCGGCGAGCGCGTCGGCGATGAGGGCGTCCTCGTCGAACATCGTGAGCACGAGCACGGCGGTGCCGGGGAAGCCGGCCGCGATGCGCCGCGTCGCCTCGACGCCGTCCATGCCCGGCATCCTGAGGTCCATGACGACGACGTCGGGATGCAGCAGGGCGGTCTCTCGCACGGCGGCGGCGCCGTCGGCGGCCTGCCCCACGACCTCGACTCCGGCGAGCGTTTCGAGCAGCGCCACGAGTCCGCCGCGCACCACGGGATGGTCGTCGGCGAGCAGCACCCGGATCGTCATGGATCGATTGTGCCGTCGGGCGAGTCGCAGGCATAGGGCCTCGGCTCCGAGCCTCGTCGGGAGGTCCGGCCGGTGCCGAGATCGTTGCGCGCCGTTGCGCCGTTGCGCCGTTGCGCCGTTGCGCCGTTGGGTCGTTGGGTCGTTGCGTCGTTCAGGCGTTCAGGGCGGCGTCGACGGCCCGCGCGACGACGGATTCGATCGGGGCGTCCGGGTCGACCGTGAGGCGATGCAGCAGCAGCCCGTCTCCCGTCGCCATCAGGAAGACGGCGTTGCGCGCCGCATCCTCGCCCCCGATCCGGGACAGGACGCCGTGCACCCACGCCTCCATGCCGCTGCGCTGCTCGCGAAGCGGCCGGACGGCGTCGTCGTCCGCGTCGAGGAAGAGCGCGTACCGGGCGCGCGTGCGGGCCGCCAGCGGGCCGGACTGGAGCTCGATCATGCGCGTGAGCGCGGCGACGAGCTCGTCGCGCGAGCCGATCTCGGGAACGCCGGCGTCGTCCCGCTCCCGGCGTGCGATCCATTCGGCGACTCCCGCCACGAGGGCGGCCCTGGTCCGGAAGTGGTTCGAGGTCGAGCCGGGCGGGAGGGACGCCGCCGCATCCACCCGGCCGTGCGTGAGCGCTCGGATGCCCTCGGTGCCCACCAGCTCCACGGCGGCGTCGAGAGCTCGGTGTCGGGTGCTGCTCATGGCGTCGAGCCTACGCACCGTCTCCGAGTTCACTATTTTCATAGTGGATTTTCACTATGAAAATAGTATCCTGTGGTCGGAGCCGCTCCGGCCCCGGAATCGCGACGATGCGGAGGTCCGCTCATGGACACGACGGCGTTCCCGCAGGACTCCGTCCCTCGGACGTGGTCTCCGCCGCTGCCGGAGGCGGCCGGGTTCGAGCACCTCATGATCCGAACGCCCGGAGCGCGTTGCCACGTCGCCGTCATCGGCGAAGGCGAGCCGGTCCTGCTCCTGCACGGCTTTCCGCAGCACTGGTGGCAGTGGCGCCTGATCGCCCCGATGCTCGCCGCGCACGGCCATCGGGTGGTCTGCCCCGATCTGCGCGGGTCGGGCTGGACCGAGGCCGATGCGCCCGGTGTGCGGCGCGAGACCCGGCTGCGCGACGTGCTGGCGATCCTCGACGTCCTCGGCATCCACCGCGCGCACGTGATGAGCCATGACATGGGGGCGATCTCCGCGATGCAGCTGGCCTACGAGAACCCCGAGCGGGTTCGCGCCATGGTGCAGCTGTCCGTGCCGCCCGCGTTCCTGGAGTTCACGCCGAGGATCATCCCCGCGTTCGGGCACCTGCCCGCGCTGCTGATGCACCGTCCGCCCCGGTCGATGCGGTATATGTTCGGGCCTCGCTACATGTTCCACCCGCTGCCCGAGGACGTGCTGGCCGGCTATCTCGCCGTCGAGCGGCGTCCCGGGGTGCTGCGAAGCGTGCGCGACCTCTATCGCGGCATGGTGGTCCCGGAGACGGTGCGGCTGGTGTGCGGCGACTACAGGCGGATGCGGCTGCACCCGCCGACGCTGGTCGTGTTCGGCCGGAACGATGAGCCGTTCACCGAACGGAATGTTCGCAGGATCAGTCGTCGTCATGCGCGGTACGCCGACCGGTTCGAGCTGGCCTTCGTCGACGACGCGGCCCACTTCGTCACGGACGACGCCCCCGACGCCGTCGTCGCGCTCGCCCTGGGTTGGTTCGAGCAGCAGGACCGGTTCGAGCGACCGGGCCCGGATCGACCCGCGAAGAAGGAAGCAAGGAGGCGCGATCTCATGAGCCGAATCGAAGGCGCCGAGGGCATCGGCCTGCGGGTGCAGCAAGAGCTTCCGGGCACTCCCGAGGAGGTGTTCGACGCGTACACGGACCCCGCCGGTCAGCGGATCTGGCTCTCGGCGCTCGGACCGGACGAGGGCTGGGTGCGGACGACCGCGGACCTCCGGGTGGGCGGTGTCTGGGAGGCGCGGTTTCGCCCGAACCCGCAGACCCTCGTCCACGACGTGCAGACCTATCGAGAGATCGAGCGACCGAATCGGCTGGTCACCGACCTGGTCGGCGAATCGAGCATCGGCGGACGATGGATGCCGCCGCTCGAGACGCGCATCACGATGACCTTCGAGGCGAGCGGGGGCGGCACGCTGGTCACGGTGGAGCAGCGCGGCTTCCCCGCGGCCGAGATGCGCGACCTCTTCGCGAACGTCGTGTGGCCGGGTGGCCTGGACCGCCTCGGCGCGTTCGTCGCCGCATCCGCCGCCGAGCGGGAGGGGAGTGCATGACGGCGGTCGCCCGGGCCCGGTGCGACGTCCGCGACGCATACGTCGTCCAGCGCACGCTCAGCACCTTCGCGGTGCGGTCCGAAAAAGCCGAAATGGCGGGGGTTGGTGCGTTCGTTCGCGAACGAACGCACCAAACCCCGCCATTTCGGAAGAGTGCCCCCGACAGGAGTCGAACCTGCGACCTACGGTACCGGAAACCGGCGCTCTATCCACTGAGCTACGGAGGCAACAGGCAGCAACGTTAGCAGGTTCCGGAGGGTGCTCGTGACAGCGCGCGGGAACCGCGTGCGCCGGAGCGCCCCGCGTGAGAGAATCGCCGATCGTGCTCCGAACCCTCGAATCCTCGATGGAGCTGACCATCGGTCAGCCCGCCAGCATCGTCTTCTCCGTCGCCGCCCACGAGCTCGCGAACCGGGCGAGCGAGACGTTCGTCGTCGTCGGCGATGGCGAGCCGCTGGAGGTCGTCGAGTCGATCGACCGGGCCGAGTGCCGTCTGCACCGGGTCGAGACGACCGCGAGGCGCGTCGAGGTGCGCTACCGGGCCGAGATCGAGGGGCGGGCGACGCCCAACGTGCCGGAGGAGCTCGACCGCATCCACTACGTGCGCCCCTCGCGGTACGCCGAGAGCGACGCGCTCGGCCCCACCGCCCGCGCCCTCTTCGGCGGACTCAAGGGCTTCGAGCTGCTCGACGCCGTCGTCGACTGGGTGCACTCGAACCTGTCGTACCAGCCCGGCACGAGCCTGCCCACCGACGGTGCCCGCGACACGTTCCTCAAGCGCCGCGGCGTGTGCCGCGACTTCGCCCACGTCGTCATCGCCATGCTGCGGGCGAACGACATGCCCGCGCGGCTCGTCTCGGTGTACGCGCCGGGCCTCGAGCCCATGGACTTCCACGCCGTCGTGGAGGCGTTGGTCGACGACGAGTGGTACGTCGTCGACGCCACCCGGCTCGCGCCCCGGCACCTCATGCAGCGCATCGCGACCGGCCGCGACGCCGCCGACACGGCCTTCCTGAGCTACACGCTCTCGAACCTGCGCCTCGTGAAGCTCCGCGTCGACGCGACCTGCGACGAGCTCTCGCCCGAGGACCCGGGCGCGCGGGTGCAGCTGCGGTAGCCGGCCGCCGTGCCGAACAACTGGTGCGGATTCGCGTGGATCCGCCCGGAAACGAGCGGAATCTGCGAAATGCGCACCACTTGTGCGAGTGACGCGGAGACCCGGAGACCGGGGCTGGGGCCGGGCGAGGCGATCCGCGACGCACGCCCTCGATAGAATCGTCGGCTATGACCTCAGCTGATCTCGCCGTCTCCCTCGCCGCCGCCGTACGTTCCGCGCTCGACCGACGCGACGGCGGCGCGGAGATCGCGATCGAGGCCGCCGACATCGTGCTCGAGCGCCCCAAGAACCGCGAGCACGGCGACTGGGCGACGAACATCGCCATGCGCCTCGCCAAGCGCGTCTCCGCGAACCCGCGCGAGCTCGCGGCCGACGTCGCCGAGGCGCTCGCCGCCGACCCGCAGGTCGCCAAGGCCGAGGTCGCGGGCCCGGGCTTCATCAACATCACGCTCGACACGGCATCCGCCGGCGCCCTCGCGAAGACCATCGTGGAGGCCGGGGAGGCGTACGGCTCGGGCGACGCCTACGCCGGTACGAGGATCAACCTCGAGTTCGTCTCGGCCAACCCCACCGGCCCCATCCACATGGGCGGCGTGCGCTGGGCGGCCGTCGGCGACAGCCTCGCCCGCGTGCTGCAGGCCGCGGGCGCCGACGTCACCCGCGAGTACTACTTCAACGACCACGGCGCGCAGATCGACCGCTTCGCCCGCTCGCTGGTCGCCGCGCACCTCGGCGAGCCCACCCCGGAGGACGGCTACGGCGGCGCCTACATCGGCGAGATCGCCGCCGACGTCGCGAAGCACTACGACGGCGACCTCGCCGCGCTCGACCGCGACGCCCTGCAGGAGGCGTTCCGCGCGGGCGGCGTCGAGCTCATGTTCGGCGAGATCAAGCAGAAGCTGCACGAGTTCGGCGTCGACTTCGACGTCTTCTTCCACGAGGACTCCGTGCACACCTCGGGCGCCGTCGGACGCGCCATCGAGCGCCTGCGCGAGGCCGGCCACGTCTTCGAGCAGGACGGCGCGACCTGGCTGCGCACGACGACCTTCGGCGACGACAAGGACCGCGTCGTCGTGCGCGCGAACGGCGAGCCCACCTACATGGCCGGCGACATCGGCTACTACCTCGACAAGCGCGAGCGCGGCTTCGACGAGTGCATCATGATGCTCGGCGCCGACCACCACGGCTACGTCGGCCGCATGATGGCGATGGTCGAGGCCTTCGGCGACGAGCCCGGCGTCAACCTGCAGATCCTCATCGGCCAGATGGTCAACCTGGTCAAGGACGGCGAGCCCGTGCGCATGTCCAAGCGTGCCGGCAACATCGTCACCCTCGACGACTTCGTGGATGCCGTGGGCGTCGACGCGGCCCGCTACTCGCTCGCCCGCTCCTCGGCGAACCAGACCCTCGAGATCGACCTCGACCAGCTCGCCCAGCGCACGAACGACAACCCCGTCTTCTACGTGCAGTACGCCCACGCCCGCACCCGCGCCGTCGCCCGCAACGCGGCCGAGTCGGGCGTCGACCGCTCGGCGTTCCGCCCCGAGCTGCTCGAGCACGAGACGGAGAGCGCGCTGCTCGGCGCTCTGCGCGAGTACCCCCGCATCGTCGCGGCCGCCGCCGAGCTGCGCGAGCCGCACCGCGTCGCCCGCTTCATCGAGGAGATCGCCGGCCTCTACCACCGCTGGTACGACAACTGCCGCGTCATCCCGCGCGGCGACGACGAGATCACCGACCTGCACCGCACGCGCCTGTGGCTCAACGAGGCCGCGAGCCAGGTCATCCGCAACGGCCTGGGCCTGCTCGGGGTCACGGCGCCCGAGCGCATGTAGCGCGCGATCCGCGGCCCGCGACCGCTGACGGAACCGTCTCTTCCCATCTCGAGCAGAGGCCCCTTCGGCACCGTGCCGAAGGGGGAGTCCCGTTCCGTCGGCGCGGCCGGGATGCGGGGACGACCCGCCCAGGGCGCGCGGCTACCGTGGTGGGCATGAGCAACGGCACCCCGAACGGCCCCTCCGAGCCCAACCCCTTCGGCGTCGGCGGCGGTTCGGGCGGCTCGTCGGACGGCGCGCCGTACCAGCCGACGAGGCCGTTGCGCGGCTCCGGCTCGCCGTTCGACGACTCGAACCCGACCGAGCCGCTCGGTCCGCGCGGCTCCCGCAGCGCATACCCGCCGGCATCGCCCGGGGCCGACGGCGGGCAGCGCACCGCGCCGGCGGGGGAGCACTGGGCGACGAACGGCGCGGGCGTCGCCGGAAGCCCGGGGGCGACCTCGACCGTGCCGGACTCCGCCGGCGGCTCGCGCCCGAAGCGCCGCCGCGGCCTCGTCGTCGCGGGCACCTGCCTCCTCGGCGCCGCCGTGCTGGTCGTGGGCGCCGACTTCGCGGCGCGCGCGATCACCGAGGCGGAGATCGCCAAGGCGGTCGAACGCGACCTGCCGACCGGGGTCGCCGGCGGCGTCTCCGCGCAGGTCGGCGGCGTCTCCGCGCTGTGGCAGCTCGCGACCGGCCGCTTCGAGCACGTCAGCGTCGCGGGCGACGGCCTCACCGTGCTCGACGTGCCCGTGCAGGCGCGCGTCGACCTCTACGACCTCTCCTTCCGCGGCGAGGCGAGCGCGACGTCCGCGACGGCGACGGCGTCGATCCCCGAGTCGCTCGTCAACCGCGCCGCCGAGCTGCCGGGCGGCGGCTGGGTCTCGCTGGGCGACGGCGAGGCGTCGTACCGGCTCGACGGGACGTGGCTCGGCGCCACCGGGAGCGCGGAGGTCTTCGCCCGCCCCTCGGTCGACGCGACGGGACGGGTCGTGACGCTCAAGCCGGAGCGCGCCGCGCTCACGGCGACCGTCTTCGGCCAGCAGCTGAGCGTCGAGCCGCCGCTCGACGCGCTGCCGGGCGTCGACGTGTGCGCCGCCCAGTACCTGCCGCAGGGCGTGACCATCACCGCGGCCACGGTCTCGCCGGGCAGCGCGGAGCTCTCGCTGTCCGCTCGCGACGTGCCCTTCACGTCGCAGTGGGCCGATTCGCGGGGATCCTGCGGCTGACGCGCGCCCGTCCCGTCCCGTTCCGGCCCCGATCCGGCCCGACCCCTCCGCGGCCCGCCGGCGCGTCACAGCCCCCGGCGGGCCGATACGATCTCAGCATGCACGTCGACGCCGCCCTCCAGACGCCGAACCCTGCGCT
>Ga0153918_1000625_pt1 | contig 16058 bp, 9 predicted proteins | sample TSFL002MetaG_FD_104687 | JGI IMG/M metagenome (GOLD analysis project Ga0153918, IMG submission 104687) | Attine ant fungus gardens microbial communities from Florida, USA - TSFL002 MetaG | ecosystem: Host-associated > Fungi > Mycelium > Unclassified | place: USA: Florida, Paynes Creek Historic... | reverse complement strand
GTGGCCGTTGTTGGCCATGGTGCGGAAGATGCGGCCGATCGAGTAGAGGCCCGAGTTGCAGGAGGAGAGCGCGGCGGTGATGACGATGAAGTTCATGACGCTGCCCATCCACGGGGCGCCCATCTGGCCGAACACCGTCACGAATGGGCTCGTGCCCGCCTGGTACTGGTCGCTCGGCAGCAGCATCGCGAGTAGCGTCACCGAGCCGACGTAGAAGACGACGATGCGGAGCACGACGGCGCGGATCGCCCGCGGCACCTCGCGCTCCGGGTTCTCCATCTCGCCCGCGGTGATGCCCACGAGCTCGATCGCGTTGTAGGCGAAGATGACGGCGTTGAGCACGAGCACCATGACGAGCACGCCGTGCGGGAACATGCCGCCCTCGCCCGCGAAGAGGTTCGCGGGGCTCGCGCGCCCGGGCCCGACCTGCGCGTTCATGACCACGAGCACGGTGCCGACGACGAGGAAGATCACGATGGCGGTGACCTTGAGCGTCGACGCCCAGAACTCGAACTCGCCGAAGGCCTTCACGGAGAGCAGGTTGACGGCCACGAGCAGCAGCAGCGCCGCGATCGCGGACACCTCGACCGGCACGCCGGGGAAGAAGTACTGGAAGTAGAGGCCGATCGCGATGAGCTCGGCGATGCCGGTCATGCCCCAGTTCAGGAAGTACATCCAGCCGGAGAGGTAGGCGCCCTTGGAGCCGAACAGCTCGCCGGCGTAGGAGACGAAGGAGCCCGACGTCTGCCGGTACATGATGAGCTCGCCGAGCGCCCGCATGAGGAGGTAGGCGATCACGCCGGCGATGGCGTAGGAGAAGACGAGCGCGGGGCCCGTCGAGTGGAGACGGCCTCCCGCGCCCATGAAGAGGCCGACGCCGATGGCGCCGCCCATGGCGATCATGGTCACCTGGCGGCGGCCCAGCGTCTTGCTGTATCCCTCGGCGCTGAGGGGCGGCTCCGGGTGGTGATGACCGTGGTGGCCGTGGTTCGTGCGCTCCGCGACGCCCTCGTGCGGTTCTGCTTCCGACATGGGATGCAACACTACAAAACGGGGGCGCGAGACGGATGCCCGAGGCTCGGATCCGGGGACGAATGAGCGCGAAGCCGGTGCGGGCCCGGGCTGCACGGGCACGGAAAACGCCCCTGATCCCGGTAAAAATACCTGATCAGAGGCGTAATCGTATGCGGCGGAGGATAGGGGATTCGAACCCCTGAGGGCTTTCACCCAACACGCTTTCCAAGCGTGCGCCATAGGCCACTAGGCGAATCCTCCAGGCCGCGGCTGGCGCGGCACTCGGACGATCATAGCGGCTCGCGGGCGCTGGCCCGAATCGGCCCGCCGGCCGCGCGCGCCCTGAAAAAGAAAAGGACCCCTCGCGCACCCGCCAGAGCCCGGTTGCCCTTGCTGCGTTTCCGCCCTGGGGGAGTTGGCCTGGATGGCGCCACGCGAGGAGCCGTCGAAAAGCCTAGCAGAGCGCCGGCGACGGGGCGCTCGCGCCGGTGCCCGCCGAAAAACCTGCCGCTCACCGGAATCGGCGCCCGGCCGGCACCCCGCTTCAGGACGTGCTCCGCCTGACTCCCGCCCGAATCCACCCCCTCGCAGGCCCGCATCCGCCCGCATCCCTGCCCTCTGCTCCGCTTGCCGCCGAATGCGCGCGGACCTGGGCGAACGCCCCTCGGCGCGCCCTCCCGTGCGGCTACCATTCGCGGCGTGGGCAAGAGCATCTACGTCACCTCCTCCGAAGGCCACTCGGGCAAGAGCTCCGTCGCGCTCGGCATCGTCGACACGCTCAATCGCGAGGTCGGCAGGGTGGGCGTGTTCCGCCCGATCGTCGCCGGCGGCTCGAACGGCGACGCCGTGCTCGAGCTCCTGCTGCAGCGCCACGACGCGTCCCTCGGCCTCACCTACGACGACTCCTGGGGCGTCACCTACGACGACGTGCACGACGACCCCGAGGCCGCGCTCGCCACGATCGTGACGAAGTTCCGCGACCTCGAGCGCCGCTGCGACGTCGTCGTCGTGGTGGGCAGCGACTACACCGACGTCGGCAACCCCGCCGAGCTCGGCTTCAACGTGCGCGTCGCGGCGAACCTCGGCGCCCCCATCCTGCTCGTGCTCACGGGCCGCAACCCCGACGACCTGAGCGCCCGCACCGCCGACCAGATGCGCCAGGTGGTCGAGAACACGCTGCCGGAGATCTCCGGCGGACACGCGCACGTGCTCGGCATCGCCGTCAACCGGGCCGGCGCCGATGACCTCGACCGCATCCGGGAGGCCGTCGCGCACACTGCCGAGCGCATCGAGGGTCGGCCGATCCCCACCATGGCGCTGCCCGAGATGCCGCTGCTCATCGCCCCCACGGTGCAGCAGATCATGGATGCCGTCGACGGCCGCCTCTACTCGATCGACCCCGCCTCGCTCGAGCGCGAGGTGCTCGACGTCGTCATCGCGGGCATGTCGATGGAGCACGTGCTCACCCGCCTCATCGAGGGCTCGGCGGTCGTCATCGCCGCCGACCGCACGGAGACGCTGCTGAGCGTGCTCCTCTCGCAGCAGGCCGAGGGATTCCCCTCCATCGCCGCCATCGTGGTCAACGGGCCGTTCGAGTTCTCGCCCGTCATCCAGCAGCTCCTCGGCGGACTCAAGTCGAGCGTGCCGATCATCCGCACCGACCTCGGCACCTACCCGACGGCGCAGCGCATGCACGACGTGCGCGGCCGCCTCTCCTCGGGCGCCCGGCGCAAGGTGGACCTCGCCCTGTCGACCTTCGAGACGCACGTGCGACGAGGGCAGATCCGCGCCTTCCTCGACGTGGAGCGGTCGAACGTCGTCACGCCCATGATGTTCGAGTACGGCCTGCTCGAGCGCGCTCGCTCCTCGCGCAAGCGCATCGTGCTGCCGGAGGGCGGCGACGACCGCATCCTCAAGGCCGCGAGCACGCTGCTGACCCGCAACGTCGCCGACCTGACGATCCTCGGCGAGGAGAGCGAGGTGCGCGCCCGCGCCGCCGCGATCGGCGCCGACATCAGCGCCGCGGACGTGCTGAGCCCGCACGACCCCGCCCTCGTGGCCCGCTTCGCCGAGGAGTACGCGCGGCTGCGCGCCCACAAGGGCATGACGGTGGATGCGGCCGCCGAGCGCGTCCAGGACGTCAGCTACTTCGGCACCATGATGGTGCACCTCGGCCTCGCCGACGGCATGGTCTCGGGTGCCGCGCACACCACGGCGCACACGATCCGGCCCGGGTTCGAGATCGTCAAGACGAAGCCCGGCACGGGCATCGTCTCGAGCGTCTTCCTGATGGCGCTCGCGGACCGCGTGCTCGTCTACGGCGACTGCGCCGTCAACCCCGATCCGACGGCCGAGCAGCTCGCCGACATCGCGATCTCCTCCGCCGAGACGGCCGCCCAGTTCGGCATCGAGCCGCGCATCGCGATGCTGTCCTACTCGACGGGGGAGTCGGGCTCGGGCGCCGACGTCGACAAGGTGCGCGAGGCGACGCGCCTCGTGCACGAGCGACGCCCCGACCTCCTCGTCGAGGGCCCCATCCAGTACGACGCCGCCACCGACATGGCCGTCGCGACGAAGAAGATGCCCGGCAGCGAGGTCGCCGGCCGCGCGACGGTGTTCATCTTCCCCGACCTCAACACGGGCAACAACACGTACAAGGCGGTGCAGCGCGTCTCCGGCGGCCTCGCCGTGGGCCCCGTGCTGCAGGGCCTCGCCAAGCCCATCAACGACCTCTCCCGCGGAGCGCTCGTCTCCGACATCGTCAACACCGTCGCCATCACGGCGATCCAGGCCCAGGAGGGCTGAGCCCATGACCGCCGCGCACACCACCGAGCTCGCAGGGCCTTCGGGCGCCCGGGACCGCCGCATCGTCCTCGTCATCAACTCGGGCTCCTCGTCGCTCAAGTACCAGCTGCTCGACATGGCCTCGGGCGAGGTGCTCGCGACCGGCCTCATCGACCGCATCGGCCTCGGCACCTCCTCCATCGCCCACGAGGCGACGGGCGCCGAGAAGGCGACCCGCGAGGCCGTGCTGCCCGACCACGAGGCCGCCTTCGACGCCATGCTCAGGGCGTTCGCCGAGCACGGCCCCTCGCTCGAGGTGCACCCGCCGATCGCCATCGGGCACCGCGTCGTGCACGGCGGGCGCCGCTTCCTCGGCACGGTCGTCATCGACGACGACGTGGAGCGGAACATCGAGGACCTCATCCCGCTCGCGCCGCTGCACAACCCGGCCAACCTCGCCGGCATCCGGGCGGCCCGGCACGTGTTCCCCGATGTGCCGCACACGGCCGTCTTCGACACCGCCTTCCACACGACGATGAGCGACGCCTCATCGCTGTACGCCATCGACCGCGACATCGCCGAGCGGTTCCGCGTGCGCAAGTACGGCTTCCACGGCACGAGCCACCAGTACGTCTCGCGGCGCGCGGCCGAGTTCCTCGGCATCCCGCTCGAGGAGTCGCGGATCGTGGTGCTGCACATCGGCAACGGCGCGAGCATGTGCGCCGTCGCCGGCGGCCGCTCGGTCGAGACGAGCATGGGCATGACGCCCCTCGAGGGGCTCGTCATGGGCACGCGCTCCGGCGACCTCGACCCCGCCGTGCTCGCCCACCTGCACCGGCAGGCCGGCCTCGACATCGCCGAGCTGGACGACCTGCTCAACCGGCGTTCGGGCCTGCTCGGGCTCGCCGGCTCGAACGACATGCGCGACGTGCTCGCCCGCCGCGACGCGGGCGACGAGGCCGCGGCCACGGCGTTCGACGTCTACGTGCACCGGCTGCGCCACTACCTCGGCGCCTACCTGGGGCTGCTCGGCGGCGCCGACGCGGTCGTCTTCACCGCGGGCGTGGGCGAGAACTCGGCGCCGGTGCGCGAGGCGACGGTCGCCGGGTTCGAATGGCTGGGCATCGAGCTGGATGCCGGGCGCAACGCGGAGCGGGCCCGGGAGGCGCGCCGCATCTCGACCGAGTCCTCTCGCACGGCCGTGCTCGTCGTGCCGACGAACGAGGAGCTCGAGATCGCGCAGCAGACGCTCGACGTGATCGGGGCGTAGCCGCGGCGGCGGTCGGCGCACGCCCGGTCCCGCATCCATCTCCTGGTTTCGGCCCTTCTGCAGGGTGCAGAAGGGCCGAAACCAGGAGATGGAATAGAGGGAGATGAGCGGGAGCGGCGAGAAAGCGGGCGCGAGGTGCGCTGGGAACCGGACACGCACCCTGCGACATGAGACGACGCCCGAGGTCTAGGCTGTTTCAGTGAGCCGCGAGAACGACGAGACCAGACCCAGGAACCCTTCGAACCCGAGCGGCCCGGTTCCGCGCCGCGTGCCCGGCGGCCCGGTCTTCGCCCTCATCGCGATCGCCCTCTTCGCCTTCAACCTGCGCACCGCGATCTCCGGTTTCACGCCCGTGCTCGAGCTCGTCCGCACCGACATCGGCTTCTCGGACGCCGGGGCGGGCATCATCGGCGCCATCCCGACCGCCGTGTTCAGCGTCACGGCGTTCGCCTCGAACCGGGTGCTGCGCGGCCTCAGCCAGGAGCTCGTGCTCTTCCTCGGCGCGATCGTCTCGACCGCCGGCATCGTGCTGCGCTCCTTCAGCGACTCGCTGCCCGCGCTGATCGTCACGATGATCGCCGCCGTCGCCGGCCTCGGCTTCGGCAACGTCGTGCTCATTCCCGTCGTGAAGCGCTATTTCCCGCGGCGCATCGGCGTCGTCACCGGCATGTACACCTCGGCCATGCAGGTCGGCGCGATCATCTCGCCGATCGTCGCGGCCGGGCTCGCGGCCGTCTTCAGCTGGCGCGAGGGCGCGGGCGTGTGGGCGATCCCGATCGCGCTCGCGGCGGTCGTATGGGGCGTGCAGTGGGGGATCGTGCGCCGCCGCACGCGAGCCGAGCGCGAGCTCGCCGCCGCCGAGGACGAGGCGGCCCGCGCCTCCTTCGACCGGCACGACCCGGCGACGGGCCCCATCACGCTCGCGGCGCTCGAGGTCGACACTGAGCTGCCGGCATCCGAGCGGCACGTGCCGTTCTCGGCCATGCTGCGCTCCCCGATCGGCTGGGGCGTGGCGCTCCTGCTCGCGATGAACGCGCTCTCCAGCTACTCGCTGTTCACCTGGGTGCCGCGCATCTTCGTCGATTACGGCGAGACGCTCGGTTTCGGCGCGAACATGGTCGCGCTGATCAGCGTGTGGGCGCTCGTCGGCGCGTTCGTCGTGCCCGTGCTGACGGTGCGGGTGAGGCAGCCGTACGTGCTCGTCGTGACGATCGCGCTCATCTACGGGGCGGGCATGATCGGGCTGCTCGCGGCGCCGCTCGCCGCGCCGCTGCTGTGGATCTCGCTCATCGCGCTCGGGCTGAACATCTTCCCCCTCGTGCTCACGATCATGAACCTGCGCACCCGCACGAGCGCCGGCTCGGCCGCCCTCTCGGGCTTCGGGCAGGGCACGGCCTACGCCATCGCCTCCATCGGGCCGGTCGGCATGGGCCTGCTGCACACCGCGACGGGGTCGTGGACGGCGCCGCTGCTGGCGCTCGTGGGCACGATGGCGTTCACGCTCGTCGGCGGCTGGTTCGTGTGCCGGCCGCGCTTCCTGGAGGACGAGCCGGCCGTGGCGGCGGCGCTGGCGACGCGCGGCTGAGACCGACGCCGCCCCCATTGCATCCATTTCCTGGTTTCGGCCCGTCTGCCCAGTGCAGACGGGCCGAAACCAGGAAATAGATGCGGCGGAGCCCGGCGTGTTCGCGGAGGGCGCGCCGCCGAGCGCGCTGCGGAGGGCCCCGCCGCGGTCGATGTCGGTGGCCGCTTCTAGGATGGAATCCATGGCTACCGCCCTGTACCGCCGCTACCGGCCAGACGATTTCGCCGACATGATCGGCCAGTCTCAGGTGACGGAACCGCTCATGACCGCCCTCCGCACGGGGCGCGTCAACCACGCCTACCTCTTCTCCGGTCCTCGCGGATGCGGCAAGACGAGCTCCGCCCGCATCCTCGCCCGCTGCCTGAACTGCGCCGAGGGCCCCACCGACAAGCCGTGCGGCGTGTGCCCCAGCTGCGTCGAGCTCTCCACCGGCGGCCCCGGCTCGCTCGACGTCGTCGAGATCGACGCCGCCAGCCACGGCGGCGTCGACGACGCGCGCGACCTGCGCGAGCGGGCGCTGCTCGCGCCGAGCCGCGACCGCTACAAGGTCTTCATCATCGACGAGGCCCACATGGTGACGGCCGCGGGCTTCAACGCCCTGCTCAAGGTCGTCGAGGAGCCGCCGGAGCACGTGCGCTTCGTGTTCGCGACGACCGAGCCCGAGAAGGTCATCGGCACGATCCGCTCGCGCACGCACCACTACCCCTTCCGGCTCATCGCCCCCGCGCTCATGCTCGAGTACGTCGAGGGCCTGTGCCGCAGCGAGCACGTGGAGGTGGATGCGGGCGTGCTGCCGCTCGTCGTGCGGGCGGGCGGCGGCTCGGCGCGCGACACGCTCTCGCTGCTCGACCAGATCATCGCCGGCTCGGAGGACGAGCACGTGCGCTACGACCGCGCCGCGGCGCTGCTCGGCTTCACCGACCAGGCGCTCCTCGACGCGACGGTCGACGCCTTCGCCGACGCCGACGCCGACGCAACCTACCGCGCGATCGACGGCGTCGTGCAGTCCGGGCAGGATCCGCGCCGCTTCGTGGAGGACCTGCTCGAGCGGCTGCGCGACCTCATCATCGCGCGCGCCACCGGGCCCGGCGCGGGCGCCGTGCTGCGCGGCATGAGCCCGGACGACGTCGACCACCTCGTGCAGCAGTCGAAGCGCTTCACGCCGGCGGCGCTCACGGGCATCGCCGACCTCGTCAACGAGACCCTCACGGAGCTCTCGGGGGTCACCTCGCCGCGGCTGCACCTCGAGCTCCTCGCGGCGCGCGTGCTCGTCGCCTCGCGGTCGACGTTCGAGTCGACGGCGTTCGACGCGGCGGGAGGCGCGCCGACCCCCGTCGCGTCCTCGGCGCAGGCCGCGATCGCGCAGGATGCAGTCGGTGCGCGTCCCGCCGCGGCCGCGGGTCCCGTCGTCGCGGCGCGACCGGCGGAGGAGCGAGCAGCCGCCCGGAGCGAGGGCGGAGCCGGTTCGATCGGCGCACGACCCGACGCTCCGGCCCGGGCGGCCGAGCGGCCGGAGATCGCCTCGACGCCGCCGGGCCCGCGCGGCCTGGGCTCCGCGCCGGACGCCGGCGCCGCCCCCGAGCAGGCTTCGCCGGCCTCGAGGCAGGCCTCGGCCAGCGCGGCTCCGACCTCGACTCCGCGCGCGGATGCCGACGCGACCGCTCCCTCCGGTGGGGAATCCGACGGGCGGCCCGTCTCCGACGTCGCCGCGGCCGCAGCGGCCGAGTGGGGCATGCCCGTGCCGGGCGCCGGCTCGGCGACGCCCGGCCGGGCCGGACGGAACGCATCGGCGTCGGCCGGTGCCGATGACCTGCGCGCGGCGGGCGCCTCGAATGCGGCCGGCTCGTCCGTCGCCCCGGGCCGAACCGACGGGCCGGTGACGTTCGCCCGGTTCCGCGATGCCTGGCCGACGATCCTCGGCCGCATCCGCGAGCTCGGCGGCGCGCCCGCGTGGTCGGTGGCGCAGTCGATCCGCCCCCTCGACTACCGCGACGACGTGCTGCTCTTCGAGGTGCCGGGGCGTGCCGTGCTCGACCAGTTCAAGACGAGCGTGAAGGGCGCGCCCGCCCCGCACGAGGTCGTCCGCGAGGCGGTGCGCGCCGTGCTCGGCGTGACGATCAAATTCCAGCCGCGCGTGCTCAACGTGCCCGAGGCGCCGCAGGCCGTGCGCCCGGCAGGCGAGCCGCAGCCGCCCCGGCAGCAGTCCGACGGCCCCGGCTCGGCGTGGCCCGACGCAGCGACCCCGGCCGCCGCCGGGGGAGCGGGCCCGACGACGGATGCCGGCGACGGCACGGCCGGCGCGCGCGCCGAGACGGCTCCCGACCTGGACGCCGCCGATGCCGAGGGCTCCGACACGCGATCCGGTGCGCAGGCCGCTGCCGCCGAGGCGCCTGCCGGTGCGTCCGCCGCCGACGGAGCGATGCCGGGGGAGCCGTCCACCCGTGACGCAGCCGGTCGTCCGATCGACGAGCGCGCCGGCGCCGGAGCACCCGGCAGCGCGGCGCCGGCTGCGGACGACGCCACCCGACGCGCATCGGATGCCGAGTCGGATGCCGCTTCGGACGGTCCGACGCGGGTCGACACCGCCTCGATCGACGCGGCCGTGCCTGCACCTGGACCGGCAGCCGTCGACGCCCTCTCGAACGGACCCGGGGGAACGGGCCGCCGCGCCCCCGAGGACGGCCCTTCGGCGACGCCCGCCGCTGGCGCCGTTTCCGGCCCGGGCGAGGCGACGGGGCCCGGGCCGTCCGCCGGTCCCGCGACCGCGAACGCCGGCGCGTCCGACTCGGATCGTGCCGCACTGGCAGGCGGCTCCGGCTCCAGCTCGCGCTCGGTCGCGCCGGAGCGCGATCCGTGGGCGCCGGCCGACGACGAGTCGGCGACCGGCACTCCGGTGAGCGCGTCGGGCGCCGACGCGTCCGCGGCGGTCTCCGATGCGGTCGCACCGGCCACGGCTTCTCCCGCCGGCTCGGCGTCCGACCGCGTCCCCGAGGGCCCCCGGCCGGCCCCCGCCGCCCGTCCGGCCGACGCCGCGGAGTCGTCGGCTCCCGCCGCTCCGGCGCGGGATGCCGCCGCATCCGCCTCGGCGCCCGTCGTCGAGGCCGGGCCCGAGACGGCATCGGAGACGGCCCCCGGCGTCGAGTCCGAGGCGTCCTCGGCGCAGGTCCCCGCCCCGCCCCGGCCGGCCGAGTCGAGCGACGCCGGCGAGACGCCCGCCCGCAAGCCCGTGCCCGACCTCTTCGCGGCCGTCCGCTCGCTCGGCGCCGCGCCCGTCGACACCGAGGCGCTCGCCCGCGAGGCGGAGGAGCGCCGCCTCGCCGAGGAGCGCGCCGAGCAGGCCGCGCGCGAGGCCGCCGAGCGCGCCTCGCAGCGCACCTTCGCCGACGGCATCCAGCGCTATGGCGAGGCCGTCGTGCGGGAGCTGCTCGGTGCGCGGTTCATCGGCGAGGACGTCATCGAGGAGGAGCCGCTCTCCCTCCATCCCGCCGCGAGCGGGACCGGTGGAGACTCCGCCGCCGGCTATCCGTCCGATGACGAGGCGCCGCCCGCCGACGACGTTCCTCCGGACTACTTCGGCGCACCGCCGCCTCCCGAAAGCGAGGGCTACTAGGCCATGTACGAGGGCATCGTCCAGGACCTCATCGACGAGCTCGGCCGGCTGCCGGGCGTGGGCCCGAAGTCGGCGCAGCGCATCGCGTTCCACATCGTGCAGACGCGCAGCTTCGACGTCTCGCGGCTCGCCCGCATCCTCACCGAGGTGCGCGAGAAGGTCCGCTTCTGCGTCATCTGCGGCAACGTGAGCGAGGGGGAGGAGTGCGGCATCTGCCGCGACGCCCGGCGCGACCGCACGATCATCTGCGTCGTCGAGGAGCCGAAGGACGTCGCCGCGATCGAGCGCACCCGCGAGTTCGGCGGCCTGTACCACGTGCTCGGCGGCGCGATCTCGCCCATCAACGGCATCGGCCCCGACCAGCTCAACATCCGCGCGCTCCTGCAGCGGCTCGAGTCGGGCGAGGTGCAGGAGATCGTCATCGCCACCGATCCCAACGTCGAGGGCGACGCCACGGCGAGCTATCTGAGCCGCCTGCTCTCCAGCATCGGCGTGAGCGTCACGCGGCTCGCCTCCGGCCTGCCGGTCGGGGGCGACCTCGAGTACGCCGACGAGGTCACGCTGGGCCGTGCGTTCTCGGGCCGTCGCGTGCTCGGCGGCCCCGGTCGCGCCCCGGGGGCCGTCACGCCGGACGCCGCACCGGCGCCCGCGTCCGCCCGGGGCGCCCGCCCGGCATCCGCCCCGCCCTCGGCCTGGCCCGAACCGGGCGCCGAGGGCTAGCCGCCCCGGCCCGTCTTCCTTACCCGGTCTGCTTCGCCAAACTCTGGCGATCTGACGTCGGTGCGCCCCTATTCGCGTCGCCTGCGCCGGATCGCCAGAGTTGGGCGCTGGGACCGGACCGCCGCCCGGACTCCGGTCCGGCGCGTCGCCCGCGACACCGGGCGTCGCACGGCGCAGGGTGCCGCTTCCCGCTCCACGTAGAATGACCCTTCGGCGTCGCGCGCGGACGCGGCGCCGCAGCCAAGAGAGCAGGAGACGGGTTACGTGAGTCTCATCGTCCAGAAGTACGGCGGCTCCTCCGTCGCCGACGCGGAGAGCATCAAGCGCGTCGCTCGGCGCATCGTGGCCGCGAAGCAGGCGGGCAACGACGTCGTCGTCGCCGTCTCGGCCATGGGCGACACGACCGACGAGCTCATCGACCTCGCGCACGAGGTCTCGCCCAAGCCCGACCCACGCGAGTTCGACATGCTCGTGACGACGGGCGAGCGGGTCTCGATGGCGCTGCTCGCCATGGCGATCAAGGCGCTGGGCCACGACGCCCGCTCCTACACGGGCAGCCAGGCGGGCATGATCACGGATGCCACGCACGGCGACGCCCGCATCGTCGACGTCACCCCCGTCCGCGTGCGCGAGGCACTCGACGAGGGCGCGATCGCCATCGTGGCAGGCTTCCAGGGCTTCAACCGCGACTCCCGGGACATCACGACGCTCGGCCGGGGCGGCTCCGACACGACCGCCGTCGCGCTCGCCGCCGCGCTCGACGCCGACCTGTGCGAGATCTACAGCGACGTCGACGGCGTCTTCACGGCCGACCCGCGCGTCGTGCCCAAGGCGCACAAGCTCCACCACGTCTCGAGCGAGGAGATGCTGGAGCTCGCCGGCTCGGGCGCCAAGGTGCTCCACATCCGCGCCGTCGAGTACGCGCGTCGCCAGGGCGTGACGCTCCACGTCCGCTCCTCGTTCTCCGACAACGAGGGGACCATCGTCTACAACCCCGACCGGGCAGAGGAGTTCGAAGTGGAAGAACCGATGATCGCGGGCGTCGCCCACGACCTGAGCCAGGCGAAGATCACGATCGCGGGCGTCCCCGACGTCCCCGGCAAGGCCGCCGAGATCTTCACCCTCGTCGCGGAGCAGGGCGCGAACATCGACATGATCGTGCAGAACGTGTCCGAGGTGGGCACGGGCGTCACCGACATCTCCTTCACGCTTCCCAAGAACTCCGCCGGCCCCGTGCTCGACGTGCTGCGCGCGGCGAGCGACTCGATCGGCTACGGCGACCTCCGCCTCGACGACAACATCGGCAAGATCTCGCTCGTCGGCTCGGGCATGCGCACGAACAGCGGCGTCTCGGCGCAGCTGTTCACGGCGCTCAAGGACGCCGGCATCAACATCGACATGATCTCGACGTCGGAGATCCGCATCTCGATCATCGTGCGGGCCGACATCGTCACCGAGGCCACGCGCGTCGTGCACACGGCGTTCGGCCTCGACGGCGACTCGGACGCCGTCGTCTACGCGGGCACGGGCCGCTAGCCCGGGCATCCGGAGCAGCGGGCAACAGGATTCGAAGCAGGCAGAGAGCGAGCATATGAGCGAGCAGCAGAAGTTCACCGTGGCCGTCGTCGGCGCCACCGGCCAGGTCGGCGCCGTCATGCGCCGCCTCCTCGACGAGCGCGACTTCCCGGTCGGGACGATCCGCTTCTTCGCCTCGGCGCGCTCGGCGGGCAAGACCCTGCCCTGGCGCGGCGAGGAGATCGTGGTCGAGGACGTCGCCACCGCCGACCTCGACGGCATCGACATCGCCCTCTTCTCGGCGGGCGGCGCGACCTCGAAGGCGCAGGCCGAGCGCTTCGCCGCCGCGGGCGCGATCGTGATCGACAACTCGAGCGCGTGGCGCGGTCACCCCGAGGTGCCGCTGGTCGTCTCGGAGGTCAACCCCGAGCAGATCGCGAACCCGCCCAAGGGCATCATCGCGAACCCCAACTGCACGACGATGGCCGCCATGCCCATCCTCAAGGTGCTGAACGACGAGGCCGGCCTCGAGCGCCTCATCGTCTCGACCTACCAGGCCACGAGCGGCTCGGGCCTCGCGGGCGCGAGCGAACTCTCCGGCCAGACGATCGCCGCGACCGAGCAGGGCGAGGAGAAGCTGCTCGGCCTCGTGCACGACGGCCGCTCGGTCGAGCTGCCCGAGCCCGTCAAGTACGTCAAGAACATCGCCTTCAACGTGGTGCCGCTCGCCGGCAACCTCGTCGACGACGGCTCGCTGGAGACCGACGAGGAGCAGAAGCTCCGCAACGAGTCGCGCAAGATCCTCGGCCTGCCGGAGCTGCTCGTCTCGGGCACCTGCGTGCGCGTACCGGTCTTCACCGGCCACTCGCTGTCGATCAACGCGGAGTTCGCGCGCGACCTCACGCCCGAGCGCGCCTACGAGCTGCTCGCCGACGCACCCGGCGTCGCGGTCGCCGACGTGCCCAACCCGCTGGATGCGGCGGGCAACGACGCGAGCTTCGTCGGCCGCATCCGTCAGGACCAGTCGGCTCCCGGCAAGCGCGGCCTCGTGCTCTTCGTGAGCAACGACAACCTGCGCAAGGGCGCGGCGCTCAACGCCGTGCAGATCGCCGAGCTCGTCGCCGCGGCGCGCACTGCCTAGCTCCGCGTCCAGCTTCGGATTTCGGCCCTTCTGCACCTCGCAGAAGGGCCGATCTCATGAAGCGGACGGGTGGGCGAGGAAGGCCGCCCGGCGGCCGAGCGCCCCGGTCCGCCCTGTGCAGATGCACTGCGCGAACCGGGAGCCATGTGCGCGGGGACGGGCGACCCTCCTGTGAACCGGCTTAGGATGATCCGGTGACGAACTCGCGGAAGACCTACGACGTCGTACTCATCGGCGGCGGCATCATGAGCGCCACGATCGGCGCGCTGCTCAGCCGACTCGAGCCGAGCTGGAGCATCAAGGTCATCGAGCGCCTCGACGAGCTGGCGCTCGAGAGCTCCAATCCCTGGAACAACGCGGGCACGGGGCATGCGGCCCACTGCGAGCTGAACTACACGCCCGAGAAGAACGGGCGGATGACGCCCGACAAGGCGCTCCAGATCAACCAGCAGTACCACGAGTCGCGGGCGTTCTGGTCGCACCTCGTGCAGGCCGACGAGCTGCCCGAGCCCTCGAAGTTCATCAACACCATGCCGCACATGACCTTCGTGCGCGGCGAGGAGAACGTCGCCTACCTCAAGCGACGCTGGGAGATGCTCAGCAAGGAGCCGGTCTTCCGCCTCATGGAGTTCAGCGACGATCCGGCGAAGATCGCCGAGTGGGCGCCCTCGCTCGTGGTCGGCCGCGACAAGAGCGAGAAGATCGCCGCCACCTTCACGCCGTCCGGCACCGACGTCGACTTCGGCGCGCTGACGAAGATGCTCGTCGACGGCGTGGTCGAGCGCGGCGGCGAGCTCGAGCTCGGCACCGACGTCATCGGCCTGCGTCAGCAGCGCGACGGCGTGTGGCAGGTCACCACGAAGAAGCGCTCGGGCGCCGACCGCGGCCGCAAGCAGCTCATCCGCGCGCGCTTCGTGTTCGTCGGCGCCGGCGGTCGGGCGCTCACGCTGCTGCAGAAGGCCCGCATCCCCGAGATCCGCGGCTACGGCGGCTTCCCCATCTCCGGCCAGTTCCTGCGCACGGACAACCCCGCAGTGGTCGAGAAGCACGAGGCCAAGGTCTATGGGAAGGCCTCCGTGGGCGCCCCGCCGATGTCGGTGCCGCACCTCGACACGCGCATCGTGAACGGCAAGAAGTACCTCATGTTCGGCCCCTACGCGGGCTTCTCGCCGAAGTACCTCAAGTTCGGCTCGTACCTCGACCTCTTCGCCTCGCTGCGCTTCCACAACATCCTGCCGATGCTTGCCGTCGCGCGCGACAACTTCGACCTCGTGACCTACCTGGTCGGCCAGGTGCTCGCCTCGCGCGGCAAGAAGTTCCAGGAGCTGCGCGCCTTCTTCCCCGAGGCGGAGCTGAAGGACTGGGAGCTCATCACGGCCGGCCAGCGCGTGCAGGTCATGAAGAAGGATCGCGAGCGCGGCGGCATCCTGCAGATGGGCACCGAGGTGATCGCGAAGGCCGACGGCTCGATCGCCGGGCTCCTCGGCGCCTCGCCCGGCGCCACGGTGGCGGTGTCGGTCATGATCGACGTGCTCGACCGCTGCTTCCCCGACAAGAAGGGGGAGTGGGAGCCGAAGCTCAAGGAGATGCTGCCCTTCGTCTACGGAGTGACCGTGAACGCCTCGCGCGAGGACGCCCGGCGCGTGCTGCGCGAGATGAGCGAGAAGCTCGGCCTCAAGCTCTTCAACTGATCGCGATCCGCTCCGGATCGCCCGTGCCGAACGGCCGCCCCTGCATCGGGGTGGCCGTTCGCGCGTCTCGGCGCCTACTCTGGGTTCGCGCCCGGCAGCTCCGAGGCGGTCCCGGCGCGGTCTTGCGGCCGGGCACCACTCGCGCTACGCTATTTCCAGAACACAGAAGAAGTGTTCCGGCATGCGGAAGCATGTGGGACGCACCGTCGCGTTACTTGGAGGATGCCCATGACGGATGACATCGGCCCGGAGCTCAAGGTCGGCGACTCCGCTCCCGCGTTCGCGCTCAGCGACGCCAACGGCGAGCAGAAGACGCTCGCCGACTTCTCGGGGCGTCGCACCATCGTCTACTTCTACCCCGCCGCCTTCACCCCCGGCTGCACGACCGAGGCCTGCGACTTCCGGGACAACCTCGCCTCGCTGCAGGGCGCGGGCTACGGCGTCGTCGGCATCTCCGGCGACGACGTGGCGAAGCTCCGCGAGTTCGCGGCTGAGGATAAGCTCGACTTCCCGCTGCTCAGCGACCCCGGCAACGCCGTTGCCAAGGAGTGGGGCTCGTGGGGGGAGAAGGTCGTGAACGGCAACACGATCGTCGGCGCGCTGCGCTCGACCTTCGTGATCGGCGAAGACGGCCGTATCGAACTCTCGCAGTACCGCGTCGACCCCGAGGGTCACGTGCGTCGACTGCGTGAAGAGCTCGGCGTGTAGTCCTCGACAGTAGGAGAGGG
>Ga0153918_1000624_pt1 | contig 16080 bp, 18 predicted proteins | sample TSFL002MetaG_FD_104687 | JGI IMG/M metagenome (GOLD analysis project Ga0153918, IMG submission 104687) | Attine ant fungus gardens microbial communities from Florida, USA - TSFL002 MetaG | ecosystem: Host-associated > Fungi > Mycelium > Unclassified | place: USA: Florida, Paynes Creek Historic... | reverse complement strand
TTGGCAAACTGGCAGACTTTATCGTGCAGTTGTTTATAGGTAAGGATGCGGTGATCTTCCGTCGGATCATTCGGCTCCCAAATAATGGCGGGTTTGTTGCCCAGTTTCTCCAGGTGGCGATCCAGGCAATTCTCAGTAATGTTAAGTTTGGCGCCATCAAACCAGCGTATGCGTGGTTCGGTAAAGTTCCAATCGAGCACTTTATCCCATTTTTTTCTCCATTGGAAAGTTTCGGCTATTTCAGACCAGAAGGCTTCAGGCTCATTCACACTGCGCTCGTAAACGCGCTGGTAATCTTCAAAAGAATTGATTTTCATAATTTGGTGTAACGGTGGGCGAAAATTAGTGATTTTCTGTAGCAATCTGTATTTAAACAGGTGTTTTACGGTAAAAATTCACGCACACGATTGCGTAATACGCCGTGTGGAAAACCCATGCGCCTAATTGTGCAAAATTCTTTTTTTAAATATTTAAAATCAATGTTGAATAATTCATATTAAATCCTGATATTTGCAAACTCTTTTTGAGAACAAGCATACATATAAAAAAGATTTGTCATGTCAAGAATATGTGATTTAACAGGAAAAGGTGCGATGAACGGTCACAACGTTTCAAACTCAAACGTTAAAACCAAACGCAAATTTTATCCTAACTTAAAACTGAAAAAGTTTTATATCCCTGAAGAAAACAAGTGGATCACTTTGAAAGTATCTACTTCAGCTGTGAAAACAATCAGCAAAAAAGGCATCACCGCCTGCATTAACAAATTTGTAAAAGAAGGTTCTATATAAGTAATCAAAAATCGGTTAATCAGAGATTAAGTTTGATGGTTGCCGGTATGATGCTTCAATAGTCAAAATACAACAATACAATGGCAAAAAAAGGTAACAGGGTTCAGGTAATTTTAGAGTGCACCGAGCATAAAGAGAGCGGAATGCCAGGTATGTCACGTTACATTACCACCAAGAACAAAAAGAATACTACCGAGCGTTTAGAATTGAAAAAATTCAACCCGGTACTGCGTAAAGTAACCGTTCATAAAGAGATTAAGTAATTAATGCAAATACACGTTGCGAAACGTTACGGCATAAATCACACTCATTCAATAATTTAATAATTATAAAAAGAGATGGCAAAGAAAGTAGTTGCAACCCTGAAAACAGGTAAAGGCAAAGAGTTTTCAAAAGTAATCAACTCGGTTAGATCACCAAAAACCGGTGCTTACTCATTCAAAGAGCAAATCGTTCCTAACGATAACCTTAAAGACGTTATCAAGTAATTGATAACCGCAAAAATATTAGAGCCGTCTTGTATATACGAGAGGGCTTTTTTTGTTTTCTGAACCAGGATTCAACGGATTTATAAGATTTTCAGGATTGGGTAATCTTTTAACCAGGCTTATCGGGTTCAGAATATAGTTCTGATATCATCTGCACATTTGCATATCCACACATTGCACATTTGAAGAATGGGATTATTCGATTTTTTTAAGAAAAAAGAAAGCACCCCGCAACAACAGCAGGCGCTTGACAGCGGTTTGGAAAAAACCAAAGACAGTCTGCTCTCTAAACTCACCAAAGCCGTTGCCGGTAAATCTACCGTTGATGACGACGTGCTCGATGAGCTGGAGGAAATCCTGGTAACGTCTGACGTTGGCGTGAAAACCACGCTCAAGATTATTGAACGGATCCAGGCCCGTGTTGCGCGAGATAAATATGTTGGCACCAGCGAGCTGAATGGCCTGCTGCGCGACGAGATACAACAACTGCTGGCCGAAAACAACAGTAATGATTTTGCCAGCTTTGAATATGGGAACCACAAGCCTTATGTAATTATGGTGGTGGGCGTCAACGGCGTTGGCAAAACCACTACTATTGGCAAACTGGCGCATCAGCTGAAACAAGCCGGCAACAAAGTGGTATTGGGCGCTGCCGATACCTTCCGTGCTGCGGCGGTAGATCAGTTACAACTGTGGGGCAAACGTGTTGATGTACGCGTTGTAGCACAACCCATGGGCTCAGACCCAGCTTCGGTAGCTTTTGATACGCTGAAATCTGCCGTGGCTAATGGCGAGGATGTAGCGATAATTGATACCGCTGGCCGACTGCACAACAAAGTGGGCCTGATGAACGAGCTAACCAAGATCAAAAACGTAATGCAAAAGGTTGTACCTAATGCACCGCACGAGATCTTGCTGGTATTGGACGCCTCAACCGGACAGAACGCCATTGAGCAATGCAAACAATTTACAGAAGCAACTTCGGTAAACGCACTGGCATTAACCAAGCTTGACGGCACAGCCAAAGGCGGTGTGGTAATTGGCATTTCAGATCAGTTTAAGATTCCGGTGAAGTATATCGGCGTGGGTGAGGGAATGAATGATCTGCAGCTTTTCGATCGCAAGACGTTTGTGGAGAGCTTATTTAAGTAGAAACAACAACACGTCATTGCAAGGAACGAAGCAATGACGAATAGATAAATATTAAAAGTGAGGAAACGGCTTAGTCCGTTTCGTCCCCTCTCCCTTGGAGAGGGCAGGGAGAGGTGCAATGAAGACGAAAGAAATTAACAAACAACAACCGGTAGCAAAACCACGTGTAAACGTGGTTACCTTAGGCTGCTCTAAAAACATCTATGACTCTGAAGTACTGATGGGCCAATTAAAAGGCAATCAGTTTGACGTTGTACATGAGGCCAGCAAGGTAAAAAAAGACGATATTATCGTTATCAATACCTGCGGTTTTATTGATAACGCCAAACAGGAGTCTATCGATACCATTTTGCAATACAGCGACCTGAAAGAACAAGGCAAGGTAGGCAAAGTGATTGTTACCGGCTGTTTGTCTGAGCGTTACAAACCAGAGTTGGAAGCCGAGATTGGCAATGTAGACTCATGGTTTGGTACTAATGATCTGCAGAATCTGCTGGGATCACTAGGCGCTAATTATCGCCATGAACTAATTGGCGAGCGTTTGTTAACCACCCCTTCGCACTTCGCTTACTTTAAAATTGCCGAGGGCTGTAACCGCCCTTGCTCCTTCTGCGCCATCCCGCTGATGCGCGGCAAACATGCCAGCACCCCGATAGAGCAATTGGTTAACGATGCCAAAAATCTGGCTAAAAACGGCACCAAAGAATTGATCCTCATTGCACAGGACCTTACCTACTACGGACTGGACCTGTACGGCAAACGTAACCTTGATGAATTGCTACGCCGCCTGAGCGACGTGAACGGCATTGAGTGGATCCGCTTGCAATATGCCTACCCTTCGGGCTTCCCGATGGAGATTCTGGATGTAATGAACGAGCGCGAGAACATCTGCAAATACCTGGATATGCCGCTGCAACACATTACAGATAACATGCTGAAATCAATGCGTCGTGGTATCACCAAGCAGAAAACCATTGATCTGGTAAATGAAATTCGCGATAAGGTGCCTAACATTGCCCTGCGTACTACCCTCATTACCGGTTACCCTGGCGAGACCGAGCAGGATTTTGAAGAGATGGCGCAATGGGTGGAAGATACCCGCTTTGATCGTCTGGGTTGCTTCACTTACTCGCACGAGGAAAAAACACACGCTCACACTTTAGAGGACAATGTGCCTGATGAGGTAAAACAAGAGCGCGCCGATGCCATTATGGAAATTCAGCAGGGTATCTCTTTTGAGATAAATCAAACCAAAGTTAACGAGACCTTCAAGGTATTGATTGACAAAAAAGACGGCGATTTTTTTGTGGGCCGAACCCAATATGATTCGCCGGAGGTTGATAACGAGGTACTGATTGACGCCACGAATAATTACGCCACCGTTGGCAGCTTTGTAAACGTTAAAGTTGACAGCGCCGAGGACTTTGACCTTTATGGACAAATTGTAAAATAAGTCCCGGCGAAAGGCGATAGTCTTTGTTTTAGCAGATTAAAATCTAAATTCGACCCCTGAATCAGGATTTAACGAATTCTAAGTGAATCCTACAGATCCGTTAAATCCTGGTTCAAATTAATATCGAAACATGGACGCTAATTGTATCAGCTATAAAGACACCGGGTATTTCTCGCAAACGGTAATTGATTACCTTGATGATGCCCCTGCCCTACGCCCGTTTTACAGTTACCGCCCCACCTTTGATGGTTTTGCACAGATCATCCAAAACAAAAAAAGCACTGCCAATACCGATTTACTTGTAAACATGTTGCGTAAGCAATACGAGCAAAGCGGTATTGAACTCCCTCTTCAGGGAAGAGAAGACCTTGGCTTTACCGTTACCACCGGTCATCAGCTGAATATCTTTGCCGGTCCGTTGTATTTTATCTATAAAATTGTTACGGCCATTAAGCTGGCCCGCCAGTTAAAAGAGCGTTTTCCGGAGCACAACTTTACCCCGGTATACTGGATGGCTACCGAAGATCATGACTTTGCCGAGATCAATTACACAAAAATTGGCGGCCTCAAAGTGCAATGGCAACTGGATGCAGCAGGTGCCACCGGCAGACTGCTCACCAAAACCATCCGCCAGGCGCTTAACCAATACAAAGGCGTATTGGGCATGGAACAACACGGCCCGGAACTGGCCGAACTGGTAGAAACCGCCTATACCAAATTTGATAAACTGGCCGATGCCACCCGCTACCTGGTGCACGCCCTGTTTGGCCGGTATGGTTTAGTAATTGTTGACGCCGATGACATCGAACTGAAACGACAGTTTGCCCCCATTATAGCGCAGGACATCATTGAGCAAAACAGTTTTAAAAACATTACCGAAACTGACAAAAAGCTTCACAACATCGGCGTGCATACCCAGATCCACTCACGCGAAATCAACTTCTTTTATCTTACCGATAATCTGCGTGAGCGACTAAGTTTCGAGGACGGTCGTTACGTAGTTCTAAACACTGAGATCAGTTTCAGCGAAGCGGAATTAAAGCAAGAGATACAGGAACACCCCGAGCGTTTCAGCCCCAATGTAGCTATGCGCCCAATGTACCAGGAGGTAATTCTGCCCAACATCGCTTACATTGGCGGTGGAGCAGAAGTAGTTTACTGGCTCCAATTAAAAGCCAGTTTTGACCATTACGGAGTTGATTTCCCTATCTTGTTGCTGCGTAACTCGGGCTTACTCATCCACAAAGAGCAACGCGCAAAAATCATCAATCTGCGGTTTACCTCCAAAGATTTATTTACCGATACTGAAAGCCTGAAACAACGCTGGGTGAGCAATCACTCGGAGCACAATCTTACCCTGGGTGATGAATGGAAGGAGATTGAAGCCCTGTTTGAAAAAATCAAACAGCGTGCCGGCAAAATAGACAGCACCCTGGTACCATCCACAAGTGCCGTAGAGGCCCGCCTGAAAAAAGCCATCGACAACCTGGAAAAGAAATTAATGCGTGCCGAAAAACGCACATACAGCACCCGACTGGAACAAATTGAACAGATTAAAACCGCATTATTTCCCGGCGACAGCCTGCAGGAGCGTACCGAAAATTTCGGCCTGTACTATGTAAAATGGGGCCAGCAGCTGATTGAAGAGTTGATACGCCATTTTGAGCCTTTAGATTTTGAGTTCTGTATACTTTCGGAATAGTCGCAGTTGATAATATTTGTTTTCATCTACCGTTAAGCTGTTTATCAAACCCAATCAGCCTTATCGCTATGAAAACCAGGTCATCGCATCGTCTCTCATTCTTCCTCTTCTGCATTTTGTTGTTTGTAGCAATTAGCACTAAAGCGCAAAAACTACCCAATTTACAACCCAGCAGTTTACAGGTACCACTATCCATTAAAATTGATGGCAACGCTACCGAATGGGGTAATAAATACCAAGCATATAATCATAACACCGACGTTGCTTATACCATAGCTAACGACGCCCAATATCTCTATTTTGTAATCCGGGCTACGAATACCGAGATCATAAAAAAGATTTTAAAGGGAGGAATAACCATATCCGCTAACGCAAAAGAAAAGTCGTTTTTTGGCGATGCCCAATCGTTCTGTTTTCCCTTCATTAACCCATCACAACAAGCGCCACTATTCAGCACTTTGGATGAGGTAAAAGAAGATTTAAAATCATCATTCCACCAAAAAGATTCCTTGGTAAAAGCATTCAACAATTACCTGCTATCGGTATCCAAAGACATCAAAGTAGCCCATCAGCGCGATTCTGTTTTGTCTATTTATAATGATAAACAGCTACTGGTAGCAGGAGCATTAAACAATAACGGCGCACTTATTTACGAGTTTAGAATTCCGCTTTCGATTTTAAACATGGCCTATCAAAAATCAAGTACCCTGTATTACAATATAAAACTAACGGGCCAGGCAGCATTACCAAAAATCAGACCCATAGGAGTAGGTGTGGTTGCAGTGCAAACCGTAGAGGTGACCGCGCTCAGTTTATACATGCCTACAGATTTTTGGGGAACCTACCAGCTTTTCTAAAAAGACATCCTTGTAGCATTGTGTCAAACTTTTTGCAATACTGGTGATAGCAAAAGTGTTACTTTTACTCTAAACCATGCAAAACCATCTTCAAAAGCTGATACTTTTTTGTGGGTTATGTTTTCTGTTTAATGAAACAAATGCCCAAACGCCTAAAAGTAAAAGCATCAATGCCGATACCCTCAAAACCGTCGAGGTTAAATCATACCTATTCAATCAGCCATTATTAAACTTACCGGCCGCCATTAGTACGCTCGGTCCTGCGCAATTAAAACTTCAACCTGATAACTCGCTGGTGTCAGCTATGAACACCGTTCCAGGTGTGCGGATGGAAGAGCGATCGCCGGGCAGTTACCGGCTTTCGTTACGTGGTAGCTTATTGCGGTCGCCATTTGGAGTGCGCGATGTAAAGGTGTATTACGATGAGATCCCGTTGACTGACGCCGGCGGCAATACCTATCTCAACGTTATCGATCCCGCCAGCGTACGCAGCATCGAAATATTGAAAGGTCCAGACGGCAGTTTGTTTGGGGCTAACTCAGGCGGTGTAGTCATCATCCGTCCAACAGGTAATATTGATACAGTTGGACAATCAGCCGCTATCGGCATCAATGGTGGTTCTTACGGACTCTTTCATGAGAACGCTGCGCTGCACAACAAATGGGATAAAGACCAACTGGATATCACACAGGCACACCAGACTTATGATGGTTATCGTCAGCACAGCAATATGCGCCGTAATTATTTCCAGGCGATTAACAAGTGGAATTACTCTCCTGCCGGCGAGTTAAAAGCGCTGGCTTTTTACTCCGATTTATTTTATAATACTCCCGGCGGGCTAACTTTCGCCCAACAGCTAGCTAATCCGCGCTCAGCGCGATTGGGTACGTCGGTCGTGCCGGGAGCTATAGATCAAAACATCAGCATCACCACACAAATGTTGTTGGGTGGGTTGGTAAACAGTATCAACCTCTCCCAGCGCTTAAAGAATGTGACTGCCGTTTATGGCTCGCATGTATATTTTGCCAACCCATTTATCACCAACTATGAGCAGCGTGACGAAAACACCTTCGGCCTGCGCTCTTATTTTGAATGGCGCGGTGACGGGGTGGATTACCATTGGAAGCTCAACGTCGGACTGGAATGGCAGCAAACCAACTCGGCTATCAATAATTATGGAAATAAAAAGGGCGTAAAAGACACGGCCCAAACACTCGACCGTATTAACACCAACCAGCACTTCTTCTTTGTGCGCTACCTGAGCGACCTGTCTCGATTACATTTCGAGGCAGCCCTCAGCCTTAATAACTACAGTTATCAGTTTAAAAACCTGTACCCACTTGCGCAAACCGGCTTCACGCCTCGTAATTTCTCGGCCCAGCTGATGCCCCGCCTGGCACTCTCCTATCAGCTGACCAATAATTTTATCGCACGGGCGTCGGTTAGTCGCGGCTACTCTACGCCCACTACTGCAGAGGTGCGCCCTACCGACAATATTATTAATACTGCCCTGCAAGCCCAAACCGGCTGGAACTACGAAACCGGCCTGCGCCTACGTAATCTGGACGAAACACTCTCCCTTGATGCCTCGGTTTTTTACTACCGTACCGACAACGCCATTGTACGCCGCCTACACGCCGACGAAACTGAATATTACATCAATGCCGGTGGCACTAACCAAACTGGCGTAGAACTGGCCTTTAGCAATTGGCTAATCCGCCTTAAAAGAACCGGGTTTATCCGCGGGTTACAGTTTAACACATCCTATACACTCAGTCGTTATTTCTTCCGTGATTATGTAGTAGCAGGAGCTAGCTATTCTGGCAACCCACTTACCGGTGTACCGCGTAATGTAGTGGTAAGCAGTCTGCAAACACATCTACCGCAAGGCTTTAGTTTGTTTGTACAGCATAATTACACAGCAGAAATACCATTGAATGATGCCTCTACCGTTTACGCACCACATTACAACCTGTTACAGGCTAAACTGAGCTGGCTGTACCGGGTATCAGTAAAAACACGTTTGGAAATTTATGCGGGGGCCGACAACATTCTGAACAAGCATTACAGCCTGGGCAATGATCTGAATGCAGTGGGTAACCGTTACTTTAACCCATCGGCTTTAACAAACTATTTCGCAGGGATAAATCTGAACTTATAAAATAACCATTAAGGCTCAACGCCCAATTCTTTCTGACGGATCTCGACACTGTTGACCGATCCATCGCGCATCATCAACACGGTAACATGGTAAAAGTTATTGTCAAATATATAGATTGACCTTACCTGGTCGGCACCTTTCAGCGTAGTGTGGTAGCCCAGGCCCTGTATCTGTTTAATCAGGTTATAAATATACTCCGGGTAAATACTTTTATAGGTGACCGTATGCAAATGCTGACCGTTATTGGTGGTGTTATATGCACCCGTAATCAATGTTTCGCCCTTAATTGGGGTTTTGTTACGATCTATAGTCTGATAACTGGTTAACAGTTGCCCATTAACTATCTGCTTGTCATTTACTTTAAACTTGCCCGAGTTGACCAGGATATTGTCAACCTCGCCGGCGCTCAGGCGCACCATATCAGCCATGCTATAAAAGGTCATCGACTGCGCATGCGCAACCACGGCACCACAAGCCAGCAGGCAGAAAATCAATAATTTTTTCATTAACAGCGTTCTATCAAAAGTAACCAAATTTTCAACATCGCAATACCCGCCCATGGTTATTAAAAACCTGGTATCAGATATTTCTGAAAACGTAAGGTTGTAGCGTTTAGGAACCGGTAGTCCCGTGTTCCGTTCATACGGCACGGGCCTTAAGCACAGGGCCGGTATCCACTGCACCCGGGTTTAGACTGAGCAGACAGCGCCATTTACGGTTGTTTTGTCCCTCCCTGATCACTTATTTTTAAACATCAACACACCACGAAAACTTAACAATTAGGTTAACATGGCTGCCTATCTTTAGGTACTTACCAGCCTCTCCTATGAAAATTCTGAAAGAAGAAAAGCAGATCCTGACTAATGAGATAAACCAAACGGCGTTTGAGGGCATCTACCAAATGGTATCGCCAACTATATCTGCCAGAAATAAATGGCTCAGAGAAAATGAAGAGCAGTTTTCATTTTACTTTCTGCAAAGCATTACCGCAGTTGGTCCAACCGGTCAGAACCTGCTAAGCTACAGTGTAAAGTGGACTTTCCGCTTAACGCTTGGTATACCCGAACATGATGTTGCCGCCCTTGAGCAACTTTTAGAAAAATGCAACAATCAGTTTTATAACGAGCTGGCACTACTGACGGGCGAATACACCGTCAAGCTCCAAATGACGCCTGAACGCCATGTACCTTTCAGCCCGGAGAAATTATTAAAAGGCATGCGGCAAGCAATGGAAAGCGAACCACTACCGTTGAATATCCGCAAAATATCAGATCAGTTATTTGACAACCAGCGTGTAGTTCTAGAAACCAAGACGATCAAAAAGTAACTTAGTTTTCAAAAAAAATCATCCGACAACCCGTAGAGACACATATTTGTGCCTCCCCAAAGCGCAGACCAATAGGCTAACAAGCCCAAAACAGATCACACCAACAATCAATCGCACAAAATAAAACCCTCACAATTAAACCATTACCAACCAATTTCATCTTTTTAACAATAATTTAATAGCGCGTCGCCTTTTTTTCTATATTTGCGGTGGGTAAGTCTTTTACGACCAGCTCCTCTTGAACTCCCCCAGGGTGGGAACGCAGCAAGGGTAGAGGGTTGTAGCGGTGCGATAAAAGGTGCTTACCCTTTTTTTATTTCTCAATTTTTCGTTTGCCCTCGCCACGAGATATGAATACCGCCGCACTCCGCATCACATCAAGCTCATTCACTTTTTAAAATTCTAATACACAATGAAATTTTTTATCGATACCGCCAATCTTGCGCACATCAAAGAAGCATATGAATTAGGCGTGTTAGACGGTGTTACCACCAACCCTTCACTAATGGCTAAAGAAGGTATTTCTGGCCACGAAAACGTAATTAACCACTACAAAGCCATCTGCGAAATTGTTGACGGTGATGTTAGTGCCGAAGTTATTGCCACTACTTTTGACGAGATGGTAAAGGAAGGTGAAGCCCTGGCTGCCCTGCACCCACAAATTGTAGTAAAGGTACCTATGATTAAAGACGGCGTACGCGCTATTAAATATTTTACATCAAAAGGTATCCGCACCAACTGTACACTGGTATTTTCTGCCGGTCAGGCTTTGTTAGCTGCTAAAGCTGGTGCTACTTATGTATCTCCTTTCATCGGTCGTTTAGATGATGTTTCTACAGACGGCTTAACCCTGATTGAAGATATCCGCACTATTTATGATAACTATGGCTACGAAACTCAGATCCTGGCTGCATCTGCCCGTCACCCAATGCACATCATCAACTGTGCTAAAATTGGTTCAGACGTGGTAACTGCTCCACTTTCTGCTATCGTTGCCCTGCTGAAACACCCGTTAACTGATAACGGTCTGGCTCAGTTCCTGGCTGATTACGCTAAAGCTGCTGAATTAGAAGCTGTAAAGTAAGAAGATTGGAGATAACTCCATCCCATATAAAAGAGAAGGCGCTCATTGAGCGCCTTCTCTTTTTTGAGATTATTTTGACGAAGCGTAAAACCGGCATCGCACCATTCTTGTTACTTTTGCCGTATGCTGGATATTCTAATTATAGGCGCCGGACCAATTGGCCTGGCCTGCGGACTGGAAGCTCAACGCGCCGGACTTGATTTTTTAATTATTGACAAGGGTTGCCTGGTCAACTCGCTCTATAACTATCCGGCTACCATGACCTTTTTTTCAACCTCAGAAAAGTTGGAGATTGGAGGTGTGCCCTTTGTTACCATCAGCAATAAACCCAACCGCGCTGAAGCTCTGGAGTATTACCGCAGGGTTGCTACATCGCACAAACTCCCTATAAAGCTTTTTGAAGAAGTTACCTGCGTAACCAAAAAGGAGCACCATTACCAGGTAACTACCGGCAAAGGCAACTATGAGGCGCGCAATATCATCATTGCTACCGGCTTTTATGATATTGCCGTTACGCTTGATATCCCCGGCGAGCATTTGCCTAAAGTAAAGCACTATTACCAGGACCCTCATTATTATGCCATGCAAAAGGTAGTTGTGGTTGGCTCCAGCAACTCAGCCATTGATGTGGCTTTAGAGACCTTTAGAAAGGGGGCCGAGGTTACTTTAGTGGTTAGAAAAGAAGAGATCAGTCACCGTGTGAAATATTGGGTACGCCCTGATATTCTGAACCGCATTAAAGAAGGCAGTATTAAGGCTTATTTCAACTCCAGCCTTACTGAGGTACGCGAAAATGAGGTAGATATTGAAACCCCTGAAGGCAAAGTAACCATTGCCAATGATTTTGTAATGGCGATGACAGGCTACCGCCCCAATTTTGAATTTCTGAGCAAAATGGGTATCAACTTATCTATGGACGAAAAAAACATCCCGCAGTACAACCCTGAAACAATGGAGACCAACCTGAAAAATATTTACCTGGCAGGAGTAGTTTGCGGCGGCATGGATACGCACCTGTGGTTTATAGAAAACTCACGCATACACGCCAAAATGATTTTAAAAGATATTGTGAGTAGATAAATAGACCATAGTCAATGGTCTATAGTAAGGACATAATAACTATTTAGAAAACCATGGACTATAGTCTATTAACCATGGATTCACTTCCCCTAGGCTATATTCACCAGTCTATTCACCTTGTCCAGCAGGTCAGACAGGTTGAATGGTTTAGTGATCATATCATTATACCCAAACTTCTCAAAATCAACATGTTCTCTATTAATATAGGCCGAAAAAAGGATCATCGGCATATTTTTAAATTCGGGCTGAGCACGTAATTCGCGGCAAATCTCTACACCATCGCTATAGGTCAGTTTGTAGTCTAAAATAGCCAGATCCGGCCTGAAATTCTTAGCTATCTCCACAATATCGTTACCGTTGGTAGTGGCGTGCACGCTATAATTCTCGTAGGTCAACACTTCATTAACCATATCCAAGATATCCTGGTTATCATCCAGCACTAAAATGCGTTTCAACATTATTGATCGTGTTTTGCCTAATTAAAGAGGTAAAGAAGGCGTGTTTGTTTGTTCTAAGCAGTATCGGACGTTGAACGCTAAGGGTTATTGAAAAGAATAATACTTGTGGCGTCAGTTCAAATATACCACTAAAAAGCAGATATCAAAGCAAATAGTGAAAAAATAATTGAATTTTTTAATTTACACTAAATTTTCAATTAATTATTATTTAATAATAGTTAATAAGAGTTTTGTTTAAAGTAATAATATCAGGCAGCCAGCTGATGTTCTATGCGCTCAATAAGGGTGTTTACATCGAAAGGTTTTTGCACGAAATCATCAGGGGCACCGTTGCGGTCCATACAGGTAGCGCCACTTTCTGTCGCAGAGATGAGGATAACGGGCATGTCCTCCATTTCAGATTTTATGGCACTGCAAATTACACGGCCATCCATACCGGCCAGCATAATGTCCATCAATATCAAATCCGGGTGATATTGGTTTATTTGCTCAAAAACCTTATCCCCGCGCGATACTTTGGCCACATCATACCCATAATAAGTCAAAACCATCTCCAGTGTGTCTAAAATAGACACATCATCGTCCACAACTAATATTTTCTTTGTTTCTTCCATGCAAATAATACCGAACAATAGATATGCCAATTATCTTTAGAACTGATTGCGATGGTATTATTTTGACATTGCATTGTCTACCTCGTTCATCTCAAAAGGCCACAAAAATACTCCATACCAACTTATAAGTATGTTTTATGTAACTATTTTATTTCATATATAACTAATTACTTTAATTAGACGTTGCTTTACCATAATATCTATAGGCCCAGCCTATATTTGCACATATAACCTACGATCTTAAATAATAGTAAATATGTTTTTCCAGTTGCCCGAAAAGGATGTAGTGAAAGTTTTTGGTAAAAACTTAAAGAAAATAAGACTACAAAGAAAGTTATCGATGGAAAAACTGGCCAAGATGGCCGACATGGAGCTCTCGCAAATTTACCGCATTGAAAGCGGCCGCGTAAACGCAAAACTAACCACCATAGCCGCATTGGGCAAAGCGCTGGACATTGAGCCGAACGAATTGCTTAAGGTTCCAAACCTGCCGAATGGCGATCTTTAAAATAGCATCAGGAATATGAATTAGACGCAAGATTTACAGATTCTAATATTGGGACGTTTCTAAGTCTTGATCCAGTCTGTTGAACTTCTTGTTTCTTCTTGTCTCTTGACACTATTTTCACTAACATTGACCGTTTTGATCAATCATCATCGCTATGAGCACTGAAATAAACGGCCACATAAGCACAATTACCGACCGTCAAGGTATTACGACCATCAGCTTTTTTCATCCAGCACAAAACTCATTACCTTCTGCCTTGCTAACTCAGCTGGCTGAGGCTATAACACATGCTGGCAATGACGCTGCGGTGCGCGTTATTATCCTGAAAAGTGAAGGTGACCGTACTTTTTGTGCCGGCGCCAGTTTTGATGAACTGCTACAGATTAAAGACAGGCAAACCGGCGCAGCTTTCTTCGCCGGTTTTGCCGGTGTAATTAATGCCTGCCGCACTTGCAATAAGATAGTGCTTTGCCGTGTACAAGGCAAATCTGTTGGCGGTGGTGTCGGCCTGGCGGCTGCGGCAGATTACTGCCTGGCTACCGAGGCCGCTTCTATTAAATTGAGCGAGCTAGCCATTGGCATTGGTCCGTTTGTGATATCGCCTGCCGTTTCCAGAAAGATTGGGTTATCTGCTTTCTCACAACTGACCATTCGCGCTACTGATTTTCAAAGTGCACAATGGGCCCGTGAGAAGGGCTTATTTAATGAGGTTTATGCCGATATTCCAACGCTGGATGATGCTGTCCATGTTTTGGCCGATCAACTGGCTTCTTATAATCCTGATTCCCTGCTCGGCCTGAAACAAATACTTTGGGAGGGTACAGAAAACTGGGATCAGCTACTGAGTGAACGGGCGGCCGTTAGCGGTGAGTTGGTACTTTCTGATTTTACGCAGCAGGCCTTGCAGAAGTTCTTAAGCGGAAACAGATAAATTGCTGTGCGAGAGCCGTCATGTTGAGCCTGTCGAAACATGCGCGGTGGACTTATCGCTTGCTAAACCACGCGCGCCCTTCGAAAGGCTCAGGATGACACCCTTTTTTATCTTGTCGCTAAGCTTAACACTACCCCTCATACCTACGCAATGTGTTACGCAGCACATTCATTTCCCGTCGCATACTTTCAATTCGCTCTAATAAACTAACTATGGAAGCAATGCCCGGCACGTTGATATCCAGTTCCCGGTGCATTCGGGTGAGTTTTTCCAACTGCGGTAATTCATCATGCGGAATAAACCGTTGTTGATTGACAATGGTGATGTGCACCAGGCCGGCATCTTGCAAATCATTAATAAACGTTTGCTCTATCTGGTGATAGATACAAAAGTCGTCGGTAGCTATTAATTGGGTGGTTGTCATTACTTTTCGGTGTTTAGTTTAGCCAGTTGTTCAAAAAGTTCTTTCTGCTTATCGGTCAGTTTGGTAGGCAGTTGTACCTCGTAAGTAAGGTATAAGTCGCCATGTTGCCCCTCGTGCTTGTAAACAGGCAAGCCTTTGCCTTTCAGCTTTACTTTGGCCCCGTTTTGTGTTTCGGGTTGCACCTTCAGTTTCACTTTGCCGGTAAGCGTTTCGGCAGTGATATCGCCGCCTAAAACAGCGGTATATAAGTCTATCTTTATAGCCTCATACAAGTCAGCCCCCTGCCGTTTAAACTGCGGATGATTTGCAATATTGAAAGTAATAAACAAATCGCCGGCCGGGCCACCATTTACGCCCGGCGCACCGTGATCCTTTATTTTGATGGTCTGCCCATTCTCTACACCTGCAGGGATGGTAATGCGGATCTGCTTGCCATTAACTGTTAACGTTTGCTTGTGCGTTTCGGCAATATCATTCAGGGTTAGCTTTAGTTCGGCATTGTAATCCTGCCCGCGATAGCGTGCCTGTCGGCCCGCACCACCCATACCTCCTGATCCGCCGAACATTGAGTTAAAGAACTCAGAGAAATCAGTATCTCCACCGGCTCCAAAACCCTCAAAACCGCCTGCACTGCCTGTACCACCGCCCGAATAGCTGTACTGACGTTGCTGCTGTTTGGCCTGCTCATACGCATCGGCATGCTGCCAGTTTTCGCCATACTCATCATATTTTTTGCGTTTTTCGGGGTCGCTCAAAACCTCGTTAGCTTCGTTCAGCTCCTGGAAGCGCTTGTTCGCTTCTGCGTCGTTAGGGTTCAGGTCAGGGTGATACTTGCGGGCCAGCTTTCGGTAGGCATTACGGATGGCTTTCTCATCTGCATTTTTATCAACACCTAAAACTTTATAATAATCGATAAAGGCCATAATGGTTGCACTTATTTTAGGTATAACCACCTAAACGGCCGGTAGTTTTACAGAATTGAGCAACAAAAAAGCCCGCACATTCAAATGTGCGGGCTTGCCCATATTTCTGATTAGAATAGCTTTTCTT
>Ga0153918_1000618_pt1 | contig 16121 bp, 14 predicted proteins | sample TSFL002MetaG_FD_104687 | JGI IMG/M metagenome (GOLD analysis project Ga0153918, IMG submission 104687) | Attine ant fungus gardens microbial communities from Florida, USA - TSFL002 MetaG | ecosystem: Host-associated > Fungi > Mycelium > Unclassified | place: USA: Florida, Paynes Creek Historic... | reverse complement strand
TCTCTATATCGCGGCTGCCTTGCAGTGATGCGGTAAAATCGGTATATGTTGTAACCGGGCGACCAGACACGCTGATAACCGGCAGTTCTTGCGGCGGCGGAGCCGTAGCGGTAGCCTGCGATGAGGTACAGGCATGGAGCGTTAAGCCGATCACTGCTGCGCCCAGCAAGATCAATTGGTTTAATGCTCTTCGTGATAATCTGATGGTTTCCATAATTATGATGATGTTAATGATTTGCTAATACGGTGTTAATATTATTTTGATGTGTTACATTTCCTAACAGTGTTAGGCACTCGGGCAAAAAAATATAGCTAGCCCAAATTGCGGATATAGCCAGTGATGGCATCGTCCCAAACTAATTTGTCTAATTCAGGATCAACAGGCGAGTTGCCGTTGAGCTTGATAGAGATGAGCCCGTGCATGAACGACCACAGGGTGTGGAACTTGAGACAAGGTTGAACATCGGTTAGCCCGTTTTGCTGCATCAGCGTTTCAATAGGCTCAATCATAATGTCATAAACCCTGCTAAACTCTGCCGAACATTCTTCGCCTTCGCAACGTGCAACCCCGGTACCAAATATCAGCTGGTAAAGCTCAGTGTAGGCGCTGGCAAAATCCCAGTAGGCGTTGGCCATGGCCCTGATTTGCGCAGCCGGATCGGTGTGCTCGGCTTTGGCTGTTTCCAGTCGGGTATTTAGTTTGTTGAATCCAATTTTGCCAAATTCAAGCAATATGGCTTCTTTATTTTCGAAATGGTCATAGATGACGGGGACGCTATACTCGATAGCATCGGCAATTTTACGAATGGATAAGGATTGCCATCCGTCTTTTTTCACCATTTCCCAGGCAGCTTTGATGATTTCATTTCTCACCTCTTCCTTCTGACGCTGCCGGCGTTCAACTATTCCCATTGTTATTTTCCCTAACAGTGTTAGCAAAGGTAATAGTGTTCTGGGTTAAATTGCAAGTGTTTTGCTGAAAAGGTTTAAAAAGATAGTGTCAAATTGAATTTTCATGACAAATGGGAGGCGGGATGACAAAAGGATGAACCAGAATTAAACGAATTTATAGGGTTACAAGACTCTTGAATATAAAATCACGTCATTGCGGGAAAAAGAAGCAATGACGTGGCGATAGAAGGGAAGTGCCCCAATCTTATTCTTCAATCTCTAATCTTTAATCACTAACTTAGAAGATTAAACCGAATAACAGATGAGCAAGTTTAACGCGCCGCATAAAGTTATTTTTATGTGCACTGGTAGCAAGTGCAGCAAGCGGGGAGGAAAGGATGCCTATAAAACGGCCTGTTCATTTATCAAACACTCCCCTTTGCGCGGCGAGGTAGAGATTATCCGCACCGAGTGCACAGATAGATGTGATTACGCGCCGGTTTGCTCGGTGCAGCCGGGTAACAAGTGGCTAAAGGAATATCGGACTAAGGATGTGCTACAGATTTTGGCAGAGATGGTGGAAGAGAGGATGAAGGCGAATGTCTAAAGCACAAAGTAATTTTTTGATCACGTTTAAACTCTATGTCATTCCGAACGAACCTGCGCGAGGCAGTGTGGTGGCGTGAGGAGGAATCTTAGCTCCCATGCTTTGCAATCGGCCTGTCAATCGTATAAGATTTCTCCTCACGCTATCCCATATTCCCTCGTTGGCTCGTCGAAATGAACAATGGGATTGGAAAAGAGAAAGGAGAAACACGTGTGTTTCTCCTTTCTCTTTTTAACATTATAATGATTAAGCTTCACTATCGTATTTAATATCGCCAACGTGCTTGTCAATCTGCCAGCGACCGGTGCCTTCTTCGCCAATAACTTCGAACAGCTCCAGTGCGCGGCGGGCTTTGTATTCTTCTTCGCGTTGCTCTTTCAGGAACCACAGCAGAAACTCCATAGTTACAAAATCCTGCGTTTTCATACAGCGGCCATAAATGTTGTTGATTGACTGGGTAACGGCAATCTCCTGATCCAGCGCATCCTCAAATACTTCGCGGAAAGAATTGTACTCTTGTTTAATACCGTTCACATCAGGCGAGATGGCGTTGCCGCCCATATCCAGAATATATTTAAAGAATTTTAGCTGATGGTGACGTTCTTCATCGGCCTGTTTAAAAAAGTATTCGGCCGAGTTATCATAGCCATTACGGTTTAACCAGGAAGCCATTGACAGGTATATGGCCGATGAATGGGCCTCCATTTTCACCTGCTGGTTCAAAAGGGCCTCAATTTCGGTGGAGATGAGCGATTTAACGCGAATAAGGTCTTTCATAATCTCTATGTTTTGTAAATGCAAAAGCGGCCTGCGCTCTATCGGATTTAACAAACATAAAGCGATAATGTTACAACCGCTTAAGAATTTTGTAATATGAACTGAGTCTAAATCACACGGCAACGCGGTACAGCGCGTTGTGGATGATCTGGTTAAGTTCCAGCATCACAAAGGTACCTTCCAAAAGTTCGCGTAGGGCAATAATCTGAGCAAGGTTGAGCACGTAGCAATGATCACACGCGCAAATAAAGATAATTTCCAGATCGGGTGTCTTGGTATTGTCGAGCAGCATTTGCTCAATATCAATGCGGTAAACTGCGGTACGCAGTTTCATAAAGCAACGATAATCAAAACGGGCGCTTTTACCGGCAAAATCTACAATCCAGCAACGCTCAGCATCATTCTGATAAATAGCACCGTTTTTGGTGGTAAAAACCTCTGCTGTTGGGTTATTTTCTATAGTTACGCACATTTAAGATACAAAGATATTTTTATTTATAATTAATCCAAATAAGATTATTGAAAAATGAAAGTTTTTACATTTAACTCGTTTTCCGTTAGAGGTCGGGCAGAAGTTTATCAAATTTTTAACATTAACAATATCATTACACTTGAATTTGTATTTTACGGCGGGATAGAACAGCATAATGATTAAAGCCTGCATATTTGATCTGGACGGCGTTATTGTAGATACCGCCGTATATCACTATAAAGCCTGGAAGCGCCTGGCAGCCGAAATGGGCTTTGATTTTACCGAGCATGATAATGAGCGATTGAAAGGCGTAAGCCGTATGCGCTCACTGGAAATCATCCTTGAAATTGGCAATGTAACTAAAACAGAAGCCGAAAAAGAAGAGCTGGCCGACCGCAAAAACCGCTGGTATGTAGACATGATTAACCAGATGCAACCCAACGAGATATTGCCTGGAGCCCGCGAGTTTGTACAAGCTTGTCGTAATGTCGGCATTAAAACTGCCCTTGGGTCTGCCAGCAAAAACTCCATGACCATCCTCAACAAAATTGGCATGACCGATTTGTTTGACGCTATTATTGACGGTAACAAAGTGAGCAAGGCCAAACCCGATCCCGAAGTTTTTCTGAAAGGCGCCGCAGAACTGGGCGTACAACCGGCAGATTGTGTAGTGTTTGAAGATGCCATTGCCGGAATACAGGCCGCTAAAAATGCGGGTATGAAGGCTGTGGGCATAGGAGAGCAGGAGACGCTGAAGGAAGCAGATGTGGTGGTGAAGGGGTTAAGCGAGATAACTTTAGACGACGTAAAGAGGCTTTAAAATAACTATCACGTCATTGCGAGGAACGAAGCAATCTCTGCGAATGACATTCGGATTTGCACATTTGCTTAGCATGTACAGAGATTGCTTCGTTCCTCGCAATGACGATTGGGATAGCATGACTTCCTTTTAACAGAACGGAAAAATGAAAAACTACATCAAACCAGACGAGTGGAAGATTATCGAAGAAGGCTTCGATCCGCATCTGCATAAAATATCAGAGAGTGTATTTAGTTTGGGCAATGGCCGTATGGGCCAGCGCGCCAATTTTGAAGAAGCCTACAGTGGCGAAACACTGCAAGGTAACTACGTGGCCGGTGTTTACTATCCCGATAAAACCCGCGTAGGCTGGTGGAAGAATGGTTACCCGCAATATTTTGCCAAAGTGTTGAATGCCGCTAACTGGGTGGGTATCAATGTTCAGTTGGATGACGAGCAATTGGACCTGGCTAAATGTAAGGTCGATAGCTTCCGCCGCGAACTTAATATGCGTGAAGGTTATCTGAAACGTATTTTCGCTGCAACAACGGCCTCTGGCAAACAAGTGCAGGTAGAAGCTATCCGTTTTTGCAGCATGGCCGATGATGAGGCTGGCGCTATCAGCTATACCCTAACGCCGCTTAATTTCAGCGGAAAGATCACACTGACACCTTATCTAGATGGCGATGTGAAAAATCAGGACGCCAATTATGATGAGAAATTCTGGGATGAGGTGAGCAAAAATACATGGGCCGATGGTGGCTATGTACAAATGCGTACCAAGAAAACCGGTTTCGAGGTAGCCACAGGCATGAAGGTATCGGTGCAGATGAATGGTCAAATCATTTCCATCAACGCAGATGCTGAAACCAAAGAGAAATTTATCAGCCTCAATTATGTTACGCAAGTGCAGCAGGGGCAAAGTATTACGCTGATTAAATATGCCGCTAACCTGTCGTCACAAAACTACCCGGCCGATCAGTTGGTGATAAATCTTCAATCAACACTAAATCGCGTAGCAGAAAAAGGTTTCGACACCATGCTGGCCGAACAAGCCGCCGCCTGGGCAAAAAAATGGGAACATAATGATATTGTGATTGAGGGCGATGTGGCTGCACAGCAGGCTATTCGCTTTAATATATTTCAACTCAATCAAACTTATACCGGCGAGGATGACCGCCTCAATATCGGTCCGAAAGGGTTTACGGGCGAAAAATATGGCGGTTCTACTTATTGGGATACTGAGGCCTATTGCGTGCCTTTTTACCTGGCTACGGCAGATCAGCAGGTGACGCGTAACCTGTTGCTGTATCGTTATAAACAACTAGGTAAAGCAATAGAGAATGCCCAACTGCTGGGTATCAAAAACGGCGCAGCGCTATTCCCAATGGTTACCATGGACGGCACCGAATGCCATAACGAGTGGGAGATTACTTTTGAGGAGATTCACCGTAACGGGGCTATTGCCTTTGCCATATTTAACTATGTGCGTTATACTGGCGACGAAGCTTACCTGGCCGATTACGGTCTGGAAGTGCTGATAGCCATTGCCCGTTTCTGGGCGCAGCGTGTTAACTGGTCTGAAGCACGGCAGAAGTATGTGATGCTGGGTGTAACCGGCCCAAATGAGTACGAAAATAACATTAACAACAACTGGTACACCAGCACCATGGCTACCTGGTGCATGCAATATTCACTGGATGCCGTCGAACTGGTAAAAGGTGCCGAGCCAGGTAAATATCAGACGCTGATCGCCAAGATCGCCTTTGATGAGGCCAGGGAGACCGCGCAGTTCAGGGACGTTATAGAGAAGATGTACTTTCCTTATGATGAGCAGTTGGGTGTGTTTCTACAGCAAGATGGCTACCTGGATAAAGAACAGATCCTGGTAAAAGACCTGCCTGCCAACGAGCGCCCCATCAACCAGAAATGGAGTTGGGACAGAATCCTGCGCTCGTGCTTCATCAAGCAGGCTGATGTGTTGCAGGGCATCTATTTTTTTGAAGACCGTTATGATATCGATACTATCCGCCGCAATTTTGATTTTTACGAGCCGAGGACGGTGCATGAGTCGTCGCTCTCGCCATGTGTGCACGCCATTTTAGCTGCCAGGCTGGGCGATGAAAAGCGAGCTTATGAGTTTTATCTGCGCACCTCGCGCCTGGATCTGGACGATTATAATAACGATACCGAAGACGGCTGCCATATCACCTCAATGGCCGGCACGTGGATGTCTGTAGTAGAGGGCTTCGGCGGTATGCGTGTGCACGATGGCAAGCTGTCGTTCAGGCCTTTCTTGCCAGAGAAATGGACGTCGTTCTCGTTCAATGTAGGTTTCAGAGGAACGTTGATCAAATTGATGGTTGCTAAAGATGGTCACAGTGTAAAACATTTGTCGGGGCCGGATATCAACTTCTTGATCGGCGATCAGAACGTGAATCTTAGAGCCGGTTCGGTTATTAAAATTGTAAAAGTAAAGGTTCCGGTACCGCCACCGTCATTTCAATAGGTATTTATGACAGATCAATTTCCAGATCATAAGCTGGTCATCTATCAATTGCTGCCGCGCTTGTTTTGTAATAACAATACCACCAACAAGTATTATGGCTCTATTGAAGAGAATGGATCAGGCAAACTGAATGATATTACCAATAAAGCCCTGCAGGAGATCAGGCAGATGGGCTTTACCCACGTATGGTATACCGGCGTTATTGAGCACGCTACTATGACCGACTATACCGCCTACGGCATCCCGCATGATGACCCTGACGTGGTAAAAGGTCGCGCCGGCTCGCCTTACGCTATTAAAGATTATTATGATATCAACCCCGATCTGGCGGTTGATGTAGCCAATCGCATCGGTGAGTTTGAAGCATTGATTAAACGGAGCCATGCTAATAATTTGCGTGTGCTGATGGATTTTGTGCCCAACCATGTGGCCCGGTCATATCACTCAGACATGAAGCCAGAGGGAGTGAAAGACCTGGGAGAGGATGACGATACCTCAAAAGGGTTTAGCGCGCAGAATGATTTTTATTATATTCCCGGTCAGCCGTTTGCAGTGCCGGGTGGCTATAACCCAGGTGGAGATGAATACCATCACCCTTTAAAAGATGGCAAGTTTGATGAAAACCCAGCCAAGGCTACCGGTAACGATGTGTTTAGCGCCACTCCGTTGGTTAATGACTGGTTTGAAACCGTAAAACTAAATTATGGAGTTGATTACCTCGACCGCCGCCGCGGTTATTTTGATCCTATCCCGCCGCTGTGGCATAAACTTTATGATATCCTTTACTATTGGGCGGCCAAAGGTATAGACGGTTTCCGTTGCGATATGGTGGAAATGGTGCCCATCGAGTTTTGGCAATGGATCACTACTGAACTGCGTAAACAATTTCCGCTCTTGGTTTTCATCGGCGAAGCCTATAATACCGGTTTGTATCACGATTACCTGTTCTGTGGTAATTTCGATTACCTGTATGATAAGGTGGGTTTATATGATGCCATCTACCGCCTTACCCGTAACGAGTGGCACTCAACCATTTGGGATATCAATAAAGTGTGGAATTATGATTGCCGCGGTTTTGACGAGCGGATGCTCCGGTTTATGGAAAACCATGACGAGCTGCGCATCGCTTCCCCGTTTTTTGCAGGCGATGCCTGGCTGGCTGTGCCAGGAATGATTGTTACAGCAACGCTATCCACCGGCCCGGTAATGATCTATCACGGACAGGAGGTGGGCGAGCCAGCCTGGGGCGCACAGGGATTTAGCGGTGATGATGGCCGATCCACTATTTTTGATTACTGGGCCATGCCGCAACTACAGAAATGGGTAAACGGCGGGCAGTATGATGGTGGCGCGCTGGATGCCGGGACACAAGCGTTGCGCGAGTTCTACAAAAAGCTGCTCATTGCTGTGCGCGAAAATGAGGCGCTACGATTGGGGAAATTCTATGAACTGGCGCTGGAAAATCAACATAGCCCCGGTTTTAATGAAAAGGTTTACACCTTTATGCGTTATACTGAAAAGGTATTTGTATTGGTTGTGGTGAACTTTAACCGTAGCCAGGTTAATCTGAACCTGAAATTGCCTCATGATTTGCGTCAGCAACTGCAAATTAGCGGGGAATTTGAGTTTACAGATTTGTTAAGTGGGGCGAAATTTTCCACTGCCGACATCAATTTGGGGTTAAATATCACCTTAAATTCCTCAAATGGTGTTTTGCTTACTTTTTAACTTGGCAGAAATGTTATATATTTTTTAAATTTAAGCCTCATTATCAGGCAAAATTCTAATTATAAGGAAAATTGCGTCGAGCACGTGGATAATGGTGCGTTTGTTGAAACGTTACTTATAGAGCAACAAAATTTCCCGTTCTTTCTGCTTTCAACTAATTGTTGCCCGTTAATTTAAATATTGAATTGAACTAAAAAGGACTACCCCTTTATGGAAGAAAAAGTACTCAACCCGGATATAGAAGTTCCTTTGGTGGAGGTTGAAGAAGAAGGCTTCAGGCATTTAAATAACCCTGCTGATGGCATTAAGCCCATTGTTAAAAAATATCTTGGTGCACCAACCGGGGTAGAGCAAAGCGGCAATAAATTTTACTTTACTGATGGCGAAGCCAAAGTAGAGGTAGTGGTGGTAACACCCGAAATTATTCGTGTGCGCGTGGCTCCGCATGGTGTGTTTCTGGAAGAGTTCTCATACGCGGTACCTAAACTGGAGACCAAAAAAGTGAAATTTGATCTGCATGAAGATATAACCGAATTTAGAATTTCTACTGAAAGCATCAACTGTCACATCAGCAAAAAAGATTTTTTTATTTCTTTTTCAGATCAGGAATTACGCATCACCAGTATGGATGCAGTACCAATGCACTGGGAAGAAAATACCCAATTTGGTGGTTACTATGTGTTTGGTACCAAGGTTTGTCACCCGCAAGAAACTTTCTTTGGTCTGGGCGATAAGGCTACAGAGCTGAACCTGCGCGGTAAACGCTTTAAAAATTGGAACACCGATGCTTACTCGTTTGCCTGGAACCAGGATCCGCTTTACCGCACTATCCCGTTTTACATCAGTGTAAACGAGGGGGTGGCGCATGGTATCTTCTTTGATAATACCTTTAAATCGCAGTTTGATTTTGGTGCCGAAGATAAAACCAAAACCAGTTTCTGGGCTGATGGGGGCGAACTGCAATACTACTATATTCACGGCCCGCACATGATGGATGTGGTAAAACGTTACCATATCCTTACCGGTACGCATCCCATGCCTCCGCTGTGGGCATTGGGCTATCACCAGTGTCGCTGGAGTTATTATCCAGAGTCAAAGGTACGTGCGGTAACTAAAGGTTTCCGCGATAAAAAGATCCCTTGTGATGGTATCTACCTGGATATTGATTATATGGATGGCTACCGCTGTTTTACCTGGAACCGCAAATACTTCCCTGATCCGCGTAAGATGATCAAAGAGTTGGCAGATCAAGGTTTTAAAACAGTTGTGATTATTGACCCGGGTATCCGTGTGGACGATAACTATGCCATTTTTAAAGAGGGTAAAGAGAAGAAATATTTTTGCCGCCGCAGCGATGATTACTTTATGGAAGGTCACGTATGGCCGGGTCGTTGCCAATTTCCTGATTTTACCAACCCGGATGTGCGCGAGTGGTGGGGAGGTTTGTTTGACGAACTGGTAGACATTGGCGTAGCCGGTGTTTGGAACGATATGAACGAGCCTGCTGTTTTCGGTGCAGGAACCTTCCCGGATGATGTTCGTCATCAGTACGATGGTCACCGAGGCTCGCACCGTAAGGCACACAATGTTTACGGTATGCAAATGGTGCGCTCAACTTATGATGGTTTACGCAAATTGATGAAAAATAAGCGTCCGTTCACCATTACCCGTGCCGGCTATTCAGGCTTGCAGCGCTACGCATCGGTGTGGACTGGCGATAACGTGGCCAGTTGGGAGCACATGAAATTAGGTAACATCCAGTGCCAGCGATTGTCAATGTCTGGCGTGCCGTTCTGTGGTACAGATATTGGCGGCTTTAGTGGCGAACCTGACGGCGAACTGTTTACCCGCTGGATCCAGTTAGGTACATTTGCACCGTTTATGCGTTCGCACTCTGCCGGTGATACCAAAGAGCGCGAGCCATGGAGCTTTGGCGAGCCGTATACCGCTATCAATCGTAAATTTATAGAGCTGCGTTACCGTTTGCTGCCATATTTGTATTCTACATTTTGGGAGCATCACCGTTATGGTTTCCCAATTTTGCGGCCGGTAGTAATGCAGGAGCAGGATGTACAATCAAATCACTTCCGCCAGGATGAGTTTACTTATGGCGATAAGATATTGATCTGTCCGGTGTTGGATCCGGGTATGACCCGCCGTACCGTTTACCTGCCAAAAGGCGATTGGTACAACTTCTGGAACAGTGAGTTAGTTGAAGGCGGCAAAGAGGTAATGGTAGAAACTCCGCTGGATATTATCCCAATCTTTGTAAAAGCCGGTTCTGTTATTCCAGAGTATCCTGTACAGCAATACGTTGGTGAAAAAGAAATAGAGGAAGTAAAGTTGAACGTTTACTACAGCGATTATGAAGTAAACTCTTTTTACTTTGAAGATTACGGCGAAACTTTTGCCTACGAACAGGATATTTACCTGGAGAAGAAGTTTATTGTAAATGGCGATGCCGGTCAGATGACTATCAGCCAGAGTATGGAAGGTTTGTATACACCACGTTATGAGAACTACCATTTCTCGGTAACAGGCTTGCCATTTAAACCTTCAAACATCCTGGTAGATAATAAGTGGTTCACCAACTTTACCTATCGTAATGATAAGCTGGAATTTAGGTTTACCAAGAACTTTAAGCATATCAAAATCATGAAATAGTACAGAGGCCCCGCAAAACGGGGCCTTTTTTTGTTCAAAACATTTTAGTGCTGCGTTAGATTTACTGTTGATATGAGAAAGTTGCTGTCAGCTTTAATAAGAACTCTGCAGGTTACAGAACAACATGCGGGCGAATCAATTCCTTACGGTGATAACCCGGCAGCAGGGAAGTATTATGATGTGCGCGGTATTAAAATGTATGTAGAAATTTATGGAGCTGGCCAACCCTTGTTGTTACTACATGGTAACAACGGTAGTATAGCATCGTTCAGTGAAAATATCCCGTATTTATCTCAGAAATATCGGGTCATTGCGGTTGATAGCCGCGCGCAGGGGAAGACCATTGATTATGGCGATGAGCTATCGTTTGAAATGATGGCCGATGATTTTGCTGCGTTGCTTGACCTGATGCATATTAAACAATGCCACATACTGGGTTGGAGCGATGGTGGCATCTGCGCTTTACTGCTGGCCATGCGCCATCCCGGTAAAGTAATTAGCCTGGCAGCTACCGGTGCCAACCTAACGACTGGCGAAGATGCTTTTGCACCAGGTTTTTATGATATGGTGAAGCGTCATCATTACATGCATCGGCTTATACCGCGACTTACCAGAAAGCAGCGTAATGATTGGAAGTTGTTTATGTTGGATTATGAGCAGCCTCAAATTAGTTTCGATGAGTTGAATGTGATCAAATGTCCGGCGTTAATTATCTGTGGAGATCATGATGTAATTAGTGTGGAGCATACGGCGCAAATTGCTCATCATATTTCTAATTCGCACCTATGGGTGATACCTGATGCTGAGCATGCAACGCTAATTCAGCATCGCGATGAATTTAATAGGCGGGTTGATGAATTCTTTTTACTATCTTTTGAGAAACAAAAAGGTAAACGTTAATTATGGCCAGTGCCGTTGTTTGCCTTGTATTAAATTACTATCAATAAAAAAACAAGAACTGCCTGTTTGTGTTCAATATTGATATATTTGATGATATCAACCAGTAATTATCCCGCTCGCGGGCGACCCCTTTCTTATGGCAAAACAAACTCCTAAAACCGGCTCTGAGCCGACACCCAAAACAACACGGACTAAGAAAGCTGATGCGGCAGAAACCCCGATAGCCAACGCCGAAGAAACCAAGGCTCCTGCAAAAAAAGCGCCGGCCAAAAAAGCGTTTAATGCACCGGCTGAAGCGGCTCCAGCACCAGAAGCAAAAGCTCCGGCTAAAAAGGCTCCTGCAAAAAAAGCAGTTGAAACTAAGGTAGAAACGGCTCTGGCCAAGTCTGTTGCCGCACCAGCTAAAAAGCCGGCTACAAAAAAGGCAGCCACTAATGCTAAAGAAGCTGCTGTACCTGCTGAACAAGTTGCTGTGGCAAAAAAGCCGGCTGCAAAAAAGGCAAGCGCTACTGAAGCAGTAACCGAGCCAACAACGGCAAAACAACCAGTCATAGCACAGCTGCCAATGAAACCTGTTGAAGTTTACTCGCGCTTTACCAGCTATGATATTGATCTGTTCAGGTCGGGTAAGCATTTTAAACTGTACGAAAAATTTGGCTCGCATGTGGTGGAGCTGAACGGTGTGGTGGGTACTTATTTTGCTGTTTGGGCGCCAAATGCGCAGTGTGTATCTGTAATAGGCGATTTTAACGGCTGGAATCGTGGCGCGCATAACCTGTATGTACGCTGGGATGGATCTGGTATTTGGGAAGGCTATATCCCTAATGTGGGTAATGGCCATGTTTACAAATACTTCATCAAATCAAACAGCGGTGAAGAGCTGGAAAAAAGCGACCCGTTTGCGTTGCGCTGGGAAGAACCACCCCGCACGGCATCAATAGTGGCCGATACTTATTATGAATGGAACGACGGTAACTGGATGACCAACCGTCATAAAAATAATGCGCTTAACGCCCCGTACTCAGTTTATGAGGTGCACCTGGGCTCTTGGGCGCGTAACCTGGAAAGCCCGGATGATTTCTATACCTACGAGCAATTGGCTGATAAGCTGGTGCCTTATGTAAAGGATATGGGCTTTACCCACGTAGAGTTTATGCCGATTATGGAGCACCCGTATTATCCAAGCTGGGGCTACCAGGTAAGCGGCTACTTTGCAGCAAGCTCGCGCTATGGCACGCCGCAACAGCTGATGAAGCTGATTGAGCGTTTCCACCAGGAGGGCATTGGTGTGATATTGGACTGGGTACCATCGCACTTCCCGGGTGATATCCACGCGTTGTATCGTTTTGACGGCACGCACCTGTATGAGCATGCCGATACCCGCAAAGGTTTCCATCCGGATTGGAAATCATACATCTTTAACTACGGCCGTAATGAGGTACGTGCCTTTCTGATTAGTAATGCGCTGTTCTGGCTGGATCGTTACCATGCTGATGGTTTGCGTGTTGACGCCGTGGCCAGTATGCTTTACCTTGATTACTCGCGCAACCATGGTGAGTGGGAACCAAACGTATTTGGCGGTAACGAAAACCTGGAGGCTATCTCTTTCCTGAAAGAGTTTAATCAAACGGTTTATGCGCACTTCCCTGACGTGCAAACCATTGCCGAAGAATCAACCTCATTTACAGGTGTGAGCCGTCCGCTGTATAACGGTGGTCTGGGCTTTGGTATGAAATGGATGATGGGCTGGATGCATGATACGCTGAAGTATTTCAGTGAAGATTCCATCCACCGTAAATATCATCATAATAAGATCACCTTCAGTATGATCTATGCCTTTACCGAAAATTTTATGCTGCCTTTCTCGCATGATGAGGTGGTATATGGCAAGGGCTCTATGTTGCGCAAAATGCCTGGTGATGAATGGCGCCAGTTTGCCAACCTAAGGCTGATGTATGGTTATATGTTTAGTCACCCTGGCACTAAGCTGCTGTTTATGGGTGCTGAGTTTGGTCAGGGCGACGAGTGGAATTTCCAGCATTCGCTACAATGGCACGTGTTAGAATATCCAAACCATGTAGGCATCCAAGAAACGGTAAAAGAGCTGAATCGCCTGTACCGTAGTGAGCCCGCCCTGTACGAGCGTGCGTTTGACGCCAGCGGCTTTGAATGGCTTGACGGGGGCAACGCTAATGATTCTGTACTGGTTTACCTGCGTAAAGGCAATAATCCTGCAGATGATATTGTGGTAGTTTTAAACATGACCCCAGTGATTCGTCACCAGCGAGTAGGTGTGCCTGCCGCCGGCAACTGGCAGCAGATCCTCAATACTGACGAGAAGAAATACTGGGGTAGCGGCGTAGGTAACACTCATGCTATTAAGTCAGATAATGAGAAATGGCACGGTAAGGCTCAGTCTATCCAGGTAACATTGCCGCCGCTGGCTGCTTTGTATTTTAAGAGGGTAGGGTAATTTATCAGAACACTCCCTTGATGTCATTTCTTCCGTTGGTCGAAATGACAATATGATAAATAGCAGAAAGCCCGGTAAATTGCCGGGCTTTCTGCTTCTTAGGTTTTGCTTCTTTAAGTCATCTAACCAAACCCCAATTACAAATTCGCTTTATACTCACAATTGCTAATCGCCCTTTTATAATCCTCAATCGAGTCGAAGTTGAGACATAGTTTAATGGCTTTTTTGTAATAGTCTATAGCGCTTTCAAAGTTTTGCAAATACTCTTCCATAATACCCAGGCGATAATAAATCAATGATTTATCAACCAGTGGGCGATGCATGGCGCGTTCGGCTACGCCTTTTAATTTGTCCCATTGTTCCTGATAAGTGTACAGAATCAGCAGGTTTACATAGGCATGCGGGTAATTGGGGTTGCTTTTTATGGCTGCCTTGTAATGATTTTCGGCACGTTCATAATCATCAAACTGGGTGCGGTATAACCAGCCCAATGAGTTATGCGCCTGCGCGGTTGAAGGCTCATCTAAAATAATGTTTTCCAGCAATTGCTTGGCATGCAGGTAATTGGTATTGCGTATCGCCTCTTCTGCTTCTAAGTATGAATCTTCCCAGTTATGCATGGCTTTAAAGTTTAATCTGCAATATAAGATATCATCCTGAAAAATCCGTGACAACACCTAAAACTTTCAATATAAACTCAGGTTAATCTATTATAGTAGATAACTAATAAAATGAGCCGAAAGTTTTTTTATTTATATCTGGTAGCCGGTCTACTGGCGTTGATAACGCCTTTCATACATATGAGTATGCCACATGCCGAGCCGCTTAACGGCTGGAACTTGTTAGGATACCTGTTGCTTGCTATATTGATGTTATATCTGGCTTATAAGACCTATCATGAAAATAAAGATCATGAATTGATGTAGCCGATGGCATAATGGCAAGTTACTTTCCCGTCTTGCGGGCGCGGCGCTGCTCATCAGGGTCTACCTTGCTGTCCAGTAAACTAAGTGCATGGGTATAAGTTTCGGGCAGTCCTTCCTCTCTACCTATTCTTACTATCTTTTCCAGGTACCAGTCATACGGTAATAAGAACTCGTTTACAGCGTGCGGCTTGGCTATAAAAGCTTCGGCCTTGTGCATGTGGCCATGCTGGTCAATACAATTTACCTGTATCAATTGTAAATTGCCGTCGGGATAATAGAAATTATCTTTTTCATGATCGGCATATTCTATCAGCACTCCCCAAACTTCAGAGAGCGCATCAGATGAAGGGGTGATGTTTGCTTTGGCAGACTGGTCGTCGGCAGTTAAGGTAAAGGTGAACACATAGTTTGGCAGCCGTGCAACCCCCAGCTTTTTTGCTGATGGCACCTTAGCAGCAAATTTATCAACCTTCATGTTCGACGCATAAGCAAATAAAAGCATAGTCTTTTCTAGTATGTATATAAATTAAACGATTGAGTTTGCCGGATGTTTTTCGGTTTGTTGGGAAAGTTGATCTACTTTGTTATTCCGAATGAACTGGGTGGCTTGTGCGGGGCGCGAGGAGGAATCTTATAAGTGCGATAGTCTTTGCGAAATGCGCTGAGGATAAGATGTCTCCCGTTGGTAGCAATAACAGAAAGGTTTAGAATGGAAAAGATTATAAACCAACAGAGGCCCGCATTTGCGGGCCTCTGAGTATCAATTTAAGTTTGATTACAGTTTACCAACTTCCTGAACCAAGTCAATCAGTTTGTTTGAGTAACCCCACTCGTTATCATACCAAGAAACAACTTTAACAAAGTTATCATTCAGTGCGATACCAGCTTTAGCGTCAAAAATTGAAGTACGGGCATCGCCTTTAAAATCTTCAGAAACAACTTCGTCTTCAGTGTAACCCAGGATACCTTTCAGGTCGCCTTCTGAAGCTTCTTTCATAGCAGCTTTAACTTGCTCGTAAGTAGCTGGAGTTTTTAAGCGGGCAGTTAAGTCAACTACAGAAACGTCAGCCACAGGTACGCGGAATGACATACCGGTCAGTTTGCCTTTCAATTCTGGTAATACTAAACCTACTGCTTTAGCAGCACCGGTTGATGAAGGGATGATGTTTTGGTAAGCACCACGGCCACCTCTCCAATCTTTAGCTGAAGGACCGTCAACTGTTTTCTGAGTAGCAGTTACCGCGTGGATAGTGCTCATCAGACCTTCTTCAATACCAAATTTGTCATTCAGTACTTTAGCAATAGGGGCCAGACAGTTAGTGGTACAAGATGCATTTGAAACGATGTGCTGATCTGCTTTCAACTGTTTATGGTT
>Ga0153918_1000617_pt1 | contig 16140 bp, 17 predicted proteins | sample TSFL002MetaG_FD_104687 | JGI IMG/M metagenome (GOLD analysis project Ga0153918, IMG submission 104687) | Attine ant fungus gardens microbial communities from Florida, USA - TSFL002 MetaG | ecosystem: Host-associated > Fungi > Mycelium > Unclassified | place: USA: Florida, Paynes Creek Historic... | reverse complement strand
TTTCGCGCAGGGCGATAACGGTGGCTTTATCGTTCTCTTCCGGAACCAGCGGATCTTTGCCGCCTACCTGCATCTGACGTGCACGACGTGCAGCGACCAACACCAGGTCAAAACGGTTACCAATTTTTTCTACTGCGTCCTGAACGGTTACGCGTGCCATAGGTGTGCTACTCCACAGATGAAGAAATGACTGGGCATAATACTGAAACTGACTTCAGACTGCCAATAGTTTGCTGATTAAAGCATCATGGCGCGCCTTCTGGCGCCCCATGCGCAGGCGTTCAGCGCGGATAATGGTCTTCAGATCTGACAGCGCCAGATCGAAATCATCATTGATAATTAAATAGTCGTATTCAGCGTAGTGGCTCATCTCGGAGACCGCCTGCGCCATACGGCGGGCAATCACCTCTTCGCTGTCCTGACCGCGACCGCGCAGACGGCGGTCCAGCTCGTCCTGCGACGGCGGCAGCACGAAAATGCTGCGCGCGGCGGGCATTTTGGCGCGGATCTGCTGCGCGCCCTGCCAGTCGATATCGAGAAACACATCGACGCCGGTGGCAAGCACCTGCTCAATCGCTTTACGCGACGTGCCGTAATAGTTGTCGAAGACTTTGGCATGCTCGAGGAAGGCGTCTTCCGCGATCATCGCTTCAAATTCCTCTTTCGAGACGAAGTAGTAGTGTTCGCCATGGGCTTCGCCGGGACGCATGCCGCGGGTGGTATGGGAAACAGACACCTGCGTATCGTACAGCGGTTGTGTCTTCAGTAGCGCCTGAATCAGGCTGGATTTACCCGCGCCGCTGGGGGCGGAAACAATAAAAAGCGTGCCTTGAGCCATGGTCTTCTTGAATTGAGTAAAGAGCGGAGTCGATTTCCTGCACAGTATACACGGCTTAGGGCCGTCACGCAGCGTTTGCGCGCGGCGCTGCGCTAAATCTTTTGCGGCGCGGCGCGTAAATCGGAGGTCGCCCGCCTGTAAATCACCGCTTTTGTTGCGCGGCCGGTTCCGTTGCGCCGGTTTGCCTGTCGCCTTCGCCTTTTCGCGCCGCTCTAATAGACGAAAGGTTAAGGAGGCCCGCCATGAAAGAGAGCTTACGTCTGCTGCTGTGCCTGCTGCTGCTGGCTGCCGCGCCGGTCAGCGCGCTTTGTCCGGTCTGGACGCCCGCCCGCGCCGCCGATGAAATCGCCCGTCTGCAGCAGCAGCTGCAACGCTGGGATGACGCCTACTACCGCGACGGAAAAACGCTGGTCAGCGATGCGGACTACGACACGCTGCTGCAGCGCCTGAAAAGCTGGCAGGGCTGCTTTACCCCGGGCCGCACGGTCTATGCGCCTCATCTGCCCGCGGGCGGCGCCGTCGCGCATCCCGTTGCCCATACCGGGGTAAAAAAAGTGCGCGACAAGCTGGCGCTGGCGTACTGGATGCAGGGGCGTCGGGATTTATGGGTGCAGCCGAAAATCGACGGCGTCGCGGTGACGCTGCTCTATGAAGCGGGAAAGCTCACCGCGCTGGTGAGCCGCGGTGACGGCCTGCATGGCGAATCATGGCTGGCGAAGGCACCCTACATCTCCGCTATTCCATTGACGATTGAGAGCGATGCGCCGCGCGTGGTGCTGCAAGGGGAACTCTTCCTGAAGATGACCGATCATCAGCAGGCGCGCGACGGCGGTCAAAACGCGCGCGCGCAGGTAGCCGGCGCGCTGATGCGCCACGCGCCCAGTCCGCTATTAGGCCGTATTGGCCTGTTTATCTGGGGCTGGCCAGATGGCCCCACCGCGATGGAGGCGCGTCTGCAACAGCTTGCTGCCTGGGGATTCGGGCTGGCGCAGGCCTGGAGCCAGCCCGTCAGCGATGAAGAGGCGGTGGCCGTCTGGCGCGATCGCTGGTTTCACGCGCCGCTGCCCTTTGCGACAGACGGCGTGGTGGTGCATCAGGCGACGCGGCCCGCCGGAAAAAGCTGGATGCCCGGCGAAGGCGACTGGGCGGTGGCGTGGAAGTTCAGGCCGCCGGACGTCACCAGCGAGGTGCGCTCGGTCGACTTCAACGTCGGCCGCACCGGCAATATTGCCGTGGTGCTCAATCTCCAGCCGGTGCAGCTTGACGACAAGACCGTACGGCGGGTGAGTCTCGGCTCGCTGCGGCGCTGGCGCGCATGGGATGTTATCGCGGGCGATCAGGTGGCGATCAGCCTGGCGGGACAGGGCATCCCGCGCCTGGAAAGGGTGCTCTGGCGCGTGGGTGAACGCCACTACCCGATTCCGCCCGATCCAGGCAGCTTTACGCCGCTGAGCTGCCTCTATTTCACACCGGCCTGCCGTCAGCAGATGCTGGCGCGGCTAAGCTGGCTGAGTCAGAAAGCGGTACTGGATATTGCCGGCGCGCAGCGCAGCACCTGGCTGCGCCTGCTGGATACCGGCGCGATGGAGCATCTGTTCTCCTGGCTGACGCTGACGCCAGCGCAACTCACGCAGGCCTCCGGCATCAGTCCGGCGCGTGCGCAGCAGCTCTGGCATCGCTTCAACCTGACGCGACAGCAGCCGCTGCGCCGCTGGATCAGCGCGCTCGGCATACCCTTGCCGCGCAGCGCATTGAATGCTTTATCAGACAGAACCTGGGAAGAGGTGCAGCAGCGCGATGTGCAACACTGGCAGACGCTGCCAGGCGTCGGTACGACCCTGGCGCAGCGTATTTATGCCATGCTGCGGGATACGCGCATTCAGAGGCTGATCCTCTTTTTGCAGCAGCAGGGCATCCCGCCAGGCCTTAATGTTCCGGATGGGGATAGTTGAAAACAGGCAGGCCCAGTCGAAAGCGCAGCGCCAGCAGACGCGCCAGAAAGCCGAACAGCAGCGTAATGATCACCACGGCCTCATGCGCCAGCGAGGTTTTTAACAGCAGGATATAGATCCAGCCAGAGGCGAACGCGATGCCGGCGTACAGCTCTTTCTGAAACACCAGCGGAATGCGGTTGCAGAACATATCACGCAGCACGCCGCCGAATACGCCGGTGATCACCGCAGCGATGGCGGCGATAATCATCGCATGGCCGCTATCCAGCGCCACCTGCGCGCCAATAATCGAGAAAACCACCAGGCCCAGCGCGTCCAGCACCAGGAACACTTTGCGCAGATGGGTCATAAGCGGCGCCAGCCAGGTGGTCAGCACCGCTGCGGCGGCGACGATCATGATGTATTCCGGGTGTTTTACCCATCCCAGCGGATAGTGGCCGAGAAGAATATCGCGCACCGAGCCGCCGCCGATTGCCGTCACTGAAGCGATAATGATGACGCCAAAGAGATCCATTTTGCGCCTTCCAGCCGCCAGCGCGCCTGTCATGGCTTCCGCCGTAATGCCGATGATATAAAGGACGGTTAATAACATAGCAGGCTCCAGTGGGTGGGCGGCAAGGCTACGAGGTTGATAAAATATCCGCTACTGAGAAATTCTCAGGCGATCGCTTCGCATCAGTTTATCTTATGCCGACGCGCGGAAAAACGGGGATGGTGTGAGAAACGCCTGCGTGCTGCGGCGTCTTTGAGATAAGAAAAACGAATCGATGAATGAACAGAGGTGCAAAAGGGGCTAAGAACAAAGGCGACATCGCGTCGCGTCAGGAAAAGAAACGATCGGAAAGCGCTACTCGCTGCGAAAATAAAAACCGTAAAAGCGGAAAAGAAAAAAGCGTGCCGTCGCCAGCACGCGAATGCATCTTTTCAGATGCCCAGAGCCCACCATACAGACTTGTTTTTATTATTGAGTTCTTGCACGAATACGGCTGTAATCTTTCAGGTTAAAACGATATTCGGGCTGGAAGCTTGAGCGGCCATAAAAGCAATAGATCAGCATACGCACAGAGGCCATTGCCAGATAACCCCAGATGGCGCACAGCACCGACGGCGTCAGCCAGACGGTAAATAACGTGACGCCGAGACCGAAAAGTACCGATACCGTTTCGGTAAAAGCAATGCGCGTGTACTGTTTTTCACGCTGTAAAATAGCGCGGTAATGTTGCCCCTGCGGAATAATAATAAAAATAACCGAGACCATTTCCAGCATAATAGCCAGCTCAGGCTGCTGCAAAAACGTGCCGATAAGATCGCTGCCGGTAAACAGCACGGCAAAAATCACCAGGCTCAGCAGCATATTTCCCCAGTAAAGCATCGACTGATCGCGTACCGACAGATTGCCGTTGCGGATCAGGGCGTTTGAATAGCCGCGATCGGCGAGGGTGTCGATAATCAGCAGGCCGATAATGGCAATAGCCAGTAAATTCAACTCGTTGGCCTGTAGTATTTGCGCCAGTAAAGAGAGCTGAAGCACGCCAATGCCGATAATTTTAATTGACGAAAGAATGGACCACTTTGCGCTCGCAAGACTACTTTCACGTATCGCCATGATATGCTCGTTAGGTACATGTACCGAATAAAGTGTTACGCGTGAAATAGCGGACTATTTCATCCAGATAATTAATGCCATACGCCTGAGCGGAGTCCAGACGCTGTGCGCCAGGCTTCGCCTGTTATTATTGATTCAATGCGATGAATTTCCGAGACGAAAATAATATCCCCGGTATTTTTATTATCCCGGGACAAGGCGCGCTTTTCTGTGCTTAACAGAAAAGCGGCCAGATCCTGGGAAAACCCTGTTATTGTTTTATATTCTCCTGCCAGCATCCTGCCAGCGATCTCAACAAGTTCGTCTTCAGAAAGCAAAGCCATCGTTGAGCATTCCATTTTTTATTTTCCTGGTGTTGTTATTTTAAGTGTTGCTGTGTGTGTGAATGATTTATACCTCGTTTTTTTTAATTCCACACCATCAGAAAAGTCCGATAAAGTCGCCACAGAAATAAATGGATTCATTTTTTGCATGAGATATTTTTAACCTGGGCCATAAAGCTTTATTAATCGTTGTGCAGTAAAAAGGGCAAACCACAGGGTTAAAAAAAGGGCGATCGCGGCAAAAGCACGCGGGTCAGGCATGTCAGCGAAGCGGCAGGGATCGCCATCCAGGAGTTTTCCCGGATAGCGGGCTTTAATGAAACTGTTGGGAAAGGGGTGCAATGCTTAAGTGGCAGGGAGAAGTGCTAATACATTTTTAGCGCACTTTTTTCACTTTTCTGAGCCGTAAGGCCCAGCCCGAACTAAAGGCTGGCGGCTTTTTAGCCGGTTTTACTGGGTGAGCAGGCGGTTAAGACGGGCTAAATCGCCTCTTACCCATTCAATATCCTGGGAAAACTTCTCATCGGACATCAGCGGCTGGCGATAAACCACCATTACTATCTCTGCGCCCTGTTCATTGGCGACGACGCGCATCGGCATATAAATCTCTTTACCAAAGCCGCTGTCTATCCAGTGATCCATTACGCCAAAGGGATTATGCGGCGTAAAGCGAAGCTTTACTGAGCCTTCGGGTCCACGGGCGCGCCAGTAGTTTCCCTCCTGCTCCAGCGAGCTGCTGCTCAGCCCGGATGCCCATTTCGCAAAGTAGTCGGGTTTCCAGATGGTTTCATATAAATCTAACCAGTTACGCGCAATGGTCTGACTGACAACCTGTGACGACAACATGCTACCTCCGAAACGTGGTTAAAAAGGCATTAAAGCATGGCGAACGCAGAGGGAGAACGTTGCGCCATCAGAAGTGTGGCGCAGACGGGGTTTCGCCCGCGCGGCAGGCAGGACGATCTGCCGCGCTGCGCTCAGATAAACTGTCCGCGCGCGTCGATGGGCTGGGTTTCTGCGCGACCGTCGGCGTAGCGCAGCACATAGCTGTCTGACTGCGCCATCACCGCACAGCTGTGATTAGGGTAGATACGCAGCAGCGCGCCGACGCGAGGCGCTTTCTCCTGCCAGGCGATAAAGCCGTGCTCTTCTGACAGTTTGGCGATCTCATAGCAGACGCCCCGCTCATCAACGGCAATGCCGAAGCCGCTGGCACTGGTGCCGTGCGGCCCTTTATCGGAACTCAGCATTTTGGAGCCAGCGTCGATAATGGCGAAATGGCGGTTGACCGCGACGACGCGGCTAATCACGCTCAGCGCCAGATCGTCAACGCGGCTCAGGCCGAGACGGCAGGCGGTCAGATCGAGCAGGGCATAATTACCGGGTCTGATTTCATCTGTTCCTGTGGCGACAGGCGCGGCCAGCGCGGTGGGCGTGGCGCCGACGGAGATCGGGCAGGCGGTGAAACCCGCTTCGCGCAGCTGACGTTGCACCTGCTGCATCAGACGTGCTTCTTCCAGCGCAATCTGCGCAATGGCCTCAGGATGGCCTGCGCCATAGGCGTGCCCGGCGTGCGACACCAGACCGGCGAAAGGCAGCTGCGCCGCCTGTATAGCTTGCGCCAGCGCAACTGCGTCGTGGCCATGGGGATCGACGCCAATACGGTGGAGCCCGACATCGACCTTAATCGCCACCGCGACGTCAGCATCCGGCTGCTGGCGCTGCGCGTCGGCGATTGCGGCGACGCCGTGCTGTGCATCAACAATTAGCGTCACTTTCGCCTCGTGCTGCGCCGCCAGCTTCAGCAGCGTCGCCACGCTTGCCGCGCGGATAACCGGGTAGGCCAGCAGAATGTCGCGTTCGCCGCCGCGGATAAAGACTTCGCCTTCGCTCGGCTTTGAAACGGTAATGCCGCAGGCGCCCAGCGCGCGCTGACGGCGGGCGATAAACAGGCTTTTATGGGTTTTGATATGGGGACGCAGCGTGACGCCAGCGCGGCTCGCTTTTTCCTGCATCGCCTGCAGGTTGCTTTCCAGCCTGGCGGCGTCGATTTCAATGTAAGGGGTCAGGCGATCGTCAGGCAGAGGACGCTGCCAGCGTTGATTCATATCCATACGAGGTTCCTGCACAAACAGATGAAACCCCATCATTCAGCAATCGGCCGCTGGATGCCAGCGGCGCAATGCGAAAAACCGCGCCACGAGTGGCGCGGCGGATTAGACGTAGAGCGAGGCTTCGCCTGGCGGGCGGGTTTTGAAGCGGCGATGCAGCCACAGATACTGTTCAGGGGCGCGCAGGATCTGGCTTTCAATCACCTTGTTCATATAGGCAGCGGCAGCGGCCTCATCGGTATGCGGATAGTTTTCCAGCTCAGGATCGATAATCAGCTGATAGCCGTAGTTGTTCGGGTTGCGGATCAGCGCGATGGTCAGCATCGCCGGGTTGGCGAGGCGCGACAGCACGAAGGTGCCGTTGGTGGTCGCGGCCTTCTCAACGGCGAACAGCGGCGCGAAGACGCTGCCTTTCGGACCATAATCCTGATCCGGCGCAAACCAGACCGATTCGCCTTTCTTCAGCGCATGCACCATGCCGCGCAGATCGCGACGGTCAATCATCGCCTTGTTAGATCGCATCCGCCCTTTAGTCTGCGCCCACTCCATCGCCCGGTTGTTGTGCGGACGATACATCGCCATCATCGGCTGGCACAAACCGCTGATGCGGCCGCCCAGTTCCAGCGACATAAAGTGCACGCCAATCACCATCACGCCGCGTTTCTGCTCCATGGCGGACTGCAGATGCTGCATGCCTGACACCTCAAACAGCTTTCTCACGGCGCGATCGGACCAGAACCAGGCGATGCCGGTTTCCGCCAGCGCCATACCCAGCGAGGCGAAGTTGCCGGCGATCATACGTTCGATGTCGCTCTCGGGAATGCCGGGAAAACAGAGTTCGATGTTGCGTCGCGTAATACGCTCGCGGCGCTTAAGAAAATGGCGAGACAGCGTGCCGGCGTTAGCGCCAAGACGCATCAGAAGAGGATAGGGGAGCTGAACCAGCAGCCACAGGATGCCCAGACCAAGCCAGGTAAACCAATAGCGCGGATGCAGCATTGAACGGCAGAAAGCTCCGGTCTTTTTCATAGCGCACCTTTATGTGATGAATGTATGTATCGCATAAAGAAGGCTTCCCTAAGTTCCTCAGGCGCTACAGCTAATACGTTATCGGACCGGCACATTAGCAAAAAGTGCCGCGAAGAAAAGCGAAACTGACGAATCCGGTAGACTGAAATGTTTCATTGAGCAAGTGACCATCTGAAAAAATTATCCGAATGCTTTTTAAATAGGCAGGTCAATCAGCGGGTTATAGCGCTGAAAAAAGGCGGCGTTGTGTAAAATGCACTCAAATTAAGAACGGTCCGGAAATGTTTCCACATGGTTATTTACGCAGCATTTACGCGCGAACGGGCAATTTTTCGCCGTCAGCCGCGCAGTAAAAAATGTAACTCTGGAGGTTGATTTGCACCGTTAAGCTGAGCTGAATGTCGAAGCGAGGCTGTATCAGGAGTAGGTCAGGACGGCAAACCCCGTTTGCGCCAGGATTGCCGCCCAGGCTTTCAGGGGCGTTACTCGATGTTCTGAATCTGCTCGCGCATCTGCTCGATCAGCACCTTCAGCTCAATCGCCGACGTCGTCACGTCCGCATTAATTGACTTCGAGCCCAGCGTGTTCGACTCGCGGTTAAACTCCTGCATCATAAAGTCGAGACGGCGGCCGACGGCCTCTTTCTTATTGAGGATGTTATAGGTCTCTTTAACATGCGCGTCGAGGCGATCCAGCTCTTCTGCGACGTCAATGCGCTGCGCCATCATCACCAGCTCTTGCTCGAGACGATTGTTTTCCAGCTGCACCTCTGCCTCTTCCAGCTTCGTCACCAGGCGTTCGCGCTGCCATTTCAAAATCTCTGGCATCTGGGCGCGCACTTTCGCCACTTCCTGCTTCACCCCTTCGAGGCGCTGTTCGATCAGGGCTTTCAGCGCGGCGCCTTCGCTTTCGCGCGCCACGATAAAGTCATCCAGCGCGCCGTCCAGCGCGCTCAGCAGCTGCGCGTTAATCGCATCGAGATCCTGCTCCTGGGCAGACATCACGCCAGGCCAGCGCAGGATCTCCATCGGATTGATGGCGCCCTCGTCGCTCTGCATCTTCACCCAGTTGGCGGCCTGCACCAGCTGCTTCGCCAGGGCTTCATTCAGCATCAGCTCACCCTGCGCGCTAGGATCGGCGTCGAAGCGCAGGTTGCACTCGATTTTGCCGCGCGTCAGACGCTGACGAATGCGCTCGCGGATCACCGGCTCCAGGCTGCGAAACTGTTCCGGCAGGCGGATGTAGGTTTCAAGGTAACGCTGGTTGACGGAGCGAAGCTCCCAGGCGGCGCTGCCCCAGGAGCCTTTGGCCTCGCGGCGGGCGTAAGCGGTCATACTGCGGATCATAATCGGCTACTCTTTGTCAGAAATAATGCAGCAAGTATAGCGAGAGCGGCCGCAGGCTAACAGGCATAAGCGCATACGCGCGTGGAATAGGGAAAAAGTTCCGCTTTTGCGGACAGCGACTTATGATGGTCGCTGGCCGATTTAATAAGGATAGTGCTGATGTTTCGCTCTGTTGCCCTTTCCCTGGCGCTGACCGCGCTGCTCGCGGGTTGTCAGGCGCCGCGCCCGCCCGTGCCGCCGACCAAACCCATTCCCGTCTGCGCAGGCGGCGAAATGATGATGCAGACCACGCTGTGGTTCGGCCTCAGTAAACCGCAGGGCGGGAGAGTGAGCAGCGCCGACTGGCAGCAGTTCCTCGATAAAGAGGTGACGCCGCGCTTTAAGGCGGGCCTGAGCGTTTATGACGCCAGCGGGCAGTGGCTGGAGAAAAGCGGCAGGCTGGCGCGCGAACCGAGCAAGGCGCTGCTGCTGATCCACGGCGCGGAAAACGGCGTGAATGATAATATCGAAGCGCTGCGCACCATTTACAAGCAGCGCTTTGGTCAGGAATCGGTGATGCGCGTCGATACGCCGGCGTGCGTGGGGTTCTGAAGAGAGGGCGGCGTTCGCCGCCCTGCATGGCTCAGATAAACAGGCCGGCGAACGCCGCAGACAGCAGGCTTACCAGCGTTGAGCCGTAGACCAGCTTCCAGCCGAAGCGGGAGACCACATTGCCCTGCTGCTCGTTCAGCCCCTTGATGGCGCCCGCCACGATGCCGATAGAGGCGACGTTGGCGAACGAGACCAGGAACACAGAGAGAATGCCCAGTCCGCGCGGCGTCATGCCCGCCGCCACCTTTTGCAGCTCAATCATCGCCACAAACTCGTTCGCTACCAGCTTGGTCGCCATAATGCTGGCGGCCTGCAGCGCATCGGCGGCGGGAATGCCGATCAGCCAGGCAAAGGGATAGAACAGATAGCCAAGGATCTGCTGAAAGCTGTAGCCGAACAGCGCGCTAAACAGCGCATTGACCGCGGCGATCAGCGCGATAAAGCCAATCAGCATCGCCAGAATAATCATCGCCACCTTGAAGCCCGCCAGAATGTATTCGCCAAGCATCTCGAAAAAGCTCTGCTCTTCATGCAGCTTGTCGAGCGCGATCGGCTGCTCATCCTGCGGCTGGCTCGGGTTGATGATCGAAAGAATAATAAAGGTGCTGAACATATTGAGCAGCAGCGCGGCGACCACATATTTCGGCTCGATCATCGTCATATAGGCGCCGACGATCGAGAGCGAGACGGTAGACATCGCCGTGGCGGCCATGGTGTAAAGACGCTTCGGCGGGATATCACCGAGAATGCCTTTATAGGCGATAAAGTTCTCCGACTGACCGAGGATCAGCGTGCTGACGGCGTTAAAGGATTCGAGCTTGCCCATGCCGTTCACTTTCGACAGCAGCGTGCCCACCAGCCGAATCAGCAGCGGCAGAATGCGCCAGTGCTGCAGAATGCCGATCAGCGCCGAGATAAAAATAATCGGGCAGAGCACGCCGAGAAAGATAAAGGCCAGACCCTGTTTGCTCATGTTGCCGAACACAAAGTCGGTGCCCTGCGCGGCGAAGGTCAGCAGCTTCTCAAAAAAGCCGCTAAAGGCGCCGACCGCCGCCTGGCCGCTGGCGGAGTGCAGGAAAAACCACCCCAGCGCGGCTTCCACCACGATGAGCTGCAGGAGATAACGCAGGCGTATCTGTTTGCGGTCATGACTGACCAGTAGCGCAAGGGCAAAAATCACCGCCAGCGCCAGCAGGAAATGAAGAATTGAGGTCATACTTTTTATTTTCAGTGAGTGAGGAAGGCGCATTTAGCCACAGACCGCGCGGAAATTCATCTGCCGCCGCGCAATCCCGCGTGCAAGACAGGCGGCGAGGAAGTCCGTATAATGCGCAGCCAATTCATTTCAGCCGGAGATTACCATGCGTCCAGCAGGCCGAAGCGCACAGCAGGTGCGTCCCGTCACCCTGACCCGAAACTACACCAAACATGCCGAGGGCTCAGTGTTGGTCGAGTTCGGTGAAACCAAAGTGCTCTGTACGGCTACCGTGGACGAGAGCGTTCCGCGCTTCCTGAAAGGACAGGGACAAGGCTGGGTGACCGCCGAGTATGGCATGCTGCCGCGCTCTACCCACAGCCGCATGGCGCGTGAAGCGGCCAAAGGCAAACAGGGCGGACGGACGCTGGAGATCCAGCGCCTGATCGCGCGCTCGCTGCGCGCGGCGGTCGATCTTAAAGCGCTGGGCGAGTTTACCATCACGCTCGACTGCGACGTGATCCAGGCCGATGGCGGCACGCGCACCGCGGCCATCACCGGCGCCTGCGTGGCGCTGGCCGATGCGCTGAACAAGCTGGTGGCGGACGGCAAGCTGAAGGCCAACCCGATGAAAGGCATGGTGGCGGCGATTTCGGTCGGCATCGTTGAGGGCGAAGCGCGCTGCGATCTGGAGTACGTGGAAGATTCCGCCGCCGAAACCGACATGAACGTGGTGATGCTGGAAGATGGCCGCATGATCGAGGTGCAGGGCACCGCGGAAGGCGAACCGTTCAGCCATGAAGAACTGCTGTCGCTGCTCGCGCTGGCGCGCGGCGGCATTGAAGAATTGATTCAGGCGCAGAAAGCGGCGCTGAACAACTGATTGAACAGGCGACCAGAGAGTCGCCTTTTTTTTGCGAGAGGAGTGAGAGATGAAAGCCTGGCAGCGTCAGTTTATTGAATTCGCCCTGAACAAGCAGGTGCTGAAGTTCGGCGAATTTACCCTGAAGTCTGGCCGTAAAAGCCCCTATTTTTTCAATGCGGGCCTGTTTAACAGCGGTCGCGATCTGGCGCTGCTGGGCCGTTTCTACGCGCAGGCGCTGGTCGACGGCGGCGTCGATTTCGATCTGCTGTTCGGTCCCGCCTATAAAGGCATTCCGATTGCCACGACGACCGCGGTGGCGCTGGCGGATCACCATGACCGCGACGTGCCGTACTGCTTTAACCGCAAAGAAGCGAAAGATCACGGCGAAGGTGGTTTACTGGTCGGCAGTCCGCTGGCGGGCCGCGTGATGCTGGTGGATGACGTGATCACCGCCGGCACGGCGATCCGCGAATCGATGGATATTATTAACGCGCATCAGGCCACGCTGGCGGGCGTGCTGATTTCCCTCGATCGCCAGGAGCGCGGACGCGGCGAGATCTCGGCGATTCAGGAAGTGGAGCGCGACTACAAATGTCAGGTTACCGCCATCATTACCCTGAAGGATCTGATTAGCTACCTGGAAGAGAAGCCGGAAATGGCCGACCATCTGGCGAAGGTGCGCGCCTATCAGAAAGAGTACGGCATCTAATCGACCCGACTCCCTTTCCCGATGCCGGGAGAGGGAGTCGTTCGTTACACCAGCTGCGCGGCGAGCAGCGGCCAGCGGGTGTCGAATTCGGCGGTCGGGCGAAAGCGAAACTCTGAACGCACGTAGCGCGACAGCACCCCTTCGCAGAAGGCCAGCAGCTGGCTCGCCAGCAGCGCTTCATCCGTTTCAAAACCTTCGCCTTCACGCATTCTCCGCTCGCGCATCACCTGGCGCAGCTGCACCTCAATCCGTTCAAACAGCTGGTTGATGCGCCCCTGCAGACGATCCTGCTCAAACATCAGCGCATGGCCGGTAAGAATACGCGTCAGCCCCGGATTACGCTCACCAAAACCCAGAATCAATTGCACGATAAGACGCAGGCGCGTCATCGTCTCTTTTTCATCTTTCAGGATCAGATTGATGCGGGTAATCAGGCTGTCTTCGATAAATTCAATCAGGCTGTCGAACATGCGCGTTTTGCTGGGAAAGTGGCGATAGAGCGCCGCTTCAGACACGCCGACGGTGGCGGCCAGCTTGGCGGTGGTAATGCGCTGGCTGCCGTCACTGGACTCCAGCATCTGCGCCAACGCCTGCAAAATTTCTTCGCGACGGTTCCGTTTGGCGATTTTTTTCTCTGCCATGACCTTAAAAACCCCTGAAATTCACCTTTAACAGGCACACCTTCTTATCAGCCCTGAGCGCAGGCTCAAGGCTGGTAAGAAATAAACAGATGGTTAAGCAAAAACGGGCGTTACAGACGTCCGGAGTGACCGAAGCCGCCTTCGCCGCGGTCGCTGGCGTCGAAATCTTCCACCAGGTTGAACTCCGCCTGCACCACCGGCACGAAGACCAGCTGGGCCAGGCGATCGCCCGGCTGCAGCGTAAAGCTCTGCTGGCCGCGGTTCCAGACCGATACCATCAACTGGCCCTGATAGTCCGAGTCGATCAGGCCCACCAGATTGCCCAGCACGATGCCATGCTTATGGCCGAGGCCGGAGCGCGGCAGGATAACCGCCGCCAGCGTCGGATCGCCGATGTGGATCGCCAGGCCGGTCGGCACCAGCGTGGTCATGCCTGGAGCGATCTCCAGCGCGCTGTCCAGACAGGCGCGCAGATCGAGCCCGGCGGAGCCAGAGGTAGCGTAGGTGGGCAGGGGAAACTCCGCGCCCACGCGCGCATCAAGAATCTTTACGTCGATTTTTTTCATCATAAAGGCGGACAATCTCGTCTAATAAATGTTGGCCAAGGAGCGTCTTATCGCTGAGCGGTAAGCGTTTTTCTCCCTCCTGCCAAAAAAGGTGAAGCGCGTTGGTATCGCTGTTAAATCCCTGTCCGGCCTGCGCCACGTCGTTGGCGCAAATCAGGTCCAGATTTTTACGTACCCGTTTTTGTCGGGCGTATTCTTCCACATTCTGGGTTTCAGCGGCAAATCCAACCACGTAGGGACGGTTTTGCTGCATGGCGGCGACGCCCGCCACAATATCGGGATTCTTCACCAGCTGTAGCGTGACGGCATCGTCTTCGCTGCCCTGTTTTTTCATCTTTTCCGGCGCGATGGTCGCGGCGCGATAGTCCGCGACGGCGGCGCTGGCGATAAAAATCTGCTGCTGCGCCGCTTCCGCCATCACGGCGGCTTCCATCTCCTGCGCAGAGATGACGTCAACGCGCTTCACCGCAGGCGGCGTCGGCAGGTTAACCGGACCGGTCACCAGCGTCACGCGGGCGCCGCGTCTGGCGGCGGCGGCGGCGATGGCGAAGCCCATCTTGCCGGAGCTGTGGTTGCTGATATAGCGCACCGGATCGAGCGCCTCGCGCGTGGGACCGGCGGTGATCATAATGTTGAGATGTTGCAAATCGTTGACGGGCGACGCCCACTGCACCGCGTGGTCGACAATCACCAGCGGATCGAGCATCCGGCCCGGTCCGACGTCGCCGCACGCCTGGCTGCCGCTGTCGGGGCCCCAGATCAGCAGGCCGCGCGCCTCAAGCTGCTGCAGGTTGTGCTGCGTCACGGCGGCGCGATACATCTGCTGATTCATCGCCGGCACCACGGCGACGGGTGCGGCGGTGGTAAGGCAGGCGGTGGTAACCAGATCGTTGGCCATGCCGGCGGTCAGACGGGCGATCAAATCGGCCGAAGCGGGCGCCAGCACCACCAGGTCCGCCCATTTTGCCAGCTCGATATGGCCCATCGCCGCTTCGGCGGCGGGATCGAGCAGGTCTTCAAACACCGGATAACCGGAAACGGCCTGCAGGCTGAGCGGCGTAATAAAAGCTTTGGCGGCGGGCGTCATCATCACGCGCACCTCGGCGCCGCGTTCGCGCAGGCGACGCACCAGCTCGGGCGTTTTATAGGCTGCGATGCCGCCGCTCACGCCAAGCAGAATTTTTTTTCCGGCTAATCCCATCATGCTATTGGCCTCATGTGGCTGGATGCCGCGTCAGACGCGGCGAAGTGGCAGGACTCTATCATAAAACCCTCTGCACACCTTTTCACCCCTTGCGTTTGCGAGCCGCCTCGTAATTCTGCCAGAAGATACTGGTTAAGTATACAGTGTCTGGTCATGATGTCGCTAACCGCAGGAGGCAGATATGGAAGCGATGACACCACGGGAAAAATTACGGTCGATGGGCGTGGCGGCGTTGAGCGACGCGGAACTGCTGGCGATTTTTTTGCGCACCGGCGCGGTGGGGTTGAACGTGCTGACGCTGGCGCAGCAGATGCTGCAGCGTTTCGGCTCGCTTTATCACATCATGACCGCTGAACCGGCGGCGTTCAGCGAGATAAAAGGCGTCGGCGCCGCCAAGCTGGCGCAGCTGCACGCTATTGCAGAACTGGCGCGACGCTTTTTCGCCAGCCAGATGGCGCGGGAAGATGTGATGGCGAACCCGCAGGTGACGCGGCACTATCTGCAGAGCGTGCTGGCGCATCAGGAGCGCGAGGTGTTTATGGCGCTGTTTCTCGACAATCAGCATCGGGTGCTGCAGGCGCAGACGCTCTTTATGGGCTCGATCAACAGCGTCGAGGTGCATCCGCGCGAAATCGTGCGCGAGGCGCTGAAGGTCAACGCCGCGGCGGTGATCCTCGCCCATAATCACCCTTCCGGCATGGCGGAGCCGAGCCGCGCAGATCGGCATATTACCCACAAAGTGAGCGCGGCCTGCACCCTGCTGAATATTCGCCTGCTCGATCATCTGGTGATCGGTCACGGCGAATATGTCTCTTTTGCCGAACGCGGCTGGCTGTAAAAAGCCAGGGCCGCCAGGTGCAGATGGCGGCTTTTTGCGCGATCTTCAGGGATCTTTATCTGTTCGGGACTTGAGCACTTGCGCTGAGCGGCGTATACTACGCCACCTTTGAGAATCTCGGGTTTGGCGTTTGGGCCAGCTTAGCGGGTTCACATGGAACTCGCCTGGCGGGCTATGAGCCTGACGAGGCGGCCAAGACCTAGTTTTTAAAGCTCGAGCTGATTTGATTTTTGGAGAATAGACATGTCACGAGTCTGCCAGGTAACTGGAAAGCGTCCGGTGACCGGTAACAACCGTTCCCACGCAATGAACGCGACGAAACGCCG
>Ga0153918_1000615_pt1 | contig 16155 bp, 14 predicted proteins | sample TSFL002MetaG_FD_104687 | JGI IMG/M metagenome (GOLD analysis project Ga0153918, IMG submission 104687) | Attine ant fungus gardens microbial communities from Florida, USA - TSFL002 MetaG | ecosystem: Host-associated > Fungi > Mycelium > Unclassified | place: USA: Florida, Paynes Creek Historic... | reverse complement strand
TACGCACCACACTGGAGGCCGCCGAGACATTCGGATTCCCGATTGATCGAATCATATTCGAAGTCACTGAAGGCGAGAGCATCAGTGACAAGTCTCATATCAAGAACATCATGAGTGCTTACAAGAAGCAGGGTTTCAAAACGGCTATCGATGATTTCGGCGCCGGCTACTCTGGCCTCAACTTACTTGCCGATTTTCAGCCCGACATCATAAAAATCGACATGGACCTCATCCGGGGGATTCAGCACAGCAAAGCCAAAAGAGTGATAACCCATGGGATCGTAACGATAGCCAAGGCGCTCGGCATCGAGGTCATCGCCGAAGGCGTAGAAACGTTGGAAGAATTGACGGTACTGCAAGACATTGGCGTCCACTTATTTCAAGGATACTTTTTTGCCAAGCCCGCGATCGAAACCCTCCCCCGCATTAGTTGGCCGTAGCCGCGACATCGATGACACAGAAGCACCGGGCCCAAAATCAAAGCAGCACTAGGAAAGCTTATGTTTAACAATCGATTAAAGCTCGAACTTGAACATGCCTCATCGGCGTTGAGGTACACAGAGGCACGAACACGCGCCATCGACCTGTCCAACCTGATGATGGCGCTTACACCGAACGGTATCATCCTCAGCGCCAACCAGAACTTTCTACATGCGCTGGATTACCGTCAAGACGAACTGATTGGAAAGCAACACACTCTACTCGCCCCCAAGAATGACACCCCTGCCGGCATAACCAGCGACCTTTGGACAAGATTGCGCAGAGGTGAATATGTTCGCGATCGTTTTGCGCTCTGTAATAAAGCGGGAACGAAAGTATGGATGGAAGCGACCTACAACCCGATTCTCCGTTCAGATGGCGGCGTAGAAGAGATCCTGATGCTCGCGACCGTTGTAACAGACCGGGTAAAAAATGAACAAGAGCAACGCGGTGTCATAGATGCCTTCCATCGCGCCATGGCCATCGTCTCGTTCGACCTGAACGGACACCTCATTGAAGCCAATCAAAACTTTTTGCGCACATTCAAATATGAATTGAACGACATCCAGGGCAAGCATCACCGACTGTTTTGCACGCCGCAGGAAGCCGACTCGGCTGAATACCAACAATTCTGGAGACGGCTGAACGCGGGTGAGTTTTTCTCTGGCCGCTTCCAGCGAGTTGACCGGCACGGGAATACCGTCTGGCTGAGCGCGACCTACAACCCCGTCTTTGATACCGAAAACAGGCTTTACAAAATTGTCAAACTTGCTCGCGACATAACACCTCAAGTCAACCATCAACAGGCTGAATCAGCGGCTGCAGTGCTGGCTTATGAAATCGCCCACAATACCGACCGCAACGCTCACGAAGGCGCAAATATCGTTCGCCAGACCATCGCCACGGTGCGAGAAATTGCCGATGAGCTTTCCAAGGCCGCAGAGCAGATTCAGGCAGTCAACACACAGTCCGAAGCCATCACCCGCATCATTCAAACGATACGCGAGGTTGCCGAGCAAACAAACCTCTTGGCCTTGAATGCAGCGATTGAAGCGGCCCGGGCGGGAGAACACGGCAGGGGTTTTTCCGTTGTAGCAGACGAGGTTCGCAAGTTGGCAGTGCGTACCGCTCAAGCGACAACGGAGATCAAGGATGTGGTAAAGCGAAACCATGATCTCTCCCTGGTCGCTGTCCAGGGCATGCAGAAAAGTCTTGGTAAAGCCGACCTCGGCGTCGAAATGGTTGGCCAGGCGGGACAGGTGATCGAGGACATTCAAAGCGGAGCGCGCCAGGTCGTGGAGGCCGTCAAGCTGTTCAGCGACGCTGTCGGGCACCCATGACAGTCCACGTCATAGCAACCCGGGGAAGGCAGCATCCAGCAGCCCCGGCTCCTTCAGGATCGCCGCACTGCTGACGATATCCGGGGCCAGCCATCGGTCCTGGGCATACGCCGGCACCCGCTCGCGCAGCAAGCGCCAGGCAACCTGCGTCCCTGCCCCAAAACGCTGCTCCTTGAGGAACTCGAAGGCCTGGGCCGCCAACAGGTACTCGATGGCCAGGATCTGCGTACAGTTCTCCAACGCGCGGTGCAGCTTCAACCCGGCATTGGTGCCCATGCTCAAGTGATCCTCCTGCAGCCCGGAGGTGACGTAGTTGTCGATGACGGCCGGTTGCGCCAACTGGCGGTTCTCCGCACACAGGGAAGCGGCCACGTACTGGACGATCATCATGCCCGAATTCACCCCAGGCTGGCTGACCAGGAACGCCGGCAAGCCACTGACCAACGGGTTGATCAGGCGGTCGAGGCGGCGCTCGGCAATCGCCCCGATCTCTGCCACCGCGATGGCCAGCAGGTCAGCCGCCATGGCCACCGACTGGCCGTGCGGGTTCGCCTGGGAAACCACACGATACGACTCGGGCGTACCCAGCACCATCGGGTTGTCGGTCGTGGAATTGAGTTCGGTTTCGATCTGCCGCGCAGCGTGGGCCAACTGGTCGCGGGCGGCACCATGAACCTGCGGGATCGAACGAATGCTCAGGGCGTCCTGGGTGCGGATGCCATGGCTGCTGGCAATGACCTCGCTGCCGTCAAGCAGGCGGCGCAAGTTGCTGCCCACCCGCTGCATGCCGGGGTGCGGTTTGAGCGCGATGATTTCCGCGTCGAAGGCATCGAGTTGGCCACGCAGGGCTTCGAAGCTCATTGCACCGATCACGTCCGCCCATTGGCTCAACCGCGTGGCGTCGTCCAGAGACAGGCAGCTCAGGCCGGTCATGCACGGGGTGCCGTTGACCAGGCACAGGCCATCCTTGGCGCCCAGCCTGACCGGCGCCAGGCCGACCTCGGCCAGGGCTTGCTGGGCGGGTACGATCTGGCCGCGATAGCTGACCTGGCCGACGCCCAGCAAGCTGATGCTGATATGGGCCATGTGGGTCAGGTACCCCACCGAGCCCTGCTTCGGAACCTGCGGGGTGATGTGCTGGTTGAGCAGTGTCAGCAGCGCCTCGACCACCTTGCGCTGCAGGCCGGAACGGCCCTGGCTGAAATTGATGACCGCCGCGCACATGATCGCCCGGGTCTGTTCATCCGACAGCGCTGCACCCACGCCACAGGCATGGCTGAGCAAGGTATTGCGCGACAACTGGCTGAGCTGTTCGTCTTGCAATGAGACATTGCACAAGGCGCCAAGCCCAGTGTTGACGCCATAGGCGCGTTCACCGCTGGCAACGATGCGCTGGACAATCGCCTGGGCGTTGTCGATCCGCGCCCAGGCCGAGGGCGCCAGCTCCAGCCTGGCGCCATGCCGCGCCACGGCCACCACGTCCTGCCAGTGAACAGGCGCATCGGCGATGATGATTTTTTTGGCAAACGACATACACGCGATTCCTTAAAGCGAAGCTACGCGGCGCTGCACGAAACGATCGACGTATTCGTCCGCAGGCTGGTAGAGGATTTCCTTCGGCGTGCCGACCTGGATCAGGCGACCGTCTTTGAGAATGGCGATCCGGTTGCCGATACGCACCGCTTCATCGAGGTCGTGGGTGATGAAGACGATGGTCTTGTGCAGGGTCTTCTGCAGCTCCAGCAACTGGTCCTGCATTTCGGCGCGAATCAGCGGGTCGAGCGCACTGAAGGCTTCGTCCATGAGGATGATGTCAGTGTCGGCGGCCAAGGCACGGGCCAGGCCGACGCGCTGGCGCATACCGCCCGACAACTGGTGCGGGTACGATTTTTCATACCCCTTCAAGCCCACGGTGTTGATCCAGTGCAGAGCTCGCTCGGTGCACGTGGCCTTGTTTTCGCCACGGACTTTCAGGCCATAGGCGACGTTGTCCAGCACGCTGCGGTGCGGCAGCAGGCCGAAGCTCTGGAACACCATGCTGATCTTGTGCCGGCGGAATTCACGCAGGGCCGGCAGGTCGTATTGCAGGATGTCCTCGCCATCGACCAGGATCTGGCCGCTGGTGGGGTCGATCAGGCGGTTGAAGTGGCGCACCAGGGTCGATTTGCCCGAGCCCGACAGGCCCATGATCACGAAGATCTCACCGCTGCCGATGGACAACGAAAGGTCGTTGACCCCGACCACGCAGCCGGTTTCGGCCAGCACCTGGTCCTTGGCCTTTTTCTGGCGGATCAGTGCCAGGGCCTCTTCGGCGCGGGCCCCGAAAATCTTGAAGACGTTCCTTACTTCGATCTTGTTCATCATCTGCTTGGCGCTCATTTGCCCACCCCATGCCGTGGCCGGCCATAAGCCTGGGTAATACGGTCGATCACGACCGCCAGAATCACAATGGCCAGGCCCGCTTCGAGGCCGCGGCCGACATTGAGGGTCTGGATGCCGACCAGCACGTCTTCACCCAGGCCACGGGCACCGATCATCGACGCGATGACCACCATCGACAGGGCCATCATGGTGGTCTGGTTGATACCCGCCATGATGCTCGGCAACGCCAGGGGCAATTGCACGCCGAACAGTTGCTGCAGGCGATTGGCGCCGAAGGCATTGATCGCCTCCATCACTTCGCCATCCACCTGGCGAATCCCCAGATCGGTCAGGCGGATCAGTGGCGGGGCGGCATAGATGACAGTGGCAAAGATCGCCGGCACCTTGCCCAGGCCGAACAGCATCAGCACCGGGATCAGGTACACGAAGCTGGGCATGGTCTGCATGATGTCGAGCAGCGGCATCAACACCGCCCGCAGGCGGTCGTTGCGCGCCGACAGGATCCCCAGCGGGATACCGACCAGCACCGAGATCAGCGTGGCCACCAGCATCAGCGCCAGGGTCTGCATCAGCTTGTCCCAGAGGCCTACCGCACCGACCAGGAACAGCAAGCCGACGATCACGGCGGTGGCCGCGACCTTGCGGGTGGCATGCCAGGCAATACCCGCGACGATAGCCAGCACCAGCCACCAAGGGGTCGCGCGCAGCAGGCCTTCGAGGTTGACGATGGCCCACAACAGGGTGTCGGAGACGTGCCGGAACACATCGCCGTAGTTGCTTACCAGCGCATCGACCCAGCCATTGACCCAGTCGGCAATGGAGAACGTGAAGTTTTTGGGAAACATGGAATTGTCTCGAGCAAGTGCATGGAGCGGACCAACGCGGGTTTATCCGGCAAGCGCCGGACGCGCCACGGTTTCAGAGTGCCGCATCGACCTTCTTGGCTGCGTCTTCACTGACCCAGCTGTGCCAGATTTCGGGGTGTTCCTTGAGGAACAACCTGGCCAGCTCCGGCGACTCGATACGGTCTTTGCTCATGCGCGCCAGGTTCTGGTTCAGCAGGTCGATCGGCAGATTGACCTTTTCCAGTACCGCCACCAGTTCCGGCGCCTGCTCGTGGAAGGCCTTGGACACGCCCACCTTGATGGTCACGGACTTGTCCACGCCGGGTTTCTCGTCCAGCTTGACCAGGTCGGCCTGGCCCATCAGCGGCGTCGGTGACCAGTAGTAGAACAGGATCGGCTCACCCCGCTTGTAGCTCGACAGGACGGCGGCATCCAGCGCAGGGCCGGTGCCTGGGCGGAAGTTGGTATACGTGTTTTCCAGGCCGTATTGCTTGAGCATTTCGCTGTTGTCCAGCTCACAGGTCCAGCCGGCCGGGCAATTGTAGAAGCGCCCCTTGTCCGGTTCTTCCGGGTCCTTGAAGACCTGAGCGTACTGCCCCAGGTCGGCGATGCGCTTGAGGTTCGGTGCCTTGGCTTCGAGTTTGCGCTTGGCATCGCCTTCGATCACATAACGCGGCACGTACCAGCCCTCGACCGCGCCTACCACCGGGGCGCCGACGCCGACGACCTTGCCGGCAGCCGCAGCCTTGTTCCAGACCTCGCTGCGCCCTACCCATTCTTCGGCGAACACCTGGATATCGTTGCTGCTCAGGGCGTTCTCCATGGAGATGGAGTTACCCGGCAGGCTATCGGTATCGCAGCCGTAACCGTTTTTCAGCACGAACTGCATCACGTCGGTGAGCAGCATCCCGCTTTCCCAGTTCAAACCGGCGAACTTGACCGGTTTGCCAGACTCGCACCAGCTGGCGGCCTGGCTGCCGCCAGCGGACGCCAGCAACCCGAGAGAAAGTGCCGTGGTCAGCAGAGCCTTTGTAATTGTCATTGTGACGCTCCCAAACAAGAACAGTGATTGCAGTATTCGAGGGCATCCGGCCCAAAGCGGGACGCCAGCCTGGCTGGCGTGCCGTCCTTGGTGAGCACTGCGCAGGAGAAATATTTCACAATGTAAAAAAAGGATAAAATAATAAGTGCTGATGCATCACAAAGGAAAAACCTATGAAGTTCACCCTGCGCCAACTGCGCTATGCGCTCGCAGCGGCCAAGCACGGAAACCTGACAACTGCGGCCATGGAGCTGCATGTTTCACAACCCTCCATCTCGGCCGCCATCACCGAGCTGGAGGAGGTGCTGGGGCAATCGATCTTCATCCGCCAACGGGGCCTGGGCATATCGCTGACGCCCTTCGGTCGCACAGTCATGGTCCAGGCCCGTCGCGTGCTGGCAGAGGCGCAGACCTTTGCCGAAATCAATGCCAATGCCGGTGAGTGCGTCGGCGAACTGGTGGTCGGCTGTTTCGAAGACCTGGCGCCCTATTGCCTGCCGCAGATCGTGCGGCGGATGCAGGAGTCCTGCCCGCGGGTCACGGTCGACATGCGCGATGGCAGCTTCGATTTCGTGGGCAAGCGGCTCAGTGAAGGTGCGATAGAGCTGGCGATCACCTACGACCTGGGTTTGCCGCCGAACACCCACTGCACCCAGCTGTGCGAGCTGACCGCTCAGGTACTGCTGGCGGCCGACCACCCCTTGGCCAGGCAGCCACGCGTCAGCCTCCAGGCACTGGCGCAATACACCCTGGTGGTCACCGATCAGGCGCAGAGTTGGCAGCATGTGCTGGACCTGTTCAGCTTCTACGACCTGTCACCTGCCGTTGTGCACCGTGTGCGCACCTTCGAGCTGCAACGTAGCCTCGTGGCCAACGGCTTTGGCGTGGCGCTGATCTATACCCGGCCATTTGGTGACCGTAGCTACGACGGGCAAGCGCTGGTCTGCCGGCCGACCGAAGAGAAGCTGCCCACCCACAGCATCGTCCTGGCGCATGACCAGCGCTATCCGCTGACGCCTTCGGCCGAGGCGTTCAAGGCGCTGGCGGTGGCCTGGTTCGCCGAGCGGCCGTCGTTTGCATCCGAGTGAATGCCAGGGATCGGGGCCGCTCAGAAATCGCACAACAGTTCGGTAATCGCACAAATTCCTCTCCGCCCTCTCTACTGTTTCACGCTATTACGGCACGCTATGGGCACGTCAGCACACAACGCCAACGCGCTGAATGGCCCCACCGCGTCAACGCGGCAGGTCGACAATTCATACTCCAGGAAGAACCAGGAGCTCGCTGTGATCAATAAAACGTTTGAGTCCATCGCCAGCGCGGTGGAAGGGATTACCGACGGTTCGACCATCATGGTCGGTGGCTTCGGCACCGCCGGGATGCCGTCCGAACTCATCGATGGCCTGATCGCCACCGGTGCCCGCGACCTGACCATCATCAGCAACAACGCCGGCAACGGCGAGATCGGCCTGGCCGCTCTGCTGATGGCCGGCAGCGTGCGCAAGGTCATCTGCTCCTTCCCGCGCCAGTCCGACTCCTACGTGTTCGACGAACTGTACCGTGCCGGCAAGATCGAACTGGAAGTGGTGCCACAAGGCAACCTGGCGGAGCGTATCCGCGCAGCGGGTTCGGGCATCGGTGCGTTCTTCTCGCCGACCGGCTACGGCACCCTGCTCGCCGAAGGCAAGGAAACCCGTGAGATCGACGGCCGCATGTACGTGCTGGAAATGCCACTGCACGCCGACTTCGCACTGATCAAGGCGCACAAGGGTGACCGCTGGGGCAACCTGGTCTACCGCAAGGCCGCGCGCAACTTCGGCCCGATCATGGCCATGGCCGCCAAGACCGCCATCGCCCAGGTCGACCAGGTCGTCGAGCTCGGTGAACTGGACCCGGAGCACATCATCACCCCGGGTATTTTCGTCCAGCGCGTGGTCGCCGTTTCCGGCGCTGCCGCTTCTTCGATCGCCAACGCTGTCTGAGGCCTGCCATGACCATCACCAAAAAGCTCTCCCGCACCGAGATGGCCCAGCGCGTGGCCGCAGACATCCAGGAAGGCGCCTACGTCAACCTGGGCATCGGCGCACCGACCCTGGTGGCCAACTACCTGGGCGACAAGGAAGTGTTCCTGCACAGCGAGAACGGCCTGCTGGGCATGGGCCCAAGCCCTGCGCCAGGCGAGGAAGACGACGACCTGATCAACGCCGGCAAGCAACACGTGACCCTGCTCACCGGCGGTGCTTTCTTCCACCACGCCGACTCGTTCTCGATGATGCGTGGCGGCCACCTGGACATCGCCGTGCTGGGCGCCTTCCAGGTCTCGGTCAAGGGCGACCTGGCCAACTGGCACACTGGCGCCGAAGGTTCGATCCCCGCCGTGGGCGGCGCGATGGACCTGGCCACGGGCGCCCGCCAGGTGTTCGTGATGATGGACCACCTGACCAAGACCGGCGAAAGCAAGCTGGTGCCTGAGTGCACCTATCCGCTCACCGGCATCGGCTGTGTCAGCCGCATCTATACCGACCTGGCCGTGCTGGAAGTCACCGCCGATGGCCTGAAAGTGGTCGAAATCTGCGCGGACATCGACTTCGACGAGCTGCAGAAGCTCAGTGGCGTGCCGCTGATTCGGTGATCTGCTGAACCTGACCGGGCGGCGAGCTGTTACAGCGATCATTGCGCTCTGACAGTCTCGCGCCCTGCCCGGGATGACTACTTCGCGGCTGCCGGCAAGCCATCTGCGGCCTTGCAGCCAAGGCTGCGCATCAGGTCGCGGGTAGCATCGAAGAAGATGTCGTTGAAGGCTTCGGCACATTCCGGGGTGAGCCGGCTGGATGGGCCGGAAAGCACCAGTGCGCCGATCAGCTCGTCGCCAGCGCCGTACACGGGAAAGGCGACCGATGCGGCATGCGGGTCTGTGGCGCCCATCGAGTAAAACGGCTTTTGCATGGCGATACCGCTGGCGAACGGCGCGCGCAACGCCTGGGCCCCAGCGGCGTCGTCCATCGGCCGCATGTCGCCGGGCTGGACGTGCATGCGCAGTCGATGGGGCGAATTGACGCGGTACTGACACATCCGATACGCGCCGTGTCGCACGTAGAACGAGGCCGTCTCGCCGGTACGTTCTGCCAACAGGTGCAGCCTGGGCATCACGTGGCGCTCCAGATCAATGCCCTCCTCATACACCGCATTGAGCCGCATGACCTCGCTGGCCAGCTGGTAGCGCCCATCTGCCATGCGATTGACGAAACCATGGTTCTCCAGCGAGACCATCAAACGCATGATGGTACTTTTGATCAGTCCGGTACGCTCGACAAGCTCCACAAGGGTCAAGGACGTGTCGCCCACCTGGAACGCCGAGAGCACTGTCAGCACGCGGTCAGCCGAAGCCACGCCATTCACCGCAGGACGCGGCCGAACATTAACCATCCGTAGATCCTCACATTTGATTTGCCCAGGTCTTTGTCAGGGCCCAGATAAATCATTATCTGCGAATGCCCTGGCAACCGCCATCATGCCAGCAAGAGCCGATGCGGCACCATCATCGTCGACGGTGAAGAACCTTGAGCATTTCCCGGGCCGTAACGCTGAACAGGCCGGCTGCTGCCGGCTCAGAACAATGCCACGGTATAGTTGACGATCACGCGGTTCTGGTCGCCATTGCGGGCCGCTTCGCTGCGCGACATGCCATTGCGCCAGGCCACGCCCAGGCCCTTGAAGGTCCCGCTCTGGATCACGTAGTCCAGGGAGAAGTCCCGCTCCCACTCCGACTGCTCGGCGCCGCCTGCGGTCTGGATGTGGTCACCCTTGAGGTACATCACCGAGGCCTTGAGGCCGGGCACACCCACCGCCGCGAAATCGTAGCCATACTGCGCAAAACCGGTGCGCTCGCCAGCACGCGTGAAGCTCAATAGCATCTTGTCTGTCCACAGGTACAAGCTGCTGCCACCGGCCCCCTTGTCGATCGACCCTTGGTTGATCTGCACGAAGTTGCTGTCATCGGAAACGCTCTGATAACCCAGCATGAGCGAGTGACCACCCAGGCGGTAAGTGAACGCCGCACTCCACAGGTCGCTGTCGATTTCGCCGTCTCCATCGGCGGTGTAGCCGCCTACCGTATAGCCCTGCGCTCGCCCCGAAGCGCTGCCGTTGGCGCCGTCCGAGCGGGTGCGGAAGTAGCGCAGGTCGGTCGTCAGCGAGCTGTCGTCAGTCAGTGCCAGGGTATGATTGACGCCAGCAAAATGCTGCTGGTAATAGTCCTGCAATTCACCCGCGTAGTACTGCAGCATGAGCGCATCGCTGGCACGGTAATCGACACCGGCAAAATAGAGACGGTCACTTTCCTGGGTGCCGCCACTTACGGCCATGCCGGTCAGGTCGGTGGACGCCCGGCCCCGGGCGCGGTCAAGCGCACCGCCGATCAGCATCAGATTGTCGAACTCCTTCGACTGCAGCTGCACCCCCTGGAAGGTCTGCGGCAGCAACCGACCATCCGAGGCCACCAACACCGGCATCTTCGGCATCAACTGGCCGACCCGCAGCTCGTTCTTGCTCGCTTTGAACTTCAGGGTCGCGCCCGCGCTGCCCCACTGATCCACCGCACGCTCGCCATCGGAGGGAATCATCGTGCTCCCCGCGTGTCGGCCACGGCCGCTGTCCAGGGTGACACCCAGCATGGCGGTCGCATCCACCCCGACGCCGATCACCCCGCTGGTGTACCCCGAACGCAGATCGAGCAGGAAGCCCTGCGCCCATTCCTCGGTCTTCGAAGGCTTGGCGGCACCGTCGCGGTTATCACTGTTGAAGTAGAAGTTGCGCATCGCCAGGTTGGCATGGCTGTCGGCAAGAAAGTCCGCCAGCGCAGGCGACGCCATGAGGCCATCACTGGGGGCAAGGGCAAGACCACAGCCAACGGTAAGCGAGAGGTTTTTCAGAGACCGAGAAGGACGGTACGGCATACGCCATGACCAAGGCTGCATAGCAAACTCCAGTTGTTTTTATTTTGGAACGCCATTTCCTTTACATAAGGTCACATAATTTTGAGCCTCGTCAATAGCGACGAAAAAGACGACGAAAATCGTCGCCTTTCGTCGAATCATGATTTATTTTGAAATGGCATTGCATTAAACCAAGAACACAACAACAACCTGGACGCTCACGCGCCCCTTGCCGCCAGGAGCCCTCATGAGTTTTTTCGCTGCCCCACCCACCGTTGAAACCACCGTATTCACGCGCCTGCCCGAACGCTTCCGCGACCCGCGCCCCACTGCCTGGGCCAACGCCAACCGCCAGGGCCGCGCAATCGATTCATTCCTCGAGGGCCCGTCTTTCGACCGTCAGGGGCGCTTGTACGTGACCGACATTCCCAACGGGCGCATTTTCCGCATCTCGCCTCAAGGCGAATGGGAACTGGTCTGCCAGTACGATGGCTGGCCCAACGGCCTGAAGATTCACCAGGACGGGCGCATCTTCATCACCGACTACAAGCGCGGGATCATGCTGCTCGACCCGCAGACCGGCGCCATCGAGCCGCTGCTGGACTCGGCCGGCTCCGAAGGTTTCAAGGGCGTCAACGACCTGGTGTTCGCGCCGAACGGTGACCTGTACTTCACCGACCAGGGCCAGACTGGCCTGCAGGACGCCACGGGCCGGGTATACAAACTCGACGCCAAGGGCAACCTGACGTGCCTGCTGGGTACCATTCCCAGCCCCAACGGCATCGTCTACGACCCCCACCTCAACCACCTGCTGGTAGCCGTGACCCGCGCGCAGCAGATCTGGCGCATCCCGCTGGGCAACGGCTCGATCGTCGGCAAGGTGGGCGTTTTCGCGCAGTTGCATGGCGGCCTGGGCGGGCCCGACGGCTTGGCCCTCGATGCGCAGAGCAACCTGTACATCGCCCATACCGGCTTCGGCTCGGTGTGGAAGCTGTCGAAAGTCGCCGAACCGCTGCAACGCATCGTCTCCTGCGCCGGTATCAGCAACACCAACCTGGCCTTCGGTGGCGATGACGGACAGACCCTGTTCATTACCGAATCCGAGACCGGCAGCATTCTGCAGGTCCGTACCGCCACACCTGGGTTGCAGATGTATTCCCACAGCTGAACCCGCGCCTGTCAGCGCACACAACAACTACAAAAGAGTGACGACATGAACCTCGATTCCCCTGCAGCCCAGGCGCCGCTCAGCGACGCCGAGGGCGACCGCCTGATGCGCCGCGTGCTGTGGCGCCTGGTGCCGTTCATCTTCATCTGCTACGTGATCAGCTACCTCGACCGCACCAACGTCGGCTTCGCCGCCATCAGCATGAACCAGGACCTGGGGCTGACCGCGACGATGTTCGGCTGGGCGGCCGGCCTGTTCTTCTTCGGCTATTTCATGTTCGAGATCCCCAGCAACCTCTTGATGCAGCGCTTTGGCGCACGGGTGTGGATTGCCCGGATCATGATCACCTGGGGGCTGATTTCCATGGCCACCGCCTTCGCCACCGGCCCCATCAGCTTCAGCATCGCACGGTTCCTGCTGGGGCTTGCCGAAGCAGGCTTCACGCCAGGGGTGTACCTGTACTTCACCTACTGGTTCCCCGGTAAGTGGCGAGCGAAAGCTACCGCAGCGTTCCTGCTGGGCATCCCGGTCGCCAACATCGTCGGCTCGCCACTGTCGGGCTGGCTGATGGAACAGCACGGTGTGTGGGGTCTGAAGAACTGGCAACTGCTACTGGTCACCGAATCGATGCCTGCCGTGTTGCTCGGTATTGCCTGCCTGTTCGTGCTGGTCGATGCCCCGAACAAGGCAAAGTGGCTCAACCCCCGCGAAAAGGCCTGGCTGACCCAGCGCCTGTCCCAGGAGCAACAGGCCATTGGCGCCTCCCATGGCAACACACTGCGCGCAGCACTGACCAATCCCAAGGTGTTCACCCTGGCGGCCATCAACTTCTGCTGCATCGTCGGCTCCATCGGCATCGGGCTTTGGCTGCCGCAGATCATCAAGAGCCTGGGTATTTCCAGCGGCGTGGTCGGCCCGGTCGTGGCGCTGCCTTACCTGCTAGGCGCCGTGGCCATGACCTTATGGGCGCGCCTGGCCAACCGCAGCACGCACCGTCTGCCCTACGTGGCCAGCGCACTGGCGTTTGCTGCACTGGCCCTGGTGAGTGCTGCGCTGGTCGACCAGCCGCTACTGAAGATCGCCAGCCTGTGCCTGGCCGTGGCCGGCATCCTGTCTTTCCAGGCAACGTTCTGGGCGATTCCCTCGACCTTCCTCACCGGCCGCGCCGCAGCGGGCGGCCTGGCGCTGATCGTCTCGATCGGCAACCTTGGCGGCTTCACCGGGCCCTTCCTCATCGGCCTGATCAAGGATGCCACGCACAGCTTCACCCTGCCGTTCTTCGCCGTAGCCTCGATCCTGCTGATCGGTACCTGCCTGATGCTCTGGCTGGGTGACCCGGCCAAGCAGCAAACGCCGCAGGGCCAGGGTCAGGCTGCCTGACCGATCAACTACGGCGACGCATGCCGTACTGCCCCAGCAACCCCAGCACCAGCACCCCACCGGCGATCCCCAGGGTCGCCGGTGCCCCCCAGCGGGCCGCGACCAGCCCGGCGATCATCCCGCCCAGAGCCTCGAAGCCAAAACGCATGGCGATGTAGAAGGCAATCACCCGGCCACGCAAGTGGCCCGGTGCACCGCTCTGCAGCTGCATGTTGGTGCTGACATTGCTCAGGGTGATGCCAAAACCCAGCAATGCCAGCGCCAGCAACGCCAATGGCAGCATGCCCGCCAGCCATAGGCCGACCAGGGCGACCGCGCACAGCAGCGCCCCGGCGTCGGTGAACTGGCGCAGGCGGGGCAATGCGCCGCCGAACGCCAGCACCAGGGTCGCCGCGAAGGCACCCGCCCCCGCCGCGCCCCACAACCACCCCAGCACCTGCGCATCACCGGCATACACCGCCTTGGCGAGGATCGGCAATAGCGCTGCATAGCAGGACGCCAACAGGTTGACCATGATCACGTTGACCAGCAGTTGGCGCACATTGCGGGTCTGCCACATGTAGGCCAGCCCCTCGCGAAACACCTGGGCAGTCGAGCCACTGGCCTTTGGGCTGGCGCTACCGCGCACCTTCAGCAAGCCGAACAGCAATGCCAGGAAGGCCAAGGCCGTCAGCGCGAAGCAGGTCGCCTCGCCCGCGAGCGCGATCAGTGCCCCGGCCAATGGCGGGCCGACGAAACGTGCGCCGTTGATCAGCATGGCATTGAGTACCAACGCATTGGGCAGGTCGGCCGGGTCATCGACAAAGCTGCCGATCAAGGCCTGGCGCAACGGTGTTTCCAGGGCGTTCAGCAAACCCAGCAGCAAGGCCATGCCGGCAATGAACGGGCCATCGACCCAGCCCAGCCAGGTAGAGAGCGCCAACGCCGACGACTGCAGGGTCAGGATCACTTGCACGATGATCAGCAATCGACGTTTGTCGTGCCGGTCGATCCATGCACCGGCCAGCGGGCCAATCAGCAGTTGCGGCGCCAGCGAAAGGAAGGTGATCAGGCCCAGCAGCACCGCCGAGCCCGTGAGGTGATAGGCGAGCCAGGCCAACGCCACCTGCTGCACCCACTTGCCCAGCGTGGAAACCCCCTGGCCGGCGAAATAGATCTGGAAATTGCGGTGGGCGAGCGCCCGGATGGCCGAAGGCCATTGACTACGATGCGACGACGGTGAATCGGTCAAGTCTGCGAATCCTCATGAGACCCGCGCCAGTCCATCGCCTGCTGCGCCCCCCCATCGCAAGGTGCGCAGCAGGTTGTTGGGTCAGCCTGGCAGCAGGCAGCCTTTCTTCTTCAAGGACTCAATGACCCAGGAGCGGTCGTTGGTACCTTGGGCAATGTGCTCCATCTGAGCGGTTTCGGCAGCATGCTTGGCCGTGGCCCGGGCATAGACGTCGGCAACCTGGTCGTACGGTACGCAGAGCAGGCCGTCTTCATCGCCGATCACCAGGTCGCCCGACTCGATCACCATACCATCAATGGCAATCGGCACGTTGATCTCGCCCGGGCCGTCCTTGTACGGGCCACGGTGCGACACACCGGCGGCGAACAGCGGGAAGTCGCCCGCACCGATATTGGCCGCATCACGGATCGCGCCATTGATGACGATGCCCGCCACACCGCGTTTGACGGCGTAGGCCACCATCATTTCGCCGATCAGGGCGTTGGTCAGGTCACCGCCGGCATCGACCACGATCACATCGCCTGGCTGAGCGATGTCGAGGGCGTAGTGCAGCATGAGGTTGTCACCTGGGCGAGCCTTGACGGTGAGGGCCGGGCCGCAAAGCCCCCCTTCACGGTGCATGGGACGCAGCCGGGCACCGCCCGCCGTCATGCGGTTCATCGAGTCGCTGACGTTGGCGACCGGAACCTCACGGTAGCGTGCAACCCACTCTTCGCCAATTTTGCGCGTGCGCTCAAGCACTTGGAAGCCAATGCTCATGTGACATACCTCTATTGATGTTATTCGATGTCATCGGCGGCCGCCGAATCTGTTTTTTAGAATGTCATTGCATTATTCCTTTTTCAATCGCTTTTTTTGGCGAGCAGACGTGCGACATGGAGCACTAGATTTATTTTGTTGCAACGCCGTTTCATTATGGTAGGGTTGATTCCATCGCTTCCCATGAGCTGCAGCGACTGCCCTGACAATAAAAAGGTGTTCATGATGTCCCGTACCATTCTGATTACCGGCCCCGAACTTGCCGCCGAGGCCATGCAACTTGCCGCCGACCAGGGCATCAGGGTGGTCCCCACCACGCCCTACCTGCCGGCAGAAGAGCTGGTAGCCATCATTCGCGCGGAACAACCCGATGCCATCGTGGTTCGCCAGGGCAGCCTGACCCGCGCCATGATCGAGGCCTGCACGAAGCTGAAGCTGATCACCAAGCACGGTGTCGGCTTCAACACCATCGATATCCAGGCTGCCGCCGAGCACGGGATACCGGTGTCGATCGCAGTGGGTGCCAACGCACAGTCAGTGGCCGAGCATGCCTTTGCCCTGATGTTCAGCGTCGCCCGCCAGACCGCCCTGCTC
>Ga0153918_1000614_pt1 | contig 16163 bp, 12 predicted proteins | sample TSFL002MetaG_FD_104687 | JGI IMG/M metagenome (GOLD analysis project Ga0153918, IMG submission 104687) | Attine ant fungus gardens microbial communities from Florida, USA - TSFL002 MetaG | ecosystem: Host-associated > Fungi > Mycelium > Unclassified | place: USA: Florida, Paynes Creek Historic... | reverse complement strand
GCCAGTTTCCTGGCCCAGGCCATGGACATCCTGCTGGATGCCGAGTCGCTGCTGTCGCGCTGGCAACAGCAGCCCGGGCAGCGCGAACCGCTGGAGACCTTGCTCGATGAGCTGACCAGCCTTGGCCACGCCGCGCACCTTGCCGACCTGTGGCAGATGGATGCCATCTGCGAGGCGCTGCTCGATCTCTACGGCGCGGTGGAGGAGGGCAGCCTGGGCGCGAGCCCGCGCTTTTTCGCCGTTGCCCGGCAAGCCCATGAAGCCCTGCTGGACATGCTCGACGAAGTGGCCGCCGGGCAGGCGCTCAGCCCACGGCCTGACTGTATCGACGCCTTGCGCGGCGTGTTGGAGGGGGCGCTGGCGGCCGATGCCACCGGCTTGGTAAGCGCTGATGCGGTTACGCCGCTTGCCGGCGCGCTGGAGCACGAAGAGGATGCTGACAGCCCAGGCGACAAGGAACTGCTCGAGGTCTTCCTCGAAGAAAGCTCGGACATCGTCGAAAGCGCCGCCGCCGCCCTGGCGCGCTGGCAGGCCGACCCGCGCAACAGCGTCGAAGTGGACAACCTGCTGCGTGACCTGCACACACTCAAGGGTGGTGCGCGCATGGTCGAGATCAGCGCCATCGGCGACCTGGCCCATGAGCTGGAATTCCTTTACGAGCTGCTCGCGGCCGGGCGCCTGCCGCCGAGCCCGGCGCTGTTCGCACTGCTGCAGAACTGCCATGACCGCCTGGCGCACATGCTCGATGCCGTGCGCCTGGGCCAGCCGCTGCACACCGCTACCGCGCTGATCGACTACATCCGTAACTTCAGCAGTGCCGCACTGACCGACAGCGCGGCCAGCCAGGCCCCGGCGGACACCGCACCCGCCGAAATACCGGCTGCGGCACCGGAGCGGGTACCGGGCGACATGGTCAAAGTCGACGCCGAACTGCTCGACGACCTGGGTAACCTGGCCGGCGAGCATTCGGTCATCCGCGGCCGTATCGAACAGCAAGTCAACGATGCCCAGTTCGCCCTCAACGAGATGGAAACCACCCTGGAGCGCATGCGCGACCAGCTGCTGCGCCTGGACATCGAGACCCAGGGGCGGATCAGCAGCCGCCAGGCGTTCGAGGGGGACGCCTACGAAGATTTCGACCCGCTGGAGATGGACCGCCATTCGCAACTGCAGCAGTTGTCGCGGGCCCTGTTCGAGTCGGCCTCTGACCTGCTCGACCTCAAGGAAACCCTTGCCCAGCGTGCCCAGGAGGCCTACAGCCTGCTGCAACAACAGGCCCGGGTGAACAGCCAGTTGCAGGAAGGCCTGACCGCGACCCTGATGGTCCCGTTCGAACGCCTGGTGCCGCGCTTGCAGCGGGTCGTGCGCCAGGTGGCCAGCGAACTGGGCAAGCAGGTCGAGCTGGTGGTCGGCAATGCCGAGGGCGAGCTGGACCGCAGCGTGCTCGAACGCATGGTCGCGCCACTGGAGCACATGCTGCGCAATGCTGTCGACCACGGCCTGGAGGCGCGCGAGATTCGCCTGGCCGCGGGCAAGCCAGAGCAGGGCACCATTCACCTGAACTTGCTGCATGAAGGCGCCGACATCGTCATCGAGATGACCGACGACGGCGCTGGCGTGCCGCTGGAGGCGGTCCGGCGCAAGGCAATCAAGCGCGGCCTGCTGGACCCGCAGGCACAGCTGAGCGATCACGAGATCCTGCAGTTCATCCTGCGCCCGGGCTTTTCCACGGCGGAGAAGATCACCCAGATTTCCGGGCGTGGCCTGGGCATGGATGTGGTCCACGAAGAGGTCAAGCAACTGGGCGGCTCGATGACCATCGAGTCGGCCCAGGGCAAGGGCGCACGGTTCCTGATCCGCTTGCCGTTCACCGTGTCGATCAACCGGGCCTTGATGGTGCACCTGGGCGAGGAGCAGTACGCCATACCGCTCAACACCATCGAAGGCATCGTGCGTGTACCGCCGGCCGAACTGGCCACCTGTTATCAGCTGGACGCCCCGCGTTATGTGTATGGCGGCCACGAGTACGAGTTGCGTTACCTCGGCGAGCTGCTGCAGGGGCTGCCGCGCCCGGTGCTGCTGGGGCAGAGCGTGCCGCTGCCGGTGTTGCTGCTGCATTCCCAGGAGCAGTCGTTCGCCATCCAGGTAGACAGCCTGTCGCCGAGCCGTGAGATCGTGGTCAAGAGCCTTGGCCCGCAGTTCGCCGCCGTGGCGGGTTTGTCGGGGGCGACCTTGCTCGGCGATGGCCGCGTGGTACTGATCCTCGACCTGCTCGGCCAGTTGCGTGGCCAGCAGCGGCGGCTGGCGCGTCTGCCGGGTGGTAGCGGGGTGCAGCGCACCTTGTTCGGCCCGGCACCCCGGCGGGCCACGCTGGTCATGGTGGTGGATGACTCGGTCACCGTGCGCAAGGTCACCAGCCGCCTGCTGGAGCGCCATGGCATGAGCGTGATGACGGCCAAGGATGGTGTCGATGCCATGGCCCTGCTGGAAGAGCACCGCCCCGACGTGCTGTTGCTGGACATCGAGATGCCGCGCATGGATGGTTTCGAAGTGGCCACCCGCATTCGCCGCGACGAGCGCCTGAAAGACCTGCCGATCATCATGATCACCTCACGTACCGGGCAGAAGCACCGCGACCGGGCCATGGCCATCGGCGTCAACGATTACCTGGGCAAACCTTATCAGGAGTCGGTGCTGCTGCAGAGCATCGCCCACTGGAGCCAGACCCATGCTTGAACTGATAGCAGGGCAACGCAGCAGCCTCACCGGCCTGCTGCTGCCGCTGGGCGACCGCACGCTGGTATTGCCCAATGTCGCTGTGGTCGAACTGATCGGCCAACGCAACCTGGTGTGCGAACCGGGTGACCCGGCCTGGCACCTGGGGTGGATCGACTGGCGGCAGCAGCATCTGCCGTTAATCGGTTTCGAGGCCGCCTGCGGCGGTGAGACGCCCTGTGGCGAGCGGGCGCGGATCGTGGTGCTGAATGCGCTCGGGGACACCGGCTTGCGCTACCTGGCCGTGCTGCTGCAGGACATTCCGCGCTCGTGCAAGCTCGACAGCCAGCTCAATTATGTGGATGTGCCGCTGGGCAGCCTGGAGCTGGCCGCGGTGCAGGTGGGCGAGCAGGTGGCGCGTGTGCCGGACCTGGTCGGGCTGGAAAGGCTGGTGCGTGACGCTGAACTGCAACCTGCTTTTGGCTAGGATGAGGCAGGAAGGACCCTGTCATGAACCCAGCCCGATTCAGGAGGTCTGTGTTTGCATGTACTACGGTGAACGCTTCAATGCCTGGACCCACCTGGTCGGTGCCGTCCTGGCCTGTATCGGTGCCATCTGGCTGATCGTCGCTGCTGGCCTGCAGGGCGACCCCTGGAAGATCGTCAGTTTCTCCATCTACGGCAGCACGTTGCTGTTGCTCTATAGCATTTCCACCCTCTACCACAGCACGCGCGGGCGGGCGAAGGTGATCATGCGCAAGCTCGATCACCTGTCGATCTACCTGCTGATCGCCGGCAGCTACACCCCGTTCTGCCTGGTCAGCCTGCGCGGGCCCTGGGGCTGGAGCCTGTTCGGCGTGGTCTGGGGCCTGGCGGTGATCGGCATGCTGCAAGAGATCAAGCCGCGCTCGGAAGCGCGCATCCTGTCGATCATCATCTATGCGGTAATGGGCTGGATCGTGCTGGTGGCGGTCAAGCCGCTGCTGAACAGCCTTGGCACTGCCGGCTTCGCCTGGCTGACGGCCGGCGGCGTGTTCTACACCGTCGGCATCATTTTCTTCGCCCTCGACAGTCGCTTGCGCCATGCGCACGGCATCTGGCACCTGTTCGTGATTGTCGGCAGCCTCATGCACTTCGTGGCGGTGTCGCTGTACGTGCGGTAGCTTTTTGTTTACGAAAAATCACCCCACAGTTGCTGCGCGACCGACAGCGCCACCACCGGTGCGGTCTCGGTCCGCAGTACCCGCGGCCCGAGGCGTGCGGCATGGAAGCCAGCCGCCTTGGCCTGTTCGACTTCCACATCACTCAGGCCACCTTCCGGGCCGATCAGGAAGGCCAGCGTTGCCGGCTTGTCATGGCTGGTCAGCGGCTCGGCGACCGGGTGCAGGACCAGCTTGAGCTCGGCTTCGGTGCCCTTGAGCCATTCGGCCAGGGTCACGGGCGCATGGATCACCGGCAGGGTCGAACGGCCGCATTGTTCACAGGCACTGATCGCCACCTGGCGCCAGTGGGCCAGGCGCTTGTCGGCGCGTTCGTCCTTCAGGCGTACTTCACAGCGCTCGCTGACAATCGGAGTGATGGCGCTGGCGCCAAGCTCGGTGGCCTTCTGGATCGCCCAGTCCATGCGCTCGCCGCGGGACAGGCCCTGGCCGAGGTGAACCTGCAGCGGCGAGTCGGGCTGGCCGGCGACGGCCTGGTCGAGGCTGACACGTACCGTCTTCTTGCCGACTTCGAGCAACTGGCCGAGGTATTCATGGCCGCTGCCATCGAACAGTTGCACGGCATCGCCAGGGGCCATGCGCAGGACGCGGCCAATGTAGTGGGCCTGGGCTTCGGGCAGGTCGTGTTCGCCAAGGCTCAGGGGGGCATCGATGAAGAAGCGGGACAGTCTCATGGTTCGGCTCGGGCGAAAAGGGATCATGTGACGCTGTGGGAGCGGGTTTACCCACGAATACGACAGTGGATTCACCGCCGCATTCGCGGGTGAACCCGCTCCCACAGCGTTCGGCGGTGGGCTTGCTTTACTAGCCCGGGTCGCGGAAGTCGGGGTGGAAGTTGGCCGGTACGGCGACGCTGACGCTATCGCGGGTGGCGATGTCGATGCCTTCGCTGGCCACTTCGGCGAGGAAGTCGATCTGCTCCGGGGTAATCACATACGGCGGCAGGAAGTACACCACGCTGCCCAACGGGCGCAGCAGTGCGCCGCGAGTCAGGGCGTGCTCGAACACCTTCAGGCCACGACGCTCCTGCCATGGGTAGGCAGCCTTGGTGGCCTTGTCCTTGACCATCTCGATGGCCAGGGCCATGCCGGTCTGGCGAACTTCGGCCACATGGGCATGCTCGGCCAGGTGCGCGGTGGCGCTTTCCATGCGCGTGGCCAGGGGCTTGTTGGCCTCGATCACGTTGTCCTGCTCGAAGATGTCCAGCGTCGCCAGGGCGGCGGCGCAGGCCAGCGGGTTGCCGGTGTAGCTGTGCGAGTGGAGGAACGCGCGCAGGGTCGGGTAATCGTCGTAGAAGGCCTGGTAAACCTTGTCGGTGGTCAGGCAGGCGGCCAGCGGCAGGTAGCCACCGGTGAGAGCCTTGGACAGGCACAGGAAGTCCGGGCGGATGCCGGCCTGCTCGCAGGCGAACATCGTGCCGGTGCGGCCGAAACCGACGGCGATCTCGTCATGGATCAGGTGCACGTCATAACGGTCGCAGGCTTCGCGCAGCAGCTTGAGGTACACCGGGTGATACATGCGCATGCCGCCGGCACCCTGGATCAGCGGTTCGATGATCACTGCCGAGAGGGTTTCGTGGTGTTCGGCCAGGGTCTGTTCCATGGCGGCGAACATATTGCGCGAGTGTTCTTCCCAGCCCATGCCCTCGGGGCGCAGGTAGCAGTCGGGGCTTGGCACCTTGATGGTGTCGAGCAGCAATGCCTTGTAGGTTTCGGTGAACAGGGGCACGTCGCCGACCGACATCGCGGCAATGGTCTCGCCGTGGTAGCTGTTGGTCAGGGTCACGAAGCGCTTTTTCGCCGGTTTGCCGATGTTCTGCCAGTAATGGAAGCTCATCTTCAACGCCACTTCGATGCACGACGAACCGTTGTCGGCGTAGAACACCCGGTCGAGCCCGGCGGGGGTCATGGCGACCAGGCGTTCGGACAGCTCGATCACCGGCTGGTGGCTGAAGCCGGCGAGGATGACGTGCTCCAGCTGGTCGACCTGGTCCTTGATGCGCTGGTTGATGCGCGGGTTGGCATGGCCGAACACGTTGACCCACCAGCTGCTCACGGCATCCAGGTAGCGTTTGCCGTCGAAGTCCTCGAGCCACACGCCTTCTCCGCGCCGGATCGGGATCAGTGGCAGCTGCTCGTGGTCTTTCATCTGGGTGCAGGGGTGCCACAGGACCTTGAGGTCGCGTTGCATCCACTGATCGTTGAGGCCCATGGGCACTTCTCCTGGCTTACTGCCTGCTTTGACCGCGTAAGCCTAAGCAAAGCCAGGGGGGAGGACAACCGCTGGTGCTCAATGGCGGCAGGTGCGGGTCCATTCCAGCTTGCGGATATGAACGGTGCCGGCCTGTGAAGTGGATATGGTCAGGCGGCGAAAAGGCCCTTGGATGACCTGATGGTAGGGGTGTGTGGAAACCGGCCCCGGCCTGAATTCGGTATAGCCGCTGCCGGAGAGCGTAAGCCAGTAGAAGTTGCGCGGCACCGGGGCGCACAGGTCAGTATCGTAGCCGTCGGTGTCCAGCAGCATCTGCACATCGTCGAAGTGCTGGTCGCAGACAACGTAATACTCCAGCCGCAGGCATTCGACTTCCTGGTTGAAGGTGATTTCCACGTCACTGTGCTCGCCAATCACCAGCTCGGTGCCTTCATCGCCTTTGAAAGCTTCATGCAGGCCGGTCCATGACGTACCGTTGGAGCGGATTTTCAGGCCTGAAGGGGTTAGTACAGTCTGGTTGTGCCACAAGAATTGCCGTTCTACCTGTGCGAAATGCTCCTCATAGGTCACGGTGCAGCTCCTTTTGTCGGTTTTTTCAGCCACCTTCGCGAGCTTCACCTAATGGCCAGAAGCCTGGCTACTGACAAAAATGCCAGTTGCCAAAGGCACTTGATATCGCTGTGCTGGCAGGGTCCGCATACCTGACGTATTCTTAGCGCATCGATTCTCGGGGCAGTCCTGCCTCTTCCCATCCCTGCAATTTTCAACTCGGAGTCTGCCGACATGGCTGCTGCTTGGGTGCGCCTGTGCGCGTTGGTATTGATCGGTGTGTCCAGCGGCGCCGCGCTGGCAAAGGACAAGACACCTTCGGCAATCGTCGTGGGTGGCGGCCTTGCGGGCCTGACTGCGGCCTATGAACTGCAGAACAAGGGTTGGCAGGTCACCCTGCTGGAGGCCAAGTCAGGCATGGGTGGCCGTTCAGGCCTGGCCACCAGCGAATGGATCGGTAACGCCAAGGCCCAGCCGGTGCTGAACCAGTACCTTGACCGTTTCAAGCTTGAAACACTGCCCGCTCCGGAGTTCGTGCGTACCCCCGGCTACCTGATCGACGGCGAGTACTTCAGCGCCGCCGACCTGACCACCAAGCAGCCGGCTACCGCCGAGGCGCTCAAGCGCTACGAAAAGACCCTCGACGACCTGGCCCGTTCGATCGATGACCCGCTCAACCCGCAGGCGAACAGCACCCTGTTCGCCCTTGACCAGATCAACGTCGCCACCTGGCTCGACAAGCTGCAATTGCCGGCCACCGCACGCCAGTTGATCAACCAGCAGATCCGTACCCGCTACGACGAGCCATCGCGCCTGTCGCTGCTCTACTTCGCTCAGCAGAACCGCGTCTACCGTGGCGTCAGTGATCGCGACCTGCGTGCCGCGCGCCTGCCTGGCGGCAGCCCGGTGCTGGCCCAGGCATTCGTCAAGCAACTGAAGACCATCAAGACCAGCTCGCCGGTCACGGCGATCGTGCAGGACAAGGACGGCGTCAGCGTCAAGGTCGGCAGCACCGACTACAAGGCTGATTACCTGGTGATGGCGGTCCCTCTGCGGGCGCTGGCCAAGATCCAGATCACCCCAGGCCTGGACACCCAGCACATGGCGGCGCTCAAGGGCACCAACTACGGCTGGCGCGACCAGCTGATGCTCAAGTTCAAGCAACCCGTATGGGAAAGCCGCGCGCGCATGTCGGGCGAGATCTTCAGTAACGCCGGCCTCGGCATGCTGTGGATCGAGCCGGCGCTCAAGGGCGGTGCCAACGTGGTGATCAACCTGTCGGGTGACAATGCGCGGCTGCTGCAGGCCTTTGGCGACAAACAGATGGTCGACCAGGTGCTGATCCGCCTGCATGCGTTCTATCCACAGGCTCGCGGTGCGTTCACCGGTTACGAGGTCAAGCGTTACAGCATCGATGCCGGCACCGGTGGCGCCTACCTGGCGTACGGCCCAGGGCAGATCAGCAAGTACTGGCGCCTGTGGGAGCGCCCGGTGCAGCGCATCACCTTTGCCGGTGAGCACACCGATGCGCTCTACCCAGGCACCCTCGAAGGCGCCCTGCGCAGCGGCCAGCGTGCTGCCAGCCAGGTGCAGGACCTACTGGCCGGCAAGTCGCTCGACCCGGCCAAGGCTGCGACCGTCGCGGCAGCGGCGACAGCCGGTGCCGCAGTGGCGAAGAAGGACACTGGCGGCGGGTTCTTCTCGCGCCTGTTCGGTGGTTCCGACAAGCCTGAGGTGAAGGCTGCGCCGGTTGCCAAGGTTGAGGCAGACGCGCCAGCACCGGCGCCTGCAGCGCCTGCCCCGGCTGAAATCGCCAAGGAAGAACCAGCCAAGCCCGCTGCGACGAAGGCTGCACCAGCCAAGCCGGTACCGGCCAAGCATGCACCGGCACACAAGCCTGCGGCCAAACAGGCGAAAAAGGCGGTCGAGCCGAAAAAAGCCACGGTCAAATCCGAGCCGGTGAAGAAGCCGGTGAACAATACTCAGGCCAAGGCCAATTGAATCCTGTATCGGCCTCTCGCGGGTGAACCCGCTCTTACAGGGAGCGGGCGTGCCCGCGAAGAGGCCGGTACTGGCAACCTCAAACTCTCCAACTATTGTTAATGTTTCCTTAATAGGTAACTTACACACTATTCATCGTATTTCTCGATAATCCAAAGCAGTTTTTTAAGCTTTTATTCGATACGTTACGCGCTAGTCTGTGCACAGCTTTCACGGGGAACTACGTCATCATGCAACTGCGCAATTCACCTTCTCGCTATGGCGTGGTCAGCATCGTCCTGCACTGGGGCGTTGCACTGGCAGTCTTCGGCCTGTTCGGCCTGGGCCTGTGGATGGTCGATCTCGGCTACTACGACCCTTGGCGCAAGGCCGGCCCTGACCTGCACAAGAGCATCGGCCTGGTATTGCTGGCGGTGATGCTGTTGCGTGTGGTCTGGCGTTTCATCAGCCCGCCACCGCCGGCACCGGCCAACCATGGGGCATTCACCCGCGTGGCGGCCAAGCTGGGGCACCTGACGCTGTACCTGGGGCTGTTTGCGGTGATGATCGCCGGTTACCTGATTTCGACTGCCGACGGCGTCGGCATTCCAGTGTTCGGCCTGTTTGACGTACCGGCGCTGATCAGCGACCTGCCCGACCAGGCGGACGTCGCCGGCGTGATTCACCTTTGGTTGGCATGGGGCTTGGTGATCTTTGCCGTGCTGCATGCCCTGGCAGCCCTGAAACACCATTACATCGACCGTGACGCGACCCTGACCCGCATGCTGGGCCGCAAAGCTTGACTCTCAACCTCAATTGCATAGGAAGGAAGTAAGGATGTTGAAAAAGACTTTTGCCGCTCTGGCGCTCGGTACCGCTCTGTTCTCCGCCGGCCAGGCCATGGCTGCCGAGTACAAGATCGACAAGGAAGGCCAGCACGCGTTCGTTGATTTCAAGATCAGCCACCTGGGCTACAGCTTCATCACCGGTACCTTCAAGGACTGGGATGGTAACTTCAGCTGGGACCCGGCCAAGCCTGAAGCCAGCAAGATCGACGTTACCCTCAAGACTGTGAGCGTGGATACCAACCACGCCGAGCGGGACAAGCACATCAAGAGCAAGGACTTCCTTGACGTAGCCAAGTACCCCACTGCCACCTTCAAGTCGACCAAGGTGACCCCGACCGGCAAGAACGCCGAAGGCCAACTGACCGCCGATGTCGCCGGTGATCTGACCCTGACCGGCGTGACCAAGCCGGTAGTGATCAAGGCCACCTTCATTGGTGAAGGCAAGGACCCATGGGGCGGCTACCGTGCCGGCTTCGAGGGCAAGCTCGATATCAACCGCAAGGATTTCGCGCCGAAATCCATGGACCTCGGCCCGCTGTCCGAGAAAGTTGAGTTGTACTTCGTGTTCGAAGGTGTTCAGCAGAAGTGATATTGCTGAACAGGCAATAAAAAAACGCCGCCCATTGGGCGGCGTTTTTTTTATGCCTGAGGCATGGACTCAGCCTTTGCGGGTGAGCAGCGCAGGGCGCTCACCGCGCGGGCGGCTCGGCAGGTCATCCAGCTGCTCTGGCGTCGGGTAACGGTCGAGCTTGGATTCCTTGCGGATGATCACGGGCTGGTGCTGTTCGCGGGGGCTGCGTACTGCCGGCTCCTGACGCGATGCATCATTACGCCCGGCCGAACGGTTGCGGCCACCGCCATTGTTGTCACGACGTGCACCACCACTGTTGGCGTTGCGTGGGCGCTTGTCGCCGCCGCCGCTGCGCTGCTGGCCGCCAGCATTGCGGCCTTGGCCACCGCCGTTGTTGCTGCGCTGGCTTGCGCCTTGGCTTTGGCCCTGGCCTTGACCTGCACCACCCGGACGGCGGTTGCGGCCTTGGCCCTTAGCGTTCTGGTAAGGGCTGACGTAGTCGGCGCGGTTGCCGAAGTTGTCGATATCGTCGTCCAGGAACTCCTCTGGATCACGGTCGGCAGCCGGTTTCGGGATAGGGCTGTTGCTGGTCTGCGGTTGCTGGCGCGGCTTCTTGTCACGCGGCTTGCGTTGCTGCTGTTGCTTGTCGCCAGACTTTTCCTTGTCGGCCGGCTTGTCCGCAGCCTGCTGCTTGGCCTTGCCTTTGTCCTTGCCCTTGTCCTTGCGGCCGCCGTTGGCATCTTTGCCGCCTTCGCCGCGGGCCTGCTGCTGGTTGCGGCCGCCGCGGCCGCTGTTCTGCTGGCGTTCGCGCACTTCAGGCTTTTCAGCTTCTACCTGGCTGGCGTCGAAGCCCATCAGGTCGCCATCCGGGATCTTCTGCTTGGTGACCCGCTCGATGCTCTTGAGCAGCTTTTCTTCATCCGGCGCAACCATCGAGATGGCCTCGCCCGAGCGCCCGGCACGGCCGGTACGGCCGATGCGGTGCACGTAGTCTTCCTCGACGTTCGGCAGCTCGAAGTTGACCACGTGGGGCAGCTGGTCGATGTCCAGGCCTCGGGCGGCGATGTCGGTGGCCACCAGCACGCGTACGCTGTTGGCCTTGAAGTCGGCCAGGGCCTTGGTGCGGGCGTTTTGGCTCTTGTTGCCATGGATAGCGGCAGCGGTCAGGCCGTGCTTTTCCAGGTACTCGGCCAGGCGGTTGGCGCCGTGCTTGGTGCGGGTGAATACCAGAACCTGCTCCCAGGCGCCCAGCGTGATCAAATGCGCCAGCAGGGCGCGTTTGTGACTGGCGGGCAGCCGGTAGACGCGCTGCTCGATACGCTCGACGGTGGTGTTTGGCGGAGTGACCTCGATACGCTCCGGGTTGTGCAGGAGCTTGTCGGCGAGGTCGGTGATGTCTTTGGAGAATGTCGCCGAGAACAGCAGGTTCTGGCGCTTGGCCGGCAGGCGGGCAAGGACCTTCTTCACGTCATGGATGAAGCCCATGTCGAGCATGCGGTCGGCTTCGTCGAGCACCAGGATTTCCACGTGGGCCAGGTCGACCTTGCCTTGGCCGGCCAGGTCGAGCAGGCGCCCCGGGCAGGCGACGAGCACGTCGACACCCTTGGCAATGGCCTGGATCTGCGGGTTCATGCCGACGCCGCCGAAGATGCAGGCGCTGACCAGTGGCAGGTCGCGGGCGTACACCTTGAAGCTGTCGTGTACCTGGGCGGCGAGCTCGCGGGTTGGGGTCAGGACCAGGACGCGCGGCTGGCGCGGGCCGTGACGCTGGGATTTGTCGGGGTGGCCGGCCGGGAACAGGCGCTCAAGGATCGGCAAGGCGAAGCCGCCGGTTTTACCAGTACCAGTCTGTGCGGCAACCATCAGGTCGCGGCCTTGCAACACGGCGGGAATGGCCCGCTGTTGCACCGGGGTCGGCTGGGTGTAGCCCGCTGCCTCGATAGCGCGGACAAGAGCCTCGGAGAGACCGAGGGAAGCAAAGGACATGGGCAATCCTGTTCTCGTGTGGGCTGGGCCCGTTGGGATGTTCTGCCTGGCGCGACGGGCATCCAAGGGATGCGATCGCGTCCGGTCCAGCTGGGCTTTCACTGCGCATCCGGGAAGCGGAGGGTGGACACCAAGGGGCGTCGATGCCGATCGGGATGCCTGTTGCGAGGCCGAGCGTCCGGGCGTGAGCCGGGCGGGAAGGCCCGAGTATAACAGAGCTGACGCCGCGTGCTGCTTTCCTGCTGCTCAACGGTGCCGACAAGACTGCCAGCGTCGTAAGCAGCAGGGTGCACCGCAAATGGGCAATGCGGGGGCGTGGCGCGGGATTACGTGCTCACCAAGGGTAAGGCCAGTGCAGATCAAGGCGCCCGTTTCGGGCCTCAGCGATCGGAAGAGCGCAGCAGGTGCGCCTCGATATCCTTGCGCCGGCCGCCCAGTGACAGGCGCAGGCTCGGGTGGCGCAGGCACTGACGCAATTGCTCGGGCTCGATGCGCCCATGGCGTTCGTTGAGGTTCTCCAGCGCCTTGTCCCACCAGGCCGTTGCACAAGCGCGATCGAACTCGTTGGGGTAGGGGTAGCAGCCATACAGCAGTTCGCGCACGAACTGGCGCTCGCGGCTGGGCATGGTCAGGCTCAAGGCCTTGTAACCCAGGCGCTGCAAGGTCGGAGGGCGTGGCAGTTGGTCGTTGACCAGTGCCACATCGGCAAGCGCCGCCGGCCCCAGTGGGTTGTGGCCGTGTTTACCCAGCCAGGCCTGGATCTTGGCGCGGAACTGGGCCTTGCGGCTCCAGTAGTGATGGATGACGTCGGTGCATTCGGCCAATTCCATCTTTCGGTAAGCGGCTACCGCCAGGCAGAACTCTTCCAGGGTGTAGGCGGTGCGGGCCAATGGGTAGAACTCGTCCATCATGGCAATCGAGCGGTCCAGCACGTCGCTGTCCTCGGCGCACAGGCCGATCACGCCGGAATTGACCAACGGCATCTGGCAGTCAGCCAGGCCGCGTGAATCGAGAATGCCAAGCAGGTTCTGATACAGCAGGCACTGCTGGTTCGCACCGTAGCGCGCGCCAATGGCATTGCACAGCAGCGTGCCGGGCTTGACCCGCTGGAACAGCTGCAGCGGCGACTTGCGGAAGAAGGTATCGGTGTCGATCAGCACGGCCTGAGGATGCTGCTGCAGCACCTGGCGCAACAGCACATGCTTGCTGCGAAAATGATAACCGTGTGGCTGGTTCCAGGCCTTGCGGGTGGCCTCGTCAAGCAGATGAACGGTGACCGGCAGTTTGCCGTAAGGCTCGGCATTGTCGGTATAGACCTGGATGTCGATGGCCAGGTTGGCATCGCCGCCCAGTTGCGCGAGGGCGCTGACGATGCTGAAGCAGGCTTCCTGATGATAGGTGGCCGGGCCGAACGCCAAGTACACGAGCTGAGGGCGAGATGGCAGGAAATGTTGCATTGCAGACGACACCTATCAGAGCCACAAAGTAAATAAGGCCCTAGTCTACGACTAAAGCCTTAATTGTTTCAGAATCTGATGATGCCAAAAAGTTTCAGCGTGGCAGTTTCAGATTGTTCCAGATCGCCAGGCTCGCCTCTGCCTGGTTGAGGGTATAGAAGTGCAGGCCCGGTGCGCCGCCTTGCAGCAGTTGTTCGCACATGCGGGTGATGACTTCTTCGCCAAAAGCCTGGATGCTCGCCGTATCGTCGCCGTAGGCTTCCAGCTGCTTGCGAATCCAGCGCGGGATCTCGGCGCCGCACGCATCGGAGAAGCGCGCCAGTTTGCTGTAGTTGGTGATCGGCATGATGCCGGGCACCACCGGGATGTCCACGCCCATCTTCTGCGCACGCTCGACGAAATAGAAATAGCTGTCGGCGTTGAAGAAGTACTGGGTGATGGCGCTATCGGCACCGGCCTTGACCTTGTGCACGAAGTTGCCCAGGTCGGCCTCGAAGTTGCGCGCCTGTGGGTGCATTTCCGGATAGGCGGCTACTTCCAGGTGAAAGTGGTCGCCGGTTTCCTGGCGGATGAACTCGACCAGGTCGCTGGCATAACGCAGCTCGCCACTGGCCATCCCCATGCCCGACGGCAGGTCGCCACGCAGGGCGACGATGCGCTTGATGCCGGCGGCCTTGTATTCGGCCAGCAGGGCACGCAGCTCGTCCTTTGTGTCACCCACGCAGGACAGGTGCGGTGCGGCAGGAACCTTCACTTCGCTTTCCAGCTGCAGCACGGTGTTCAGCGTGCGGTCGCGGGTCGAACCACCGGCACCGTAGGTGCAAGAGAAGAAGTCCGGATTGTACGCGGCCAGCTGGCGGGCCACGCCCATCAGCTTTTCGTGACCGGCGTCGGTCTTGGTTGGGAAGAACTCGAAACTGTAACGGCGATCTTGGGACATCTGGCGTTCCTCGAGCAGCAAGCCTCAAGCAGCAAGCTGCAAGTAAAAGCCAGATCGGTGATGGCCGATCTGGCTTGGGCATCGTTCAGGTTTCGGCGTTGAAGCGTGTCGCTTCAAGCCTGCCGCTTAGTAGCGGTAGGCGTCCGGCTTGAACGGGCCTTCGACGGTCACACCGATGTACTCGGCCTGTTGCGGGGTCAGCTGGGTGACCACGCCACCGAAGCCGCGGACCATTTCCAGGGCCACTTCTTCGTCGAGTTTCTTCGGCAGCACTTCCACGGTCAGGCGCTCGGCCTTCTTGGCAGCCGGCAGTTCGGCGAACTTCTGCTCGAACAGGAAGATCTGTGCCAGCACCTGGTTGGCGAACGAACCGTCCATGATGCGGCTCGGGTGGCCAGTGGCGTTACCCAGGTTCACCAGGCGGCCTTCGGCCAGCAGGATCAGGTAGTCGTCGTTCTGCGGATCAAAAGTACCCGCGCCGGTGCGGTGAATCTTGTGAACCTGCGGCTTGACCTCTTCCCATGCCCAGTTCTTGCGCATGAAGGCGGTGTCGATCTCGTTGTCGAAGTGGCCGATGTTGCAGACCACGGCACGCTTCTTCAGGGCCTTGAGCATGTTGGCGTCGCAGACGTTGACGTTGCCGGTGGTGGTGACGATCAGGTCGATGCGGCCCAGCAGGTCGGCGTTGATGCCGGCTTCGGTACCGGTGTTGATACCGTCCTTGAATGGCGAAACGACTTCGAAGCCGTCCATGCAGGCCTGCATGGCGCAGATCGGATCAACTTCGGTGACCTTGACGATCATGCCTTCCTGACGCAGCGACTGGGCCGAGCCCTTGCCCACGTCACCGTAGCCGATGACCAGGGCTTGCTTGCCCGACAGCAGGTGGCCGGTGCCACGCTTGATGGCATCGTCCAGGCTGTGACGGCAGCGGTACTTGTTGTCGTTCTTGCTCTTGGTGACCGAGTCGTTGACGTTGATGGCCGGGACTTTCAGCTCGCCTTTGGCCAGCATGTCCAGCAGGCGGTGCACGCCGGTGGTGGTTTCTTCGGTCACGCCGTGGATCTTTTCCAGCATGGCCGGGTATTTCTTGTGCAGGATTTCGGTCAGGTCACCACCGTCGTCCAGCACCATGTTGGCGTCCCAAGGCTGGCCATCCTTCAGGATGGTCTGCTCGATGCACCACTCGTATTCCTGCTCGGTTTCACCTTTCCAGGCGAACACAGGAATGCCGGCGGCGGCGATGGCGGCAGCGGCCTGGTCCTGGGTGGAGAAGATGTTGCACGACGACCAGCGGACTTCGGCGCCCAGTGCGACCAGGGTTTCGATCAGCACGGCGGTCTGGATGGTCATGTGGATGCAGCCGATGATCTTCGCGCCCTTGAGCGGCTGCTCGGCTTGATACTTGCGGCGCAGGCCCATCAGTGCGGGCATTTCCGATTCGGCGATGATGACTTCCTTGCGGCCCCAGTCGGCCAGGGAAATGTCGGCGACCTTGAAGTCGGAAAAACCAGCAGGCGTGTTTACAGCGCTCATGAGAGCCTCCATTCGTAGTGTGCGAATGGGCGCCGTTGTGCGTTGAGCGTCCGCTTCAGCGGACAACGCCCCAACCGAGCCTGACAGGCCGAGCCTGCTGCAGCGCCCCTCGGATGGGTGGCGGGATGGCCGCCACTGCGGGCAGCCATG
>Ga0153918_1000613_pt1 | contig 16178 bp, 16 predicted proteins | sample TSFL002MetaG_FD_104687 | JGI IMG/M metagenome (GOLD analysis project Ga0153918, IMG submission 104687) | Attine ant fungus gardens microbial communities from Florida, USA - TSFL002 MetaG | ecosystem: Host-associated > Fungi > Mycelium > Unclassified | place: USA: Florida, Paynes Creek Historic... | reverse complement strand
GGCCGAGGTGATTACCTATGTGCTCAACTCTTTTGGTAATAAAGCTGGGCTACATGACAATGCCACTGTTCAGAAAGATCTGGCAAACTGCAAATAATTAAAGCCCCGGTTGAAATTCCGGGGCTTTGATATTAAAATCATTTTCCAAAAAATCTTCATTTGGTTTATGGAATAGTGCCGGCTACGGCATCTTCTTAATAAATACACTTATTAAGACCATAGACCATGCAAGCTATTAAACACATCAGCATTCCACAACCCTGCCACGAGCAATGGGAAAACATGGAGCAGGAACAGCAAGGCCGTTTTTGCCAAAGCTGCGCCAAAACGGTGATAGATTTTTCGGCTATGACAGACCAGCAGGTGATTGATTACCTCTCTGGTGCTCACAATGTATGCGGTAAATTCGACGCCATGCAGTTTCATGCCATTAACCACAAGCTTTATGTTGATAATTTGCAACAGGTAAGCTGGTCGAAAAAACTGGCTATAGCAGGTGCGTTGACCAGTATGTTGCCCTTGTTCAAGGCGCAGGCACAGAGTAAACCCGCCCAGGAGCAATGTGATACTGTAGTAACTAAAAAGACTATCACGTTAGGGATAGTTACTACGCCAATGCTATCTGCACAAAGCAGGGTAATTACCGGCTGCGTTAGTGATCACAAGGAGCCAATGATCGGGGTGAGTGTGAGGTTGCCAAATACCACTACTGGTACGATAACAGACACTGATGGTAAATTTAAGATCACGATTCCACAAAGCGCCAAGGAGTTAGCGTTTGATTTTGTCGGATATAACCGTTTAACCATAGCGATCACAGGCAACAACTATTATGATGTGAAAATGGATACGAGTGTAAGAATGTTGGGTAAAATTGCCGTTGTACGTGCGCCATTTTATAAACGCTGGTACTATCGGTTTATCAAACGCCCTGTTAAAAAGATTTTTGGCTGATGGCTATATTAGCTGTCTATAGTAACCGCCTTGCACTTTCCCGTAAATATTCCGTTAACTGATTTGCGAAACCCTGGCTTGTGCTCTGGGATACCGATATTACCCTTATTTGCGCAGCAAAACTGTTGATGCCGTTAGCGAAACCAACCGGCTCATTTTTTGTGGAGTGCACTCCGGGTAAAGTAATAGGAACTAATTCAGCAACCCTACCAACACACCTTCCTTTAAGGCCCAGGTGGTCATTGCTACCTGGTGGATGCCCAGTTTGTGCATTATATAACGGGTTACCAGCGATGCAGCTACAATCATATCCACGCGCAGCGGAATAATGCCTTTGATAGCCGCACGTTCCTGGTGCGATGAGGCAATGAGGCGGGAAGTAAGGCCAATGAAATCGTCTTCCTCAAACTCCATACATTTCAGGTTTTTCAGATCAAAAGGATTGCCTTTTTCCAGTTCAATTATCTCGGCAAAGGTTTCAAATGCACCTGATGAACCTACTATGCGGCTTACCGGCATATTTTTGGCTGCTTCAAATAAAGGCTGTAAGGTAATCTCAAGGTATTCATTTAACTCACCTATACAATCGGCAGGGATAGGATCCGTCTGATGAAATTTATCCATAAGCCTGGCTGCACCAATTTCAAAACTCTGTTTCCAGTAAATATGTTCGTTATTGCAAATGATAAACTCCACACTACCGCCTCCAATATCCAGAATAAGCGATCGCTCATTGCCTAAACAACCCGATGCGTTAACGCCCTGGTAAATGTAAGCGGCTTCGGCGTTGCCGTCAATTATTTCTATTTCAATGCCGGTGTTTTGTTTTACCTGCGCAATGAAATCCGGTCCGTTAGACGTACTGCGCATGGCCGATGTGGCCATAGCTTTCACTATTTTTACGTTATGCTGTTTGATATGGTCGCCAAAACGGTTCATAGTGGCTATGCCACGCTCAAAGGCATCGGGTTGAATGACGCCTTTGTTAATACCACCTTGTCCCAACTTTACTGGTTCAGTTATGTGCACCAGTTCCTGGTAGTTACTACCTTGTCCGTCTGCAATAAGCAGGTGAAAAGTGTTGGTGCCCAGATCCATCACGGCTACGGGGCCTTTGGCGGTATTGTTTTGCTTAGCGTCAGTCATATCAGTTGTATGGTAAGTAACTTACTTTTCCAAATATATGTTTTCAAAAAAATAGCGATGGGTTTTACGCATCGCTATTTTAATCTTCGTTTCCGTTTAGGGAGATAGACGATTATTCTTTATAGAAAAACCATTTCCTCATTTCTTTATAGCTGGTCTTTTTACCATACATCAAAATACCTACACGGTAAATACGTGCTGCTACCCAGGTGGTAAACAAAAAACCAACGATCATCATAAAAGCAGACAATGCAATTTGCCACATTGGCGGATCAAATGGCATACGGATCATCATTACCACCGGTGCAGTAAATGGTATCATTGATAACCATACCGCCAAATTGCTGTTAGGCGCCTGGAACAGATAAGTTACTGATATAATATACGTAAACAACAATGGCATGGTTATGGGCATCATAAACTGCTGCGTCTCCGTCTCGCTATCTACTGCCGAGCCGACCGCTGCAAACAGCGCGCTATAGAGCAGATAGCCCGTTAAAAAGTAGAATGCAAATGCGCCCAGCTCTTTACCCCAGTTATTATTATCTAACTTTGATAACATTTGCGCTGCCGGGCTTTGTGGTTTTGCATTTTGCTGCATTGCCGACCCTATACCGGTGGTTTTCTCTGTTTTTACCTGCGCCTTATCTTTAGTAAACATACCGGCGGCAACATAACTAACGGCCGTAGAAAGTACAATCCACAATAGAAACTGTGTCAGGCCAACCATTCCAACGCCGATAATTTTACCCAGCATCAGTTGGAACGGTTTTACAGACGATACAATTACCTCAATGATGCGATTGGTCTTTTCTTCAATTACCCCGCGCATTACCTGCGCACCATAAATAAACAGGGAGATATAAACCAAAATAGCTCCTGCGATAGAGAAACCCATGGCCATGCCAACGCTTGCATCTTTCTCGCCCTCGGAGGTGATCTGTTTAGCACCAATAGAGATCTTACTGTCTATTTTAGCAAGTTTGGCCGTATCAATGCCGGCCTTTATCATTTGCTCGTTATTGGAGATCCTATCCATCTGATCATCGATCTCTTCGCTCAACGTCAAACTCGGTTTTCGGGATGAATAAAGCTGGACAGCGTTTTTAGCGCTATAGTTTTGCGGAATTTCCAGTACGAACAGGCTGGGGCTATCCTTCAGGTCTTTTTTTAACTCGGCTACAGGCTTATTGGCAATGGTGAATTTTACCAGTTTGGTGTCTTTAAACTGATGAGCAAACACGCCACTCTGATCGGCTACATTAACTATTGATATGTCTTGCCCTTCTTTGTTCTTAATCAGAAAAAAGGCCAGGGCGTAGGCAACCAGCACCAACCCAGGTACGGCAAAGGTCATTACCAGGAAAGCTTTTTTGCGCACGCGCGACAGATACTCGCGCTGTATAATAAGTAAAACTTTATTCATGGCTTATCGGTTCATTTCGGTTACTTTTTTGATAAATATCTCGTTCATCCCAGGTATTACTTCCTGTAATAGCTGAATGCGCACTTTGGGAATAAGGTATTGTAATACATCATTTGATGATGTGCCGTTGAGTTTAACGCGGATGGTAAAACTTTCTTCGCCGGCTACCTCGTCTAATAACTGAAAAGGCTGTGATCCATCAAAATCGAGCTTATTGCCTACATATTCAATAAGGTAGGTGTCGTCTCGGTAAGAATTGCGGATATCTTTAACCCGTCCGTCTAATATTTTGTGTGAACGATCAATCAGTGCAATGGCATCACATAATTCTTCTACTGATTCCATGCGGTGGGTGGAGAAGATAATGGTAGCGCCCTTGCGGTTCAGCTCCAATATCTCGTCTTTAATCAATTCGGCATTAACGGGGTCAAAACCGCTGAAGGGTTCATCAAGGATAATCAGTTCCGGGTCATGTAGTATGGTGGCTACAAACTGGGCTTTTTGTTGCATTCCTTTAGAAAGTTCTTCAACCTTTTTGCTCCACCAGGCTTCCATGCTTAGTTTTTCAAACCAGTATTTCAAGCGTTTGCGGGCGTCTTCGCGGCTCATGCCTTTCAGGCGGGCCAGGTAGATCATCTGTTCGCCAATCTCCATTTTTTTGTAGAGACCGCGTTCCTCGGGCATGTAACCAATCTTTTCAATATGGCTTTGATTGAGTTTCTGGCCGTTGATGAGCACCTGACCAGAATCTGGTGCGGTAATCTGGTTGATGATACGGATGAGAGAGGTTTTACCGGCGCCGTTGGGTCCTAACAGACCGTAAACCTGGCCACTTTCTACTTCCAGGCTTACATCGCTCAACGCGCGGTGCCCAGCGTATTGTTTAACAATATTGCGGATACTTAGCATTTGTGAGATCAGTTGTTTTTAGGGATTGGATGAAGGTACAGATTTAATGTTACAACTTTATCGTGTTTAATTTTTAATTAAAATACATCTTATGAAATTTCGGGCAGCACGACACACAAATAACCTGCAAGCGATAGCTGATTTTTACATCAACCTGTTGGGGTTAAAACTATTGGGGGAATTTAAGAATCATGAAGGATATCATGGCGTGTTCATCGGTCTGCCCGGCGACGCCTGGCACCTCGAGTTTACTATTTCGGCAGATGTTCCCCTACATCAGCCAGATAATGACGATCTGCTGGTGTTTTATCCTGATACCGAGAAAGAAAAGGATGGAATTTTAGAGAGATTGAAACAAGCTGGTGTAACAGTAGTTATCGCAAAAAATCCTTACTGGAATAATAATGGACATACTTTCCTGGATCCCGACGGTTTTCGGATTGTAATAGCTGCCGGAGTTATTTGATGCTGTAACTGGTTAATACCTCGTTGCTTACGGTCATTCCGAAGGCGCTTGCATCTAGCTCAATTACACCTACGCCCTTGGCAATATAATAATCATAAGTGCCAAAGCTTTGAAACGTACCCTGTACGTTATATTGCAAATCAATTTGCGTGTGCATTACGTTGGTATAGGGTTTGCCTGCAACGGTTTTGGCAATGTTACGTTCTATCATGGTACCTACAAACCTCCCTTGGGTACCGTTAATAATGCCAGAATCATTTACTTGCGCTGTCCAGGTACGTCCAACGGCCACAGTATCTATCAGATAGGGCATTTCTACCGTTACATTTGCCACAATTGAAGTGCCGCGGTTGCTGTAAACATGCTGACTTGAATAAAAATAGCTGGTACCAGAAGCCGCTCCTTGCAGAGTTGCCGTGGCCGCAATATTATAATAAGTTTTGCCATTAATAATTGTACGCTCGCCCGTCATAGTACCTGTTGTACTATAGTTTTGGCCGGTAAGGGCTACGGCGTAAGTCCAGGTAGAGCCTTTGGTAATAGGCTGGTATGAGTCAGCGCTGCTGAGTGGTGTAGTTACGCCGTCGTTTCCTGTGTTTTTATCAATATTGATACTACCGTCAGGGTTGATGACAGGCTTCATACAACTGGTCAATGCTATGGCACTAGCGATAATAATAAGGAAAGGTTTGAGTTTCATAAAATAAATATAAGGTATTAAGGGGTGAAAATTTCTTAAATATTTTGAAACTGTAAAGTAGCTATTGACAAGTGTGCAATTATTATAACTTTGATAGCTATGAAGAAAATACTGGTTGCCAATCGTGGCGAAATTGCCCTGCGGGTAATGCGCTCAGCCCGTGAGATGGGCATCAAAACCGTGGCCGTATATTCGGCGGCCGACCGTGATGCCTTGCACGTACGTTATGCCGACGAAGCGGTTTACATTGGCGAAGCGCCGAGCAACCAGTCATACCTGGTAGGCGAGAAGATTATTGCTGCATGTAAAGCCACGGACGCCGAGGCTATCCATCCCGGTTACGGTTTTCTTTCAGAGAATCCATCTTTTGCGCAATTGGTGCGTAAAGAAGGGTTGATCCTCATTGGCCCATCGCCCGAGGCTATGGAGGTAATGGGTAACAAACTATCAGCCAAGGCGGCGGCCTTAAAATATAATATTCCCATGGTGCCCGGCACTGAGGAAGCTATTGACGATGTAGCTGAAGCAAAAGCACGCGCAATTGAAGTAGGTTTCCCTATTTTAATCAAAGCGGCAGCCGGCGGTGGTGGCAAGGGTATGCGTATTGTGGAGCAAGCCGCAGATTTTGAAGAGCAAATGCAACTGGCGGTATCAGAAGCTACATCGGCTTTTGGCGATGGATCGGTATTTATAGAGCGGTATGTTTCTTCACCGCGACATATTGAGATACAGGTGTTGGGCGATACACATGGCAACATTGTTCATCTGTTTGAGCGTGAGTGCTCTGTACAGCGCCGCCACCAAAAAGTGATTGAGGAAGCGCCGTCATCCGTTTTAACTCCCGAAATACGTGAGCAGATGGGTCGTTGCGCCGTCGATGTGGCGCGGTCTGTTAACTATACCGGTGCAGGTACGGTGGAGTTTATCTTAGATGAGCAACTGAACTTCTATTTCCTGGAGATGAATACCCGTTTGCAGGTAGAGCATCCGGTCACTGAACTGATTACCGGTGTAGACTTGGTAAAAGAGCAGATCAGGATTGCCAGGGGAGAACCTATCAGTTTTAAACAAGAGGACCTCAAAATACAAGGCCATGCGGTTGAACTGCGGGTGTATGCAGAAGATCCCGCTAATAATTTCCTGCCGGACATTGGTACATTAAAAACCTATATTATCCCCAAAGGCCCGGGGGTGCGTGTGGATGATGGTTTTGAGCAAGGCATGGAAATCCCGATCTATTATGATCCGATGATTGCCAAACTCATTACTTACGGACCAGACCGTACCGAAGCTATTGAACGCATGATTCGCGCGATTGATGAATATACGATTACCGGCATCACCACCACACTGGGTTTTGGCCGTTTTGTGATGCAGCATGAGGCGTTTACTTCCGGTAAGTTTGATACACATTTTGTAAAGAATTACTTCACGCCTGAAGCGCTCAACCAAACTAACGAGCAGGAAGCTTTGATTGCAGCGGCTTTGCTAACGCAATTGTTGACTCAGAAACAAAACGCTGTAATTGGTACAGCGGTTGTAGAAGAACAATCGGGCTGGGTGAGGAACAGGCGGAGTTTTAATTGATGTTTTCAAATCGTCATTGTAATGACGATATTATATAAACAAAGGAATCAATCAGATCAAGTTGGAAACAACCATTCGACTAATTGTTCTACCAAACCAATTTGTCCCTGATTAATCTTTATCAAAGCAGTTTCTACATCAAACCACTCCGCTTTATCCACTTCCGGGAAATCGGACATGCGGCCAGAACGTGGAGGCCATTCAATCGTGAAAATATTGCTGTTAATGTTGGCTGCGTCAATATCACCTTTCAGCGCCCAGGCATAGACCAGCTTACCACCTTTTTGTTTAATGGGCTGCAGTTCGGTAAAACCGCCATCTATATTTTGACCGGTTTCTTCCCAAAACTCGCGTTTAGCAGCGGCAAGGGCTTCTTCGTTATCTTCAAATTCTCCTTTAGGAATAGTCCAGGCGCCTTCGTCTTTATTGCGCCAGAAGGGGCCGCCGGGGTGCACCAGGAATATTTCGGGCTTATTTTCCTTTAACCGATAGAGTAATATGCCTGCGCTTTGCTTCGCCATAAATACAAATATATAGAATGCTGGTTGTAAGGCAAATGTTGGTCTTCTGTTAATTATTTCGATATTTAAACCTCATAATACGAAAGTTAATGATAGCGGATAAACGCTGGACGCAATTTAAAATAACGGCCGATCTGAATATACCGGTTCGCGCCGTTTATGAGGCCTGGACAACATCCGGCGGACTGGAAAGCTGGTTTTTACGTGAGGCTGATTTTTTTACCAGTGCGGGTAGAAAGCGTGCTCCCGGTGAGTTTATAGCCAAAACTGATCGTTACGAATGGCGCTGGCACGGCTGGCCTGATGACGTGAAAGAGCATGGCCAGATACTGGAGGCCAATGGTAAAGATTTTATAAAATTCAGTTTTTCTGGCGATAGTATCGTTAGCGTTTATATCAATAAAAGGAGTGACATGACCATGATTGACCTGGTGCAGGAAAATATTCCGCTTGAAAAAGATCCTTCAAAAAGCTTGTTTGTTGGATGCCAAAATGCCTGGTTGTTTTATTTGGCTAACCTGAAATCTATCTATCAGGGTGGTATTGATTTGCGTAATAAACAGGTAGATGTGATGAGTAGTTTTAAGTGAGGCTTCGTTTCACAGTTAATCAGAGATTTGTTAATTAGTGATTAGATCTCTTTTCCCTTAACCTTAATCAAAAAAATGACAACCTAATCTCTAATCTCCAATCTCTAATCTCTAAATTAGCGGCCATGTTTACCGGCATTATAGAAACACTGGGCGCTGTTGCAGAATTGCGTCATGATCAGGGCAATGTGCATATCACTGTAGCCTCTGCTATTTCACACTTATTAAAGATAGATCAGTCTGTGGCGCATAATGGCGTTTGTTTAACGGTGGTTGCCGTTACCGATGGCACGCATACCGTAACCGCAATTGAGGAAACCCTGAATAAAACTAATATCGGTCAGCTTAAGGTTGGCGATCTGGTTAACTTAGAACGTTGTATGCAGATGAATGCCCGTTTGGACGGCCATATAGTTCAAGGTCACGTGGATCAAACCGCCGTGTGCATCGCCTATAAAGAGCTGGATGGCAGCTGGGAATACACTTTTGAGTACGATGCCGCCAATGGTAATGTAACAGTAGAAAAAGGATCAATTTGTGTAAATGGTATCAGCCTGACGGTAGTAAATTCTACCGATAGCGGCTTTTCTGTCGCCATCATTCCATATACTTATGAGCATACTAATCTGCAGCATGTACGCCAGGGTAGTACCATTAACCTGGAGTTTGATATTATTGGCAAATACGTTGCCCGTTTAATGAACCGTTAATTTTTCTGCAATTGCCCGATACGGCTTTGTGTGAAATCTATAAATTGTTTTTGTTGCAGCGGAGGCTTGGTATCCAGATATTTTCTATAATATTTGATAGCGTTTGCGGTGTCTTTCAACTGGGCATCGTATAAACTCGCAAGGGTGTAAATAGCGATAGCTGAGCTATATGGTAACGTTTTTTGGTAAGCTTGTGCCGCCAAACGATAATATTTGCTGGCGTCGGCTTTGTCTTTCAATTTAGTATACAGATCGCCTATGGCGTTATAGATAGCCGGATCATCCTTAAATTGCAGCCCTTTATGATAAGCTTGCATTGCTTTCTTTGTTTGACCCAGCTTTTCATTGCTATCTGCAATCTCTGCATAGTAAGATGAAGTATTGAAAGATATTGCCTGAGTTAGCGCTTTGTTTAGTAAGGTAATAGCGGCATGGTAATCTTTTAATCCTTTATAACATTCGGCAGCAAAATAATAGCTGTATTCTGTTTGAGCAGCATCGGGGATGCTGCCCAAACATTCTGCACCGCAGGCATAATTTTTCAAATTAAAGTAGGATACACCCATTTTGTAATAAACCTGATCGTCGGTTGCGCCAAGGGCAATAAGCTTATTGCAGGTTTGTATGGTTGGCGTCCAAAGCTTTTGTTTGAAAGTTATGGTAGCCATGCTCAGAAGGATATACACGTTATCAGGATCGCCTTCGGCAGCAATTTTCAAGATTTTTAAAGCAGGATCAAATGCCTTTTGGGAGATGTAACAATTAGCAAGATCAACAACTACATCTATATCCTGATTATTTAATTTATTTGCCTTTTGCAGGTATTTAATTTCGGCCAGCGTATCTTTTTTGAAATTAGCAATGGTACCTAATTGCTTATAAGCCGCAAAGTTTGCAGTGTCTCTGTCAGCAATCTTCTGGTAATATGTTTCAGCCTTAAGATAATTGCCGCGTTTCAGATTGATACTGCCCATATTGAACAGCGCACCCTGATTGGTCGTATCCAGATCATAAACGCGTTGGTAATAAGCTTCGGCCTCGGGTAGGCGGTTTGCCAATTGCATGGTATAGGCCAGCCTCGACAGCACTTTAAGGTTAGCGATGGGCTCAGGATTATTCTCTTTCAAATAATTAGCTGCATCTGTATATCGCTGACTTTGGTAATACTCCAGCAGTTTGCTGTCGTCGGCTGTTTGTGCAGAGGCCGCACTGTAAATAAAAAATGTGATAAGGTTTAGTATAATTAATTTCTTCATGGCTATAGAACTAATTTATTAGTTCTATAACTAAATTACAAGTTTTAAATTGAGTTTTATTTTAAAAAAGACGTTTTCGTCTGTTATTATAGCTGTTAACCTTAACGCTATAAGCATATTTATAACTTAGGTAGGGTAGGTACGGGTTGGTCTTCAATTAAATGTCTTTCCATTTTCTTTAAACAATTTTTAAAAACGGGCTGTTGCTTTATCAGTATCAACCAATAAAAAGAACACAGTTATGGATACATTGAAAAAAGCTGCGCTGATGGAAAAAATTGTTCATGAGTTGGAAGACCTGAAGAACAGTCAGCAAGCCATTATACAAAAGCTTACTAAAATAGAGGTAGATAATATTGACCTGGGCAATAAACGCCTGGAAAAAGATCTGCCGGATATGCACCAGCGCGTATCAGAAAACCTGGATACCATTGCCGGTATTCTGGAAGACTTTGCAACTCAAACCGACAAGTTCAATACCCAGAACAATGTTGCTGCCCTGAAAGAACAGGAAGCAATGGGGAAATAATATTGTTGGACTTGATTCAAGTATTGATATACAGAAGTCAGAAATTTAGGCAAACAAGAAAGCCGCTTATTTGAAGCGGCTTTTTTGTTTTATAAGAGCATGGGGATGTTATCTTCTATCTCTAATCTCTTGACTCTGAAAAAATCTACTGAGCCGGTTCTCTATCAGCACTCTGTCTTTCAACCATCCAGCCCGGATACTCTTTTGGCAATGCGCTCAATCCATCCAGTGTAATCAGATCGTCAGCATTAAGCAGAATTTCCGTCGATTTAATATTATCGTTTAGTTGCTCTACACGTTTTGCACCGATAATAGTGCTGGTTATTCCTGGTTGGTGTCTTACCCAGGCCAACGCAATTTGCGCAACTGAAACATGATGGGCTTCGGCAATTTTAGTGGCGGCGTCTATAATATCATAAGCTTGCTCTTTGTTTACCGGCGGGAAGTCAAAAGCATCACGGCGCGAGTCGCCGGCTTTCTCGTTATTGCGGGTGTATTTACCGCTCAGGAAACCACCGGCCAGCGGGCTCCATGGCATTACGCCGAGGTTTTCTTCTTGTGCCAGTGGGATGATCTCACGCTCAATATCGCGACCTGACAGTGAATAATAATATTGCAGACCTACAAATTTGTTCCAACCATGTTTTTCGGCAATACCCAAGGCTTTCATCACCATCCAGGCGGGCCAGTTACAGACGGCAATGTAACGTACTTTACCGGTCAGCACAATATCGTTCAGTGCACGCATGGTTTCAGCAATCGGAGTTTTCAGGTCGACACCATGAACGTAAAGTAAATCAATATGATCTAGCTGCAGACGCTTCAGGCTTTCATCAACTGAGTTGAAAATGTGGAAGCGGGAGAGACCAATAGCATTCACATCCTTGCTCATGCGGCCACGTACTTTGGTGGCAATTACCTGTTCATTGCGATTTAGTCCGAGCGTTTTTATGGACTGACCCAATAGTTGCTCTGATAGACCATAAGAATAAACGTTGGCCGTATCGAAGAAATTAATGCCTGCGTCTGCAGCGGTTTTAATCAGATCGTTTACTTCATTTTGTTGAACCTTGCCAACGTGCTCCCAGATGCCTTCAGAACCACCAAATGTCATAGTGCCGAAACATAGCTCAGACACCAGCAGACCAGTGCTTGCTAAAAAGTTGTATTTCATAGTTTGATGTGGTTTATATACAAGTTTAGGGCTTTCGGTTTAACCTGTAAGTCATTTCAATATCAAAACTTATGTTTTAATATAATGTTAATGCTGATAATGACACGCCTGGAAAAAAAATTAGAGAAAATTGGCCGCGACCCCAAGGTAACCGCCCGCGCAGTAGGGCTGTGCTATGTGTCGGACACAATGCCTGGCTATACCCGTAAGAAATCAGGTGCAGGCTTTGCTTTTTATGATAATGATGATAAGTTAGTTAAAGATAAAGAACTAATCAATCGCTTTAAAAAATTGGTGATTCCTCCGGCATATACAAGTGTTTGGATTTCGCCCAAAGAGAACGGTCACCTGCAGTTTACCGGTGTAGATGCCGCGGGCCGGAAACAATACCGCTATCATTCAGACTGGAATCGCATTCGCAATCAATCCAAATATCACCGGTTACAAACATTTGCAGCGCATTTGCCAGCCATTAGGCAACAAGTAGATAAAGATCTGGCCCGGCACAATCTCGATCACGATAAAGTGACTGCTCTGATAGTGCGCCTTATGGAATTGACTAGTATCAGGGTGGGAAACGAGTCATATAAAAAGCTTTACGGTTCTTTCGGTCTAACTACATTGATGGATAAGCACGTGAAAATAGAAGGCTCGAGAATCAATTTTCAGTTCAAGGGCAAAAAGGGAGTGATGCACAATATCGCCCTGCAAAGCAAAAAACTGGCACGACTGGTTAAGAAATGTCGCGATATTCCTGGTAAGGAGCTTTTTCAATATTATAACGCAGATGGTCAGCATTGCTCCATTGGTTCTGGGGATGTAAATACTTATTTGAAAAATATAACAGGCGAGGATTTCACTGCGAAAGATTTCAGAACCTGGGCCGGCAGTGTGAGCGCCCTCTATGCTTTTAAAGAAGCCGGTGAGTTTGAGACGGTTTCAGAATGTAAGAAGAAAATTATCAGCGTGTTAGATGAAGTAGCCGTTAACCTGGGCAATACTCGTACGGTTTGTAAAAAGTATTACGTGCACCCAACGGTTATCAGGAGCTACGAAGAGCGGACGATCTTTAGGTATATCAGTGATCTGGACGGGCAAAAAGATATTAAAGCAGCTGAATTAAACATGGCTGAAAAGGCGTTGTTGCAGATCTTAGAGAATGAGAAACTTGCAGAAGCAAGTTAAAAGAAAAGGAGATACCTTAGCATCTCCTTTTCTTTTAATCTCAATGTCATTTTGACCAACAGGAGAACTACTCTCTTGAACAAAGTGAAAAAATCTTTTCAATCATTCATCCCGACTTGCGGCTCCGAAAGGATACCTTACTTTAGTTCGGGATGGCATTTTGAGTTCATTTATCCGCACATCTGCATATTCGCAAATGTGCATATTATCACGCCATTGCTCTGTTCAAGGCAATCACCGCGTCCTTAAAACGATCGCGCGCTACCAGGAACTGGATGTTTACTTTTCTCAAGGCAAAACCGGCACTCATAATGTTGATGCCTGCATCAGTTAAAGCCTGGGCAGATTTAGCTAATAATCCAGGGTAGTCCATATTTGTACCCAGCATGCATACCATGGCTGTTTTTTCTACGGTTACTTTTTCAAACGCGCTTTCCAGGTCACTAACCAGTTTCTTGTCAAAATCACGTTCCCAGATTACGATAGAGATGCTGTTAGCGCTGGTAGCTTTGAAAATGTAGCTGATCTTGTTATTGGCAAATATCTGCATGATTTTTAAATCAGAGCCTACGTTGCTAACCATCAGTGGATCGTAAACATCAATCAGCACCAGCTTATCGGTACCAGTAATTACCTCTACACGTTTGGTTTCGCTTACAAAATCCTTGGTAATCAGCGTGCCCGGATGAGCAGGCTCGAAGGTGTTTTTAATACGCAGGTTAATGCCGTTAATTTCCAGTGGTTTTGAAGCCTTCGGGTGAATGGCTTCCATGCCTACGTCTGCCAACTGATCGGCAATGTCATAGTTGGTATTACCTACCGGAATGCAGTTTTCTACACCCACAATGCCGGGATCAGCAGTAGAAAGGTGATACTCTTTGTGGATGATCGCTTCATCTGGTTTTAACTCCTGTGCAATCTTGCTGAAAGTTACCTCGCTGTAGCCACGGTCAAACTCGCGCATAATACCTTCAGTACCTTTGGCGTAGCCAGTTACAATACAGATGGTCTTCTTAAAGTCGATATTCTCGAAAGAATGTTTAATGCGCTGATCTATAGTGTATTGATGGTGATCATGTAAACCGCTTAAATCAACCAAAGTAGCATTGATCCCCATGTTGTTCAGGATCTGCGTAAAGTTATAAGCAGAGTGACTTTCGCCGATAGAGGCCAGAATCTCACGTGCAGCCTGCAAAATACTTTCCTGACTTACATAGCCCGATGCCAGGATGTTCGATAGGTTTTCAAGATATTTCTGCGCATCATGAATATGGTTTTCGATGAAGGTATCAGCTTCGGCCAGGTTCAAGCCCAGATCAACATACTTTGTGTTGATCTCTTTCAGTTTAATAACTAATTCTTTCAGCGGCTTGTGAAAATCCTGATGCTGAGCCAGGCGATGGTAAACGCCAGGTTCGCCGGTTTTTTTGTTCTCCAGCAGCATGTTGGTAACGCCAGAGAAGGCTGAAACTACAAAAATACGGTTATAAAGTGCATCGCCCTCACGTTCAAAAAGAATGAGGTTATCAATTACTTGTTTCAGGGCACTCATAGAGGTGCCGCCAATTTTTTCTACAGTAAACATTTATAATGAGTAATATAATTAATGAGTAAATTTTGAATGAGAGAATGAGTGAATTGGGAAGAATTGATAGAGCAATTTATTCACTCCTTCAAAACTCACTCATTATATAAACTCAATCTTTATAAAGTACGCCAGCTTTTTCTGCTGATGTTTTGATGCCTTTAATCATGGCTGAGCTGAAGCCGTTGTGCTCCATCTCGTTCAAACCCGCAATGGTACAGCCTTTTGGCGATGTTACCTTATCTATTTCATGCTCAGGGTGTGATGCCAGCTGTAATAACAAATCGGCAGCGCCTTTGGCAGTTTGCGCAGCCATTTTCAGCGCATCGTGAGCATGGAAGCCAATCTCGGTACCACCTTGTGAAGCCGCGCGGATTGCACGCAGGAAGAATGCAATACCACAGGCACACAGCGCTGTAGCCGATGTCATTAGTTCTTCATTGATCTGGATGCTCACGCCAACTGAATCAAACATGGCTTTTACAATACTTACGTTCTCTTCTGTGGCGTTATCGGTAGCAATGCAAGTCATTGACTGACCGATAGAGATAGCTGTGTTAGGCATAACACGTACTACCTGCACTTCCATACCCAGGTATTTGCGGATATCCTCACAGCTAACGCCAGATATTACGGAGATCAGCAAATGCTTAGCCGGATCAATAGCAGATTTAATTTCGTCCAGCAGTTTATTTAGCTGTTGCGGCAGGATAGCCAACACAATAATGTTGGCCTGTTTTACTGCTTCTGCATTATTGCCGGTAGTTAAAAAGCCTTCTTCTTTTAAAGGAGCTAAAGCCGCCACGTTACGGCGGGTAAGGGTAATTTGTGCTGGCGAATAGATGTTAGCCTTGGCCAGTCCTTTTGCCAGTGACAGCCCAATGTTACCGCTGCCTAAAATGGCTATATGCTGATTGTTCATGATTATTTACTTAAACGTGTACCAAATGAATGACCACTGCCCTGCAGATTACTTAACTCATCGGCATGACCAATAATTACAGCCCTTACACCGCTATGTATGGCGCTGAATGCATTGTCCAGCTTAGGAATCATACCGCTGTGAATAATCTTGGCTGTTTTTAATTCTTCATAGCGCTCAGGGTTAATTTCGCGGATTACAGAATCTTCATCATCAATATCTTCCATCACACCGCGTTTTTCAAAGCAATAGATCAGAGTGGACTCGTAGTGCGCAGCCATTGATACCGCAAGGGCAGAGGCAATAGTATCAGCATTAGTATTTAATAGCTGACCTTCGCCATCGTGTGTCAGGGCGCAGAAAACTGGTATAAAGCCCGCCTCTAATAAAGCGGCAATACCTTTGGTATCTATAGAGTCATCTTTTAAATCACCTACATAACCATAGTCAATGGTTTTTACCGGGCGTTTCTGTGCGCGGATCAGGTTACCGTCTGCACCAGTCAGGCCGATGGCATT
>Ga0153918_1000609_pt1 | contig 16267 bp, 13 predicted proteins | sample TSFL002MetaG_FD_104687 | JGI IMG/M metagenome (GOLD analysis project Ga0153918, IMG submission 104687) | Attine ant fungus gardens microbial communities from Florida, USA - TSFL002 MetaG | ecosystem: Host-associated > Fungi > Mycelium > Unclassified | place: USA: Florida, Paynes Creek Historic... | reverse complement strand
ATGCTCGCCATAATAAGGACGAGACGGATTTACCACGTCCTGTGATTGAACTGGAGTGTGAGCTGTAATGGGTCAGGAAAAGTTATATATCGAGAAAGAGCTAAGCTGGTTAGCATTCAACGAGCGTGTACTCCAGGAAGCGGCAGATAAAGCCAACCCGCTGATTGAGCGTATGCGTTTTTTGGGTATTTATTCCAACAACCTGGATGAATTCTATAAAGTTCGCTTTGCAGAGCTGAAGCGCCGAATCATCATCAGTGAAGAGCAAGGCTTAAACTCGCATTCGCGGCATCTGCTTGGCAAAATCCAGGCCCGCGTATTGAAAGCCGATCAGGAATTTGACGGTCTGTACAACGAACTGCTGCTGGAAATGGCACGCAACCAAATCTTCCTGATCAACGAACGCCAGCTCTCCGTCAACCAGCAAAACTGGTTACGCCACTACTTCAAACAGTATCTGCGCCAGCACATTACTCCGATTCTGATTAACCGCGAAACTGACCTGGTACAGTTCCTGAAAGATGATTACACCTATCTGGCGGTTGAGATCATTCGCGGTGAATCTATTCGTTACGCGCTGCTGGAAATCCCGTCTGATAAGGTTCCGCGTTTTGTGAACCTGCCGCCGGAAACGCCGCGCCGACGCAAGCCTATGATCCTGCTGGACAACATTCTGCGTTATTGCCTGGACGATATCTTCAAAGGCTTCTTCGATTACGATGCGTTAAACGCCTATTCCATGAAAATGACCCGTGACGCCGAATATGACCTGGTGCACGAGATGGAAGCCAGCCTGATGGAGCTGATGTCATCCAGCCTGAAACAGCGTCTGACGGCAGAGCCAGTGCGCTTCGTTTATCAGCGTGACATGCCAGATGCCATGGTTGAAATGCTGCGCGAAAAACTGACGATTTCCCGCTATGACTCCATCGTACCGGGTGGTCGCTACCACAACTTTAAAGACTTTATTGGCTTCCCGAACGTCGGCAAAGCTAACCTGGTCAACAAACCGCTGCCGCGTTTACGCCATCTCTGGTTTGATAAATTCCGCAACGGATTCGATGCCATCCGTGAACGCGATGTGCTGCTCTACTATCCGTATCACACGTTTGAACACGTGCTGGAACTGCTGCGCCAGGCCTCTTTCGACCCGAACGTGCTGGCCATCAAGATCAACATCTACCGCGTGGCCAAAGATTCCCGCATCATCGACGCCATGATCCATGCTGCGCATAACGGCAAGAAAGTGACCGTGGTCGTTGAGTTGCAGGCGCGTTTCGACGAAGAAGCTAACATTCACTGGGCTCGTCGTCTGACGGAAGCGGGTGTACACGTTATCTTCTCGGCTCCAGGCCTGAAAATTCACGCCAAGCTGTTCCTTATTTCCCGTAAAGAGGGTGACGACGTGGTGCGTTATGCCCATATCGGTACCGGTAACTTTAACGAGAAGACCGCGCGAATTTATACCGACTACTCGCTCCTGACCGCCGATGCGCGCATCACCAACGAAGTGCGTCGGGTGTTTAACTTTATTGAGAACCCGTACCGCCCGGTCAGCTTCGATTATCTGCTGGTATCGCCGCAGAACTCGCGCCGCCTGCTGTACGAGATGATCGACAAAGAGATCGCCAATGCGCAAAAAGGGTTGTCTTCCGGCATCACGCTGAAGCTTAACAACCTGGTGGATAAAGGACTGGTCGACAGACTTTACGCTGCGTCCAGTTCCGGCGTGCCGGTCAATCTGCTGATTCGCGGTATGTGTTCCCTGATCCCGGAACTGGAAGGTATCAGCGAAAATATCCGCGTGATCAGCATCGTTGACCGCTATCTGGAGCACGACAGGATCTACATTTTCGATAATGCGGGAGATAAACAAGTTTATCTTTCATCTGCGGACTGGATGACACGCAATATTGATTACAGAATTGAAGTAGCGGCTCCGCTGCTGGATCCTCGTCTGAAGCAGCAGATCCTCGACATTATCGAGATTTTGTTTAGCGATACGGTGAAAGCACGCCATATCGATAAAGAACTCAGTAACCGCTATGTGCCGCGTGGCAACCGCCGCAAAGTGCGGTCACAGTTGGCGATTTACGACTATATCAAATCACTCGAGCAACCCGATTAACCTATGCCGATAAATGATCAGACCCCACGACCGCAGGAATTTGCCGCGGTCGATCTTGGCTCTAACAGTTTCCACATGGTCATCGCCCGTGAGGTGGATGGCGCGTTGCAGATAATCGGTCGTCTGAAGCAACGTGTACATCTGGCGGACGGTCTGGATGAAAGAAGTATGCTCAGCGAAGAAGCGATGGAGCGCGGCCTAAACTGCCTGTCTCTGTTCGCTGAACGCCTGCAAGGCTTTTCTCCCTCCAGCGTTTGTATCGTGGGAACACATACCTTGCGCCAGGCGCTGAATGCCCCGGAATTTCTCAAACGCGCTGAAAAAGTGATCCCTTACCCGATTGAAATCATCTCGGGTAATGAAGAAGCGCGTCTGATTTTCATGGGTGTGGAACACACGCAGCCCGAAAAAGGCCGCAAGCTGGTGATCGACATCGGCGGTGGTTCGACGGAGCTGGTAATTGGCGAAGACTTCGAACCGCGTCTGGTGGAAAGCCGCCGCATGGGATGTGTCAGCTTTGCGCAGATCTACTTCCCTGGTGGAGCAATCACCCGCGAAAACTTCCAGCGTGCGCGCATGGCAGCCATTCAAAAGCTGGAAACGCTCTCCTGGCAGTACCGCATACAGGGCTGGAACGTGGCGCTTGGGGCATCCGGTAGCATTAAAGCGGCGCATGAAGTGCTGCTGGCGATGGGTGAAAAAGACGGTTTTATTACCCCAGAACGCCTGACCATGCTCACCGAAGAGGTGCTCAAGCATAAAAGCTTTAACGCGCTGAGCCTGCCTGGGCTTTCCGACGAACGTAAAGCGGTGTTTGTGCCGGGCCTTGCTATCCTGTGCGGCGTGTTTGATGCGCTGGCCATTAAGGAGCTGCGTCTTTCCGATGGCGCGCTGCGTGAAGGTGTTCTGTATGAAATGGAAGGCCGCTTCCGTCATCAGGATATCCGCAGCCGCACGGCGCAAAGCCTGGCTAACCAGTACAACATTGATCGCGAACAGGCCAAGCGCGTGCTGGATACCACGACCCAAATGTATGACCAGTGGCAAGAGCAGAATCCTAAGCTTGCGCATCCGCAGCTGGCCGCACTGCTGAAATGGGCCGCCATGCTGCACGAAGTGGGACTGAATATTAACCACAGTGGGATGCATCGCCATTCTGCTTATATTCTGCAAAACAGTGATTTACCCGGCTTCAACCAGGAGCAGCAGATGATGATGGCGACGCTGGTGCGTTACCATCGCAAAGCCATTAAGCTCGACGAGCTGCCGCGCTTTACGCTGTTTAAGAAAAAGCAGTTCCTGCCGTTGATTCAGCTGCTGCGTTTAAGCGTGCTGCTGAATAACCAGCGCCAGGCGACCACCACGCCGCCGACGCTGCGCCTGAAAACGGACGATCATCACTGGACGCTGAGTTTCCCGCATGACTGGTTTAGCCAGAATGCGCTGGTGCTGCTGGATTTGGAACGCGAGCAACAGTACTGGGAAGCCGTGACCGGCTGGTTACTGAAAATTGAAGAAGAGAGCTCACCTGACGCAAACGTTGCGGCCTAATGACTCAGGCGCTCTCACAGGGCGCCTCCTCTTCGAGTAACGATTCCAGCGGCACAGGTTTACCTATCAGGTATCCCTGAACATAATCGATACCTAGCGCGTGCACCGCGCTACGTATCTCTTCAGTTTCGACATATTCCGCCACCACCAGCATTTTCTTCATCCGGGCCAGATGGCAAATTGATGCCACAATCTGATAATCCAGACTGTTGCTCACAATATTGCGAATAAAGCTGCCATCAATCTTCAGAATATCGGCATCGACGCTTTTCAGACGCGCATAGCTGGCATATCCCGTACCGAAATCATCAATGGCAATACGCACGCCCATCTGCTGCAACTGCCTGAGCGTTTGCGCCGCCAGCGGCGAATTGCCGAAGCTACTGCTTTCGGTGATTTCAAACACTAACTGCCAGGCCTCAACGCTGTACTTCCTTAGCAGGCGGCTGACTTCCAGCGGCAGTTGCGCCCGACACACCGTCGACGGTGCCAGGTTAATGGCAAAACGCTGGCCCGGCAGTCTGTCGCGATGCTCAGTGAGAAAACGCAGCGTGCGTTCCAGTACCCACAAATCAACCCGCGACGACAAGCCAAACTCCTGAGCCACCGGCAGGAACATATCAGGCGAGATGAGTTCACCCCGTTCGTCGGGCATCCTCAGCAATACTTCATGGTAATGATCGCCACGCACTCCCCGTACCGGCTGAATCATCAGGGTAAATTCATCCTGCTCCAGCGCGCGCTGTAGGCGATTCATCATCGCCACTTTGCCCTTCAGATCCCGCTGCAAATTCACGGCACCGCGCTGCTGAAGGTTTTCAGGATGGTTGGTAGACATCGAGAGGTCAGCAATGACCCCCATCTCACCCAGAACAAGATAGAGATGATTAACCGGCGAACGGACCAGGCAGTAGCTGACGCCCACCTGGGGCTGCAACGGCATTCCATCCCAGATAAACCGGAACTGTTTAATATGCTCATCCAGCGTGTCGATACGCTGCTGGTGAGACTCGGTATTCAGGCGTACAGCCAGGTCGTAGCCGGTAAGATGGTAAACCCGCTCATTGGGCTGGAGCGTGCCATTAATCCATTCCGCCAGTTTTTGTTTGTACTGAATGCGCAACAGCACGCCATAGTTACGCCCTAACACTTCCAGTTCAGGGATACGCAGCAAACAAAGCGCCGACCACGGATTTTTGGCCAGATCGCGCGACAACGCCCGCAGGTTTGGCATATGCACCACCGGGTCGAGCAGTGCCAGCCTGCGCGCGCGGATATTAATGGCCCGCTGGCGTGTCGCCAGCATGGACATGTAAGTCACCACAAACGAAAAGACCAGATAGCTCGACGAGGTGATCGCCAGCTGCACGTCATATCCCTGGTGCAGCGGAATGTAGCGGTAATAGTAGTGAATGGAAACCAGCAGTACCGGCGTCCAGATAATCGACATCAGCTTATAGCCAAACCGCATTGCGCCCCAGAGCATCACAGGCATCAGCAGCGACAAAGTATAGTTAGTACTGAAAATGGAGCTGTTTTCGTTCATCGGGACCAGCAGCAGAGAAAGCAAGCCGCCTAGCATTACGGCCCAGATCAGGAACTCCATGGCGCTGACTTTCTTATCTATCTGCGCACGTACTTGAGAGATCAAACCTCTGATGTAGCGCGGGTTACGGATCAGGCGAATCAACAGATAGCTCAATGGCACGCCCGTCAGCCCGCTGACCAGCAGCGCCTGATAATTGATAAGCGTACGGATATTCAGGGGATTCAGACCCGCCAAACTCTGGCGGCTTTCATACACCCCCAGATACACCGCGAACTGAAACAGCAACAGAAACAGCGTCGCAGGACAAAAGACCTGCCAGAAAATGCGCTGTGCCATGAGGCGGGCATCCCCATAGGCTGTCATATTACGTCTGGGGGTAAACACGCGATACCCGCCCCAACTCAGCACCAGCGGGACGATAAAATGCAGAATACCGGCACCTGTTTCAAACAGCCCGACCGAAGAGTAGTAGCGTAAAAAGAGCGCCAGAATAATCCCGGGGACGGCCGCCAGACCAAAAAACAACATCATGGCCAGCAGGAAAAAGAGAGGGAGGTAATAGAGAACAGCCACTCCATCACCCAGTTGCGCAAAGGTATTTACCTTATTCAGCAATGGCAACAATACAATGGGTAAAATTAGCGGAAGCGCCCACCAGCGATCTTTGTTGTTTTTCAGGAAGAGGAGAATGTTCATAGATGCCCGATTAAAAACCCATTCACTCCTGTGGGTAAATTAAGACAGGCATCCAACCTGACGAACATGCTCGCCAGTCAATTTCTGTGTGAGCATAAGGAGGAAGGATTTTAGTTCGAGGCCCAGGGAATCCGTTGACTTAAATCAAACTAATTTATTCGAATAATGCTTTCTTACGAAATTCAGCGCTAATTTCCTTTATTTTATCAAAGCAGTAAATGCATGAACCATGTTTAATAACATTAGTTAATGTAAACGTTGACGGTTTTTTACACATCCCGGAATTGACCCCCTCTTCCCGCTGTGCCTTAATATCCGTATCGCCCAAAAGGGTATGCCCAGGATAAACACAGTGAGTCAGGCCACGCGTATGCACAAACGACATCGATTTAACACTCGGATGACCCGCATCATACTGCTTATCAGTTTTCTCTTTTTCTTTGGCCGCTTTGTTTATTCTTCCATTGGCGCCTGGTATCACCATCAGGACAAGATGCAATCCCAACAAACCAGTTTGTCTGTCGAGACTTCCGAACGCTAATCCAGCGGCTTATTTTGCAGCATCCGTATAATGGCAGAGATCCCTTTGCTCAGGATTTTGTCCTGGCGCATCACCACGGCCAGCTGACGCTGCAAAACCGGCGTCAGTGAATGCACGCTTAACCCTTCCCGATCGGCTAAGTTTTCCACCGCCATTCGCGGCACGATGCTGTATCCAAGCCCTGCACGCACCATACGTTTGATCGCCTCAATGCTCCCGAGCTGCATTACTGGCGCTATCGCTATTCCGCAGGCCTCAAACCAGCCGTCAATCAGCGCACGCGTACCGCTTCCCGATTCGAACGCAATCAGGGGCTGAGCGTGCAGGACCTCTGGCGTCAGTAGATCCCACGAGCCAGGCTGCTCCTGCGAAACAATAAAAACAAACTCTTCGTTCATCACCGGCATGACATCCAGCGCACGCCCGCTGACAGGCAGCGTGACCAGCCCCATATCCAGACGGTTTTCTTCAATCGCGCGCACAATATCGAGCGTGTTCCCGGTGGTGACACCCACCTTTAACAACGGGTAGTCGTTTCGTAACTGCTGCAACAGCGGGGGCAAAAGATGGATACAGGCCGTAGCCCCCGTCCCGAGCGTGATTGTACCGCTCACCTCGCGGTTAAACTCGCTAACGGAACGAATGGCCTCATCCACCACCTGTTCGATACGCTCCCCGTGGCTCAGCAGCGCCAGTCCGGCGGCGGTGGCTTTAATGCCGCGCCCTGTGCGCTCGATTAATCGCGTCTGGAGAAATTGCTCAAGCTGGCGGATTTGCAGGCTAACCGCAGGCTGAGAAATGCCCAGCACATCCGCAGCGGCGGAAAAGCTGCCCCGCTGTACCACCAGGCGAAAAGTCGCCAGATTGCCCAGATTTAGCGTCGTCATTCAAAGTTTCTCTTATACAGGTCATAAGGTCGCGAGCCTGCCTGCACAATACCGCGCCCGTTATGCTGAGGACAACTGCATTAACGGAATGAAAAATAATGGAAACACCTGCTCTGCCCCGACGCCTCTCTCTGACTGCCGGTTGTAATCAACTCATCAACTGGGGCATCTCTTTTTATATGCCGGGCACCTTTGCACAGGCGATTGCCCGCGACCGGGGATGGTCATCGCCGGAAATCTATCTTGGTCTGACTCTCGCCATGCTGATGATGGCCGCCGTCTCCCCTTTTGTCGCCCGCTTGCTGGCGCGCTTTGGCGGGCAACGGGTGGTGATGAGCGGGACTTTACTGATTGCTGCAAGTTGTGTGGCAATGACCTATACCTCTACGCTCGCGAGCTGGTATGCCGTCTGGCTCATCACCGGCATCGGAATGCGGCTCTCGCTGTATGACGCGCTTTTCGCCTCTCTGGTAAACCTCTACGGCCAGCAGGCCCGGCGCACGATTTCCCGCGTGACGCTGGCCGGTGGCCTGGCATCAGCGGTATTCTGGCCCCTGGGCGATGCGCTACTCAGGGTGATGCGCTGGCAGGATGCGCTTCTGATCTATGCTCTTTTTGGCCTGCTGAGTGCTGTGCTTATCTGCCAGTTGCCTCACCACAAGCCTCCCGTCATTGTCAAAACAGAAGCGTCTGTATCGAAAGATGACCCGCATAACGGATGGCTGTATGCGACATTTATCGCCCTTATCACTTTTGTTTCTAACGGGACCTCTACACACCTGCCGGAATTTATCGCAAGCTTTAGCCTGCCGGTTGGCATCGGGATGCTGTGGGGATTTGGGCAAACCGGTGCACGGCTGATGGAAGTGCTGGCGGGTACGCGCCTGACACCGCTCAGGCTGACGCTAATGACCTCTCTCGCCATGCCGCTCTGTTTTCTCGTTGGGTTGAGTGGGTCTACATTTATGTGGTGCGCCGCCGGATTTGTGCTGGGGTATGGCGCGATAAACGGGCTGGTGACGATAGTCAAAGCAACGCTGCCGCTAGAGCTGTTCAATGCTGAAAGCTATGCCAGGCGCACCGGATTATTGCTTATCCCGAGTCAGTTGATGGCAGCGGCGTCGCCCTTTGCTTATGCGTGGCTGAATAAAACGCTTGGGATAACAGGCGCGATGTGGGTTTCGTTAAGCCTAACACTGGTGATTGCTGCACTGGCCATCACGCTCGTGAGAAAGCAACGTCGTCAGGGCGTCCCTGCCCTGAGCAGTTAAAGTACAAACCCGCCGTCAATCGTCAAACTCGCGCCCGTCATATAGCCAGATTCCTCGCTGGCAAGCCATGTGGCAAGCGAGGCGATCTCCTCCGGCTGCCCAATGCGTTGCAACGGGATCTGCGCGGTCTGGTCGGGAAACCCAGGTGATTGCAATGCGGTACCCTTCCCGTGCCAGCCGTGCGGCAATGGCCGCGCCAATTCCGCGAGCACCGCCAAAAATCAAAGCGACTTTCTCGTTGTTCATGATGTTCTCTCCGGTTTATGTCAGCCCCATAAAGGTGCCATTGAAGACACCATGCCAGTAGTTCCGCGGCGTTGCATGAGCCAACTGTATCGCACTGTATCTCACCGCCCAGGCTTACACGGCGATACAAAAAGCCCATGAAGACAAACAGGCCTGATACATAAAAGTGGTCTTCTGTGTCTGTCGTCAGTTTTTACATTCACAGGAGACACTGGATGAAATATCGCTATCTGTTACTCCCCTTTATCGCGCTCACCTCCCCTGGCTGGGCCGGTCCATTAGATGGCCTCAGCGCTGCTGAGGTGAACGGCCCGGCGGCAGTTGCGCAACTCGCACAGCCGCAACCGCCAGCAAAGCTGATTGTCGACCCGCCGCTTGCGGGCCCGCTGAGTAAAGGCGCGGTGTTTATTCAATACCGGGTCGAAAACCTGCGTATCGAGCCGGTATTCGGCCCGGAAGCGCTAAAGGTTACGCCACGTATTGGTCACATTCACGTCGTCGTGGATGACGCGCCATGGCACTGGGCGGACACCAGCAGTGAGCCGGTGATCCTGGTCGGGCTACCCGCAGGTCAACATAAAGTGACCATCATCCTCGCCGATCCGACGCATAAACCCATCGACCACAAAACCATCGTGTTCACCGTACCGCCACATGCGGCAATTCATCACTTTTAAGGGGCTGAAAATGAAAACATTGTCGATCTTAACGGCTGGCCTGCTGGCGCTTTCTACCAGCGCATTTGCTGAAACCCAAACCAGCGTGGTGCTGGTTCATGGCGCCTTTGCCGATGGCAGTAGCTGGAATAAGGTCATTAGCCAGTTGCAAAAACAGCACACGGAGGTCATTGCCGTGCAGCTACCGTTAACGTCGCTGAAAGATGACGTGGCCGCCACACAGCGTGCCATTGCTCGTGCGCAGGGTAATGTGGTGCTGGTCGGCCACTCCTGGGGCGGGACGGTGATTAGCGAAGCGGGAAATGATGCACGGGTAAAATCGCTGGTTTACGTGGCGGCATTCGCGCCGGATTCCGGTCAGTCTACGGCGGATCTTACAGGAAGCTTCCCCGCGCCGCCGGGCAGCGCGGGCATTGCTAAAACGGCGGACGGCTACTTATACCTGCCGACAGGAGCCGCCAGGAAGGACTTCGCGCCTGACGTGAAGCCAGCCATTCAAGATACGATTGCAGCCACACAGGGGCCAATTAAGGCCGAGGCATTTGGTGAAAAAGTTGCCCACGCGGCGTGGCATGACAAACCGAGTTGGTTTGTGGTCAGCCAGAACGACCGGATGATCAATCCACAGCTTGAGCGTGCAATGGCGAAAGCGATCCATGCGAAAACCACGGAAGTGGCGGCAAGCCACGTGTCGATGGTGAGTCAGCCGGACGCCATCGCCCGCACGATTGAGCAGGCGATTGAAGCAAAGTAATTTTTTGCGAATTGTAGGCCGGGTAAGCGCAGCGCCACCCGGCAAAAAACAGCCTCAGCGCCCGCCACCCACGGGATAATCCCGATTAATCCACGCGTGGTCATCTTCCCAGGTGAACATCCATTTACGCACCGGCCCGGCCATCACGTTGAGATAATAGCTGTCATACCCGGCCATCGTCGCCACCGGGTGATAGCCCTTCGGCACCATCACCACGTCACGGTTATAGACCGCCATACACTCATCCAGCGACCGGTCGTCGGTATAGACGCGCTGCATGCAGAAACCCTGCTCCGGGTTGAGACGATGGTAGTACGTCTCCTCCAGATAGGTTTCGTCTGGCGGGTTATCCGTGTCGTGCTTATGGCTCGGGTAGGAACTGGTGCAACCTTCGTTGGTCCAGACCTCCACTACCAGCAGGCTGTCGGCCGGTTTATCTTCCGGAAGTATGTTGTGCACGTAGCGCTGGTTATGCCCCTTGCCGCGCGCCTCACCGTCGATATCCTGCGGGGCAATCAGCCGCGTCGGGTACGTGCCTTTACCGGGAGCGGCGCAAACCGCCAGCTCCAGCTTCGTCAGCGCCTTCACCTGCACCGCCTCCTGCGGGGTGACGTAAACCGCCCACGGCTTGATACGCTCGAACGGGCTCATCCGCTCGCCAATGTCGTTAAACTGCGCGGAAGGCGTGCTGATGGAGGCGCGTCCGGCCACCAGCACCAGACAGCGCTCTTCGCTGACGGCGGGCAGCGTCAGCTGCTGCCCCTCCTGTAGCTCATACGCCTCAAAACCGACATACCCCCAGCCTGCGCTTTCCGGTGTGACAGACTGCGTGCGTCCCTCGCCGTTCGGCTGTTGCCAGCGTGATAACAGACGTGACATGTCACCTCCTCAAAAAAGTCCGGCGTCGCGCGCCAGGCAGCTCAGATTGTTATACCCCAGACGGGCGTAAGTCAGCGGGTGGGCAATCGCCGGATCCTGCTCTGCCTCAACGACCAGCCAGCCATGATAATCCTGTGTTTTCAGCAGGCGCATGATCGGTGGGTAATCTACGCAACCGTCGCCGGGCACGGTAAACACGCCGCTCAGCACCGCATCGAGGAAGCTGGTTTTACGGTTTTTCACATCCGCCAGCACGTCGGCGCGCACGTCTTTGCAGTGAACATGGTTGATACGCGACGCCCAACGCTGCGCCACCGCCAGCGGATCGGCCCCGGCAAAGGTCAGATGGCCGGTATCCAGCAGTAACCCCACCGCGTCGCCGGTGTGGATCATCAGGTTGTCCACGTCTTCGGCAGACTCAATGACCGTGCCCATATGATGATGGTAAGCAATTTGCACACCCTGCTGCTGTGTATAACGGGCAAATTCAGTGAGCTTCTCGCCATACTCTTTCCAGCGCTCCTGCGGGAAACGCGGGCGCAGATGTACCGGAGTCTGCTGCTCACCGTGAATGCAGCCGCTCACTTCCGCAAAGACCAGCACCTTCGCCCCCAGCTCGCGCAGCAGCGTCAGGTGGGACTGCACGGCGGCGATCTCCTCCTCCACGCTGCGCTCCAGCAGGCGGCCAGAGTACCAGCCGGAAACCAGTTGCAGGTCGTGGCGCTGCAAAATGGGGCCGAGCAGGCGCGCTTCGCGCGGGAATTTGTTGCCCAGCTCAAAACCGGCGAAACCGGCCTCTTTACCTTCGCTCAGACAAGTCTCCAGCGATGTCTCTGCGCCGAGGGAAGGCAGATCGTCGTTAGTCCATGTCAGCGGGTTAATGCCCAGTTGTACACTCATTGTCGTCTCCATTATGCGTGTCCGCGCTCGCGCCACCAGGCGATAAGCTGTAGGTAGTTGTCCCGAATGCGCGCCACCAGCTGCGCATCGTCAATATCGTGTTTCAGCCACGCGCGGGAGGCATCGCCAAACAGCGTGCGTCCCACGGCGAAGCCCTTGATCAGCGCCTGCCCCGAGGCAGCTTTGAAGTCGGCGCGCAGCTGTTCTGCCGGTGCGTCCAGACCCAGAATCACCACCCCACGGCAGTGCGGGTCACGGCGTTCAATGATTTCACTCAGCGCCGTCCAGCCCTCGGATGAGAGCGGCGGCAGTTTCCACCAGTCGGGGTAAATGCCGAGATTGTAGAAACGGGAGATAGCACGCAGGTAAAGCTCATCGCTGCGCGGCATGGTCGCAGGCAATATCACCTCCAGCAGTAGCTCATGCCCGGACTGGCAGCAGGCGTGGTAAACCTCGGCGATTTTCTGCTCCTGCTCCAGGCGCAGGCCGTGGGCATCTTCCGGATGGAAAAAGACCAGACACTTCACCACATGCTCCTGCGGCCAGCTGATAAGCTGGGTGCCGATGTTGCCATGCTCCATCTCCAGCGGCCGGGAGCCAGGCAGCTCAATAGGGCGACCAATCCACCAGCCTTCGCCGGTTATCGCGTTCAGCGCGTCCTGGCCGAAGGTGCCATCGCACAGCAAACCGGCTTTGCCCTCCAGCCCGGCGCGGCTCGCCGCCTCACGGCTGGCTTGCAGGATCAGCTGCTTCAACGCCGGAATGCGCTTGAGCGACGCACCGCACTGCATCGCCATCTCTTCCAGCTGGCTGCGGTGGTCGAAGGCCATCACGCACAGCTCCGGCCATTCGCGGCGGCGGGTGGTGACGCGATGGAGATGGTTAAGACGCGGGTCAAGATCCGGGCGCGGTACGAGCGCAGCACGGGAGAGATAATCATCCAGCTCAATTTTGCTCGGCATCGCCGGAGCACAGCCGTGGCGCGAGACCACCAGCGCGCCGCAGGCGTTGGCATAGCGGCACGCCTGCTCCCAGCCCTCGTCGTTCAGGTAGCCTCGCAGCAGACCGGACATAAACGCGTCCCCCGCGCCGAGAACGTTCAGCACCTCCACGCGCACGCCGGTCACCGTCAGGCCGTCGTCCAGTCGTTGCGGAATGGTATCGGGATAGACCGAACAGCCGAGCGCACCACGTTTGCAGACCAGCGTGGCCTGGCTCACGCCACGCACCTGCTCCAGCGCCCGTAGGGTATCCGTGCTGCCGCCCGCAATATGGAACTCCTCTTCGGTGCCGACAATGACATCAAAGAGATGCAGCACCTCCTGCAACTCGCGGGTGACCTTATCGGCAGCGATAAAGCGCGTTTCGCCGTCGCCCAGGGAGGTCAGCCCCCACAGCACCGGACGGTAGTCGATATCCAGCACCGTGCGCACGCCGTGGCGACGGGCATAGCCTAGCGCCGTCAACACCGCCTCGCGGGTCTGCGGGTGAGAAAGGTGCGTCCCGGTGATGGCAAGACACCGTGCGGAGGCAATGTAACTTTCATTCACATCGCTGGCGGTAATCGCCATATCCGCACAGTTATCGCGATAAAAAATCAGAGGAAAGGTGCCCCGGTCTTTAATGCCGAGTAGCACCAGCGCCGTGAGGCGGTCTTTATCGGTTATCAGATGGCTGGTATCGCAGCCCACCTGGTTTAACTCTTCGCGCAGGAAGCGCCCCATATGTTCATCGCCAACCCGCGCCAGCATCGACGAGCGTAAACCCTGACGCGCAGTGCCGTACGCCACGTTGCCGGACGAACCACCGAGATATTTGGCGAAGCTCGACACATCTTCCAGACGGGCACCAATCTGCTGACTGTAGAGGTCTACCGCCACGCGGCCCATGCATATCACATCAAACTGCTTTTCCACGTTGATACCTCATCAGACAATGTCGTTCACGTTCAGCCAGCGGCCTTGCAGGTGCGATAGTGCAATCGCGTCCAGCACGCGAGACACCTTCCAGCCCTCTTCGAAGTCCGGCCACATCGGCACGTCGGCGGCAATCCCGTCTACCAGGTCGCGCACCTCCACCGTTTTTTGGTCGTTAAAACCAATCCCGTGGCCTGCGCCCATGCAGAACGCGGCGTAGTCCGGGTGTGCCGGGCCAACGAGTAGCGTGCGGAACCCCTGGCGATTCACCGGATCGTCATGCAGATAGAGCTTCAGCTCGGCCATGCGCTCCTGGGTGAAACTGATGGCGCCTTTGGTCCCGGTGATGACATACGACAGCCCCATCTTGCGGCCGCAGGCGACGCGTGAGGTTTCAATGACCCCTTGCGCGCCCCCCGCAAAACGCACCATCGCGTGGGCCTGATCCTCGTTTTCGACGGCAATCATCTCCGACGATCCGGCCTTCGCCGGGCGTTCCGGGACGACGATCTTCAGGTCACCGCAGACCTGTTCAATATCCCCCATCAGGTACTGCGCCATATTGACGATATGCGCCGCGAGGTCGCCCAGCGCCCCCAGCCCGGCGGTCTCTTTAAAGCAGTGCCAGTGGATCGGAGAGAGCGGGTCAGCCATGTAATCTTCGTTGTGGGTGCCGTAGAAATGGATCACCTCACCAATCTCGCCGCGCGCAATAATCTCTTTCGCCAGCTGTGCCGTCGGGTTTTTCATGTAGTTGAACCCCACCAGGGTTTTCACCCCTGCCCGCTTCGCGGCGTCGACCATCTCACGCGCATCGTGGGCGTTAAGCGCCAGCGGCTTCTCCGAGTAAACGTGCTTGCCGTGGCGGATCGCCTCCAGCGCCATCTCTTTATGCAGATGGTTAGGCGAACAAATATCCACCACATCAATGGCCGGATCGGCCACCAGCACCCGCCAGTCCCCGGTTGAGCGGTTGAAGCCAAACGCCTGCGCCCGCTCTGCCGCCAGCGTTGGGTTCACCTCGGCCACCATCTCGCGCACCAGTTTGCCGCGCAGGTTGAATACCGTCGGGGCCTGGGCATAGGCGATGGCATGTGCCTTGCCGATATACCCGGTGCCAATCAATCCAATACGAACCTCTTTCATCATGATCCTCACAGTGCGCCGCGACGGCTCTTGGCGTAGGTATCAAACGCCACCGCCAGAACGATAATTAATCCAGTGATAATTTGCTGGTAGTAGGCCGAGACGTTCATCAGCACCAGGCCGTTAATCAGAATGCCCATGATGATGGAGCCGATAATGGTGCCGCCGATGCGTCCGTAGCCACCCATCAGCGAGGTGCCGCCAATCACCACCGAAGCAATGACGCGCAGCTCAAAGGAGATCCCGGCGACCGCCTCAGCACTCCCCAGACGTGCACTCAGAATGAAGCCCGCCAGCCCCGCCAGACAGCCAATCAACACATACACGCTGACCAGCACGCGCTTGACGTTCACCCCCGCCAGGCGTGCCGCCTCTGGGTTACCGCCAATGGCGTAGACGAAGCGACCCCAGCGGGTTTTATGCAGTGCCAGATAACCGCCGATGGCAACGATGGCGAAGATCCAGATAGGAATGGAGATGCCGAGCAGCTCCCCGCGTCCCCACCAGCGGTAGCCAGGATCGAAACCGGCAATCGGCGCGCCGTCGTTAATCACCAGCGTCAGGCCGCGCCAGATGGTCATCCCGCCGAGGGTAACGATGAACGGTGGCAGGCGCAGGCGAGTCACGCCCAGACCGTGCAGGAAGCCAATCGCCGTGCCCATTGCCAGACAAATCCCCAGCCCAATCAGCCAGCTCATGCCGCCCCAGGCGTTCGGGTCGACGGTGGTGAAGTTGTCGCCCTTAATCACGTACGCAGCGGTCATGGCGCACACCGCCAGAATAGAGCCCACGGAGAGGTCGATCCCGGCGGTCAGGATGACGAAGGTCATCCCCACGGCCATGATCCCGTAGATAGAAACTTCGGTAAGGATGTTGAAAATATTGCGTTCAGAGAAAAAATTGCTGTTCTGCGACTGGAAGAAAATCAGCAGCAGGATCATGAAAATCAGTACCCCGAAGCGCTCGAAGAAGGCGATGGGATCGATGCGTCCGGCACGTTTAGCCGGGGCCTGCGTTTTAGAAATCATCTGCGTCATGAGAAACTCCGTTATGCCGCGTTCAGGGCGTTGTGGTTGATGGCCATCATCGTCATCAGCCGTTCTTCGTTAGCGTCGTCACCGTGGAT
>Ga0153918_1000606_pt1 | contig 16319 bp, 16 predicted proteins | sample TSFL002MetaG_FD_104687 | JGI IMG/M metagenome (GOLD analysis project Ga0153918, IMG submission 104687) | Attine ant fungus gardens microbial communities from Florida, USA - TSFL002 MetaG | ecosystem: Host-associated > Fungi > Mycelium > Unclassified | place: USA: Florida, Paynes Creek Historic... | reverse complement strand
GGCACTGCGGACGAGAAGTTCGCCGCGCTGCAGGACGCTGGTGTGAAGACCGTGCGTTCGCTGGCTGACATCGGCAAGGCCCTGGCCGAGCTGACTGGCTGGGAAGTCAAGAAGTAATACCTGCTACACCCCCCACGCGCACAGAGGCCACCTTCGGGTGGCCTTTGTCGTTTGGGTGACAGCGTTTCCGGCTGCGTTGTCCAGCACCTCTGCCGCGATCATTTGCGCAACTTGATCGTGTGAGAGTCCAGGCCGATGTTCAACGCATTGTCTGCCGTTGCCGCTTCCCCTGAAGCCCTGCTGGAACAGGTCCGCTCGCTCGACACGCGGTTGTTGATCGAGCAGGTTTGGCAGCGCTTCAATCGGCGCAAGGCCCGTGTGCCCGAGGGTGAGCGCGATCGTTGGCTCGCCAGTGTCGCAACCTCTGCGGGTGACCGGCTGAGTTTCGACCTCGAACAAGGCATGGCGCTGGACATCGTCAGGGTGCAAGGGCGTGCTGAGCACCTGTACTCCTCATCCGGTCACTGCGTCTGGTTTGCCCCTTCAGGCTTGAACTATTCACTGTGTGTCTATCGGCGCGAAGGCAAACATCTGGTCTGTCCCGAGTGGGTGCCGGTTCACCCACAGGCACCGTTGCTGATACGCGGCGAGTACCAGGTCGTGGGCTTGCACCAGCCGGGGGAGGTCGAGCATCTGGCGTTCTGCCTCAGCGTACCTGCAGTGGGAAGCGACATCGCCGTGTACGAACTGAAGAGCCTGGCCTGTATTGCCTGGGTTCCAGCTGACGGGCAAGTGTCCAGGTTCATCGTTCTACTGCAGGCATTGCAAGCGCTCGATGACCCAGGCTTGCCGCGTGTAGCGCAAGCGCTGGTCTATCACCCGCACCCTGCACTGCGTTGGCAGGCGTTCCAGATTCTCGTGAAGCATTCGCCACAAAAGCGACAGGAATACTGTGCGTTGATGCGCGCTGGCGGCGATGAAAAGCTCGATGAGCTGGTGTCAGGCTACCTGGCGAAGGAGCGGGCATGAATCTGCATGAAGGGATCGAGCGTCTGCAAACGCTGGTTCGCGAGCCTGGCCGGGAGCCCCTTGGCGATGTTCTGCGGGCGCTGGCTGAAAACCGTGGGCTGCTAGGGGAAGGGGTGCTGGCGCATCTGGATGCACATGGTTTTACCCGAGGTGATCAAGCCTATAACGCCTACAGCTTTTCATTGTTTCATTCATTGGAAATGTCATTGCGCATGACCTTGTGGATGCCTGTTGAGGCGCAGGTAGAGCAGCAGACATTCATCTACGGCTTGCCCCATAGCCATGACTTCGAACTCTATGCAGTCGGTTACCACGGCAGCGGTTATTACAGTGTCAGCCAGCCTATCGAGAATGCCGCGCAACTGGGCGACGGCGTTAAAGCAAGCGTCGGAGCTGCCGAGTCCCTGCGATTAAGCCCTGGCACGCTGCTGCACCTGAGGGCATTCGATGACATGCACTACGTCATGCCGCCCGATGAGTTCTCGATTTCGCTGGCCCTGATGATTGCCGATGCGCGACGTGGCCAACCCGGTCTGCGTGCGTGGAGCTTCGATCAGGCCTTGCAACCCATCCACTCTGGCATCGATGAACATGAAGCTGATACCTATCGGCGCATCGAGGCCATGTGGCAAGCGCATCGTCCTTGATGCATTCACTCAAGCATGAGGTCAAACATGAACGATCCTATCTGGGCCGAGGTTCGGCTGTATCACGCAGGCAGCGAAACGGTGTCGCACAGTGCAACCAGGGCGGCAGGGGCCTGCGGCAGTTCGCTGGTGCCAAAGTTGCGGTTCAATTTCGCCGATATTCATGAAATCAAGCGCTATTGGCAGGCGCTCGCCACCGAGCGTAAACCCGGTTGACTGATGCATACCTTCCCCCGGTGGTTTTGACTGAACGCAGGGGGTAGGTTTTTTCGATCAGTTTTATAGGAATTTTCGCGCAGACGAATATTTCAATCAGAGGATAATGCCCACTGTTCTCGGTCACACAGACGACAAACATGTACGCACATCGGACAAGCAACACTGTCTCAGTGCGTTTGCCGGGTAAAACGGTTAATCTACGTGTTCACTCTGTGCCCGTGCCCCACAAGGGAACGACACGCTAAACGGGTCTGGCCTACCAAGCCGGGCAGCATTTCCCCTCATCCAACGGGAAATCCCCTCTCGAATCCCGATTTCAGCAGTGTGGTACTACCTTAAATGAAAGTTCTCAAAGGCCAGGATATCCTGGCGCTTGGCTTTATGACGTTTGCGCTTTTCGTAGGCGCCGGCAACATCATCTTCCCGCCTATCGTCGGTCTGCAGTCTGGCCCGCACGTGTGGATGGCGGCCTTGGGCTTCCTGGTTACCGCCGTGGGCCTGCCAGTCATCACCGTGGTCGCCCTGGCCAAGGTCGGTGGCGGCATGGATGCCCTGAGCAGCCCGATCGGCAAGTTCTTCGGTGGCCTGCTGGCGGCCGTGTGCTACCTGTCGGTCGGCCCGCTGTTCGCGACGCCGCGAACCGCGACCGTGTCGTTCGAAGTGGGTGTGGCGCCGCTGACCGGTGAAAGCCCGACAGCGCTGTTCATCTATAGCCTGGTGTACTTCGCCGTGGTGCTGGCTGTGTCCATGTATCCGGGCAAGCTGCTCGACACCGTCGGTCGCTTCCTCGCGCCACTGAAGATCATTGCCCTCGCGGTGCTGGGCATCGCTGCCTTCGCGCTGCCGGCCGGAACCATCGGTGAAGCTCAGCCGGCCTATGCGGCCGCTGCGTTCTCCAAGGGCTTCTCCGATGGCTACCTGACCATGGATACCCTCGGTGCCCTGGTATTCGGTATCGTCATCGTCAATGCCATCCGCTCGCGCGGTGTCGAGTCGCCGAAGTTGATCACTCGGTATGCCATCATCGCCGGCCTGATCGCTGGTGTTGGCCTGGCGCTGGTGTACATCAGCCTGTTCCGCCTGGGTGCCGGCAGCCATGAGATTGCCGCCGGAGCCACCAACGGTGCCGCTGTCCTGCATGCCTATGTGCAGCACACCTTCGGCTCGCTGGGCAGTGGCTTCCTCGCCGTGCTGATCGCATTGGCGTGCCTGGTGACTGCGGTCGGCCTGACCTGTGCCTGTGCCGAGTACTTCAGCCAGGTCCTGCCGCTGTCGTACCGTGCTCTGGTGGTGATCCTGGCAGGCTTCTCGTTGCTGATCTCCAACCTGGGCCTGACCAAGTTGATCATGTTCTCGATCCCGGTACTGACCGCCATCTATCCGCCCTGCATCGTGGTGGTGGGGCTGAGCTTCGTGAAGGAGCTGTGGCATTCGCCGACCCGCATCCTGGCCCCGGTGATGCTGGTGTCGCTGGTGTTCGGTATCGTCGACGCGATCAAGGGCAGCGAGATTGCCCATGTGCTGCCAGACGTCCTGGCACATTTGCCGCTGAGCGACCAGGGCCTGGCCTGGCTGGTGCCTTCGGTGGTGACGCTGGTTGGCGCAGTGGCCTGCGACCGCCTGCTCGGCAAGCCGCGCGAAGCCTTGGCCTGATGGCACAGGTTGAAGCCTGAGGGCAGCACCGGTCACGAGCCACAGGGTGCTGGCCACGGGTTGAAGCCCGCAAGCCCCGTATCCGTATGGATGCGGGGCTTTTTCGTTTCAGGTTGTGCCTTTTGCCGCTTGTGGGCGTCGAAACCCGGTCACTATCCTTTGTGCACCTGGCCCTCGGGAATCCTGCATGAACTTCATCCAAAGCAATCTACACAACCTCCTGGCCGTCTGCTGGTTCGCCCTCTGCTGGGGCGGCTACACCCGCTATGCCATCTGGAAAGGCCGAGACACTGCCTGCCTGGCCAGCGTGCTGCATCTATACCGGGAAGACTGGATGCGCCGCATGCTGCTGCGCGACAACCGCATCGCCGACGCCAGCGTGATTGGTAACCTGGAGCGCAACGCCTCGTTTTTCGCCTCCAGCACCCTGATCATCCTTGCCGGTATCCTCACCGTGCTAGGTGCTTCGGATCGCGCCCTGTCGCTGCTTGCAGACCTGCCGCTGGTGCAGCAGGCGTCGCAGGGTATGTCGGAAATCAAGCTGCTGTGCCTGGCGATGGTCTTCGTCTACGCCTTCTTTACCTTCAGCTGGTGCATGCGCCAGTACAACTTTGCCGCGGTATTGGTGGGGTCCGCGCCAATGATTGGTGAACGCCAGGTCAACGAACTGGAGCGCAAGGCGTTTGCCTCGCGTGCGGCGCGGGTGCTTTCGCTGGCGGCCAACCAGTTCAACTTTGGCCTGCGCTCTTATTACTTCGGCATGGCCATGCTCACGTGGTTTATCAGCCCGTGGCTGTTCATGATCGTGAGTGTCGGGGTAGTGCTGATTCTGTATCGCCGAGAGTTCCATTCCGACGTATTGGACGTCATGGTGTTCACCCCCACCGAAAGTGTCCAGACAGAGGTGCCCAATACGAGGACTGAAACGATTAACCCTTGAGGCGCAGGTACAAAAAAACCCGACAATGTCGGGTTTTTTTGTACCTGTCGTTTACTGTTTGGCAGGTTCGGCAGGCGCGGTGGTCGGTGCCGGAGTAGTCGGGGCGGCCTCTTCGGCGGCCTTCTGCTCGGCTTCGGCCTGATCTTTGGCGGCTTCGGCGTTTTCCTTGGCAGCGTCGTTCATCTTATCCTGAGCATCACCCATCTTTTCCTGGGCTTGTTCACGGTGTTCTTGTGCGTCCTGGGCTTTGTCTTCGCTCGCTTTATCGCAAGCAGCCAGGCCCATGGCAGCAGCCAGCATCAGAGCAAAAGCAAAAGGTTTACGCATGGGGGTGTTTCCTCTTGGTGAATAACTGAGTTGTTCCTTCGAGTTCGGCGGTGTGGAATAAGTTCCACGTTTTTTACAGATATATAACGCCGTGTTCTATATGGACTTTTTACTGTTTTTGTGCCGTAACGGCAGTGATCCCGGGAACTGCATATGAACGAATCAAGCTTGCAGGCCATGGCCGAACGCTTTCTTTCAGCATTGAAGCATTGCCAGTTGTTACAGATGCGTGTGGCCCATGCCGACCGCGACGGCATGACCCTGATGTTGCCTTGGTCAGCGTCGATTGTCGGCAACCCGCAGACCGGGGCGGTGCATGGCGGCGCCCTGACCACGCTGATGGACACCACCTGCGGCATGGCCACCCTGTGCGTGCTACCGCGCTTCGAGGTATGCCCGACCCTCGATCTGCGCATCGACTACATGCACCCGGCCGAAGCGGGTAAGCTCATTTATGGACATGCCCAATGCTACCGGGTCACCCGCGATGTGATCTTCACCCGCGGTAGCGCCTACCAGGACGACCCGGATCAGCCGATCTGCCAAGTGGTCGGCACCTTCATGCGCCTGGGCCAGCAGATCAAAGGCGGCATCGGTTTCGCCAACACCCTGAAGGAGGGCGGGGCATGATTCCTGAGAGCATTCGTCAGCAGTTGAATGCGGCCCACGCTGTCGGTGATTATCGCCCGTTACTGGCCTTGATCCCTTACGCAGGCCTGATTGGCATTGAGTGCGAGCGCGAGGGCGATGACCTGCTGTTTCGCCTGCCGGCCAACCCGGACAACATTGGCAACCCCTTGCTGCCGGCCATCCATGGTGGCGTGATCGCCGGGTTCATGGAGTTGTCCGCGGCGCTCTACCTGCTGATCTACAGCGAAAGCGCGAGCATCCCGAAGATCATCGATTTCTCCATCGACTACCTGCGCGCCGGTCACTTGCGCGATACCTACGCCCAGTGCCAGCTCTGGCGTCAGGGGCGGCGGGTCACCAACGTCGCCATCACTGCCTGGCAGGCTGACCGCCAGTCACCGATCGCCACTGCCCGCGCGCACTTCAAGATCGAACCGGAAAAGCCCTTGAAATCGTCTGGGCAGCCCCCATCTGCATGACATCCGCCGTTAACGCTGGCCATGTCGGCCGCGGGGCGCCACTGCCATCAGATCGGAGTTTTGAAGACCATGAGTGTGGAGACTCAAAAAGAAACGCTGGGCTTCCAGACCGAGGTAAAGCAGCTGCTGCACCTCATGATCCATTCGCTGTACTCGAACAAGGAGATCTTCCTGCGTGAGCTGATCTCCAATGCCTCCGACGCCGCCGACAAGCTGCGCTTCGAGGCCCTGGCCAAGCCAGAGCTGCTCGAGAACGATGCCGACCTGAAGATCCGCCTGAGCTTCGACAAGGACGCCGGTACCGTGACCCTCGAGGACAACGGCATCGGTATGAGCCGCGAGGATGTCATCGCCCACCTGGGCACCATTGCCAAGTCCGGCACCGCCGACTTCATGAAGAACCTCACCGGGGACCAGAAGAAGGACTCGCACCTGATCGGTCAGTTCGGTGTCGGCTTCTACTCGGCCTTCATCGTTGCCGACAAGGTCGATGTATACAGCCGCCGCGCTGGCCTGCCTGCCGCCGAAGGCGTGCACTGGTCGTCGAAGGGCGAAGGTGAATTCGAAGTTGCCACCATCGACAAGCCGCAGCGCGGCACCCGTATCGTCCTGCACCTGAAGAAGGGCGAGCTGGAGTTCGCCGATGGCTGGCGCCTGCGCAATGTGGTTAAGAAGTACTCCGACCATATTGCCCTGCCGATCGAACTGCCCAAGGAGCAGGCTCAAGCCGCTGAAGGCGAAGAGCAGCCAGCGCAGGAATGGGAAACCGTCAACCGCGCCAGCGCCTTGTGGACCCGTTCGCGCTCCGAGGTGAAGGACGAGGAATACCAGGAATTCTACAAGCACATCGGCCATGACTTCGAGAACCCGCTGGCCTGGAGCCACAACAAGGTCGAAGGCAAGCTTGAGTACAACTCGCTGCTGTACGTGCCGGCCCGTGCGCCATTCGACCTGTACCAGCGCGAAGCGCCACGTGGCCTGAAGCTGTACGTTCAGCGCGTGTTCATCATGGACCAGGCCGAGTCGTTCCTGCCGCTGTACCTGCGCTTCATCAAGGGGGTGGTGGATTCCAACGACCTGTCGCTGAACGTGTCCCGCGAGATTTTGCAGAAAGACCCGATCATCGACTCGATGAAAACCGCGCTGACCAAGCGCGTGCTGGACATGCTGGAAAAGCTGGCCAAGAACGAGCCTGAGCAGTACAAGAGCTTCTGGAAGAACTTCGGCCAGGTGCTGAAGGAAGGCCCGGCTGAAGACTTCGCCAACAAGGAAAAGATCGCCGGCCTGCTGCGTTTTGCCTCCACCCAGGACGACAGCGGCGAGCAGAGCGTTGCCCTGGCCGATTACCTGGCGCGCGCCAAAGAAGGTCAGGACAAGATCTACTACCTCACCGGCGAATCCTACGCTCAGGTCAAGAACAGCCCGCACCTGGAAGTCTTCCGCAAGAAAGGCATCGAGGTCCTGCTGCTGACCGACCGTATCGACGAGTGGCTGATGAGCTACCTCAACGAGTTCGATGGCAAAGCATTCGTCGACGTCGCCCGTGGCGATCTCGACCTGGGCAAGCTGGACTCGGAAGAGGACAAGAAGGCCCAGGAAGAAGTGGCCAAGGACAAGGAGGGCCTGGTCGAGCGTCTGAAAGGTGCCTTGGGTGACAGCGTCGCCGAAGTGCGCGTCTCGCACCGCCTGACCGATTCGCCGGCGATCCTTGCCATTGGCGAACAGGACCTGGGCCTGCAAATGCGCCAGATTCTCGAAGCCAGCGGCCAGAAGGTGCCGGAATCGAAGCCGATCTTCGAATTCAACCCGACTCATCCGCTGATCGAGAAGCTGGACAACGAGCAGAGCGAAGACCGCTTTGCCGAACTCTCGCACATCCTCTTCGATCAGGCCGCGCTGGCGGCCGGTGACAGCCTGAAGGATCCGGCAGCTTACGTTCGTCGCCTGAACAAGCTACTGGTCGAGCTGTCTGCTTGAGTTGATGCACAGGAAAGCCCGCTTCGGCGGGCTTTTTTATAGTCAGTGCCTAAGGAGTGCTTGATGAGCAAGGTAATCGTCGAATCGCTGGTCTATCACCTGTCCGGCAAGACCTATGAAAGCCGCCTGGTCTACGAGCCAGGCGCGCTTGGTCGCCCGGGCCTGGTGATGGCGCCGAACTGGATGGGTATTGGTGAAGGCGCCGAGCGTATCGCCAAGGAAGTGGCCGAAAAGGGTTATGTGGTACTGATTGCCGACCTGTACGGGCAGTCGGTGCGTCCGTCCAATGCCGATGAGGCCGGGGCGGCAATGATGCCGCTGAAAAATGACCGGGGCGAACTGCGCAAGCGCATGAAGGAAGCGCTGGATCAACTGTTGGGTCAATCCAAGGCGCTGCTCGAGCCGGGCAAGTTAGCCACCTTCGGCTTCTGTTTCGGTGGTTGCTGTGCGCTGGAGCTGGCCCGTAGCGGTGCCGACCTGAAGGCTGCGGTGTCGTTCCACGGCACACTGGATACCCCGAACCCTGAAGATGCCAAGCGCATCAAGGGCTCGGTGCTGGTATTGCATGGTGCCTCCGACCCGCTGGTACCCAAGGAGCAATTGCCGGCGTTCGAAGACGAAATGAACGCCGCCAAGGTGGATTGGCAGTTGCTGAGCTACGGTGGAGCGGTGCATTCGTTCACCGACCCGAGCGCCAACGTGCCGGGCAAGATGCAGTACGACCGTCGCACCTCGGAGCGGGCGTTCCGCTCGATGCACAACCTGCTTACTGAAGTGTTCCAGCGTTGATGTTCTGAGGGGCTGCTTTTTTGCAGCCCACTCGCGGGTAAACCCGCTCCCACAGGTGCGGCGCTGCCTGTGTCAACGCGATCCCTGTAGGAGCGGGTTTACCCGCGAATGGGCCGCAACGCGGCCCCAATTCAGCGAGGCAACTCGATTCTTGAGTTTTCCCCCGGCACCGTCGGCCAATCCCCGGCGGCCCACTTGGCCCTGGCCCGCTCGATCAGCTCCCCATCACTGGCCACAAAATTCCAGTTCATCCGCCGCGGCCCATCCAGTGGCTCGCCGCCAATCAGCACCAGCTGGCATTCTTCCTCCGCGTACAGTGTGACCGCTTCGCCCTCCGGCAGCACGACCAGGCTGCAGGCTTCGACTGCCTCGTCGTCCATCAGCAACTCACCATCGAGCAGATACAACGCACGCTGCACATGCTCGACAGGCACCACCAGCCTGGTAGTCGGCTGCATGAGCACATGGGCATAGAGGGTGGGGGAGAGCACCGGTACCGGTGACTCCAGGCAGAACCCACTGCCAGCAATCATGCAGATGCGCACGCCCAGGCTGTCGCTGACCGGCAGGCTTGCCGCCGGATGGTGGCTGTAGCTCGGCTCGCCCTGTTCCAGCGCCTGTGGCGCGGCCAGCCACACCTGCAGCCCGTGCAAGCGTGAGCCATGGGCCAGGGCGTCCGCAGGCGTACGCTCGACATGCGCCACCCCTTTGCCGGCGGTCATCCAGCTTACGTCTCCAGGCAGCACGCGCTGCTCCGAGCCCAGGCTGTCCTTGTGCAGGATTGCGCCTTCGAACAGGTAGGTGAGGGTGGAAAGGCCAATATGCGGATGCTGGCGGATATCCATGCCATGGCCCGGCGCATAGTCGGTTTCGAGCATATGGTCGAAGAACACGAAGGGGCCGACGCTGCGGCATTGTGCCGAGGGCAGCGGGCGCAGGATCGGCTGGCCCTCGACCGATTCGGCGCGTGGGCGGATGATCAGGCGGCTGCTCATGGCGGGCTCCAGGCGAGGTGGAAATGCCCCAAGCATAGCGGTTTGCCGAGCAATGCTGAACCGTTGCGCTGGCTACCCGGTCTACCCTGCTGATGCCCGCAGAAGGAGGTTGCCCATGATTGCCAGAGCGCTGGCCTGCATGCTGTTGTCAGGCTGGCTGTGCCAGGCGGCGCAGGCCCGTGACTATCGCTACAGCGATGCCCATCTGCACTATGTGGACTTCTTCCAGGAGACCGAGGGCATGTCGGCGCTGATCAAGGCCATGGATGATGCCGGTGTCGAGCATTCGATGATTTCCGGCATTCCGGTGGCCAAGAAATGGCACGAAGATGAGCCAAAGCGACCACGCTATTACGCGGGCGACGACGCCGATGCTTATTGGTACAGCGCGACCGATACCTATGTGGCTGCGGCGCTGGAAAAACTGCCGGTCGAACAGCGAAAGCGTTTCCATCCGTTTCTGACCGGTTTCAACCCGGTGGACAAGAATGCCGTCAGCCATATCGAGCGCATGCTGGAACTGAACCCTGGGTTGTGGCAGGGGATCGGTGAGGTGTTCACCCGCCATGACGACCTGACCGCACTGACCAGTGGCGATACACCGCGCGCCAACAATGAAGCGATGACCCGTATCTATCACCTGGCGGCCGAACGCGATATGCCGGTGTTGCTGCATTCGAACATCACCTCCAAGCGCGAGCGCAATCCGCTGTACCTGGCCGAACTCGAAGAGCCCCTGCGTAATCATCCGCATACCCGCTTCATCTGGGCGCATGCGGGTAGCAGTGCGGAGATCCATCGGCATCAGACCCGGATGGACTTTCTCTTGCCTGTGTTGACGCGATTGCTGGCGGACTATGCGAATTTGTATGTGGACTTGTCGTGGAGTGTGCTGGAACCCTATCTGCTGGACGAGCAGGGCGTACCGCGCCAGGAGTGGGTGGCGTTGGTCGTGCGCTATCCGGACCGGTTCATGCTGGGGTCGGATGTGGTGGGGCGGTTTGGCAGCCTTGGCGAGCAGATGCAGGGCTTCAGGCCGTTCCTGGATGCGTTGCCTGAAGACGTGGCCAGCAAGGTGGCTCGGGATAACTTCCTGGCGGTATTGCCCAAGGGGAGGCAGTAGTTGCCTGTACGGGCCTTTTCGCGGGTGAACCTGCTCCCACAGGGAGCGCGCAAGCCTTGAAGGCTCCGCAATTGCCGCCCGGAAAGAGACCGGCCCAGGCTACGCAAATGAAAACGCCCCGAACCAGTCGGGGCGTTTCACGTGTTGCAGCAGCGTCTTACTTGCCTTCCCAGCGCTTGAGCACCAGGGTGGCGTTGGTGCCACCGAAGCCGAAGCTGTTGCTCATCACGGTGGTGAGCTTGGCGTCTTCGGTTTTGCGCACGATCGGCAGATCCGCGACTTCAGGGTCCAGCTCGTCGATGTTGGCGGAGCCGGCGATGAAGTTGTTTTCCATCATCAGCAGGCAGTAGATCGCCTCGTGTACACCTGCGGCACCCAGAGAGTGGCCCGACAGGCTCTTGGTCGAGCTGATCTTCGGCGCCTTGTCGCCGAACACTTCACGAACGCCCTTCATTTCTGCCACATCGCCGACCGGGGTCGAGGTGCCGTGGGTGTTCAGGTAGTCGATCGGGGTGTCGACGGTGGACAGCGCCTGCTGCATGCAGCGGATGGCGCCTTCGCCGCTTGGTGCGACCATGTCGTAGCCGTCGGAAGTGGCGCCGTAGCCGACGATTTCGGCGTAGATCTTGGCGCCACGGGCCAGGGCGTGCTCCAGTTCCTCGACCACCACCATGCCGCCGCCGCCAGCGATGACGAAGCCGTCACGGTCGGCGTCGTAGGCGCGCGAAGCCAGTTCCGGGGTTTCGTTGCGCTTGGTCGACAGGGCGCCCATGGCATCGAACAGGAACGACTGGCTCCAGTGCTCTTCTTCACCGCCGCCGGCGAAGACGATGTCCTGCTTGCCCCACTGGATCTGCTCCAGGGCGGTGCCGATGCAGTGGGCGGAAGTAGCGCAGGCCGACGAGATCGAGTAGTTGATACCCTTGATCTTGAACGGGGTCGCCAGGCACGCCGAAACGGTGCTGCCCATGGTCCGGGTGACGCGATACGGGCCAACGCGCTTGACGCCTTTTTCGCGCAGGGTATCCAGCGCTTCCATCTGGTTCAGGGTCGAGGCGCCGCCCGAACCGGCTACCAGGCCGGTACGCGGGTTGGAAATCTGCTCTTCGGTCAGGCCGGCGTCCTTGATCGCGTCCTGCATCGCCAGGTAGGCGTAGGCAGCGGCGTGGCCGACGAAGCGGTAGACCTTGCGGTCGATCAGTTCTTCGAGATTGAGGTCGATGGACCCGGAAACCTGGCTACGCAGCCCCATTTCCTTGTACTCCGGGTTGTAACGGATACCCGGACGGCTGTTGCGCAGGTTTTCGGTGACGGTAGCTTTGTCATTGCCCAGGCACGATACGATGCCCAGACCAGTGATAACGACGCGGCGCATGCGAATAACCCTTAGAAATTGTCAGTGGAGGTGAACACGCCGACCCGCAGGGCCTCGGCGGTGTAGATCTCGCGGCCATCGACGCTGACCGAACCATCGGCGATGGCCATGTTCAGCTTGCCCTTCAGGACGCGCTTGATGTGGATGTTGTAGGTGACTTTCTTGGCGGCAGGCAGCACCTGGCCGAAGAACTTCACTTCGCCCGAACCCAGCGCACGGCCACGGCCCGGCAGGCCCTGCCAGCCAAGGAAGAAGCCGACCAGCTGCCACATGGCGTCGAGGCCCAGGCAGCCCGGCATCACCGGGTCGCCTTCGAAGTGGCAGGCGAAGAACCACAGGTCCGGGGTGATATCCAGCTCGGCGACCAATTCACCTTTGCCGTACTTGCCGCCTTCTTCGCTGATGTGGGTGATGCGATCGACCATCAGCATGTTCGGCGCGGGCAGTTGCGCATTACCTGGGCCGAACAGCTCACCGCGACTGCAGCGCAGCAGGTCTTCCCGAGTAAAGGCGTGTTGTTTGGTCATGCGAGCTCCTCAATAACCCCCTGTGGCAGGGGATGAATCTTCCCGGCCGACCCTCTGCTTCTGGGGCGGCAGCCTACAGGTAGACTATTGCGTTGTGGTGAAAGTCACAGCGCACCTGGTGAAAGAAGTACAGGTGTGCACTGAAACGCTATTTTCAGGTCCGAACAAGGTCCTGTCCAGTACTTAAGACTGCCGCAATTTAGCATTTATCGCCAGTCGCATCGCCAGTTGCAGCTGGCCGTCCAGGCAACCAGCGCTGCAATACCCGCTGCAACTCGGTGCGGCGGAACGGTTTGCTCAGGTAATCATTCATGCCGGCGGCCATGCAGCGCTCGCGATCACCCTGCAGGGCATTGGCGGTCAAGGCGATGATCGGTAACTGCGCGCAAGCCGGCAACAGGCGGATACGCCGGGTCGCTTCGTAGCCATCCAGCTGCGGCAGGCGGCAATCCATCAGCACGGCGGCGAACGGCTGCTGGCTGACCAGCTCAACCGCTTGAAGCCCGTCGTGGGCCACGCTGACCTCCATCCCCAGGCTGCGCAACATGGCTTCGATGACGCTCTGATTGACCGGATTGTCCTCCACCAACAGGATGCGCTTGCCGACCTGAAGCGGCGCGCTGGCCGCCGAGTTGCCGGGCAGCGTTGCTGGCACGGTGCTGGCCAGCGGCAGCGGCATTTCCAGGGTAAAGGTCGAACCCAGCCCCTCGCGGCTTTCACCGCGCAGCTTGCCGCCCATGCGTTCGGCCAGGGTGCGGGCGATCGACAGGCCCAGGCCGGTGCCGCCATAGCGCCGAGAAATCGAACTGTCGGCCTGCTGGAAGGCAACGAACATCATTTCCAGGCGTTCGCTGTCGATGCCGATGCCGGTGTCACGCACGCTGCAGGTGAACCACAGTGATTGCCGGTCCAGCAACTGCCAGCGCGCTTCGACCTGAACCTGGCCGCGCTCGGTGAACTTCAAGGCGTTGCCGATCAGGTTGAGGAGGATCTGGCGGATGCGCGTCGGGTCGCCGATCACGTGTGGCTGTGCGCCGTCGGCCGGCAGTTGCAGGCGCAGTTCCAGGCCGCGCTGCTGTGCGCTGTGCTGGAACGACTGCACGCTGCTGGTGATCAGCTCACCCAGGTTGAACTCGATGTGCTCCAGTTCCAGCGCAGTGCGTTCGATCCGCGAGAAATCGAGGATGTCATTGATGACCTTCAGCAGGTGCCCGGTGGACTCGCTGGCCACGGCGGTGTAGTCGGCCTGCTCGCTGGTCAGCTGGGTGGTCTCCAGCAGTTGCAGCATTCCCAGCACCCCGTTCATGGGGGTGCGCAGTTCATGGCTCATCATTGCCAGGAACTCCGACTTGGCGCCGTTGGCCTGCTCGGCTTCCTCGCGCGCCTGGATCAGCTGGGCGATGGCCCGTTTCTGCTCGGCACTGGCCTGCTCCAGGGCGTTGGCGAGGTTGTTGATATGGCGCGCCAGGTGGCCAAGTTCGCTGTCGTCGACCACCGGCAGCGGAGCGTTGTATTCACCCTGCTGGATGGCCTTGACCGCATGGCCCATGTCACTGATCGGCTTGGCCAGGCTCATGGCCAGGCGTCGGGCCAGGAGAAAGGTGAACAGCAGGGCGAACAGCGCGAGAATGCCGGCCTTGATCACGATTTCCTGTTGGCGCTGGCTGAAGGCATCGTCCGACATACCGACGATCACCCGCCCCAGGTAGTCGTCACCGATGGCCGGTGTCGGCGCCTTGCCCTGTTGCAGGAAGTCGCTGTCCAGGCGGATCTGCTGGAGGCGGATCGGCGCCTGGAACACTTCCACCTGCTGCGCCCGGTTGTTGCTCTCGTCCTGCTGCTCGACGTACACCAGGATGTGGTTACGGCTGTCCTGCACCTCGAGGAAGCGCACGTGCGGGATGCTCAGGGTGGCGCGCATCAGGCCTTCGAGGACTTCATTGTTGCCGGAGATGACACCGTATTCGGATGCCGGGGCCAGCTGGTTGGCAATCAGCTGCCCGGTGTGGTTCAGCTCCTGGCGCAGATCCTGGATCCGCACGAAGGTGAAAAAACTGATCAACAGCAGGGTCAGCAACAGTGCCGGGCCGAGGCTGATGATCTGGGTGCGGGTGTGGATGTCCCAGCTCAGGCGTTTGCTCATGGGGTGGGTTCTCCTTCGGCCAGGGCCTTGGCAGTGGCGTTCGGATCGATCGGTTCAAGGCCCAGGGCACGCGCTACCTGCTGGTTGCCGCTGACCCCATAGCGTGCCGGATACAGGCTGCGTGGCCAACGTGCTGGCGGCTGGTCGAGCAACTGGTCGAGCACCGCCAGCCAGTCGTCCTGGTCGCTGTAGGTGCTGGCCAGGGCGCCGGCGCGAACGAAGCCGGCGTTCGGGCCGATCAGCGCCATCTGCCGGCCGTAGCTGCTGAGCAACAGGTTCTTCGCGGTCTTGGAGTTGTACAGGTCGGGGTCATCGAGGCCTAACAGTACGTCGCTGTTGGCCAGCAGATGTTGCAAGGGCCGGCTGTCGCGTTGGTCTGGCCAGTCCTGGGCGACGATCTCAAGGCCCAGCGGGCGCGCCGCCTGGCGTAGCTCGTCCAGCAGGAAGTGGCTGTGCTCACCGTACAGTACGCCGATGCGTTGGGCCTGTGGCAACAGGTAGCGGGCCAGGCGCAGTTGCCGCGCCAGCGGCGGGTCGCTCCACAGCAGGGTCAGGTAAGCAGGGCGCGACTTTCCCAGGCGTTGTTCAGCCTGTACCCGGCTGATACGCATGGCCAGCGCAGGCGGCCCGCTGCTTTCGCTCAGGCGCCAGTCCAGCGCGCTGGCGTCGAGCAGCACCAGGCGCACGTCAGCCTTGAGCTGAGCGGGGCGGGGCAACGCGGCGGTGCTCTGGAAGCGCACCTGGTCGTGGCCGCGGCGGCCTTGCAAGGCTTCGACGAAGCTGCGCACGCCGGGCTGCTCTTCGCCGCCGACCAGCAGGATTTCGCTGGCGGACAGCGAACCCAGTGGCCACAGGCAGAACAGCAGCAGGCGCAGCAGCCAGGCCATCAGAACTCCAGCTCCGCGCTGACGCTCAGGCGGTGGCGGCTGTCATAACGGTTCTGTTCCACCGTGGTGGGCTGGTCGTCAAGGCGTTGCTGCCACAGTGCGGCCAGCTCCAGGGTGCTGCCCTGGATGCGCAAGCGCTTGGCCACGCGCAGGTCGATGCGTTCGTAGCGATACTGGTTGAGGGCGTCGTCGCCGTAATAGAACAGTGCGCTTGACCAACCCTCGCCCCATTCGCGCATCCACCCGGCCGAGCCACTGTTGCGTGCGCTGAGGCGACGGTCGGCAGGGTTGCTGGCCCAGGCATCGACATAGGCATAGGTCAGGCGCAGGCGGTCACGCGGTGCCAGGCGCCAGTCGAGTTGCGCCTCGCTACCGCTGAAGCGGGCCTTGTTGGCATTGCTGGCGATGTACTGGTTGTTCTTCAGGGGTTCGCTGATCATTCCGGTGATCTCGTCGTAGAACAGCTTCACATCCATGTTCAGGTCGAAGTCGCTGAAGTAGCCGTTATAGCCCAGCTCGCGCGAGCGCATGCGTTCCTGTTCGAGGTCTCCCGGGCCGCGGGTCTTGACGAAGTATTCG
>Ga0153918_1000605_pt1 | contig 16326 bp, 13 predicted proteins | sample TSFL002MetaG_FD_104687 | JGI IMG/M metagenome (GOLD analysis project Ga0153918, IMG submission 104687) | Attine ant fungus gardens microbial communities from Florida, USA - TSFL002 MetaG | ecosystem: Host-associated > Fungi > Mycelium > Unclassified | place: USA: Florida, Paynes Creek Historic... | reverse complement strand
GTATTTGGGTTAGTTGGAACCGTATTCCAGAAACACTCGCGCACAGTAAGTGTCATGCTTTGGGGATCGAGCACAGCATAGTCATAACACAGTTTGGTTTCATCGGCAGCAGAAACCAGGCCTTTCATTGGCGAGTCTATACTCACCGTACCTATCTGTACATCGTTATCAACGCCGGTGTAGGTATAGAATCGGCTCTCGTGTACGTGACCATGTAACCAGGCTTTTACGTTAGGGTGCTGTTTCAGGAAAGCAACCATGTTACGCTGCTCAATGGTAGATACACCCGTAGACAGTTTGCCATCTTTATAAACCTCGTCTAAAACGTTGTCAAACTTATCAGTGCTGTTAATGTTGTGCGTGCCATTAGGGTTGGTAAAGTGGTTGGCCACAACTGCAGGCTGGTCATGACAAACAAAAACTACCGGGGTAGTTGAGCTCACTTTTTGCAGATCGCTGTTCAACCAGATACGCACGATTGAGTCTGGCCACATCTGCATAAAGCAAAAGTGAACGCCGGCAATGTCTCTTGAATAGTTAACACGATCTGTAGCATAGTTAAGCGTAGCCGCTGTTTTTGGGACAGCCGGTAAAAACGCTCTGTTATATAGGTTAGCTAACGAGGTAGCATCTGTTGTTGGCGACATGGTAGCATAGTAACCAATAGTGTTAGATACATCATGGTTGCCTGGCACTATGTAAATATTGGCTTTGTTACCGTCTTTACCTTTTACCGTCAGTCCTTGCAGGTAATCGGCATTGAACTGATCCCATGAGGTTGAGGCCAGCTGTACTTTAGCACTAACTTCCATACGGTTGGCAACGTCACCGGTTTGAATCATATAGTCAACATAATTGATTTTCTGACCGGCATCAAAACCACCGTCGTTAGGCAGGGTAACGCCAGGCAAGGTGTTCATGCTGGCAATCATGGCCGCATTAGTAGTGTGCGCATCAACAGTAGTAGCACCGCGGAAGTTAGGGCGGGTTATACCATAGTGTGCATCAGAAGTAAGGAGGATATGTACTGGCGATTGCTCCTCCAGATTATCATATTTTTTTTTACAGCCCGGCAGCACAAAAAGTGCAGCAGCGGCCAGTACTAAAATATTTTTCAAGTTTAGCATTTTGTTATAAGCTTATAGGTTTCGAGTTCTATTTTCTTTTATAAAAAGAGAGCGAGGATTTATCTCCCGGATACTTTTTAGTTTCAGATACCGTGAAATAACCGCCGGCATCGGTAGCAAAACAAACGCTCTCACCCTGGTGCTCGTTCTGAGCATAAGGGGCATCCAGCGGATTGCGCAGCAGGGTGGTTACTACATCCTCGCCGGTCTGCCGTTTCCAATACCAGATCTGCCCGGTATTACGCAGTAAGATCTCGCTGCCATCTGGCGAAATATCACCGGAGGTTAGCAGATCAAACGGAAAGTTGGCCAGCGGTGTGAGCGTAGTAGTTGTGGTAGTTGATTGCGGATAACGCGCTACATAAAGCGTGCTTTTACCTGACTGTTTGGTAGCAATGTAAAGGTCTTTAGTCAGCGGATCGATCATCAGCGTTTCGGCATTTACAGCACCGGTTGGATATACAAACTGCAGGGTTTGCGGTGTTACGTGCACAACGGTTTGGGCATTGGCGCCTGTTAGATCAGGCTCTTCAAAACGGTATACCGATACCGAGCGGTAAGCCGCATCGTTATCACCAATTTCGGCCACGTAGATATAGTTTTTGCCTACTTCAGGGCCAGGACCGCATTCTATATCTTCCCAATCGCGGTTGTACACGCCATCCAGCACTATCTTGCCCAAATCATCGCCTTTGGCATTGGTTACGTATACCTCATTGGCGTTACCGCTATCCTCGTGCGTATATAACAATCCCGGATTTTTATGCCCTGGGGCCAGGCCAGAAAGTTCATCGTGCGTTTGGTTAGCCATTACCGTAACTACCGGCGTGGTTTCAAAAGCGGTAGTATTGCTAAGAAGGGCCAGATTATAACTAGCCGACGGAACGTTTACCGGCGGCGGATTATCTGTTGGCGGAGGGGTAACCGTTTTGGTGGTGTCTTTGGTTTGCGCTATAATATCTGTCGCTTTTTTACAGCTCTGGGCCGATAAAAGGGCTGCCACCGCAAAAGTTGAAAGTAGATATGCTTTCATAGGGTAGGTATAAAAGGAACGGGCTTTAAAATTGCCTGCTCCCTAAAAATAATTTACCCACGCAAGACCATTTAGCCTTGCATGGGTATAGATATATTGTTGATTAATAAGTGTGCTGGTTACCACTACCGTCAGTTGGGAACGCACCCAAATCTTTGTTTGGAGGCGTAATGTTAGCACCATAGATAGCTGTAGTAGGAACAACTTTCATTGGGATGCCATACTGAGTAAGTTTAGGAGCTGAAGGTTTGGTTGGCATAGCATTTTTGCCGCTGCCACCTGGATAAACACCTGCACCTATAGCAATAGACCCAGTTTTTAGGTGGAAGTCTGAACCGGTTGGAACCTCAGCAGTACGGTAGTTACGGCCAATGCTGTTAGTAGCAACGTTGTAGTTAACAAAAGTTGGATCGTATTTCAGCGAGTCGCTGGCAGTGTTAGTACCGATGTTGGTACCTGCTGCAGCACCACTGGTAACGATGGTACCGTTTACATAACCGTTGAAGTCGTTAGACTGTTTCAGGGTATACTGACCAGGCTCAATGAACTGCATGTATTGCTGATCGCCACCCATTGGGTTGCCACGACCGATACAAGTAAGGTTATTGTTGTATTTGGTGTTCAAAGTATCGCTTGGTTTGCCTTTTTCTGACGAGTAAGAGATACGGATACCAGCTTTACAGTTAACGATGATGTTATTGTAGATATAACCACCAGCGTTGGTTTCAGTATTGATTGAACCGTTACGGGTAGCTTTCAACTGACGGAAACCACACTGCACTACAGTGTTGTTGTAGATGTTAACCAGGTTAAATTTACCTACGTCGCCAGCGGTTTTCAGACCGTTGGTGGCGCCACCGAAACAGAAGTTGTAGGCCATATCACCAATACAACCGTCTTTCAGGTTAACACCTTCGCCGCCGGTACCACCAGTTTTGATAAAGTCGTTACGCATAATTGACACGTTGATGTTTTGGCATTTACCAATACAATCATCTTTGCTACCGTAAAACCATGAGTCTTCCAGAATCAGGGTACCTTTTACGGCAGCGTCAGCAGCGTTAGCCATGAATACGCTAAAACGAGGATCGCCGGCTTTAGCACCGTAGTCAGGAGCGTTGGCACCCCATGGGCCGCCGGTGTATTCTACGTGCGTCCAACGCAGTACAAGCAATTTAGCAGTAGGGCTACACTGGAAACCGCCCCAGTAACCTGCATAAGCAGGGTCATTAGTCGGATCGTCTTTAAACTGCTGACCAGATTTTGGAGTAGCAGCAGTTGGGAACACGGTAAACCAGTTTGGAGCCGATTTAGAACCATCGCTCACAAAAGTACCGTTAATATAAATGGTTGGCGAAGTAGCAACAGATTTGCCATCGCCATGAATAAATACTTTAACACCAGGCTGTACATACAGGGTATCACCAGCGTTAACAGATACGTCTGCCATGATATGGTAAGTTTTACCGGCCAGCATAGTACCCTTTAACGGAATAGCGTTACCGTTAGCATCTTTTTGAGGTAAAATGGTATCAGAAATTGCTTTACCAACTACAGTTAACGGTTTAGAAATATCAACATTCTCCTCACTTGATTTCTTACATGAAGACCAGGCAACCAAGGCTCCAAGAGCCAGAAGGCATGTTTTCAGGTAGGTTTTTTTCATAAAAATTATTGTTTTTGATTTGTTACTTATACAGTATGTGTGTCTTAATTAAGGATATAGCGCAGGCCTAACTGATAGTTCTGTCCATATTTGTTGCGGTGTGAAAGCGTGGTAGCACTTCCCGGAGTTTGGTATGATACCGGAACGGGGTTAACAACCGGTTTTTTGAAATAAAACTCGTCTGCAGTATTGAGCAGGTTTTGCACTTTAGCAAACACAGCAAACCTTTTAGCAAACTTCTTCTCTACCGAGAAATCGAACATGCTCAGTGGTTTCTGCCATTCATCAAAATTGTAATATGCTGATACCAACGATATACGTGAGCCGGTATATTGCCAGGCCAATTGCAGATCAAGCCCGTTTTTGGTGTCTTTATATAACAGTGCGGCATTGGCCACGTGTGCCGATTGGCCCTGCAATGGCCGGGTTTGATTAACTGGAGCAGCAACAGCATCTACCGTTGTTTTCTTTACCGTGGTAATGCTGGAGTTGGTGTAAGTATAGTTAGCGCGGAAACCGAACTTACGGATGTACTTTTCAAACACAAACTCAAAGCCGTAGTTAACGGCATCGCCAAAATTTTGCGGAGTGTAGGTTTCTGAACTCTTATCTACAAAACCGTATTCAATAGCGTTATTCAAATGCTTATAAAATGCACCCAGCAATAACTGTTCTGAGCCACCTGGAAAAAGCTCATAACGCAGGTCAAAGTTATCAGCAGTAGCATGCTTCAGGTAAGGGTTACCTTGTACGGTAAAATCAGCATCCTGGTGTCCGTCACCAACAGGTAATAGTTCAAAAAACGACGGGCGGTTAATAGATGCGAAGTATGATAAGCGCAGATTAGCTTTTTCGTTCAGCGCGTATTTAAAGTGAGCGCTCGGCATCATATCGCTGTAAGAAATATTACCGGTTTTACCTCCAATGGTTGGTGGCAGCTGTGTAACAAAAGACTGCTCTGTATTCTCTACCCTTGCGCCAATTATCGTTTCCAGCTTATTGACGTTGAATTTTAACATACCGTAGCCGGCAGTAATTTTTTCGGTAGCGGTATAAGTATTGGCGTTACCCGGCGAACCATCCGGATTGAACACTGTCCATTGAAAATCATAAATATTAGTCCACACCTGAGGTGAGGCACTTGTTTGCACCGGACGCAATTCATAATTCTGGTAGCTGTTATCGCGGTCTTTATCGCGATACATACCACCGGCAGTAATAGTGAAAGGAATATTGCCGATATGGTTATTGTAAGCAAGATTAGCATAACCAGACAGGTCGCGGTCATTAGTATGCTCCCAAATGCGGTTGTAGTTTTGTAAAACGCCGGGATGAGTGTAAGGTGCAGGGTTATTGTTATCGGCGTAATAGCCGCCGTCATACTCATACTCGGCCCAATCAGGCGCATTGTTTGTGGCCTTTGAGTAAGCGCCGGTCCAGTCAAATTTTAAATTTGACAAAATGCGATGCTCGCCCTGCAAGGTACCACTACCTACGGTTTGGCGCTGGTAGGTTGATCTGCCAAAATACCATACCTGGCCTAAACCTACCCGCGGACGGGCGTTGATACCGGTTTGTATGGTATCTGTAGTTAAGCGCGACTGCGCTTCATCCAACATCGCATAAAAACCATTTAAACTCAATTTTTGGCCAGGCGCTAACTGATAATCTGCCTTGCCGTTTAAGCCCACACGGGTTAGGTGTGTAGAATATGTGCGGAAATAAGCATGTTTAATTTGTATAGCCAACGGCATATTTGCAGCTTGCTGGTCAAAAGGATCGGCCGGACTAAATATTGCGGTATAACCTTTATAGGTGTTCTGGTAAGAGCCGCCTAACATTATACCCAATTTTTTATCAAAAAAACGGTTGCCTATAGAAAGACTGGCCAGGGTGTTGGGCGTAAAGTTTTTATTGGTGAAGTTAAGGTTGTCGCGGGTAAAATCGCTTGGTTTGGCCTGATATAATGGCCCGTTAGCCATATAAGGCGATTGCTTATTAATTGCACTTACCGGAAAGGATTTGAAAGGCGTGTTAAACAGATTCTGGCTGTAGCCTGTTGACAAGCTGGCATTAACATACAAACTGTCTGGCGCGTTTTTCATCACCAGGTTAACTACACCGCCTACGGCATCGCCTTCCATATTTGGTGTGAGCGATTTACTTACCTCTATGCGTTCTACCAGCTCTGCAGGGAAGATATCCAATGGCACATAACGGTTCTTCGGGTCTGTTGTAGGAATCTTGATACCGTTAACAAGGGTGTAACTATAGCGTTGGTTCATACCACGAATAACGGCATACCGGGCATCACCACTACTGCTGCGTTCTACAGACACCCCAGATATACGCTGCATTACGTTAGCCACAATAATATCCGGAGACAGTTGAATGGTTTTTGCCGATACTACGTTAAGTATTTGCGACGCATTCTTTTCATCCGCTTTTGCAGAGGCCTCGCTCTCGCGATTGCGGCGTCCGGCAATGTTTACAGCTTTTAGTTCGGATGCCGCACGGGTAAGGCGAATCACCATACGCGTGTTATTTGCAACATTGATAGTAGTATCAATTGTACGATAACCAACATAGCTGCAACGGAAAGTATAGCTGCCCGCTTTGTGAAGATGCAGGAGGAATGATCCATCAAGCCCCGCACTGGCGGCAGCACCGGTAGTTGCAACGGTGGCTCCTATCAGACGCTCGCCGGTGGCACGGTCTGTTAATAAACCCTTAACATTAATATTGGACTGCGCTGATGCGCTGAAGAAAAATACAAAAAGAGCAAATAAACAAAGTAAGGGTTTCCGCATAGACTAAATTTTCGGCAAAGATGGCCCGAAACTTTAGGCGAAAACAAGTGTCTAAAAAACCTTAATGGAATGATTACATATAGTTAATTTATGTAAAATGGATTTTTAATTCAAAAAATTGATTATCAACACATTAATAAAATTCAGCTCATTATCTTTATATTACCATATATTAAATCAAATGTTACCGACCCTCCATTTACATACCTAACTTTTGTTAAAAAAGCAACGCGAGCACCACAAGCATTAAGATAAAATGGGCGCACAAGCTCAAATCTTATCAATTTGTTAATAAAATTTATTCCAGATAAGCAAAAAGAAAGTATTATAACAGCTATTCGTATCTCTCCTCTACGCTTAACAAAAAAATTAAACAGCGGGCCGCTATCTAGCCTGAAACCATTTATACCATGCCGTGTTTTAACTTATAAGAAAGTACGATTGGCAATACGGCCGATCTGATTGCCAGAATTTAAACCGGATGAACTTTAAGTCTATTATCTGTATAATGCTATTCGCGTTGGCGCTGTCACCGGCTTATAGCTATAAGAAGAACGATCAAACCCGGGGGACTAAAACTGATGCAATTGCATCTGTCAAGCAGGGTGATGAATTGTTATTCAGAAAATGTCTGGTGATGTTTAAGGCTGCGGTAAAACAAAAAAATCTGGCACAACTGAGCAATATGTTCAATTATCCGGTGCAAACTCTTCCACAGTGGAATAACGAAGACTTGAGGAATGCCACTATAAGCCGTACCGATGGGTTGATGGATCGCAACGAACTGCAAAAACACTTCGACGCTATTTTTTCAAAAGACGCCGTGGAACTAATACCGCGCAGTACAGATGAAAATCTTTCTGAAATTGATAAAACTACTCCGGAAGATTATTATAAACGCCTGAGCAAGATTGCCGATAAAGGTAGCCTCCTTTACGAGTTGAATATACACTACACGCAAGACAATGGCAAGGAAACTGAGTTTGGTTTTGTATTTGGCCGCGTTGCCGGCAATTATAAAATACTGAGTTATTATAGTACATGGCCATTAAAATAATTATAAGCCTTATAGTATTTGTATTGGCAGTCAATACGCTTAAAATTTTGGAGTTCCATTATTGTTTATAAAACCGCCCCTCTACTTTCGGGCATATTATTTGCTTTATAGTTATTACTATGCAGCAACAAATAATCATGGTTGATGACAATCCACTAGATCACCTCATCGTAAAGCGGATCTGTAAAAGCGAGGGCCTTTTTGAAAAGATGCAGCACATAGAAAATGCCCAAGACTTGCTAGACGCATTCAAAACTAACGGGAATAATAATACCCACATCCCGGATATTATTTTACTCGATCTGCAAATGCCCCAGATAAGCGGCTGGGATTTCCTGGAACGCCTGAAATTAATCTATCAACAAATCGGCAAAAAGATAGATGTGCACATCCTGTCATCGTCTATTTGTGTTTTAGACCAGGAACGAAGTATGAACTATCTTTTTGTGAAAAACTACCTGGTTAAACCTATGACGCGTGGTAAGTTACGGCAGTTATATGCAGATTATTGCAATTAACCACGGCTCTGTTTTTAAACGCGCATGACTAGAGATATGATAGGTAAAGAAAGTCAGATCTTGCCATTCCCGCTGCAAACTATTTTTATGCCGCCCCTGCGTAAGGCTGCGCTTAAGCAGTAAAAGAATGATATGGTGCTGTTTTTGAACGGGACAGATCACCCCGCTTCTCAAACATACCAAAGCCAAAGAGCTGATGCAGGCACTAATTGAAGATGCCAAACAATATATGGCTAGCTAAATTAACCACCACGTCATTGCTAGCCGCATAATCATATTAATATTTAACCACCCGCTAATATCTTTCCTACTTCAACCGCACTTTATATCATTATTGTTACGCTTGTAATTGATTTTCAATTTCTATATTTTCATCAATAATGACCGGGGTCCTAAAGCCGGCATAAACCAATTTTCCTTTATTATCTATTAAAACCTATCAAAAGAAGATGGAACAATCTCGTCGTACATTTATCAGGCAAGCTGCTTTAGCCGGTGCCGGTGTAATGCTGGCTAAAAATGGCTTCAGCGCAAAAAGCTACAAACGCATTATTGGCGCTAATGATCGCGTGCGTGTGGGCGTCGTGGGCTTTTCAGACCGTCACCGCAGCTCGCACATACCTGCATTTATGAACCACTACAAAGAGCTAAATTTTGAGGTAGTAGGCGTTTCAGATATCTGGAAACTACGCCGTGAGCAGGGCGCAGCTATGTGGAAGGATAAAATGCAGAATGATGTAAAAGCCTACCGCAATAATGAGGAAATGTACGACAGTAAAGCGGTTGACGCCGTGTTTATCTCTACCGCAGATTTTCAGCACGCACGCCACTGTGCCGAAGCCGTAATGGCCGGCTGCGATGCCTACGTAGAAAAACCTTTTGCCGAAACGATGGAGGATGCCCGCTACGCACTTAAAGCGGTAAAAGAGTCGGGCAAGATTGTGCAGATTGGCTCACAGCGCCGCAGTGGTTCAAATTACCATGCGGCTGACGATTTTATTAAATCGGGCAAGTTCGGTCCCATCACCATGGTAGAATTGACCTGGAACGTAAATCAGCCGGGGCGCTGGCGCCGCCCCGACTTATTAGATAAATTGAAAGAAGAAGATACCGATTGGAAACGCTGGTTGATGAACCGCCCTTATGAAGCTTTTGATCCGCGTAAATACCTGGAGTTCCGCCTGTTCTGGCCATATTCTTCAGGTCTGGCCGGTCAGTGGATGAGTCATCAGATTGATACCGTGCACTGGTTTAGCGGCCTGCCGCATCCGCGCAGCGTTGTGGCTAACGGTGGCATTTACCAATGGAAAGACGGTCGCCGCAACTGGGATACTATTTATGCCGTATTTGACTACGGCCCGCTTAATGATCCTGCCAATGGCTTCCAGGTAACATTTGGCTCACGCATGAACAACGGCGACGAGCATCCGGCTGAGATCTATTACTCCAACGGCGGCGAATTGAACCTGACCACCAACATGGTATCGCCCAAAGGCGGCCTGACCGAAAAAATGGCCGCAGCCATGGGCATGAAAGCCAACCTGTTGCCAGAAGTAAAACTACCAAACAACGAGGCGGTAGTAGCGTCAGCCAATACCGGTGGCGATATTCTGACCTCTAACCACGTACGTAACTGGATGGAGTGTGTGCGCAGCCGTCAACAACCGCATGCCCCTGTTGAGGCAGGGTACAGCCACAGCATTGCCACTATTATGACTAACGCTGCCGTGCACACTGGTCAAAAAGCAACCTTTGACGAGAAAACCCAGGAAGTAATGGTCGGCGGCAAAGTGTTTAAATATTGATTTTAATAACGATGAACAAATTCAAAATATTAGGCTGCGCGGCTGTAATGACCGCGTTAAGCACTACCGTAATGGCACAACAAACGGTTAACCTGGTAAAATCGGCAAAGGATAAAAAAATTGACGTAATGATAGGTGGTAAGCTGTTTACCACCTTTATGTATCCGGATAGCTTGGAAAAACCTGTGCTGTACCCCATCAGCACCGCTAATGGCACGGTGGTTACCCGCGGCTTTCCATTGAACCCGAAACCCGGTGACCCTACCGATCATCCACATCATATTGGACTGTGGTTTAATTTTGAAAACCTGAACGGCCTCGATTTCTGGAACAACTCTTACGCCATTCCGGCGGCCAAAAAAAGCCAATATGGCTGGGTACGTACCGATAAAATCACCGAAATCAAGAACGGGCAGACCGGTGTATTGGCTTACCACGCCAACTGGACCAACCAGGCTAAAGACGTAATACTGGAAGAAAACACCCGCTACGAGTTTAGCGGCGATGGCAATCAACGCGTTATCGACCGCATCACTACCCTAAAGGCCGACCAGGATGCCGTATTTAACGATGCGAAAGACGGTTTGCTTGGTTTGCGTCTGGCGCATGAGTTGCAGATCCCTGCCGCCCAGGATCAGAAATTTACTGACGATAAAGGCAACGTAACCATTGTAAAAGGCGGTACCGATAAAGTAGCCAACGGCAACTACCTCACCAGCGAGGGCAAAACCGGCGATGATGCCTGGAGTACCCGCGGCACCTGGTGTAAAGTATTTGGCAAAATGGGGGCAGATTCAGTAAGTATCGCCATTATAGATCATCCGCAGAACCCTAACTACCCTACCTTCTGGCATGCACGTGGTTATGGTTTGTTTGCAGCTAACCCGCTAGGCGAAAAGATTTTTACCAATGGCAAATCAGCCAAAAACCTGACATTGAAAAAGGGAGAGTCAGTAACATTCAGGTACCGTGTGGTAATTAGCAACGGCGGTAAAACATTGAGTTCTGCACAGTTAAACACCATTGCTGCCAACTTTGGTAAAACTAAGTAAGCTGGCTACAATTTTTTAAATTTAAGAGATTAACCAACTGTCATCCCGACCAACGGGAGTTTTTTTTTCGATCATGCATCCCGTCATTGCGCTTCGAAAAGATCTCTCCCGTTGGTCGAGATAACAACCTTATTTTATAAACAGGTATGCAAAAACAAAAAAGTAAAGCGCTGCTAGTTGCCGGTCTATCACTACTGTCAGGTGCATGGGCTACCAGTGCACAAGCGCAGCCAAAAGACCAGCTGTTTCCTCAGGCACCTGGCATTGTATCCTACACGTATCGCAACCAGTTTGCTAAAGATGTACCTGCAACCCTGGATATGATAAAAGGCAACGGCATTACCGATATTGAGTTTTCCAGCCTGTTCAAACAAACGCCGGAGCACCTGCGTCAGTTATTAGATGAACGCGGCCTGCATTGCTCGTCATACGGAGTAAGTTATGAAGATCTAACCACCAAAACCGACGAAGTAGCTGCGGCGGCGAAGGCGCTGGGCGCGCAATATGTGCGTGTAGCGGGCATTCCACACGCCAAGGGCAACTTTACGCTGGACAACGCTAAACAAGCTGTAGCCGATTTTAACAAAGCAGGCAAAATTCTGAAAGATAAATACGGCCTTAATTTCATCTATCATAACCATGGCTTTGAATTTGTGCCTTACGAGGCCCAGGTAGGCACCTATTTTGATTACATCATCAGAAACACTGATTTTAAGTATGTAAACTTTGAGTTGGATATTCTTTGGGCGTTCTTCCCTGGTCAGGATCCGGCTAAACTGCTCAATACTTTTGGCGAGCGTTTTAAAGCCCTGCACCTGAAAGACTTGAAGAAGGGCGTAACCGGCAATAACTCAGGCGGTACAGACCAAAATAACGATGTAGTTTTAGGTACCGGGCAAATTAACATACCTGCGGTATTGAAAGCTGCGCGCAATGCCGGGGTAGAGCATTATTATATTGAAGATGAAAGCGCCGCATCTGTAGAGCAGGTTCCGCAAAGCATCAAATACCTCAACAGTCTTAAAAAGTAAAGCATATTAAAATATATTAAACAGAAACGGCCCCAGCAAAACACTACGGCCGTTTTCTATTCATTTCCCTTAAAAAGCTACGTACAATAAATACGTATTAATCTTGTTTTTAAATAATGCATAAGGGCGCCCCATGCCCTTATGCATACTCTTATTCAAGGAGCGGCTAACACTTTGGTTAAAGCGGGGTATTGCTCAAAGATGATAAAACAGACCAATGGCGGCACAAACAATCGACGGAATTGGGAAATCTATAGACAAAAAGGAGAACCCTCTGCGTTTGCCAGGCTAAATCACCTCCTACCGGGTATTTTGTCGGCACTTTTACCGCTAACGACGATTAGCCGTCACCCGCAGCTTAAATACTTTGTACCTTTAAAAAATGGTTTCCACCGCAAAAGACAGACTGATCACTATTTTTTCACACCTGATGTTATGGGGCCTGTTGGTGATGGTGCTCATGATGTTTCCGCCGCTGGCCAGCGCCGGGCACAATCTGCCGCGCGAGTTTTGGATAAAGCAAAGCGCCCACATCGCACTAATGATCGTCGCCTTTTATTTCAATGCAGAAATACTGGTGCCACGGTTACTGGTACGTAGCAAAACAGCGGTTTTTATTCTTACGCTATTGGTAATATCACTATTATCCAGCTTTTTGCTTGCACAAATAGATATTTGGTTAAACGTGGGTGAGCGCATGGCCACCATTTTCGGTCGTAAGCGGTTTACCAGTCCTTATATGGATCATTTTGGGTTTATAACCATGCTCATGATCCTTGGCATCAGTACCAGTATCACCATGGTACGCCGATGGAGCAGTGATGCCAAATTACGCAGCGAGTTTGAAAGCCAGCGCACCATTGCCGAGCTGTCTTTTTTAAAAGCACAGATCCATCCGCATTTCTTTTTCAATACACTCAATAGCATTTACGCGCTTACCTATGTTAACGTAGAAACATCGCGCCAGGTGTTGCATAAGCTCTCGCGTATGATGCGCTATCTGCTGTATGAAACCGAGCAGAATACTACGCTGCTAAGCAAAGAACTGGCTTTTATTACCGACTATATTGAAATTATGAAACTTCGGCTTAACAGCCATACCACCGTCAACTTCACCATGCCGTTAAAGGTGGAAGAAATGACCATTGCCCCCATGCTGTTGCTGCCATTTGTAGAAAATGCTTTTAAACACGGGGTTGATGACATCCATCCCAGCACCATTTCTATTGACATTGAGCAGGTAAAAAACGGGGTTGAACTGGAGATTAAAAACACGCTGATTAACCACATAAACCGCGATAGTGCACAGGAACTGGAAGGCAAAGGCATTGGTATGGCCAACACCCGCCGCCGGCTGGATCTGCTTTACGCCGGCAGGCATTCGCTCAATATCCAGCGCGATGAGATAAAGAAAGAATACCGTTTACGTTTAAGACTGATACTTACATGAAGTTGAATTGTATTGCCATAGATGACGAACCGCTGGCCCTGGGCCTGATAAGCACCTTTATTAGTCAGACACCGTTTTTAAACCTGGCAGGCACCTACAGCAGCGCGGTAAAAGCCATGGAAGCACTGGGCAGCCAGGAGATCCAACTAATTTTTCTGGACATACAGATGCCCAACCTGAACGGTATTGAACTGGCGCGCCTGCTTCATCAAACCAATCAGCCCAGACATCCGCGCATTATCTTTACCACCGCTTACAATCAGTTTGCGGTAGATAGCTACCGGGTAGACGCGCTGGACTATTTATTAAAACCTTTTGATTACGAAGATTTCCTGCGCGCCGCCAATAAGGCGCTTACCTACTACAGCCAACGCAACCAGCCACAGGCAGAGGCCCCGCAAGCAGATTATATTTTTGTACGGGTAGAATACCAGCTTGTACGAATTGCACTGGACGACATCTTGTACGTGGAGGGATTGAAAGATTATCTAAAAATTCACCTGGCCAGCACTGGCAAAGCCATTTTAACGCTGATGACCATGAAATTACTGGAAGAAAAACTGCCCTCTCAGCGCTTTATGCGGGTGCAACGCTCGTTTATTGTAGCGCTCAATAAAATCAGCGCTATTTCCAAACACACCATACGCGTAGGCGAAACCGAAATTACCATCGGCGAGCAATACAAACCGGCATTGCAGGAATTTTTGAGTAAGTGGTTGTAGGAAGAAACCTCAGCCGGGTACCATCTGAAGATTTTCAAAGCCCAACATGCAAAAGGGTGACATGTTGAGCATCGTTGAAACGCGCGCGAGGGACTTACCAGCATTTCTAAACATAATAGTAAGGCCTTCACTCGCCCTTCGACGGAGCTCAGGATGACACCCTTTTTTTGCTCTGTTAAGAGCTCATACAGGTCGTAAATTTCCCTATCAAAGCGGCCTGAAATAGCTAACCCTGGTCTGCTCATCACGGCTGCGTTCTGCAAAGCCATAATCTGTCAGTAGGGTTAGCGTATTGTGTACCAGCCCCAGGCTCACATCCATGCCATCGCTTTTAAGCTGCTGCCAAAATGCTTCTGCATCAACCGGGGCGGGCAGCATAAAAAACGTTTGGCAAATTTTGCGACGTTTGCCGGTTTCTGTTTCAGGCTGATTTACTTTTGTGGTCACAACAGGGGTATTATAGACTTTTCAACTTTTTCATAAATGCAGGGAACGCCGCATTCAACTCCTCAAACAACGGATGCTGACGGTTTTTCAGCTTCACCTCACTAAATAGCTTCAGGCCGAGTGCAAACTGGGCAGCCTGTTCGGGGTCCCCAAAAGGATTCTTTTCTTTGATACGTTCAACAATGCCGAAAATCTCATCATGATTATCAAAATTGAGTTCCAGCTGCCTAGCGGGCTCTGTAGAGCCATCAGCATAGCTGGTCAATTGCAGCATGAGGTGGTATTTGTTAGTCTTCTTTTCCATCTTCATCAATACTTTCTGCTTGCCGTTATTTAAGTTTCTATCAGCAGTTCGGCAACAATACAAACCATCAGCACTACCAGGGCCAACAGCGCTTTGAAATACTTTTTCATAGGCGGGGCATTTTATGCATACAAAGAAGCGTTTATTATCAGCGGCAAAAAAACGCAATAGACCAAACCCTCAAATACGTCGACAGAAACAGGAATCATAACGTATAACGGCGGCCTGTAAACCTTATCATCTTCAATTTGAATGGTTATATTTGGTAAAACCATTTACCATGAGCCAAATAAAAAAAGAAGATGTTAGCCAGGAGGTGTTTGACCTTTATGACGATTATGCCCACAACCGTCTTGATCGCAGGGCGTTTATGCAGCAACTATCGGTATTTGCCATTGGCGGGATGACCGTACCCGCGCTGATGAGCTTTTTAATGCCCGATTATAAGAACAACATCCAGGTAGCGGCTGATGATCCGCGTTTGGAGTCTGACTACATTACCTATTCATCTCCTAAAGGCGGCGGCGCTATTAAAGGCCTGCTTTCAAAACCTAAAGATGCCAAGAGCAAGCTGGGTGGCATTATTGTGGTACATGAAAACCGCGGTTTGAATCCATATATTGAAGACGTGGCCCGCCGGGCAGCTTTGGCCGGTTTTATTACCCTGGCACCAGATGCACTTACTCCGCTTGGCGGCTACCCCGGTAATGATGACGCCGGTCGTGAATTACAGGCCAAACGTAGCAACGCCGATATGCTGGAAGATTTCATAGCCGCATTTGATTACCTGAAACATCACAAAGACTGCAACGGAAAAGTAGGCGTAGTAGGTTTTTGTTTTGGAGGCGGCATTGCCAACCAAATGGCTGTTAGACTGCCAGACTTGGCCGCTGCGGTGCCTTTCTACGGCGCGCAGCCAACTGCGGCTGATGTGCCTAAAATTCACGCTCCGCTCCTGCTGCATTATGCATCGCTGGATACGCGCATTACTGGTGGCTGGCCGGCTTACGAGGAAGCATTAAAAGCTAACGGAAAAAAGTATCAGGCCTATGTTTATGAGAACGTAAATCACGGTTTCCATAACGATACCACACCGCGTTATGACAAAGCAGCTGCAGAGCTGGCCTGGAAACGCACTATTGATTTCTTTAACCAATATCTGAAATAAACAGACGGACCATTCCATCTATTTAGTTCCCGAAAAACTTTTTCTTAAATAAAAGCAAGCCCGATCTGAACAAAGACCGGGCTTCTTGCTTTTTATAAGGTCGACGATTTTTGCGGCTTGGTCTATATGCTTCAGC
>Ga0153918_1000604_pt1 | contig 16332 bp, 10 predicted proteins | sample TSFL002MetaG_FD_104687 | JGI IMG/M metagenome (GOLD analysis project Ga0153918, IMG submission 104687) | Attine ant fungus gardens microbial communities from Florida, USA - TSFL002 MetaG | ecosystem: Host-associated > Fungi > Mycelium > Unclassified | place: USA: Florida, Paynes Creek Historic... | reverse complement strand
GCTCAGGAACTGATCAATAATCAGGCTAAATACAATTGTGCTTTATATACCAGCGATGCCACAACATCTGGCTTTGCCAAAGTATTTGACGGCCATAACAACCACACCAATACCGAGTTTTTATGGGTACAGGCCATTGATCCTACCGGTTTAAATCCAGATGGCTTTAACCGTGGCCGCACGCGTCAGTATTTCCTGCCCGATTTGAGTGGCAAGGGGGTAGATTGGGGTACTAATGGGACAGGCGTATTATACGGTCGTTCTAACGCTAAACAGTACAAGCCCACCAAGTATCTGTTAACCGGCATTTTTGATCCAAATCAAAATACGCCTGATACCCGTTTTGCTAATACATTCACTTATAAGTTTTACTCAAGCGCGGCAAAAACAATTACTGCTGCCATTGCAACGGCTTATCATAAAGATCCGTCTATCGTTGGCAAAACAATTCCCTCCTCAACCGCTTTTTACAGTGGTCCGGATTATTTCCTGGCAGCTGGTGCAACTTTTGAGGGCCAGATCAATACCGCTAATGATGCCAGCTTATCTATCTTAACACCAAACTGGAATATTGATGCTGTCACAAAATCTAAATTGCCATACATGGTAGCAGATCCAAGTGACGTATTTGATGCTAATGGTAACTACAAGAATCCGGCTAACTATCCTACTGATGTTGATTACAGCGGGATTTTCCCGGCTTTCAAAAAGTTCTCGAGCATGATGTATGTGTACACCAATCAATACTGGATGGGTGATATGCCGATCCTGCGCCTGGGCGAAGTGTACCTGATTGCCGCAGAAGCAGCTTTACTGAACAATAATGATCAGACAACTGCCGCACAATATGTAAATGTCATTCGCCAAAGAGCTGCTGTTACCGGTCGCCAGGCTGAAATGGCCGTTACCCCTGCGCAAATGACAGTTCGCTATATCCTTGATGAGCGTGCCCGCGAATTGGCCGGTGAGCATACCCGCTGGATTGACCTGAAACGTACCGGAAATTTATCAGCTGCGTATTTAAACGCTACCAATCAGGCTGCCGGGGCCAACTTTACACCTAAGAACCTGGTAAGACCAATACCACAGTATTTCTTAGATGCAATTACAAACGGCAGTGAATTCGGTAACAACGGTTACTAAAAAGTACTTCAGAAATAATTACAGGTGATTGGTTAGCCTGTAATAGTTTCATACTCGTGCCGCCCTGTTTTGGTTAGCAGGGCGGTTTTTTTGTGTCTATAGGCCGCGTTATGATCTATGCTAATCTTTATGCCCGTTAGAGCTATTTATAGCCTCTTAAAGCACATAAATGTGTTATGATGATACGGATTGTAAGGAGAGAATAGAAATAAAAAAACGGCCTTAGAGAGCCGTTTAAGTATGTTTAGCAGTGCCCAGAACGAGATTCGAACTCGTACATCCATACAGATGCCACCCCCTCAAGATGGTGCGTCTACCAATTTCGCCACCTGGGCCTATATATTAGATGTGAGATCTTTGATTTGAGATGTGAGACAGCTTTTGCTCACTCAAATCTGAAGGTGAGATTAGATTTTTTAATAAGATGTGAGATTCTCATATCTCAAATCTCACGTCTCATATCTAAAAATGGTGGTGCCCAGGGAGAGACTCGAACTCTCAAGAGACAATTCTCAACGGCTTCTGAGACCGCAACGTTTACCAATTTCGCCACCTGGGCTCGTTTAGCAATCAGCTCCTTAAGAAAGCTTTCCTGCTGAAAGAGGGTGCAAATATAGCTTTTACTTTTTATTTGTCAACCCCTAAAATTAAAAAATACAAATTTGTTAAAAACGGCTATAAAAGTAAATTAGCAAACATTTTAATAGTCAGCCTCATGCCTAAAATTGCCCCTCTTATTTTTTCTGCGTTTTTATTTTTTATTGGTCCGGCGAGGGCTCAGAAAGTTGAGATTCTGGATCAGGGCAAGCCCACCAGTTTGCGCGGTCTTTCTGTTGTAGACGATAAAACAGCATGGGTAAGCGGCAGCAAAGGTTATATAGCCCATACTACTGATGGTGGCCATACCTGGCAATGGCAACAGGTGCCCGGTTATGAGCAGGCTGATTTTAGAGACATTGAGGCTTTTAGCGACAAAGAAGCCATTGTTATGAGTTCGGGCACACCGGCCCTTATTCTTAAAACTACCGATGGGGGAGTCACCTGGAAATTAAAATACAAAAATGATGACAAAGCCTGCTTTCTGGACGCCGTGGATTTTGACGACCCCAAACACGGCTTTGCGCTAGGTGACCCGATCAATAAAAAATTCTTGCTGTTAGAAACTACCGACGCAGGAGAGAGCTGGCACTCCTTTGCCAATATGCCTGCGGCGATGGACGGCGAGGCCGCGTTTGCTGCCAGCGGTACCTGTTTGCGTGTAAATAAAAATGATATAGGCATTGTAACCGGCGGCAGCGTGGCACGTTATCTGTCTGCAACGGCGCCGTATAAGAAGTGGAATGCCGCGTTGTTGCCTATTCAGCAGGGAAAGGAAAGCCAGGGTGCATTTTCTGTTAACTTGCCGGGCTTTGTATTTGTAGGCGGCGACTATGCCAATAGCAAGGATACGGTAAAGAATGCAAGTCATCTGCAGATACCGTTAAATCCATCGGCGCCTTATGCTGCAGCAAACATACCATCGGGCTATCAATCATGCGTGGAATACATTGGCAATGGTGCAAACCTCTCTACGGGTACCTCCGGGAGTAACATCAGTACTGATAGCGGCCGGACCTGGCAGCAAATAGATGGTGAAAGTTTTAACGTTTGTCGCAAATCAAAACAAGGAAAACTGGTGTTATTAGCCGGAGATAAAGGGAAAATTGGCTTACTGAAAATTTAGTTTCCTGTATATTAGCGGCTTAAATGTCGCCCTGGAATTATTTGAAAAAATAATTTGCAGTAATAGATATTCGCCCTATATTTGCACCACTTTAAAGGAAACGGTTAAACGTTTCAAACGAAAGTAAAAGTGATGATTCCGTAGCTCAGCCGGTAGAGCATAACACTTTTAATGTTGGGGTCCTGGGTTCGAGTCCCAGCGGGATCACAAAGGGAAGCAGAAATGCTTCCCTTCTTTCGTTTTATAGAGGGATAACAGTGACGATTCCGTAGCTCAGCCGGTAGAGCATAACACTTTTAATGTTGGGGTCCTGGGTTCGAGTCCCAGCGGGATCACGAAAAAACAAATGTTGAAGACGAAAGGCGCATGAAAATGTGCCTTTCGTCGTTTAAAGGCACTTTTCTACAAATAAGCAAGTCAATTTTGATCAAACAATATCAAGGCAACTGGTGCCCAATTTATTGGGCACCACTCAGTCTTATATTTGGGCACCAGTCAACGTTACAAGATATTGTGAGATAGGATTTTAGAGCATTTCTGCGTTAACTCTGGCTAATCGTCGGAATAACCGAATTGTTAACTAAAGTAGTGACCAAAAAGATGAAAAATTATCAAAACTTGACTTTGCTATTCTGGCACAGAAAATCCAAAGCCGATAGAAAGGGCAACGCTCCCGTAATTTGCCGTTTGAGTATAGAGGGCGAAGAAGAAGCTGAAATTGCTACTGGCAAGAAAGTGCATAGTGGAGAATGGTGTCTTGACAACAAAAAGGCATTGGGCACCAGTGCCCAGGCTAAAGAGATCAATTTGAAGATCAGTGAAATGACCGTCGATCTTAACAGGTTATTCACTGTACTTCAAACGCAACACGAACGGATAACACCCCTGATGGTTAAAAATCTCTATCAAGGAAAACCGGTTAACCAGCCGAAAGAAATTAACATCAAACCGCAGCCCAAGAACGATGAGGCGAATCCAACCCTTTTACTGTATCCCAAAGTCAAACCGTTAGTGTGATTAATCTTTTTGATTATTGGCAATTTATAGATTAAAACGGTTGGGTTTATGTGATCCATCGGAATGGTCGGTTTGGATCAAAAATGAAGTAGAAACTATGAAGGAATTAGTTTAATGCGCATTCAGACGGAAAAGGATAACTATCGAAGAACGATACTACCCTCATTTCATCAAGTATAATAATGGGCACTTGCTGCTATTAGTCACTAAATTTTAGACCCTTTAAAAAATGATTAAACTTTTATTTGGTTTTATTGGGTAATCTTTGAACCTTGGTTGTCAGATACCTCAATGCGACAAAGTTTTTAAGTAAGTTAGTCCGCACTGCAGGCATGTGGATGAATTTGAAATAGAATCACGCGACTGAACCGTGGCAGATTTACGAATAGAAGAGTGCGATGCAAGTATTAGCCCAGGAGATACGCAAGGAACAACTTTCATTATTCGGAAAGCATATCGCCTCGTTGCGTAAGCGGCAAAAGCTTTCCTTACGTAAGTTATCGGAGCGATGCGGCATTGACTGGCGGGATTTGCAGAAGTATGAAAAGGGAGAAGTGAACATGAGCTTCCTGTCCATATTGGAAATACAACGCGGATTGGCCGTTGATCTTAAAGAATTAATGAACTACCCAAAGAAATAACGGCGACGTGATCGAACAAGATGATGAAGCTACAGAAGAATAATCAGAATGAACGATGTTGTTTTGATGCTGAATTAATTATCTTGCCGGCTGTGAACTGGTAAACTTACCAGTTTAATTGTGATAAGATTTAGGAACGCCCCATTGCAGCGAGTGTAATGGGGCGTCTTTTTTGAGTAAGTTTTTAAAAGATCTGTCGGCCTGAAAGCCGACAAATTATAACTTTGGGTTGTGATCGTTTTTGTGGAAGTCTGTTAGCATCTTAGCAGACTCGAATTGATTTAAACGACTTTTCCGATGGAACAAAAACACGAAAGGAACCCTTCATTTTCTGAGAACTCTGCGAGGGGAAATAAGAAGCAATGGTTTTATGCGGTTGCACTTATTTTGCTGTGGGTTGTGGTTTGGTTACTCGTTAAATAGTATAAAGCTATTAAGTCGCTATTTATAAGTCAAAGTTCAATAACTCTTTTGGCTGAACACCTAAACCTCGAGCCAATGCAAAAATAGTTGTTAGCTTCAATTCTGTATCCCCCAATTCTATTAATCCTATTCGACTGTGATGCATTTCTGATAAGGTTGCCAAATCACGTAAAGATAAGTTGCGTTCAATGCGCAGTGAACGTAGGTGTAAGCCAAATTTCTCTTTGATTAATTTATGTTGCTCCAAAATGATCTAATGAGCAATGAATATCAAAGAATAAGTTTAAAAATTTGTCTATCTATAGATAGACAAATGTAAATTTTTTTTATATTTGCTTTGCGATACTTAATCAAATAGATATAAGCATTCGCTTTAGTCTCGACTTAGAAACCTGAGAACTTTCGACACAGAGACGACGAGTGAAAATGCCCACGCCATAGGTGTGGGCTCTCTTGTCGTGTGTTTAGGCTTCTCAGGGCCTCTAAGTCCGGCAAGTTGAGTCCACACCTATGGCTTTTTTGTGCGACCAACTTTCATTCAGTGAGTATGGGAGCGATAACAATAAATAACAGTTCATCCGGATCATCACTAACAGAGGTGATGGAGGCTTTCTTCGCCGGCCATAACCTTGACTCAACACGTGTATTTGTTTGGAAGATATTTCAATGCTGGACATTGAATGATTGCTATGTCAAAGCAGACATCTCCGATCGCGAAATAGCCCTGTTCTTGGATCAGTTAACAGACCTGGTGGCCGCGGCTCAAATATTACACCAGGCGAACAGGGCCTTCGATGGTCAAACTGAAGGAGGTGATCATGTTTCCTGATCGTGCTTTTACCTGGACCCTCCTGATCTGCCCGCCAGAGTAACGGGCTGTTCTCTTTTTCTTCCTGCTACTAATTAAAATCCAACACTTTATCAAACGCTTAAGATGAAAACGAAAAAATGCGTAAGGGGATTGCTCTGCCTGATCCCTAAGCGCCGGAATGTTTATAGTTATCTGATTATTAGTTGCTTATTCCTAATCGCCTCGCTGGCGAGGGAAATGGACGCACAGGAAACGGCACAGCGGGTTACCGGGGTGGTAACCGATGCGCAGACCGGCCGGCCGCTGGCCGGGGCCACGGTCAGCAGTGCCGGCCATAGTGTCGCCCGGTCGGACTCCAGCGGCAGGTTTCAATTTACCGGCACTACCGTAGCTAATACCTATGAAATATCTTTTATCGGGTACAAAGCCCAACTGCTGAAATACACGCCAGGGAAAAATCTGTTCTTTGTGGTGCGACTCGAAAGCGAAGCTTTCGCTCTGCGGGAGGTGACCGTATCGACCGGTTATCAAACCTTGTCAAAGGAGCGGGTGACCGGTTCCTTCGACCAGATCGGAAACCGGTTGTTCAACCGGAGTACCGGCACCAATATCCTCGAACGTTTAAACGGGGTAGCCAGCGGATTGCGGTTTACCGGTACTGCGTTTAACGGGGTAGCGACGACCAATACCGGGCGTATTCTCGGGATCAATATCCGCGGGGAGGCTACACTATCGGGGAATGTGAGCAAAGACCCGCTGATCGTGGTTGACAACTTTCCTTATGAGGGTAACATGGCGAACCTCAACCCCAACGATGTAGAGAGCATCACTGTATTGAAAGATGCAGCGGCGGCCAGTATTTGGGGCGCACGGGCCGGTAACGGCGTGATTGTGATCACTACGAAAAAAGGCCGCAAAAATCAGCCGATGCAGGTAGATCTTTCGGCTAATGTAACGGTTGCCAAACGGCCTGATCTCTTCTATGACCGGAATTTCCTGCCTTCTTCCGATTACATCGGGGTAGAAACCGACCTTTTCAAAAAAGGCTATTTCGATACTTACCTGAATAATACGACAACGCGGCCGCCGCTTTCGCCTGTCATTGATCTCCTGGATCAGGTGAAAAAGGGGACTATTACCGCTGTAGACGCCGATAACCGGATCAATGCTTTACGGTCACTGGATATCCGTGATCAGTATGCACAATATGCCTATCGCCCGGCTGTCAAACAACAATATGCGCTGGGTGTGCATGGCGGTACGGCACAGCAGAGTTATAACTTCTCTATAGGCTATGATAAGAATCTCGATCAATTGGTTCGCAACGGGTTTGACCGCCTGACCATAAGCGCCGGGAACGTTTATTCGCCGTTGAAGAACCTGGACATCACGACAGGGATCTACTACTCACGCAATACGACCAGTCTGAACAACAACATCGGTATGCAGTCGCTTACGGTCGGGACGCCGCTGCCGGGTGTTTATCCTTACGCGCAGTTTGCCGATGCCGAAGGTGATCACCTGGCGGTAACCAAGGGCTATAGGGCGGCTTATGTCGCGGACGCGGTTTCCAAAGGTTTCTTTGACTGGAGCTATCGCCCGCTGGATGAACTGGCGCTGGCGGATAACGCGACCAGATCAGCGGAGCTGATCCTAAAAGCCGGTTTGAAGTATAGTTTTAACCGGCATCTGCATGCCGATCTGCAATATCAGAACGAAAGGCAAACGGTAGATACCCGTAACTACCAGGCACCCGGATCATTTGCGGCCCGGGATCTGGTCAACCGCTTTACGATCATCGATCCGGTAACAGGCGTAAAAACCTATCAGGTGCCTAAAGGGGGGATTCTGACGCTTGGTGACTACCTGCTGAACTCATCGAATGGCCGCCTGCAGCTAAATTATGATCAGTCATTCGGTAAGCACAGCATTATTGCCCTGGCCGGAGCAGAGTTGCGGGAGCTGACCACAACGTCATATCAACGTACTTCTTTGGGCTACGATGATACCTACGGCACCTCCTCGATGGCGTTGAATTATTCGACCTCGCTACCGGTCAATCCTTATGGTACGGCAACCATCCCCAGCCCTGACGGCAGTATCAGGGGCGGTTTGAATCGTTTTGTCTCTTATTATGCCAACGTCGGCTATACCTACGATGATCGCTACGAGTTGACACTGAGCGGCAGAAAGGATGGCGCCAATATCTTTGGCGTTCGTACCAATGACCGTGTGACGCCATTATGGTCCGCAGGTCTCGGCTGGAACATGAGCCGGGAGCAGTTTTATCATGTGAACTGGTTGCCGCATTTGCGCGCCCGTTTGTCCTATGGCTATAACGGGAATGTATACAACGGCAGCGCCTATGTTACCGGTACCTATCAAACCAACTCCTTAACCGGGGCCACAGTCATTGCCAACATATCTGCGCCTAACCCGGAACTGCGTTGGGAGCGTGTTAAAAATATTAATATGGGCGTTGACTTTGCCTCGAAAGGTGACCGGTTTAGTGGAACCATTGAATATTTTATCAAGAATGGCCAGGATCTTATTCAGAATGTGCCGCTCTTCAGCTCTTCGGGTTACCTGACCTTTACTGGCAACGCGGCTTCAACCAGGAGTCATGGCTTCGATATCACGCTGAACAGTCGTAACCTGACCGGTGCATTTAAATGGAACACGGTGTTGTTGCTGAGTACGCTGAAGGATAAGGTAACCGAGTACAACGCGCCTTTTACCAGTACTTCTTTAACCCAGAATGCCGGCGGCGGTATTCCGGCCGTCGGTCGTTCGCTCTATAGCGTATTCGCCTATAAATGGAGTAGACTTGATCCGGCGACAGGTGATCCTCAGGGAGAGTTAGCCGGTAAGATCAGCAAGAATTATTCCGGCATCATCGCCAACTTCAAGCCGGACAGCCTGCAATATATGGGGCCGGCAAGACCGACCTTGTACGGCTCATTTCGTAATGATTTTAGCTATAAAGGGTTTGCAGTTTCCGTTAACCTGCTCTATGAATTTGGTTTTGTCTTTCGCCGGAGTTCGACCAGTATCAGCGAAGCGGATCTGGTGTCCGGTAATTTCGGTCAGAACCTGGACTATGAACAACGTTGGCAGCAGGCCGGGGATGAATTACATACCAGTGTGCCCTCACTCGTTTATCCTTCGAACACCACGCGCAACACGTTTTATCAATACTCCGCAGCGTTGGTCGAGAACGGTGCGAATATCCGGTTGCAGGATATCCGGCTTAGCTATGATCTCTCAGGTCGCGCCTGGAAACACGTGCCTTTTAAGAATGCGCAGGTATTCTCCTATGCCAGCAACCTGGGTTTAATCTGGCGGGCTAACAAACGCGGGCTTGATCCCGATCTCAGCAACTTCAACGCCCACGCGATACCGTTGCCATTCACGCTTTCTTTTGGTTTCAATCTTCAATTCTAACCAGCTATGAAACATATTCAATTAACATATTTCAGGTGTGCTGTCATAATGCTGACCGCCGGTCTGCTGCTATTCGCCAGTTGCAAAAAGCAGGACGAATGGCTGGATCGCAAAAATACAAAGAGCGATGTGTCGCCATCCACTTTACAGGATTTCCAGGCCGTGCTCGACAACACGACCTCGTTCAATGGCCAGGGATCGGTGATGGGCCTGATGGGTGCTGATAATCTCTATATTACCGAGACGGCCCTTGATGCCGAAGATCAGGTCAACCGTAATGCTTACCTGTGGGCTAAAGATATTTACAATGGAACGACGGCCTATGACTGGTATAACGATTATCGGGTGGTCGAGTTTTCCAATATAGTTCTGGAGGGACTCGCTAAGATTAAGGACGATTCGGAGAGCCCGGATTACCGGAATGTAAAAGGCAGCGCCCTGTTCTATCGCGCCTATGCATTTTACCAGCTTTGCCAATTGTATTGCAAGCCCTATATCGCTGCAACTGCAGCGGATGATCCGGGTATTCCCCTTCGCCAGTCCTCGGATGTTAATCAGCGAGTGCAAAGATCAACGGTAGCAGATGCATATGAACTGATCATTGGAGATCTGAAAGCAGCAGCGCTACTGCTGCCGGAAATACCGTTGTATCGCACCAGGCCATCAACAGTAGCTGTCAATGCACTGCTGGCAAAGATCTATCTGTCGATGCGCGATTATGATAATGCGCAGCTATATGCAGATGCAGCATTGCAGCGGTTTCCGGCACTGTTGGATTACAATACGCTAACCATTACTACGGCAGATCCATTTCCGACTTTTGCTAAAAGCAACCCTGAAATTATCTATTATGCCAATTGCCAGGGCTATCTGCCCTTATTGAATGGAGGAAGTTCGTCTTCCCGCATTAGCCCGGACCTTTTCCAAACCTATGAAAGTAGTGATCTTCGTAAAACAGCCTATTATGCGCAATCTGGCACCACCGGGTATTACTTTTTTAAAGGTTCCTACGCAGCATCCGGTTATTTGTTTGACGGTTTCGGAACTGACGAACTTTATTTAATAAGGGCGGAATGTGCAGCCAGAAGGGGAGACCTGTCCGCAGCGCTGAATGATCTGAACCTGCTACTTAAAAATCGTTATCAAAAAACGCTGTTCGTGCCGGTATCAATTGCTGATCAGGATGCATTGGTCAGTCGAATTTTACTTGAAAGACGCAAAGAGCTGCCCTATATGGCAAATACCCGGTGGGATGATCTGCGGAGATTGAATCAGGAAAGCCGGTTTGCCGTTACGCTAACCCGGTTGTACCATGGCGTTACCTACACGCTTGAACCAAACGATAACAGGTATGTACTGCCAATTCCTGATGACGAGATTCATTTGGAAGGACTCGCTCAAAATCCACGTTAACTTCTTTCTATGATGAAAAAGACATTCAAGCTTACTTCAGTGATCATAGCCATTCTTTTGGCGTTTACATTTATAGCGGATGCCCAGGACGCTTCTATCGCGGTTCATTATCCGCGATCGGAAAGAAACGATACCTTAGATCTCTACTTAGTACCTCCGGATGGGCCTTGTTCTGCTTCCTTATTATATAATTATAATAAAATAACGGCTGGTTGTGAGGAAGGAGGATGGTTCAGGTTTCATATTCCTTCAAAGCAACTTCCTACAATCAGTTTGATCATATTGTCACGCCGGGCGACGATAAATGAGATGGCTGGCGGCGATCAAAATAAACAACATGTCGCGGATATCCTGGAGTTTTATCCCATGGATAAAGGTGATCAGGTGACTGTTAATATTCAGGAAAGAGGTAAGATCAGCTATTCAAGGAGTTCTCTGCATAATTTCAACTTAACGTTTTCAGGAAACAGTGCGCTAAAGTTTATCATCAGGAGAGCGATGGACACGATAGCTTATTATACGCCGCTGGATGAACCGTTGAAAATACATGCTTATACGAATTCAAACAGTTCGAACAACAACATCACACGAAGTCTGGCATTATTGGGGAAATACAAACAAGATCTGGACCCGTTGGTATTTGATGAGTTGAAAGCTCATGCAGTTTACGCGAATAAAGAAACAGAAGCTTTAATATCCAGACATAAAAATGCCAAAGAATTTACGAGTTGGACAACTTCTGAGAAAGAGCAGTACATAGCTGATTTCCAGAGGTATTTTGACCCTAAGCAATATGACTTGTCTCCAAATATGCTACTCCGGTCTAATGATTTTGCCGATGCGGAAATGGTCAAACAGGTCTTGTTTACCAACCTTAGATATGGTGAGAATTATCTGGCTCACCTGCACGAAGCATTAGCTGCTGACCTGAATGGACAACTTCGGGAGAAGCAGTTGATCGCTTTTCTGAGTACCAATAGGTTGGGAATAGCCGAAGATACGATCTATCGTCAAATAGGTGAGTTTATAAAGTCACCGCGATACAAAGCAGATCTAAACAGGCTCGCTGTACGCCGGCCAGGGCGAACAGCCTATGATTTTGCGTTACCGGATAAAACGGGCAAGATCATACGGATGAGTGATTTCAAGAACAAGGTGGTATTCATCGATTTTTGGTTTACAGGTTGTGAGAATTGTACTAACTTTTACCAGCATACGCTTTCTCAGATCGAAGAAAAATATAAAAATGACCCTGACGTTGTCTTTATCAGCGTAAGCATTGATAGATCAAAGACGCTGTGGCTGAATAGCATTAATTCTGAAAAATACACTTCACCTCGTGCGTTAAATCTTTATACCGAAGGAAAAGGTACCCAAAATGATGTTATCCAATATTACCAGATCATGGGATATCCTCAGCCGATGCTGGTCGGAAAAGATCAAAAGCTCAGGGCGACATCTTCCAGCTTTCGTTCAGAGGAGGATATTGTGAACGGTATCGAACAACTGAAAAAGGAGAATTAACTTGACGAGAGATACGTATAATCATTATAAAGGGCTTTCTCTAATTCATTGGAGAAAGCCCTTTGCAGTTTTGAGGTAAGTTATATGTAGTCGAGGGTTATTGAAACCCGCCGCCAATAGGTGTACCGGTAATCCTTTTTAAGCTGGTAGGTCCATGTTAACCGAACAGGGAACTCTGAACGACCGGTGCTTGTTGTCCTTTAATAAAAGTCAGTAGTTTTTCCAACTCGCGGTCGGATGCGTCCCACCAGTTGGTTGACCAGATGCGATAGAATACGAAACCGTATTTTTCCAGTTGTTGTTGACGGAACACGTCCCAGGCATAGGCCTCAGCGCTACTATGGTATTTGGCACCGTCACATTCCAGGGCGATACGAGGCACGCCGGGCTGTTGAGGTTCGATGACCATATCGATACGGCTGTTGAAAGGGTGTATGACGAGTTAATAAAAGAAAGAAAGGAGAACAAGAACTCAATATTTGTGAAGACAGAATATAGATTGGAGCAAGTTCTTTTTTCTGACATATGTTTTATAGAAGGCTTTGGTGATTACAGGAAGGTACAGACTTCTTTGGGAAAGATTTTGACACTACATGCATTATCGAGCTTTGAAAGTGAACTGCCAGCTACTCAATTTTGCTGCGTACATAAGTCTTACATTGTCGCTATTGATAAAATCATTTCCATCGAAAGGAATAGAATAAAAATACAGGATGTTTCATTGTCATTAAGCGACAACTACAGGGAATCTTTTTTGAAATTAATCGGAATTAAACAGAGTTAAAGCACTATTGTTAACAATGCATTTGCAATAGAAGAGTCTTTACATTCAGCCTGCACTTTATGGTCGTGCAAAGCTCAGTTAGCCCCAAAAAGTCAAGTGGCCCCAAAGAACATAGGTAACATCGATTATAGCTACTTTTTTTCCACTAAACATAGGCTAGCTGACTGTCGGTTTGGTCTTTCCTGATAGGCCTTGTCGGCAATTATCTTCTGTAACTTTGGTAATACAATATGCGCAAACGTGGGTCTAGCTGAGTATGACGAATATTCCTGGATGTCTTAGTTCATGTCCATTGCGAAATGTAACTAAGTAATATGAAATATTTAAAAAAGACACCAACCGTTCGTTCCTCGCTGATCGTTATACTCTTTCTTTCTGTCCTGGTAATCCAGGGGCGGGCAGAAAATATATTGAAGGCCTATTCTGCACCTGCTGGTGTTGCACTAAATCGATCGTTCTCCGTAAAAGTAAGAGTGCCGGGTGGCAAATGGAAAGACTTGCCAGTATATCTGATCAATGTTGATAAAGTGGTTGAAGCCCGCCACGCGGAGCAAAACTCTTCAACGGCTTATTTTGATTTTTCAGGAACAGTGGAAGTTGCCGTTACCTATAATAAAGGGACGGTAGAGAGCGCCAGGATCAGGCCGCTTTCCTATAATATTCAACATCAGGTCGATCACAAAACCGTGTTCTTCAAATTGAATAAGCCTGCTAATATTTCTGTAGAGATAAATGGCGACATCTTTGATAATCTGCATCTTTTCGCAAATCCATTAGAGGAGGTTGTCCCTGACGCGCATGATCCCAACGTGATCTTTTTCGGGCCAGGTTACCACCAGGTCGCCGGTGGACGGTTAGTGGTTCCCTCTGGTAAAACTGTTTATATCGCCGGTGGGGCGGTCGTTGACGGGCAGATCGTGATCCAAAAGGTAAATGACGTAAGAGTGCTGGGCAGAGGCATGTTAACACAGCAGCCCGGTAAAGGCGTGAAGATAGCCTGGTCTAAAAACGTAATTGTTGAGGGGATTTTTTGCGGTCAATGTTTTACGGGCGGCTCGGAAAACGTAACTATTAAAAATGTAAAGTCGATCAGTTACTGGCAGTGGGGGGACGGCATGAATGTGGTGTCCAGCAACAATGTCCTGTTTGACGGAGTATTTAACCGAAATTCGGACGACTGTACAACTGTCTACGGATCCCGGGGGCCATACAAAGGTGGCTGCAAGAACGTCGTTATGAAGAATTCTACTTTATGGGCGGATGTAGCTCATCCCATATTGGTTGGTACGCACGGGAGTACGCCTACTCCCGTAATTCTGGAAGACCTGACTTACGAGAACCTGGATATCTTAGATCATATGGAGTATCAATATGACTACCAGGGGTGTATGAGTTTAAACGCCGGAGATAGCAATCTGATCAGAAATGTAGAGTTCGATAACATCAGGGTAGAGGATTTCAGACATGGACAACTCCTGAACCTGCGCGTTTTTTTCAATAGCAAATATTGTACATCACCAGGTAGAGGGATAGAGAACGTTCTTTTTAAAAACGTATCTTATAATGGTTCGCATGCATTGACCTCCATCATTGCAGGTTACGATGATCAAAGGAAGATCAAAAACGTAGTTTTTGATAATTTACGCATCAATGGCCAGCTGATCGCTGATAAGATGCCGGGAAAACCGGGGTGGTATAAAACATCTGATATGGCAGGATTTTTTGTAGGCGAGCATGTAGAAGGTATCTCTTTCATTGCGAATAAAGAATAAGATGCTATCTCTGATAATATAAAGCGTTTTATTAAATAAGAAGCCTTGCTATTTTAATAGCAAGGCTTCTTATTTAATAGCTGTAACTGCCTTGGAGGACTAATATTTGAGGTCAACATAAGTTGGCATATCTCGATCGCATGTGATCTTCCCGTTCTGATACTTTAACTCTACAACTTGAATACTCGATCTTTGTTTCTGGTAGCGGCTGCCTTTGGTATTTATGCCTGGGTGTACAAAGTAATAAAGATAGGCTCGACTATTGGCACTAACCCGAACATCGCAATGCCCGCCTTTTACTCCGTCGTCAACCCCTTTGCCGGCGCCGGCTAGCAAATTGCCCCCTTCCTGCCTTGTCCATGTCTTCAGGTCCTTTGATGAGTATATTGCCAGTCCTTCCCATACATCTGTGACCATCCAGTACCGATCTAACCATTTGAAGGTCTTGGGGCCTTCGCCACGTTGATCGTATATAGCCTTACTGCCATCTTTCCAGTTATAAAGGTCGGGACTGTCTGCATAATAAATTGATTTCTTATCCGATTCGTTATTATACCACATGCGCCAGGTGCCATTTGGGAGTTGTAAAACGCAGGGGTCAATAACTTTGTCATTAGCCAGATGTAACGTCGATTCAAATTTCCAGTCGAGTAGGTTCTTACTGGTCAGGTGAATGATATTTCGTGGATGATGCCAATCAGCGAACACACCGGGCACATAGGTTAGGTACATATGATACAGACCTTTGTGTTCGATGATCTCGGGCGCCCAATAGGTATATCCGGAATCGGGTTTATAATTAATTTTTGCGGTTTCTAAATATTTCCATTTGGCACCATCCGTAGATTCTGCGATGCCGATATCCGTTCCATGAACCCAGGATACCCCGAAGTCGGTAGTGTCAGTCGCACGGCGATTGGTATAAAACATATACCATTTTTTTTTTGTCTGATTCCAGATCAAGGTAGGATCTGCTGCGCCGTCGAAGACCGGATCTCTATAAACGGGTTTGGGAGCCAGGCTGCCGGCAGTGGTCTGCGCGAAAGTATGATCTGTTAAAAAAAACAGCATCAGTAAATAAAGGAGTCTTTTCACTTTTGTTTTAAAATAAAAATTGGTTAGTAAATTGAACATCTGATAAAGTTGAACAAGTTAAGACGATGTTAAATTCTTGGAGGGGCTCAAAATCGTCTATTCAGGGGCATAAATTCGCCTTGACGAAAAGCGAGATGCACGATTTATTATCCGTACCTGCTTAGCTTTCTTAAGATTCTGGTGTTTTGATCATTTTTATTGAGTATGGGTTTTGGTTCACATTGTCTATGTAACAACCAAAACTCACAAACTTTACGAGTAGCTAAAAGAAATGCCTGCGTTTGCTATTTTAATGAGCTGCTTTAATACTGATTACAAAACAAATACACATGATTAAAAGGTTTTTCCTGATCCTGATTTGCGGATTTTTATTTGCCGTAAACTTAAATGCCCAACAATATCCAAAGGCTATTATGCCAGGAGACTATCCGGATCCCTCCATTATGCGTGAAGGGAAGGATTATTATATGACGCATTCTCCTTTTTATTATGCACCGGGTTTTTTGATCTGGCATTCACAGGATCTGATGAATTGGGAGCCG
>Ga0153918_1000603_pt1 | contig 16344 bp, 15 predicted proteins | sample TSFL002MetaG_FD_104687 | JGI IMG/M metagenome (GOLD analysis project Ga0153918, IMG submission 104687) | Attine ant fungus gardens microbial communities from Florida, USA - TSFL002 MetaG | ecosystem: Host-associated > Fungi > Mycelium > Unclassified | place: USA: Florida, Paynes Creek Historic... | reverse complement strand
GTGCGCGAGCACGAGACCGCCGAGCCCGAGGAGGGCGAGCGCCGCGAGACCGGACGCCCGGCCGCGGAGGAGGGGGGCGATCGTGGCTGACGACAGGCTCGGCATCCTCTGGCTCGTCCTGCTGCTGCTCGGCAACGCGTTCTTCGTGGGCGCCGAGTTCGCCGTCATCTCCGCCAAGCGCTCGCAGATCGAGCCCCGGGCGGAGGCGGGTAGCCGCGCCGCGCGCACGACGCTCTACGCCATGGAGCACGCGACGCTCATGCTCGCGACCAGCCAGCTCGGCATCACGGTGTGCTCGCTCATGATCCTGAACGTGGCCGAGCCGGCCATCCACCACCTGCTCGAGGCGCCGCTGCACGCCGTGGGGCTGAGCGACGACGTCGTGGCGCCCGGCGCGTTCATCCTGACGCTCGCCATCGTCTCCTACCTGCACGTCGTCTTCGGCGAGATGGTGCCCAAGAACCTCTCGTTCTCGGTGCCCGACCGGGCGGCGCTGCTGCTCGCGCCGCCGCTCGTGTTCATCTCGCGCGTGCTCTCGCCCGTCATCCGCGCCCTCAACTGGCTCGCGAACCTGGGCCTGCGGGCCTTCCGCGTCGAGCCGAAGGACGAGGCGACGAGCGCCTTCACCTTCGACGAGGTCGCCACGATCGTCGAGCAGTCCAAGCGCGAGGGCCTGCTCGACGACGCCGCCGGCACGCTCGGCAACGCCTTCGAGTTCACCACGAAGCGCGTCGGCGAGGTCGCGATCGACGCGCAGCGCGTCGTCACGCTGCCGCACGGCGCTACCCCGGCGGACCTGCAGCGCGCGGTCGCCGAGTACGGCTTCTCCCGCTACATCGTGCGGGACGTCGCCGGCGCCTTCGCCGGCTACGTGCACATCAAGGACCTCCTCGACCTCGACTCGCCGAGCGAGTTCCGCGCGCGCATCCCGCGCTCCCGCATCCGCCCGCTCGCCTCGCTGTCGACCGCCGCGGAGCTGGAGGAGGCGCTGGCGACCATGCGCGCCACCGGCACGCACGTCGCGCGCGCCTTCGACGAGCGCGACGAGACCGTGGGCGTGCTCTTCCTCGAGGACATCATCGAGGAGCTCGTCGGCGAGGTGGAGGACGCCTCCCGCCGCGACGAGAAGCGGGCGGAGTGGGGGTAGGCCGAGTGACGGGAGCAGCGGGCGACGGGATGGACGCGGGAGCCGGCGCCGACGCGCAGCGCCCGGGAGCGGCCGGCGCGGAGGCGCCGGAGACGAGCTCGCCGGGCGCCGCGGCGAGGTCCGCGCCCGTCCGCGTCGACCGCGATCTCGTGCGCTCGCTGCTCACCGCGCCGGGACCGCGCGACCACAAGTACACGCGCGGGGTCGTGCAGCTGTGCACCGGCTCGGAGGAGTTCCCCGGCGCCGCCGTGCTGTCGGCGTCGAGCGCCGTGCGCGCCGGGCCCGGCATGGTCCGCTACGCCGGACCGTCGACGCCCACGGCGCTCGCCCTCGCCGCGAGGCCGGAGCTCGTCACGGGCTTCGGGCGGAGCGACTGCGTCGTCGCCGGATCCGGCATCCGGCGCCTCGACCCGGATGCGGACGAGCGGGCCGCCCGCGTGCTGGAGCTGGTGGGCTCGGGCGTCGCCGCCGTGCTGGATGCGGGAGCACTGGGGCTCGTCGCGGGCGAGCCGTTCGGGACCGAGCCCGGGCCCAGGCTTGCGGGCGCCGCGTCGCCGACGAACGGTCGGGATTCCGCCTTCTGGGGCGCCCCGAAGGGGGAAATCCGCCCGCTCGATGTCGTACTGACGCCGCACGCGGGGGAGCTCGCGGATCTCGCGCGGCTCCTGCAGCCCGGCCGCGAGGTCGCTCGCGAGGAGGTCGAGGGCGACGACGGCTGGCTCTACGCGGAGGGGATCGCCCGCAGCACCGGCGCCACCGTGCTGCTCAAGGGCTCCGCGACCCGCATCGTCTCGCCGCTCGGCGAGCGGTGGACCCACGAGTCGCCCACCTCGCGCCTCGCCGTCGCGGGCTCCGGCGACGTGCTCGCGGGCCTCATCGGGGCGCTCGTCGCGCAGGACCGAGCGCACATCCGCGCGACGGGCGGCCGGCCCGCGAGGATCGGCGAGCTCGCCGGGGCGGGCGCGTGGATCCACGCGAGGGCCGCGCTCGCCGCCTCGATCGAGCTCGCGGGGGCGCCGCGCGGGGAGGCGCTGCGCGTCGCCGTCGCGACGGCGCCGGCATCCGCCTCGACGGCGTCAGCCGCCGTCCCCGGCGCCGCGCAGCGTCCGCAGGCGCCGATCACCGCCCTCGACATCGTCGCCGCCGTCCCTGGCGTCATCGCCCGCCTGCTCGCCTAGCCGGCGCCCGCGTCCTCCCCCTCTCCGGCGAAGATCCACGAGGTATAGGTTTCGCTTCCTCGTATGCCGTACGAGGAAGCGAAACCCATACGTCTTCGGTCATGGATGCGGGTGCCGGTCGGAACCCGCACGGCTCAGCGGGTCTCGTAGCGGTAGGAGAACCAGCCGCGGTACTCCATCACGAGACCGACGATCGGGTTGCGCACGCTCGCCCGGATCGTGTGCCGGCCCGCCGTCTCGTCGTAGCCGTCCTCGACTTCGGCGCGCACCGACAGCGGCCGGGGCAGCGGCAGTCGAAGGCGGCCCGCCCGCAGCCACGCCCGCTCCGAGCGCATCCGCAGGTGGCCGCGCGGCGTGACGTCGCAGCGCAGCTCGAGCTCGACGCGGCGCGCGGCGCCGAGGAGGTTGCGCAGCGTGCCGGGCGCGGAGCCGACCCGCAGCACGTCGACGAAGCGCTGCTCGCCCGAGGAGAACCGGAACCACCGCTCGGCGCGCAGCTCGACGCGGCCGTCGGGGGAGGGGGCGGGGCGGTTCTCGATCCGGAAGGGCACGTCGCGCTCGTGCGCCGTCACGAGCAGCTGCGGGCCCACGACGGGACGGGCGAGGCGGGTGAGCCCGCTGAACCTGCTGCCGGCGACCTCGAAGACGCCCTCGCCGATCCCGACCCGGGCGCCCGCGGGAGGCCCGGCGACGTAGCGCAGCACCTCGGGGCGCAGCCGCCCGGCGTCGGCGCCGAGCGCGGCGAGGAACACCGAGCGCTCGGGCGACGCGGCCGCGGAGCCGGCCGCGCTCCGGCTCTCGTTCGTGCTCATTCCCGGCGCTCCTCGCGGTAGGGCTTCACCGTGACCGGCACGCCCGTCCCGTCGAGCGCGGGGAACTCGCACGTGAAGTCGCCGCGGTAGCCGAAGAGCAGCCCGAACCGGGCGTTCCGTACCTCGAGGTCGATGATGTAGCGGCCGAGCTCCTCGTCGAAGTGCTCGGTCAGGTGCGCCCGCCCGGTGAGCGGCTGGGGGAACCGGAACGCGAGCGGCCCCTCGTAGAACCGCTGCTCGCCCGAGACGAGGCGCAGCCCGCCCGCATCCGTGACCGACAGGTCGAGGTCGACCGCGAGGTGCTGGTGCGTGCCGAGGTAGTCGACGACGCGACCGCGCCGCGAGCTGTAGACCATGGTCGCGTCGAAGCGCCGCCGACGCGAACGGCCGACCTGCATCGTGCGCACGAACGTCACCGTCTCCCGGCCGAAGCCGTCGACGTACGGGTAGTTGTCGATGCGGAACGGGATGGCCCGCCCCGACTCGGGGAACATGATGTTGCGGGTCGAGCCGAACGCGAGGAACGGACGCACCCACGCCGGGCCGCGGCGGATCTCCCGCATGACGCCGGTGCCGACGCAGGCGTAGCCCGCCTCCACGCCGACGCCGAAGCGCCGCCGCATCATCGGGTGCAGCCGTTCGAAGTCGGCGCCCATGCCGCGGGCGAAGACGCCGCGGCCGGTCGCGCCTGCCGAGGCGGCGGAGGGGTCAGTCATGGCGTTCGATCCTTCCGAGGGTCTCCGGCGCGTCGCGCATGACGTGCCGGGTCGTGCCGCCGACGGGGCGGCTCAGGCAGTTGCGGGCACGCGCCCGAGGCCCGCCGAGCAGCCCCCGCCACCAGCGCACGCGCTCAGGCTCCACGCCCTGCTCGGCCCACAGGCGGAGCCGGTCGAAGCTCCACGCCGTGAGCCGCCAGACGAGGCGCCGGGTCACGATCGGGTCGAGCACGCGGCCCACGACGCCCCAGCCGGGCGCGTAGTCGTAGCCGGTGATGAACCGCACGCCCTCCGGATGCGGCAGGTAGCGCCAGTAGCCGCGGCCCTCGCCGAGCGGCGACAGGCGATCGCGAGTGTCGAAGAGCAGCGCGGACGTGCGCCCGCCGTCGACCGCGCGCCGGTCGCCGAGGGAGACGCCGGTGCCGCGGATGACGTGGATGCCGAGGTCGAGCTCGTAGCGGAAGCGCTGCGCGCCGTCCTTGCGCACGCTCGTGGGCGTGATCGCGGTGAACCGGCCGTCCCAGCGGACGTGCAGCTCCGGGTTCTGCGTGAGCTCCCAGACGCGCTCCATCGGGGCGCGGATGAGGATCTCCACGTAGAGGGGGCGCGACGCGCGACGGGAGGAGGACACCGTCCCAGGCTATCGAGGAGCTTCGTCCGTGGGCGCGGGCTCGTCCATCCGGACAGGGCGGGGCGGGGGCGGGGAGGTTCCTTCGTTAGGCTCTCCGTCATGCCGTCAACGCCCCCGCCCGACGAGAAGCAGGACGACACGACCCGGGCCACGGCCCTGGACGAGGGAGCGGGGGAGTCCGGAGCTCCGAGCGGGCGCGGGCAGGAGCCGACGACGCGGGCACGAGGGGGTGCCGATGCCGGTGAGCGGGTGCCCGACGACGGGATCGCCCGCGCGGACGTGCCGGCGCGCCGGCGCGAGCCCCGACCCCTGCTGCCGCCCGGCACCGAGCTCGCGATCATGTGGGCCCTGTTCCTCGGCATCCACTTCGTGCTCGCCATCGTCAACCTCTACTCGGCGTCGAACCCCTTCGCGGACGTCACGAACGTCTACCGCACCTGGATCGGCCAGGCGTGGGACGGCCGCATCCCCGGCATCGACACGGCCTTCGTCTACCCGCTCGGCGCGCTCGGCCCCATGGCGCTCGCCCGCCTGCTCGGCGGCCCGTGGCCCTTCGGCTTCGGCGTCGCCTGGCTCGCGATCGTGACCGCACTCGACGCGATCGCCTTCGCCCGGCTCACGATGTGGCGCCCGGCCGCCCCGGATGCCGTGGTGCGCCGCATCGCGGCATGGTTCTGGATCGTCTTCCTGGCCTGCCTCGGTCCCATCTCGCTCGGCCGCATCGACGCCATGACGATCCCGCTCGCGGTGCTCGCGTTCGCCGGGCTGCGCAGGACGCCGGTGCTCTCGGCCGGCATCCTCACGATCGCCGCCTGGCTCAAGGTGTGGACGGCCGCGCCCTTCGCCGTGCTCGTCGTGCTGCACCGGCGCCGCGCGAGCGTGCTCGCGTCGGGCGCCATCGTGTCGCTCGCGATCGTCGCCTTCGCGATCGCCGCGGGCGGCTGGCCGAACGTGCTCTCGTTCGTCAGCGAGCAGACCGGCCGGGGTCTGCAGGTCGAATCGCCCGCGGCGATCGTGCCGCTGTGGCTCGCCGTGGCGGGCAACCCCGAGTACCACGTGGCCTACTCCTACGAGATCCTCACGGTGCAGGTCTCGGGACCGGGCACCGACCTGGTCTCGAACCTGCTCACGCCGCTCATGGTCGGCGGGTTTGGCGGCGTCCTCGTGCTCGCGGCGATCGCGCGCCGCCGCGGCACGACGCCCTACGCGACGCTCCTGCCCGCCGCGGCGCTCGGCGCGACGACGGCGCTCATCCTCTTCAACAAGGTGGGCTCGCCGCAGTTCATCGGCTGGCTGGGGCCGGTCGTCGTCCTCGGCCTCATCATGAACGCGCGGCGCTTCGTCGTGCCGGCCGGGCTCGTGCTCGTCATCGCGGCCGTCACGCAGATCGTCTACCCGTGGGACTACGGCGCCGTGATGTCGGCGCACGTCGAGGGCGCTTGGCTGCTCACGATCCGCAACGGCCTCGAGCTCGCGCTCTTCGCCTGGTGTGTCTGGGCGCTGCGCCCGCGCACCGTCGCCCACCCGGCGCATCGCGGCCCTCGTTCCCACAACTAGTGCGTATCTGGTCGGATCCGGCCCGAAACGACCCGATCCGACGAGATGTGCACCAGTTGCGGAGCGAGCGCCTCCGTCCGCGTCCCCGCTAGTGCTAGTGCGCCAGCAGGGAGCGGATGGCGTCGCCGACGTGGTGGATCTCCAGCAGGAAGCCGTCGTGTCCGAAGGGCGAGGTGATCGTCACGGCCCGGTCGCCGGAGAGGCTGTTCCGGATGCCGGTCGCGATGCGGTGCTGCGTCGAGATCGGGAAGAGCACGTCGCTGTCGATGCCGATCACGAGCGTGCGAGCCGTGACCCGCGCGAGCGCCGCCTCGATGCCGCCCCGATCGCGGCCCACGTTGTGCGAGTTCATGGCGGTCACCAGCGTGATGTAGCTGTTCGCGTCGAAGCGCCGGGTGAAGCGGTTGCCGTGGAAGTCGAGGTACGACTCGACGGCGTAGCGGCCCTCGCCCGTCTCCGGGCTCACGCTCGACTGCCACGAGCGGCCGAAGCGATCGTTGAGCTCCGAGCCGGACCGGTAGTTGATCATCGCCAGTCGTCGCGCGGACGCGAGGCCCCGATGCGGGCCGAAGCCCGCGGGCTCGTCGTAGTAGGCGCCCCCGTGGAACAGCGGGTCGAGCCGGATCACCTCGCACTGGATCGTGTTCTGCGCGATCGTCTGCGCCTCGACGGCGGGCGGCGCGCTCAGCACGACGAGCCGTTCGAGCCGATCCGGCAGCATGACGCCCCACTCGAGCGCGTGCATGCCGCCCATCGAGCCGCCCACGACCGCGGCGAACCGCTCGATGCCGAGCTCGTCGGCGAGCCTCGCCTGCGCGCGCACCTGGTCGCGGATCGTGGTGACGGGGAAGGAGGCGCCGTACTCGCGGCCGCGGTCGTCGAGGCTCGCGGGGCCGGTCGATCCCATGCAGCCGCCGAGCATGTTCGGCGCCACGACGAAGAAGCGGTCGGTGTCGAGCGGGAGGCCGGGGCCGACGAGACCGGGCCACCAGCCCGCCGTCGGATGCCCGGGACCGGAGTCTCCCTCGACGTGGGAGTCGCCCGTGAGCGCGTGCAGCACGAGGATCGCGTTCGAGCGGTCGGCGTTCAGCTCGCCCCAGGACTCGTAGGCGATGCGCGTCAGCGGGAGGTGCCCGCCGTGCTCGAAGTCGAACTCGCCGATCCAGGCGAACCTGCGGTCGCCGGCGGCGTCGCCGTCGCGCCACGCGCCCGACGCCGGCGGACGGAGCGACGCGGCGCGCAGCTCGTCGCTCGGGATGTGGCCGAGTCGCGGGGAGTCGTCGTGATCGGACCAGCGCATGACGTCGAGCCTATCGGCCGGGGAACGGCCTTCCGACCGTGTTACGGGCGGGCCCGGGAGAGGGCCGTCGAGGTCGGGCGGCGGATGTCGAGGCCGGCGCGCGACGCGGGCTCCGGCATCCTGCACCGCCCCTGGACGACTTCATGGTTTCGGCCCTTCTGCAGGTGCAGAAGGGCCGAAACCTGAAGACGGATGCGCTACGCGAGCGCGACGGCCTTCTCGATCGCCTGCTCGAGGTCGGCGATCAGGTCGTCGGCGTGCTCGAGGCCGACCGACAGGCGCACCAGGCCGGGCGTGACGCCCGCCTGCAGGCGCTGCTCGGGCGTGAGCTGCGCGTGCGTCGTCGAGGCGGGGTGGACGATGAGACTGCGCACATCGCCGATGTTGACCAGGTGCTTGAACAGCTGCGCCGACTCGACGAGCGTGCGGCCCGCGTCGATGCCGCCCTTGAGCTCGAACGAGAAGATCGCGCTCGCGCCGTTCGGGGCGTACTTCTGCTGCAGCTCGTGCCACGGGCTCGAGGGCAGGCCCGCGTAGTTGACGCGCGCGATCTCGGGGCGCGAGTCGAGCCACTCGGCGATGCGCTGCGCGTTCTGCACGTGGCGCTCGATGCGCAGGCTCAGCGTCTCGATGCCCTGCAGGATCTGCCACGCGCTCGCGGGGGCGATCGAGGGGCCCACGTCGCGCAGCAGCTGCACGCGCGCCTTCAGGTGGTAGGCGTGCACGTCGCTCAGGGCGCCCGTGAAGCTCAGGCCGTCGTAGCTGGGGTCCGGTTCGGTCAGCCCGGGGAAGCGGTCGGCGTGCTGCGACCACGGGAACTTGCCGCCGTCGACGATGACGCCGCCGACGACCGCGCCGTGTCCGCCCAGGTACTTCGTCGCCGAGTGCACGACGATGTCGGCGCCGTGCTCGAAGGGGCGGATGAGGTACGGCGAGGCCACCGTGTTGTCGATGACGAGGGGGACGCCGTTCTCGTGCGCGACCTTCGCGACGACCTCGATGTCGAGGAAGTTGACGGCCGGGTTGCCGATCGACTCGCCGAAGAAGAGCTTCGTGTTCGGGCGCACGGCGGCGGCCCACGCCTCGGGGTTGTTGTGGTCCTCGATGAAGGTCGTCTCGATGCCGAGCTTCGCGAGGGTGTACTTGAAGAGGTTGAACGTGCCGCCGTAGATCGACGTCGACGAGACGATGTGGTCGCCGGCGCCCGCGATGTTGAGCACGGCGAGCGTCGTCGCGGCCTGGCCCGAGGCGAGGGCGAGGGCGCCCACGCCGCCCTCGAGGTTCGCGACCCGCTCCTCGAGCACGGCGGTCGTCGGGTTCATGATGCGCGTGTAGATGTTGCCCGGCTCGGCCAGCGAGAAGAGGTCGGCGGCGTGCTTGGCGTCGTTGAAGACGTACGACGTCGTCTGGTAGATGGGCGTGACGACGGCGTTCGTCGTCGGGTCGGGTGCGGCGCCGGCGTGGATCTGGCGCGTCTCGAATCGCTGGGTCATGAACGATCTCCTGGCAGAGAGGTGCGGAACGGCGGGGAACGTGGGGCCAGCGCGGCGTCGCCGTCGGCGTCTCTCCGGCGCTGGGAACACGGGCAGTCAATCGGGCCGGGTCCGCCCGGACAAGCGGGCGCGACACGCGAGGTCATCCGAGTGAGGACGCCGTCACGGTGCGCGGCGCTCCGGGCGCTCGAGGCGCTCGGGTCCGAGCATCGCCGACGGCGCGGGCGGCGTCGGCGGCCGGCGTGCCACGATGGGGGCATGAGCATCTTCCTCGTCGGCGGCGGTTCGCTCGACGCCTCGCATCCCTACGTCCGCGAGTTCGCCGAGGAGGCGCGACGACGAGCCGCCGCCCGCGGCGACGCGCAGGCCGTCGTCGCGCTCTTCGCGGCGGGGGAGGACGGCATCGGCATGGCGCCCCGGTTCGAGCGGGCCCTGCTCGGCGCCGGCGTCGACCGGGTGGAGCGCATCGACTCGCCGACCGACGAGGCCGACGAGCTCGTCCCCGGCACGGAGATCGACCTCGCCCGCTTCTCCACCGCGCACGGTCTGCTCGTCGCTGGCGGCCTCGCGCCCGTCTACCTCGCCGCACTCGAGCCCGTCGCCCACGACATGCGCCGCCTCCTCGCCGAGGGCGTGCCCTACCTCGGCTACTCGGCGGGCGCGGCGATCGTCGCCGACCGCGCGATCACGGGCGGTTGGCGCATCGGCGGCGTCCCCGTCGCCCCCGAGGACTCATCCGACGGATACGACGAGGTCGGGCTGGATGCCGGGCTCGGCCTCCTCGACGTCTCGATCGAGGTGCACGCCGTGCAGTGGGGCCTGCTCGCCCGCGCCGTCGCGCTCACCGAGGCCGGCGCGATCCAGGGCGCGCTCGCGATCGACGAGCGGACCGCGCTCGTGATCGGCGAGGGCGCCCTGCGGGTGCTCGGCGAGGGGAGCGTGTGGCGCGTGCTCCCCGGTGAGGCGGGCGTCGCCGTCGCCTCCATGCGAGTCGGCGGGAACGCCTGATGGGCGCCCGGTCGCTCGACGAGCTCGCCCGCGACGGCTTCATCGCCGCCGACTGGGCCGAGGCGCTGCGCCCCGTCGAGGGGCGGCTGACCGAGGTCGGCGCCTTCCTGCGCGCCGAGGCCGCGGCCGGCCACCGGTACCTGCCGGCCCCCGACCGCATCCTGCGGGTCTTCCGCACACCGCTGTCGGAGGTGCGCGTGCTCGTGGTCGGGCAGGACCCGTATCCGACGCCCGGGCATCCCATCGGCCTCGCGTTCGCAGTCGACGCGCACGTCCGCCCCGTGCCGCGCAGCCTGCAGAACATGTACCAGGAGCTGCGCGACGACCTCGGCATCCCGCCGGCGCTCCACGGCGACCTCTCTCGCTGGAGCCGGCAGGGCGTGTTCCTGCTGAACAGGGTGCTCACGGTGCGCGCGGGCGACTCCGGCTCGCACCGCGGGCACGGCTGGGAGGCGATCACGGAGTGCGCGATCGACGCGCTCGCGGCCCGCGGCGGCCCGCTCGTCGCGATCCTGTGGGGACGGGACGCCGGCTCCCTGCGCCCCCGGATGCCCGGCGTCCCGGCCGTCTCGTCGCCGCACCCCAGCCCGCTCTCGGCCTCCCGCGGCTTCTTCGGCTCGCGCCCGTTCTCCAGGGTGAACGCGCTGCTGCGGGAGCAGGGCGCCGACGAGATCGACTGGCGCGTCGACGCGCCGGCCGAAGCGCCGGCGAGCTGAGGAGGCCGGCCACCGGGCGCCCTGCCGAACTCTGGAGATCCCGCGCGACTGTGCCCGTATTCCCCGCAGCGGGCCGCATTCTCCCGAGTTCGGCGAGCAGACTGCTCGTGACCCGGCCGAGCGGCCGACGCGCGAGCCCGCGGAGCACGCACATCCAGGAGGAGCCGTGACCGATCCGACCATCCACGCCATGACCGCGCTCGAGCTGCGCCGGGCCATCGCCCGCGGCGAGCTCACGGCGAGCGAGGCGACGGCGCACTTCCTCGACCGCATCGAGCGCCTCGACCACGGTCTGCGCGCCTTCGTGACCGTGACGGCGGACGCCGCCCGCGAGCGCGCCGCCGAGCTCGACGCCGCCCGCCGCGCCGGCGCGACCGAGGCGGAGCACGTCGGCCTGCATCCGCTGTGGGGCATGCCCTTCGCCGACAAGGACCTCGTCGACCGCGCCGGGGTGCCGACCTCGTACGGCTCGGTCGCGTTCGCCGGCTACGTGCCGACCGAGAGCGCGCCGCTCGCGGCGACGATGACGCGCGCCGGCGGCGTCTCGCTCGGCAAGACGAACACGCCCGAGTTCGGGCTCACGAGCTACACCCGCAACCGCATCGGCGAGCCCGCGCGCAACCCGTGGGACCTCAGCACCGATCCCGGCGGATCCTCTGGCGGCGCGGCGGTCGCGGTCGCCGCGCGGCTGCTGCCCTTCGCGCCGGGGTCGGACGGCGGCGGCAGCATCCGCATCCCGTCCGCGTCCTGCGGCCTCGTCGGGCTCAAGCCCTCGCGCGGCCGCGTGCCAGACGCCTCGGGGCTCGACTCGCTGGCGGGGCTGCCCGTCGGCGGGCCGCTCGCGCGCACGACCCTCGACGCTGCCCTGCTGCTCGACGGCATGATCGCGCGCGACCGCGGCGGCATCCGCTACCGAAGCGAGGCGGTCGCGCCCGGCGGGGAGGCGTCGTACGTGCACGCGGTCGAGACCCGGCCCCTCGAGCCGCTGCGGATCGGCTTCAACGCGTGGTCGCCGTGGGCGGCGGGCGGCTACCGAGTCGAGCCCGACGCCGAGCACCTCGCGGCGCTCGAGTCGGTCTGCGCCCGCCTGAGCGCGCTCGGGCACTCGGTCGAGCCCGTGCAGCCGGACGACTTCCCGGCCTACTCGCACGCCTTCCGCACGGTGTGGCAGTCGGGGGCGGCCTCGGCGCCGCTGCCGGAGGAGGCACTGGCGGCGGTCGAGCCCCTCACCCGTTGGCTCGTCGGCGTGGGGCGCACGCGCAGTGCCGCCGACCTCGCCGCCGCGCTCGCGACGCTCGCCCGCTTCGAGCAGCACGTGATCGACGCCTATCGCGACTACGACGTCGTGCTCACGCCGGCGCTCGCGATGCCCGCCCGACCCCTCGACTGGTACGACTTCGAGGACGGCGAGCGCAATTTCGCGCAGCAGTGCGAGTTCACGCCCTTCACCTCGTACCTCAACGTCGCGGGCCTGCCGGCGATCGCCATGCCCGTCGCCCACGGCGCCCTGCCCGTGGGCGTGCAGGCGATCGGCCGGCCGGGCGACGAGCTCACGCTGCTGCAGCTCTCGCTCGTGCTCGAGCGGGAGTACGGCTGGGCGGAGCGGATGCCGGCTGCGGCGGTGCTGTAGGCGCTGTAGGCGCTGTAGGCCGGCGGCGCGATGCGCGCCGTTCGCGGTCGGCCGCAGTGCGCGGTTCGCCCGACAGGATCTACCCGCGCTCACCGCGCTTCTCGTCGGTTGAGCGACCGCCCGGCCGGCTCCGCCGACGACTTCGGCGGGTGAGGCGCGCAGAAGTCGTGGGGCGATCGGCTACCTGGTCGGGATGGGGCGGCGGGGCAGGTAGCCGCCGTCCTCCAGGCCGGCCTCGATCTCGAAGCGGTTCTTCAGCGGGTCGAATCCGGCGAGCAGGTAGAGGAAGGGCATGAGCATGCCGTACCGCCGCCACTGCTCGACGTGCACCCGCTCGTGCCGGAAGACCGCCGGGCCCACGACGTCGCGGGTGAGGTAGACGCGGCCGACGCAGGTGCCACCGCGCCGGAACGCCCACTTCGGCAGTCCGCGGCAGACGATGAGCCCGTCGTGCACCTCGATCCGCCCCACCGAGAGCGGGACGCCGACCGCGAGGCCGACGGCCGTGGCGAAGGCCGCCCCGGCGCGCGAGACCGGCGAGTCGACGAGGATGCGGCGGACGGCGCCCGGAACGGGCAGCGAGCGGGTCATGCGGTGGGCTCCGTTCGATCGTGACGGCGGCGCGCGGCCGGGACGCGGCGGCGAGCGGGCGCGGGTGCGTTCGGCGACCGGGCGATCAGCGCCTCGGCCTCCGTCGTCGCCGACGATACGCGCGCGACGGCGATCCCGCGCGAAGGGCTCGCGGGACGGGCGCGCAGGACGGCTTCAGCTCCCGGCCCGCCGTTCGGAGGCGGCCTCGGCGAGGTCCGCGCGCCGCCCGCGTCCGCGGTCGTGGCCGCGTCCGCGTCCGTGGCCGCGGCGCCGCGCGACGACGACCGCGCCGCCGGCGACCACGAGGAGGACCGCGCCGACGACCGCCGCGATCGCCGGCGCCGGATCAGAGGCGACGGGGGCGCTCGCCGTCGCGTCGCGGAGGCGGACCGGGGGAGGGGCCGCGGTCGGGCCCGGCGCGGCGGAGGCCGTCAGCTCGGTGCGCAGCAGCCGCACCGCGTCGAGGGCCGCGGCGCCCCGATCCCCGGCATCCAGCTCGGCGTCGACCGCCGCCGCGATCGCGACGAGCCGCTCGGGCGGGACGGGCAGCGCGGTCGACGCGTTCAGGCCGTGCTCGCCCGAGGCCGTCGCGACGTAGAGCACGACGTCGCGATCGGAGAGGCCGTTGCGACGAGCGACCTCGGTCGACCAGTCGAAGCCGTCGGCGGGATCGGCGAAGCGGTCGACGACCACGACGTAGAGGGTCGTCCCGGTGTCCTGCGCGAGCCGCTGCGTCTCCTGCTGGATGCGTCCGGCGTCGTCACCGAGCACGCCGGCGCGATCGGTGACGACGCCGTCGAGGTCGACGGGCGGGGTGCCGGCGTCCGCGGCGAGTGGGGCGGCCGCGAGGGGGGACGGCGCGGCGGCGGTTTCGACCGCGGTCGGCCCGACGACGCTCGGCCCGGCGAACGCCGCACCGGCGGGGAAGGCGGGGGAAGCGGGCAGGGCGATCGCGCCCGTCAACGCGGACAGCGCGATCGCCAGCCGGAGTCGGGTTCTCGTGCGCATGCGCAGCCTCTCTCGTCGGTCGTGCCGCGGCCTTCGGGTCGGCTGCGTCGCCCGGGCGCCCCGGGGCGGCGGGGCGACGGGCGCCCCGACCGATGCCGATCGGTCGGGGCCCGACCGCCGTCCGAGCAGCGGGACGGCCGCCGGCGCCGGCGGCGTCCGGGCGACGTCCGGTTTGGTTACACTATTGGACGGACCCGGGCCGACCCCCGGGAAGAGGCCCGCCCCACGAGCCTCGATGCGCTCGCGACCCCACCCCGTCGCGGGCGAGCGCCCCGAAGAAACCCGGGACGCTCTCCGGTTCCGCCATCTCAGGGACGTCACGCCAACATCCACTTCCATCCGGGAGCACCCATGCGCAGCGACGACGCGCTCAACACCAAGTTCCAGACCACCCGATACAGCGCCGGCTACGACCAGCGAGAGGTCGACGAGTTCCTCGACCGGGCCGCGGCGTCCCTCGACGCGCTCGAGCGCGGCGACGCCCTGAGCGGCGCGCTCACCGCCGCGGACGTCCGATCCGCCCGGTTCACCTGCACGCGCATCCTGACCGGCTACGCGCAGCGCGACGTCGACGACTTCCTCGACCGGCTCGAGGCCGCGCTCGCCGGGCACGAGCGCGAGCTCGTCGGCGTCTGACGCCGCTCGATCGCCTGATCCCCTCTCCCGGCCCCGCCGGGGGAGGGGATCCGTCGTCCGGGCGCGACGCGCCGACGACGCGGCGCCGGGGAATGCGCCGACCGCGCCCGCCGTTGTCGACGCTGTTCACATGGATGCCGTGACGAGCGCACCCCGATGTCGGCGGTGCGTGCCACGATGTCCCGCAGCACAGGAGCCCGCATCCGGCGCCCGCCCGTCCCCACGGGCGAGGCCCGCCGCCGACCGGCAGGTCGCGCGCCGCGCGGGCGGTAGACGAGTCGATATCCGGAGGAGCGAGCTATGACGACCGAGACCGAGTCCGGGGCGCCGCCTGTGAGGCAGGCCCCCGCTCCCAGCCCGTGGCGCGCGCTGTGGGCGCTCATCATCGGCTTCTTCATGATCCTCGTCGACACGACGATCGTGTCGGTCGCGAACCCCGCCATCAAGCAGGCGCTCGACCCGTCGACGCCGAACCTCGACAACGTCGTCTGGGTGACGAGCGCCTACCTGCTCGCCTACTCGGTGCCGCTGCTCGTGACGGGCCGCCTCGGCGACCGCTTCGGCCCCAAGAACATCTACCTCGCCGGCCTCGCCGTCTTCACCCTCGCCTCCCTGTGGTGCGGCCTGTCGACCACCCTCGACGGGCTCGTCTGGGCGCGCGCCGTGCAGGGCCTCGGCGCCGCGCTCATGACGCCGCAGACGATGGCCGTCATCACCCGCACCTTCCCGCCCGCCCGTCGCGGCGCGGCCATGGGCCTGTGGGGCGCCACGGCCGGCGTCGCCACGCTTGTCGGCCCCCTCGCGGGCGGCCTCCTCGTCGACGGATTCGGCTGGGAGTGGATCTTCTTCGTCAACCTGCCCGTGGGCGTCATCGGCTTCGTGCTCGCGCTCGTCCTCGTGCCCCGACTCGAGACGCATCCGCACCGCTTCGACGTGCTCGGCGTCGTGCTGAGCGCGGTCGCCATGTTCCTCATCGTCTTCGGCCTGCAGGAGGGCGCCCACTACGACTGGGGCGTCATCTGGGGCCCGATCACCGTGTGGAGCCTCATCGTCGCGGGCGTCGTCGTCTTCGGTCTGTTCATCTGGCAGCAGGCGAAGACGAAGTCCGAGCCGCTCGTGCCGCTCGACCTCTTCCGCGACCGAAACTTCTCCGTCTCGAACCTCGCCATCACGACGGTCGGCTTCGCCTTCACATCCATGTCGCTGCCGCTCATGTTCTACGTGCAGGTCGCGCGCGGGCTCACCCCCACCCAGTCGGCGCTCCTGCTCGCGCCGATGGCGGTCGTCTCGGGCGTGCTCGCACCCGTCGTGGGCCGCCTGCTCGACCGGGTCGACTCGCGGTTCATCCTCGTCCCCGGCCTCGCCCTCGTGAGCGCCTCGCTCTTCTGGTACGCCTCCATCACGGGGCCCGACACGCCCATCTGGCTGTTCATCCTGCCCTCGACGCTCATGGGCATCGGCAGCGCCGGCATGTGGGGCCCGCTGGCGACGACCGCGAACCGCAACCTCCCGCGGCAGCAGGCCGGTGCCGGGGCGGGCGTCTACAACACGACGCGCACGATCGGATCGGTCGTCGGCTCCGCGTCCATCGCCGCGCTCATGCAGAACCGCCTCGCGGCGAACCTGCCGGGGCTCGGCGACATGCAGGGCGGATTCGGCGAGGGCGCCGGGGGCGCGAACCAGGCGCTCCCGCCGTTCGTGCTCGACGGTTTCTCGACCGCCATGGGACAGTCGCTCCTGATGCCCGCGGCCGTGCTCCTCGTCGGCCTCGTCGCCGTCGTCTTCATGGAGCGTCCGAAGCACCTCGCGACCGAGTAGCGTTGCGCTGCGGCGAACGGCGCCGCGACGACGTCCCCCGGCCGCTCCGGTCGCGGGGCGCCTCGTCGCGGCGCCGCGCCGTCGCCGTTCGTGCGCATCGTCG
>Ga0153918_1000602_pt1 | contig 16346 bp, 16 predicted proteins | sample TSFL002MetaG_FD_104687 | JGI IMG/M metagenome (GOLD analysis project Ga0153918, IMG submission 104687) | Attine ant fungus gardens microbial communities from Florida, USA - TSFL002 MetaG | ecosystem: Host-associated > Fungi > Mycelium > Unclassified | place: USA: Florida, Paynes Creek Historic... | reverse complement strand
GACGCGCTCTTCGGCCCCAACGAGTCGTACTCGTGGCAGGCCGCGCACGGCGCCGCCATCCGGAACGCGGGCGTCATCCCCGGTCGCTGGCCCGACTCGGTCGAGGTGGGCGTGACCACCGCGAAGGGCGGCGGGCTCGCCGAGCCCGTGCGCGTCGCGGTGCAGGCGCTCATCGACGACGGCACGTACGGCCGACTGCTCGACGTGTGGGCGCTCGGCGACAGCGGGATCGCGACGGCGCGCGTGAACCCGACGACGGCCGAGCACTAGGGGCTTCCTCCGGTCGGTCCCCCGAATGGGCGGTTTCGGTGCTTCGCACAGCGTGCGAAGCACCGAAACCGCCCATTCGCCGTTCGCCGCCGACGGGGCGGCTCGGCTCGGCTCGGCGATGACGGACTGTGACGGCGCGTGGCGGGGAAGGGCGCGGCGCGAGCGCCCGAGACGAACGGTCTCGGCAGACGACGCGGCCCCTCACCCTCGATGGGCACGAGCGGGAATCTGGATGCCGTGAGCGGCGCACCGCGCTCAACGCCCCGCACTCGCCCCGCCCGCCCGCGGCCTCGCGCCGCCGCCCTGACCACCACCCGTACCAGCACAGGAGGCCCCGTGCCCACGACCCCATTCGCCATCGCCGTCTCGCTCGACGGCGCCGGCGCGCACGCGGCCGCGTGGCGCACGAGCGCCGACCGGCCCGGCGCCCACACGACCGCATCCGCCTGGATCGAACGCGCCCGGACCGCCGAGCGCGGCCGCCTCGACGCCGTCGTCATCGAGGACGACATCGGCCTGCGCGCTGCCGACGAGGCGTCCGGTGGCCTCGAGGGGCGCCTCGACGCGGCCGTGCTCGCGAGCTTCCTCGCCCCGGCCACGCACCGCACCGCGCTCGTGCCCGCCGTGACGACGACCCACACCGAGCCCTTCCACCTCTCCACCTCGATCGCCACGCTCGACCACGTGAGCCTCGGCCGCGCCGGCGTGCTCGTGCAGGCCTCCGCCCGCGCCGAGGACGCCGCCCTGTACGGCCGCCGCGACGCCGACTCGCTCGAGCCCGACGTGCTCGTGCGCGAGACGGCCGACGCGGTCGAGGCCGTGCGCCGCCTGTGGGACTCCTGGCAGGACGACGCCGTCATCCGCGACGTCGCCACCGGCCGCTTCCTCGACCGCGAGCGCATCCACCCGGCCGCGTTCGAGGGGGAGCTGTTCAGCGTCGAAGGCGCCTCCATCACGCCCCGGCCGCCGCAGGGCCAGCCGCCCGTGCTCGTGCGCGCGGACCTCGAGCGCGACGACGAGCTGCGGCTCGCGGCGGCCTCGGCGGATGTCGTCGTCATCGCGCCCGGCGCCGATCCGCACGCGGTCGCAACCGCGGTCGCCGGTGCCGACCTCGTTTCGGCCGCCGACACGTCAGCTGCCGCCTCCGCGGACGTCGCCGAGGATGCGTTCGCCCGCGCCTTCGTCGCCGCGCTCGCCCGCCTCGCCGAGGCCTCGAGCGAGGTGCAGCGCACGGGCGACGCCCTGCGCGTGTGGATCGAGGTCGACGTGCTCGTCGAGGCGAGCGACGAGCTCGCCCGGGAGGCGCTGCGCGGGCTCGACCGTCTCGCCGGCGCGCCGCATCGGCCGCGCGGGCTCCTCCTCGTCGGCGGCCCGGAGACGGTCGCGGCGGCCGTCGCCCGACTCGCCGACGCGGGCGCCGACGGCGTGCTGCTGCGCCCCCTGCGACTGCCCGCCGACCTCGACGCGCTCGCCGACGAGGTCGCGCCCCGCATCCGCGCCGCCGTCGCGCCCCGCCGCCCGAACACCGACCTCGCGGCCCCGGCCCCGGCATCGCCCGCCGAGCGCCGCACCTTCCGCGCGGCGCTCGGGTTCGCATCCACCGCCCCCAACCGCAACACGCACGCGGCGCCGTTCACGGCCCGCCGATCCGCCATCGTCCGAGAGGAGTCCCGCGCATGAGCGCCAGCAGCACGAGCACGAATCCGAGCCGGAGCACGACCGCGAGCGGCGAGCGCGCCCGCCACGATCGCGACGAGTCCCGCCGGGCCCATTTCCAGGCCCACTTCCCGGGCGTCAACAGCACGACCGTGTGGAGCGACCCCGAGTCGGGCTCGCAGATCGACTTCGACTCCTTCGAGCGCTTCGCCCGGACAGCCGAGCGGGGCCTGTTCGACACGGTCTTCCTCGCCGAGGGGCTGCGGCTGCGCGAGCAGCACGGCCGCATCCACGAGCTCGACGTCGCCGGCCGACCCAACACGGTCGCGATCCTCGCCGCGCTCGCGGCTATCACGACGCGCATCGGCCTGGCCGGCACGCTGACGGCGACCTTCAACGAGCCCGGCGACCTCGCCCGGCAGCTCGCGACGCTCGACGTCCTCTCGAACGGTCGCGCCGCCTGGAACGTCGTCACCACGCCCGACGCGTTCACCGGCGCGAACTTCCGCCGCGGCGGCTACCTGCCGTTCGCCGAGCGCTACGAGCGGGCGCGCGAGTTCGTCGAGGTCGCCCGCGCGCACTGGAACTCGTGGGCGCCGGATGCCGTCGTCGGCGACGCGGTCGGCGGACGCTACCTCTCGGACGACCCCTTCCGCCCCGTCGCCCACGCCGGCAAGCACTTCGACGTGCGCGGCGTGCTGCCCGTGCCGCCCTCGCCGCAGGGGCATCCCGTGATCATCCAGGCGGGCGACCACGAGGAGGGCCGCGAGCTCGCCGCCGCCCAGGCCGAGATCGTGTTCACCGGGCACGCAGGCCTCGAGGCCGGGCGCGCCTTCTACCGCGACGTGAAGGGGCGCCTCGCGAGGTACGGCCGTGCGGAGGACGACCTCAAGATCCTGCCCGCGGCGACCTTCGCCATCGGCGACACTCCCGACGAGGCCCGCGAGCGCGCACACGCGATCGGCCGGCAGCAGATCTCGCCGCAGACCGCGATCGCCTTCCTCGAGCAGATCTGGGCGCGGGACCTCTCGGACTTCGACGTCGACGGCCCGCTCCCCGCCGAGGAGCCCGACTTGGATGCCGCGATCGTGACCGCCGGCCGCACCCAGGGCCGCTACGACCGGCGCGAGCGCGCCGAGCAACTGCGCGAGCTGGCCGCGCGCGAGGGGCTCTCGGCCCGCGACCTCGTCGTGCGGCTGCACGCGCAGCCGCGCTTCATCGGGACGCCGCGCGACATCGCGCTCGACATCCGGGACGCGGTGCAGACGCGCTCCGCCGACGGCTTCACGCTCGTCGGGCACCTCACTCCGGGCGGTCTCGACGAGTTCGTCGACCGGGTGGTGCCGGAGCTGCAGGAGCTCGGCGTCTACCGCACGGCCTACCCGGAGGGCGGGACGCTGCGGGACCTGCTCGGCGTGAAGTCGGCGGGCGTCTCGTACGGCGGGCGGCGCACTCGCACCGACTCGGCGGGGGAGCGGGAGCGCGACCGACTGCGGTTCGCGGCGGCGGTCGTCGCGGGGGCCGCGGACGCCCGGGACGACGGGGCTCCTTCGATCGCCCGCGGGCGAGCTCGCGACACGGCGGCAGCGTGACGGGCGCGGATGCGGGCGACCGCCGCTCATCGGTCTCGGCCGACCGGCCCGGGCGGGCGCCGCGGAGCATCGTCATCGTCGGCGGCGGGCCGCGGGGCGCGGGCGTGCTCGAACGGCTCGCGGCGAACCTCGCGGCGGGCGGTGCCGGCGAGCGCGGCGCGGCGCCGGCGGGAGGCCGGGCCCGCCGCAGCGCCCCCGAGCCCCTCGTCATCCACGTCGTCGAACCCCACGACCTCGGCGCGGGGCGGGTGTGGCGCGACGAGCAGTCGTCGCTGCTCAAGCTCAACTCCCTCGCCCGCGACGTCACCATGTTCACCGACGCCTCCTCGACGATCGACGGACCCGTGCGGCCGGGCCCCGCGCTCGACGCGTGGGCGCGGGAGGCTCGCGAGGGCCGGGTCGACGCCCGCGTCGACCCGGTGACGGAGCCGGCGCTCGCGGCCGAGCTCGCCTCGCTCGGCCCGGGCGACTTCCCGACCCGCCGGCTGCAGCACCGCTACCTGTCCTGGTTCGCGCGGCGGACGATCGCGTCGCTGCCCGCGCACGTGCGCGTCGTGCACCACCGGGCGACGGCGATCGACGTCGCACCCGGCGGCGGTGCTTCGGGTGCGTTCGCCGCGCCGGGCGCGCGCCATCGCATCCGGCTCTCCACCGGCGAGGAGCTCGGCGCCGACGTCGCGATCCTGACCACGGGCCACACCTCCGTGCGCCCCGACCCCGACGCGCACGAGAACGAGGCGTTCGCGGCCCGGCACGGCCTCGTCTACGTCGCCCCCGACTTCACGGCCGACGCCGACCTCTCCCGCATCCCGGCGGGCGAGACCGTGCTCGTGCGCGGGCTCGGGCTCGCCGCGATCGACCTCGTCGTGCTGCTCGCCGAGGGGCGCGGAGGCGCGTTCGAGCGGGTGCCCGACGACTCGGCCGGACCGGGCCTGCGGTACCGCCCCTCCGGGCGCGAGCCGCTGCTCGTGCTGGGCTCGCGCCGCGGCGTGCCCTACCGGGCGAAGCCCGAGCGCCCGCTCGCCGGCGAGCCCTACGCGCCGCACGCCTTCTCGCCCGCCGTGGCGCGCGAGCTCGTCCGCACCCGCGCCGTGCTCGACTTCCGCGAGGACGTGTGGCCGCTCATCGCCCGCGAGCTGCTGCACGCGCACTACCGGGAGCTCTTCACCGGGCATCCGGAGCGGGTGCGCGGCGACTGGGCCGGCTTCGCCGCCCGGCTCGACCGCGTCCAGGTCGTCGCCGAGCCCTTCGCCCGCGCGGAGGGCGAGGGCGAAGGCGAGGGCACGGGCCCGGGGGAGCGGCCCGGTCGCGAGGCGGCGCCGGCCGACACCCGACCAGTCGACCCGCTGACCGACCTGCGTCGTCTCGTCGAGGCGTTCGTGCCCGACCCCGCCGACCGCCTCGTGCTGCACGAGTTCGACCGCCCGCTCGACGGGCGGCGCTTCGCCTCGCGCTCCGCGCTCGACGCCCGCGTCCGCGAGCACCTCCTCGACGACGCGGCGCGGCGCACGCAGCCGGAGGGCACGACCTCGACGGCGCTGTTCGTCGCGCTCCTGCACTCGTACCTCGCCCTCGCCGAGATCGTCGACGCGCCGAACTGGACGACGCGCTCGATCCTGCACGACCTGCCCGGCGCCTGGCACGGCTTCTTCAGCTCGGTCGCCTCGGGCCCGCCCGCGCCGCGGCTGCGCGAGCTCGTGGCGCTCATGGATGCCGGCGTCGTGTCGTTCCTCGGTGCGGGCGTCCGCATCGAGCGCGACGAGGGTTCGGGCCGGTTCCGCGCGACCAGCGAGAGCCTGCGGGGCGAGCCGGCACCGGCGGGTGCGGAACCGGGAGCGGAATCGGACGCGGCGGCCAGCCTGGCGGCCGCCCGCGCAGCCGAGCCGGCTCGCTCGCCCGCCGAGCAGCCGAGCGAGACCGTCGTCGTCGCCCGCGCGCTCGTCGACGCCTGGCTCCCCGCGCAGACCGCGGCGGGCTCGACGAACCCGCTCGTGCGCTCGCTGCTCGCCTCGGGCGACGGGCGCATCGCCGTCGCCGGTCGGGAGGGCGCGTCGACGGGGCTGCTCGAGGTGTCGCGCGACGAGCACCGCGTGATCGACGCGCACGGCCGCGCGCACGACGCGCTCTTCGCCCTCGGCCCCGTGACGACCGCGCCGAACTCGGGCGCGTTCGCCCGGCCGGGCACGAACGGGGTCTCCTTCCGGCAGCACGACCGGGTCGCCCGGGCGGTGCTGCGCGCGCTCGGCGTCCCTTCCGTCGACCACCCGTCCGTTCGGTGGGGACCGATCGGGTCGGCCGTGGGGCGCGTGCTCCGAGATCGGCGGATCCGTGCGGAACGGGAACGCCCTGCCGCGGCCGTGCGCTGATCCGTCCCCACCGAACGGACGGATGCCCGCGAAGGGCGAGCCTCGAGCCGAGGCGTTCTTCTCGCTTGATTGGTTCACCCCGGACGCTGGAGCGCGCCGCTCCCGATCTTCTCGGCATCGGCACTGGCATATAGCCATGTATCTAGCCATAATGGCGTCATGTCCACGTACAGTGTGCACGAGGCGCGCAACAGCCTGTCGCGGCTGATCGCCGAGGCGCGCTCCGGCGTGCAGGTGCAGATCGCGAATCGGGGCGTCCCCACGATTCGGCTCGTGCCGATCGAGGCGGAGCCGGATGATCGTTCGGGCGCCGCTCTGGCCGCCTATCTCGCGGTGAATCCATTGCCGTCTCGGCTGGCCCGTTCTCCTGACGAGCTGGACGCGCAGATCGAAGCGGCCCGGGACGCCTGGGAATGATCTACCTCGACAGCTGCATCCTGATCTACGCCCTCGAGGATGCGACGGCGCGGGGCGATGCCGTCCGTGCGGCGCTCGCCGCGACCGACGACCTCGTCGCGGCATCCCCGCTCGTCCTGCACGAATGCCTCGTCGGTCCGCTGAAGACGCGCAACCTCGAGCTGCGTCAGCGGTATCTGGACGTCTACGAGCGTCTGCATCATCTCGAACTCGACGGGGGAGCGTTCGTGCAAGCCGCCGAACTGCGCGCCGCATTCCCGATGCGCACCCCGGATGCGCTGCACCTCGCGGCAGCGCAGCGCGCAGGCTGCACGGCGCTGTGGACGAACGATCGGCGCTTCGCCGCCTCGTCGCAGGGACTCGCGATCAACCTGCTGGACGCGCTGGGGTAGGCCGTTCGACGGAACTCGCGTCCGGGCATCGAGGTGCGCTTCCTGCGGCCTGGTCGTCCGGTGCTGCCTGGTCGTCCATCGTCCATCGGCGGACGTGTCTTCCCGCGGTCCGGAGGACGGCTGCGATTCGGAGGCGAGAACGTCTTTTCATCGTGTTCCGTCCCATGGCGTCGCACTGCGACGCGCAGCGCGCCCGACGGTCGGCGCGCGCCACACTTGACCGACCGCCGGACCGTCCGCACCGGCCCAACGCCGTCCACGAGAGGATCGCATCCACATGACCGACTCCGGAGCGCCCATCACCAGGCTCGGCTTCCTGACGCTCGTGCCGTTCGACCCCGCCGACCCGGCGCCCGGGCTCGAGTCCGGCATCCGCACGATCGAGCGCGGCGAGTCGCTCGGCTACGACATCGCCTGGACCCGCACCCGGCACCTGCAGTTCGGCCTGCCCTCGCCTGCCGTCTTCCTCGCCGCGGCCGCGCAGCGCACCTCGCGGATCGGCCTCGGCACGGCCGTCATCCCCACCGGCTTCGAGAACCCGTTCCGGCTCGCCGAGGACCTCGCCGTCGCCGACCTGCTCTCCGGCGGCCGACTCGAGCCCGGGGTGAGCGTCGGCGCGCCGCACCACTACGACGAGATCGGCGAGGCGCTCCACGGGTCCTCGCGGGACGCGCAGGACTTCGGCTACGAGCGGGTCGACGCGCTCCTCGCGTTCCTGCGGGGCGAGGAGTTCGCCGACATCGCCGGAACCGAGGGCATCGAGCAGTACTCCAACCGCATCGAGCCGCACAGCCCGGGTCTCGTGCAGCGGGTGCGGTACGGGGTCGGCAGCCTGCGCTCGGCCGAGTGGGCGGGGTCTCGGGGCCTCGGCATCCTGCTCAGCAACATCTCCACGGGCGAGGGGACCGACGACTTCGCCGCCTCGCAGGTCGGCCAGATCGAGCGCTATCGCGCGAGCCTCGCGCCGGGCGCCGCGCCGCGTATCGCGCAGGGCCGGGTCGTGCTGCCGACCGATCACGCGACGCCCGAGCAGCGCGCGAAGTACGAGGCCTACGCCGAGGCGCGCACGCCGCGCACGCTCGCGCCCATCGGCCGGCGCCGCACGCTCATCGCCCGCGACCTGGTGGGGCCGAGCGAGCTCATCGCCGAACGGCTCGCCGAGGACGCCTCGTTCCGCGAGGTCGACGAGTTCTTCCTGGAGCTGCCGTTCGTGTTCGACGAGCCCGACTTCGCGCAGCTCCTCGAGGATGCCGCGGGCGAGCTCGCGCCCCGGCTCGGCTGGTCGCCCGCGACGTCCTAGCGGCGTCTCCGCCCCCGGCATCCCGTCGGAACCCCTGGGCGAGCATGAGGGAGGCGGCCCGCCCGCGGCCGTTCCCCGTCGACGGGGAACGGCCGCGGGAACGCGGGGGCGAGAAGCACGCCGATGCGCCGAGAACGCCTATTCCTCGCGGGCGAGAGATGCGCCGGAAAGAACCGCGAATCCGCGCGACGGCGAATTCGAGCTTCTCCGAGATCGCTTGCCCGCTCGTGGAATCCGGTCCCGCCCCGAAAATCATGAATATGCCGACGAAACCGCGAGCATGTCGGCGAAACCCCTGCATTCCCTCGGAAAACGGGGATCAGTCGCGGTTTCCGCGGGCACCCGGGAACGTCGGCGAGATGATCGACGGGTGATTGTCGGGTGAAAGTCGCCGATCCGACCGACGCGAATCCCACCGCCTCCCTACTGTGCTGAGAAACCAGCGATCGTCATGAACGCCGGCTCATCGTGCGCGGCCGCCGTCGCCGGGCGAAAGGGGGAGGGATGCATCAGCTGTTCTCGGTCGAACGGCAGGACATCGCCCTGACCCATTTCCGTCAGGTCGTTCCACTGCTGGGCGCCGTGACGTCGACCGGGGTGCTCGGTCTCGCCGCGCGGGTGCCGTGGGCGCAGATCGTGAGCGGCACGGGGACGGTGCTGCTCTCCCTCGTCCTGCTGATCGTGTGCGTCCAGCACGGCATGCGGGTCTCCCGGCTCGCCTCGTCGCCCACCGCCGACGAGACGTCGCCCGGCGAGGACGCCCGCGCGTTCGTCCTGCTGTTCTCGGCGGGCGCCGTGCTCGCCTTCGAGCTCGCGGCGCTCATCGCCGCGCAGCCCGGGGGAGGCGCCGGCAGCGGCCCCTTCCGGCTCTTCGGCATCGTGTTCGTCACCGGCATGCTCGTGCTCGTCGCGCTCCTCGTGGTCGTCCGGCTCGGAGGCGCCGGGGCGCGGCCGCTCGTCGACCCGCTGACGACGCTGCTCGTCGGAAGCGCCGAGGCGCTTCCCGCGGTGCTCGGCGTCTTCGGACTGGTCCGCATCGCCGACATCGCCTCCTGGGGCGCGGTCGGTTCGGAGCCGGCGGGCCCGATGCCGTCCGGCGCGGTCGTCGGGCTCGCCCTCGCGGTCATGCTCGCGGGCGCCATCCTGCGGCTGTCGGCGCGCGTGCTGATCCGGATCGCGCGGATGGCCGAGCTCGACGACGAGAGCCGCATCGTGGCCGTCATCGGCAGCCCGGCCGGGATCGAGGCGCCGGTTCGCCCGAGTCGGGCGCTCCGCGCATGATCGAGCCGCGCGCCGCGCGGGCATCCGCCGATCCGAGCCGGGCCGCGCTGCCCGTCACCTGCAGCGAATGGGGCCGCGACCTGTCGTTCACGCGCGAGCACGACGAGATGCGGCGCGAAGCGGGAGACGTCTACTTCGAACGGCGTCGCGAGCGGCGCAGGCTCCGGCGTCGGCGGCGCGCGGCCGAGAGCGCCGTCGGGCCGGCGGCCGGCGACGGCGCCGAGGCAGCCGCGCGCGACGCCGCACCCGATGAGGGCTGAGGGCGCCGCCCCGTCGCCGCGCGCATCCGCAGGACTCGCGCTCTCCTGGTGCCGCGATCGGCTGCGGGCGGCGGTGGGCGGTCCCGTCGAGGATGCCGTCCGGTTCGCGACGACCGCGCACTGCTCCGTCGACGACGCGACCAAGTCGCTCGTGCTGGTCAACCGGTCGGCGACCGCCGTGCGCACTCCGCAGCTGCTCGTGTTCTCCGAGCCCTTCCGCCACCCCCACGTGCCCGACCCGCTCCTCGTGGACGGCAGGCGGGGCTCCATGGTCATGATCGACCGCGCCCTGCGGATCCGGGTGACGCTGGGGGAGCGCGGCATCGAGCCCGGCGGTCGGATCGAGCTGCCCATCCGGGTGCGCCCCATCGAGACCGCCGCGCCGGTCGCGCTCGACCCGCGCGGCTTTCCCGACTCCCGCCCATCCGGTGCGCTGCACGCCGCCCTCGCCCTCGCGGTGCGCACGGTCGGCGTCGACGGCCGGTCGCACCCGGTCCGCTTCGCGGGTTCGAGCGCGCTCACGACGTACTGCGCGGCACCCGGCGGCTGCGCGGGCGTCGTCGCGGACTCCCGCGCAGGAGCGGGATGGACGCCCGACGCGATCGCGCCGCGGCACGCCCGCACGACCCGGCGCCGCTCCCCGTCTCGCTGCTCGGTCTGACCGTGCCCCTCGCCCAACTCTGGCGATGGCGGGCCACCGAGCCCGTATGCGGCGCAGCATCCGCGCATCGCCAGAGTTCGGCGCCGCCTGGTCGCCGGTGGTGATCGGCGGTCACCCGCGACCACGAGCGCGCATCGGCGGCTTGCGCCGCGCGGGCCGATTGGCGTAGGAGAGGTGCATGACCAGCCGCTTCGCACTGATGATCGAACCCGTCGCCGCCGACGAGGAGCGCGCCGACTTCTCCGGCACGTTCACCGCGGTGGATGCCGCGGCCCCCGCGCTCAGCGTCGGAGAGCTGAGCACGCAGCGCGGCGACGGCGTGTTCGAGTCGATCGGCGTGGTGGGCCGGCACGCGCAGGAGGTCGTGCCGCATCTGGAGCGGCTCGCGCACTCCGCCCGGCTGTGCGACCTGCCGATCCCGAACCGTGATCAGTGGCAGCAGGCGGTCGAGCGCGCGGCGGCGCGGTGCGGAGAAGGGGAGTGGGTGATCAAGCTCATCCTCAGCCGCGGCGTCGAGCACGGCCCGACGCCGACCGCCTGGGCCACCGCCGCGCCGGCCGCGGACTTCTCCGCCGCGCGCGAGGGCGGCATCTCGGTGGTGACGCTGGACCGCGGCTACGACCTGGGCGCCGCCGAGCGGGCCCCCTGGCTGCTGCTGGGCGCCAAGACGCTCTCCTACGCGGTGAACATGGCGGCGATCCGCGAGGCGCATCGCCGCGGAGCCGACGACGCGGTCTTCCTCTCCAGCGACGGCTTCGTGCTCGAGGCGCCCACGGCATCCCTCATCCTCCGCCTCGGGGACCGCTTCGTCACGCCTGCCCCGAACGGCGGCATTCTGCAGGGCACCACCCAGCTGAGCGTCTACGAGCACCTCGCCGCGCGCGGCTTCGAGACCGGGTACGCCCGCGTGCCGGCATCCGATCTCGCCCGTGCGGATGCCGCCTGGCTGGTCTCCAGCGTGCGTCTCGCCGTGCCGATCACCGCCGTCGACGGCGCCCCGCTCGCGGTCGATCGGGAGCTCACCGCCGAACTGAACCGGTACCTGCGCTCGCCCCGGGACTGAGGGCGCGGCGCGGGCACGTTCAGGGCGCGGGGGCGGATGCGGTCTCGGCGCCGCCCTCGAGTTCGGCGTCGCGTCGCCTCGAGGCGGCCCGGTAGCGCGTCGCGAGGCTCTGCAGCAGCCGGTGCGCGATGCCCATGAACGCGGCCGTCGCGGGGGAGACCGAGCCGCCCTTGCGCGTGATGAACGCGAAGTGCAGCTCGATGGGCGGCTCGAGCGGCGCCCAGTGCAGCTGGCCCGCCTCGATGTACGAGCGGGCGACGTGGTACGAGCCGACCGTGTCGCCGAGGCCCCGCTGCGCGAGCTCGACGGCATGGGTGAGGAACTCGACCTCGATGACCGGCTCGAGCCGGACGCCGGCGCGCTGCGCCCGCTCGAGGAGCGTGACGCGCAACGGGTCGGCCATGTCCCAGCTCGACTCCGACAGGATGAGCGGCCGCCGCGCGATCTCCTCGACGCCCACGGTGCTGCCCGGCTCGAAGGGCTTGGCCGAGAGGAACACGTTCTCGTCGATGAAGACCGTCGGGGTGACGTTGAGCTCGCGGGCGTCCACGGGCAGCTGCACGAGCCCGGCCTCCATCTCGCCCGATCGCACGGCGTCGGCGACCTCGGAGGAGTTGAGGCCCGCGATGTGCACGCGCACCCGCGGATAGCGCCGCCGGAACTCGCTCAGCAGATCGGTGAGCAGGTAGAGGTGGGCGCTCGAGAACGTGCCGAACGACACGACGCCCTCCTCGACGGAGCGCAGCCGGCGGCTCCACTCGGCGAAGTCGCGCACCTCCTGCAGCGCGCGCTCCGCGAAGGGGACGAGCTGCTTGCCGGCATCCGTCAGCAGCAGGCCGCGCGAGGTGCGGGTGAAGAGCACCACCTGCAGCGACTGCTCGAGCGAGCCGATCTGCTCGGACAGGCTCGGCTGGGCGATGTGGTTCGCGGCGGCCGCTCCGGCGAAGGTGCCGATGCGCGCGGCGGAGAGGAAGTATTCGAGCTGTCGGATCGAGGGGAGGGCCATGCCGTCGCTCCAATAGGTTCTGCCTAGATCTATCACCGGACAATAAGCATTGTCCTGTGTCTGCCTCTCACGGTGCACTAGAACCCACTCGGGTGCAAGGAGGCACACACATGGAGCAAGCAGCGAAGACGGTCGTCATCACCGGCGCCGCTTCGGGAATGGGCCGGGCGACCGCGAGCCGGTTCCACGCGCACGGCTGGCGCGTCGTCGCGATCGACGTCGTCGAGGCCGAGCCCCCCGCGACGACGGGCGCGGGCGAGGCGTCCGGCGCGACCGCCGCGACCGGGGAGTGGCTCGCCGCCAAGGCCGACGTCCGCTCCCGCGCGGAGCTCGACGCGCTCCTCGGCTCGCTCCTCGGCGAGGGCGCCCGCATCGACGCCGTCGCCAACATCGCCGGCGTCTACCCGCCCACGACGCTCGACCGCTATGACGAGGCGACCTACCGGCGCATCTTCGACATCAACGTGCTCGGCGTGGTCAACGTCATCGCCGCCGCCCGCCCGTACCTCGGCGAGGGCTCGGCGGTCGTCAACTTCGCCTCGGTGGACGCCTTCCAGGTCTCCCGCGGCCAGCTCTTCTACGGCGCGTCCAAGGCCGCCGTGGTCATGCTCAGCAAGTCGCTCGCGCTCGAGCTCGCGGACGCCGGCATCCGCGTCAACGGCATCGCGCCCGGCTGGGTCTCCACCCCCGGCAACGCCGCGACGGGCCGCATGGAGGCGGCCGCCGGGTCGATCCCGCTCGGCCGCGTCGCCGAGCCCGACGAGATCGCCCGCTGGGTGGAGCTGCTCGTCGACCCGGCGACGGTCTCCTTCATGACCGGCGAGACGATCGTGCTCTCCGGCGGCGACGTCATCCGCTAACGCGGACCGACGACCGCCCCGGGCCGCCCGCACAACCCAGCCACGCAGAGCACGACGCACCGGAGGAACCAGCAGTGGAACTCGAATCGACCATCGTCATCACCGGCGCCGCGCGCGGCCAGGGCGCCTCGCACGCGCGCCTGCTCGCCCGCCCGGGCGTGCGCGTCATCCTCGCCGACGTCCTGCACGACGACGGCGAGCAGACCGCGGCCGTGCTGCGCAGCGCCGGCGCCGACGCGCACTACCGCCCCCTCGACGTCGCCGCCCCGGAGGCCTGGGCCGCCCTGGCCGCCGAGCTCGCCGACGGCCCGGCGCCGCTGCGGGGACTCGTCAACAACGCCGGCATCCTGCGCCACGCGCTCATCGCCGACACCACGCTCGACCTGTGGCGGCTGCACGACCGGGTCAACGTGCACGGCACGTTCCTCGGCATGCAGGCGCTCGCGCCGCTCATGATCGCGAACGGCGGCGGCTCGATCGTCGACGTCTCCTCGACCGCCGCGCTCGTCGGCGCCCCCGGCTACGCCGCCTACTCGGCGTCCAAGGCCGCCATCGTCGCCATGACCCGCGTCGCCGCGATCGAGTTCGCCCCCTCCGTGCGCGTCAACGCCATCTGCCCCGGCGGCGTCGAGACGCCCATGAACGACGACGAGCCCGCGGGCGGCATGAGCTCCGGCTCGCCGCTGGGTCGCCGCGCGAGCGTCGAGGAGATCTCGCCGCTGGTCGACTACCTGCTCTCCGCCAAATCGTCGTTCGTGACCGGCGCCGCCCTCACGATCGACGGCGGCATCACGGCGCTGTGACGCCGCCGCCCACCACCCCACCTTCCCCCGCAGTCACGCGTTCACGCCCGATGAAAGGAACCAACGTGACCACTCGCACGACCTTCGCCAAGCTCGCGGCCGCGGCCGCCGCCGCCATCGTCCTCGGCGCCGGCCTCTCCGCCTGCACCGAGGCGGCCGCCCCGGCCGCCGACCCGAACTGCACGCCCAAGCACGCCGGGCTCACGACCGTCAAGCCCGGCACGCTCACCGTGGGCGTGCCCGAGAACATGCCCTGGACCCGCACCAGCGGAACCGACGCCGAGGGTATGGAGATCGACATCGTCAAGCTCCTCGCCAAGGACGAGTGCCTCGCGCTCGCCTTCGTGCCGATCACCTACGGCAACGGCATCCCCATGATCAGCGAGCAGAAGCAGGTCGACATGATCTCGGGCGGCTGGTACGTCACCGAGGCCCGCGCCCAGCAGGTCGGCTTCACGACGCCCACCTACTTCGACGCCATGGGCATCGTCACGAAGGACGGCGTCGACACCGTCTCCGGCCTCGAGAGCGTCGGCAACGTGGGCAGCGGCGCCGGCTTCTCGTGGGAGGCCGACATGACCACGATCCTGGGCGACAAGATGAAGACCTACCCCGGCACGATCGAGGCGAAACAGGATCTCCTCAACGGCCGCATCCAGGCCGCGCTCGACGGCTACTCGGTCGCGAAGTACGCCTACAAGGACACCGAGTTCAAGGTCGAGCTGTCCAAGCCCGACCCGCGCGTCAAGATCACCACCGAGCAGCCCGTCGCCGCCTTCCCTGTCTCCAAGGACAACAAGGCCCTCTCGGATGCGCTGAGCGAGGGCATCGACGGCTACCGCGCCGACGGCACGCTCGCCCAGATCCTCGGCAAGTACGACCTGGACGCCTCGCTCGTCGTGCCCGCCGACAAGGCCGCGGCGTCGCTGCGCTAGCGGCCCCGGCCCGCCCCGGCGAAAGAGCCAGTCATGGACCAACCCCTGCTCACCCAGGCCCTCGACCTCCGCGCGGGCGTCGAGATCGCCCACCTCAAGAAGAGCTTCGGCGACAACCACGTGCTGAAGGACATCTCGATGTCCGTCAAGCCCGGCAGCGTGACGGCCCTCATCGGGCCCTCGGGCTCGGGCAAGAGCACCCTGCTGCGCTGCGTCAACCTGCTCGAGACCCCCGACTCGGGCACCATCACCGTCGGCGACACGACGATCCGGGCCGGCGGCGCCCTGCGGGCGGCCGAGCTGCTCGCGCTGCGCCGTCAGGTCGGGATGGTGTTCCAGTCGTTCAACCTGTTCCCGCACTTCACGGTGCTGCGCAACGTCGCGTTCCCGCAGGAGCGGATCCTCGGCCGGTCGAAGGAGGAGGCCGAGGAGCGGGCCCTCACCCTGCTCGATCGCGTGGGCCTCAAGGACAAGGCGAACCAGCATCCGGGCCAGTGCTCCGGCGGCCAGCAGCAGCGCATCGCCATCGTCCGGGCGCTCGCGCTCAACCCGCGCGCGATGCTCTTCGACGAGCCCACGAGCGCCCTCGACCCGGAGGTCGGCGTCGAGGTGCTCACCGTCATGCGCGAGCTGGCGGATACGGGCATGACGATGATCGTCGTCACGCACGAGATGCACTTCGCCCGCGACGTCTCCGATCACCTCGTGGTGATGGCCGACGGCCGCATCATCGAGGAGGGCGACCCCAAGCGGATCATGTCCGACCCCCGGCAGGAGCGCACGAGGCGCTTCCTCAGCGCAGTCCTGGACCGCTGACATGGGGAACGCGTTCATCGCGGTGCTCATGGGCCTGCCCATGACGCTGCTCGTCACCGTCGTCGCGTTCGCGATCGGCGCGATCGGCGGCATCCCGATCATGCTGGGCCTCCGGCTCAGGTTCGCGCCGCTCGCGCTCCTGTTCCGGTTCGCGGTCGACCTCATCCGCGGCATCCCGCCGATCGTGTGGCTCTTCCTGATCTACTTCGGCGTGCAGATCGGGGCCGTGCGGCTGTCGGCGTTCACGGCCGCCGTGATCGGCCTGGGGATCATCTCCAGCGCCTACCTCGCCGAGATCTACCGCGGCGGCTACTCGACCCTGCCGAAGGGGCAGCTGGAGGCCGCGCACGCGCTCGGCCTCGGAAGGGCCACGACCTTCCTGCGCATCCTCACCCCGCAGGCGATGCGCACCTCGCTGCCCTCGATCACGACGTACCTCATGTCGCTCATCAAGGACTCCTCGATCGCCTCCACGATCGGCGTCATGGACATGGTGTTCCTGTCGAACCAGTTCGCGCGGCAGAACCCCACGACATCGGGGATCGTCCCCTTCTTCATCGCCGCGCTCGTCTACCTGATCGTGAGCATCCCGGTGGCCGTGCTGTCCCGTCGGCTCGACGCGAGAATGAGCAGGAACGCCTGATGGACCTCGCCCAGTACCTGCCGAG
>Ga0153918_1000601_pt1 | contig 16371 bp, 20 predicted proteins | sample TSFL002MetaG_FD_104687 | JGI IMG/M metagenome (GOLD analysis project Ga0153918, IMG submission 104687) | Attine ant fungus gardens microbial communities from Florida, USA - TSFL002 MetaG | ecosystem: Host-associated > Fungi > Mycelium > Unclassified | place: USA: Florida, Paynes Creek Historic... | reverse complement strand
TTATCTGTAGCTCTGCTGACAGGACGTACGACGTAAGTCCCGTTCTGATTTTTCGTGACTCACCATTACAATGTCTTACACAGGTTCCAAAACCTGCCGGAAGCTGGTTCTGGAATACATTTCTGGGGTACCATCTTGTCCAACTGTTGCTTTTCATTGGAAGATATTTTCTTTTCCTCAATATATGGACGCAATACCTTAGCTTCTGGCTCGCCAGCAAGAAATCGGTCGGCATTGATGATAGTCATCGGATCTTCAATGTTGATTGCAAAGTGAGCTCTGCATGTGACAAAGCTCTTTATTAAGCTTATGGTTGGATACGAAATAGTATCCACAATTCACCACAGAATGGTCAATCCCACATGCCAATGCCCAAGCCTGTCTTCAGGAGTTACGCTCTTGGCTTCAACAGGAGCTTGCAGATAGAGATGGATTGAGACCTCATTTCCCTGTCGAAATCCGATTCTCTGCCGCAGATGACATCTGGTTGAGCCCAAGCAGTGGTCAGCTGACTTGCTGGATTGGTTTCACTCAGTATAAGTAAGCCTACCACTCATCACTTATTGTAGTTAATGAATTTTCCCATAGACCTTATGGCTTGAATGTCCCGTATCAAACTCTTTTCCGAAAGTTTGAGGCTACAGTCTCCCGTTATCAAGGACGACCTCATTGGGCCAAGGCCCATCGATTGTGTCCTGATGATCTCAGGCAGCTATACCCCCGGTTTGATGACTTTCGACAAGTGTTGAAGAAGGTGGATCCGAATGGGCTTTTCCAAAGCGAATATGTCCAACGACATATTTATGGACAGCCTATTGATGAGAGAGTCTTCAAGTTGCGGTCAAAATCAATGGACTTGCCATGATCAAGGGGGAGATAAGTAGGGGTGTCATATCGTAAATTTAGTACTGTATATGACGCTCACGTTTGTCATGGATGGTGAAGTTTCTACGGTATCTTATCTTGTATCCATTACACTCAAATACTATTCATAACTTCCGTAGTCCTGGCTAGTTTCATTCATTGCATCCTAGGTCCCAATCTGCACAGCATGGCTGCTTCCGCTACTATTGGTACACTGTCTGACTTCCTTGGGAATAATTACCATCAAACATTTCCATATACTATTTGCGATCGAGACTATGTGTTTAATAAATCAAAGTAGAAAGCAACCATCCCTGACATCAGATACATGGCCTCTCAGATTCTCATCCTTGGACATCCTTTCCACTCTCGGACTAAATTACACAATTAGGTACTTTTCTTTTGTGTATTCAAAGGAGTCCTCGAACTCCAGTAGTCAGTAGACTACCATGGACTGTACACCACGTAATAAATTGTTGAATATTAACAAAGTCAGATACATGTAGTTAGGACCAGGCACGTCTTCATTTGATATCCCTCTCACCTATATTCATGGAACATCTTTCCCCCTTTGAGAGTTGACTTGGGCTTGAGGAAATTTCAGCGATGGTCCGCCAATGGAGACTAAACAAATTTCTACATTTTAAAAAAATCCAAAAATACTACGATTTTGGTGGACATGAGGGAACTAACATCAAATTCAACTTTTGTCAAGTTGCAGACCGACCAGAAAGGCAGTATAATTTCGAAAAGATACATCGATGCCTTAGACAGACCTACATATCAAAACGTTCATAAGGCTTATATACATACGTATAAAGTTAAGCACAATGGGTATACCCATAATTTAATCTAGGAATGGTGGGGGTTCTTCGAAGGTGAAGGTGGAGGTGAAGGTGAAGGTGGAGGTGAAGGCTTTTGTGTCTGTGGGCAGCGATCTGGAACGGGTGGAGCGGAAGGCTGCAATTTCTCTTGGCAGCTGAGAAGGGGACTGAGGGCATTGACAACAGCTTGTTGCGTCTTTGCATCTACATCATCCAATGTTGCCGAGCTGAACACACTGACCGTCGTCCAACACCCTGCCATGTCAAAAGCTGTCTGCTCATCTGTCAGGATACCGCCATTATTACAGATGTTCACATCCTTGGTCCCTTTTGGCGCCGGCACAGTCCTCGTGAAGACCCATTTGAATTGTTCAGCACTCGTACAGTTCGTGACCGAAGGATAGTTGACATTAACCACCGATCCGGGAGGGAGGATCTCCTCTCCCTTGTTGAAGGTATTGTTAAGTAGAGTGTCGACAAGTTTCACCGTGAGGACGTTGTAAATTTCAGCGGCAATGACGGATGCATTTTTCGGGTCACTCTCGAGTACAGTATAAGAAATGTGACCGCCACTGGCAGCGGAGAAAGCAACGGCTGGAACACCAAGGTTGGCAGCTTCCATTGCAGCATGGCTAAGAAATGAGCATTAGTAAAAAAAGATCTCAACTGTCCCGAAGTCGCTTACTCTGTCCCAGAGATCTGAATAATCTGGCCGAGATTGTCTGGAGAAATTCACACGTCAGGTTGACAAGAATCATAAAGTAAATGCCAAACGAGTCTTACTTCCAATGTTTGACCCTGCAACCACCAGATCGGGTTTCTTGCTGTGGAAAAACCTGGGTGCTATAGTGTTGATACCGTAGTTCGTAGCATCACGGCTAACTACGCATCAGCTTGAGTTCATCCGTGATAGTTGAGAGTATACGGACGGGAATGCATTAACATAATTGAGGCGTGCTGAACGACCATATATGAGTTTCAAGAATCATCATTACACGAACGATACTTGCGATCAGTCGCGTTGAAACCAACGGCGGGAGAGCCCGTGGGGCACGTATCAAACTCGCAAGGCTGAGTGAGGACCGATGGCGTCGCTGTCGAATTCCCGGTTCCAGATCTGTCATCCGCAGGGCAAGATAAGATGGCCTACCAAGTTGAGTACTTTGAGATTGATATTGTCAAAAATCGGGACATACATTATACCCAGCTGCAACAATAGCATCAAATTCCGAGCGGATCTGAGCAACAGCCCAACCATCATCGTTGGTTACTAGAATATTGGCCTTGCAAGGTGCTGGACTATAAGGGGCCGGAGAAGCGGATACGAGTAACACAAAAGGAAGGAGGAGAAGGAGCTTAGCGAAAGCCATCTCGGTCGAATCCAAGGAGATAAACCATGGTGCTGGAGGTATTTATACTAAGCACTAAGCGATGGAGACCCAGAATCTCGAACGTTTTACCGAGCTTGCACGTTCGCTGACCTTGGCTGTCAAGGTTCCATACGCCTGAACTAAAAATAGCTTATCGTGGGAAGACAATTGCCATTTCTGATAGCAAACCATATATGTTATGTGACGACAACGTCTAGTGTCACACACCCTGTCAAAGATACAATGAAAGCTCAGGAGAGGGGAAGATGAGAAGGCGTCGCTCAACATAGAGGTGTTAGTTCCCAGTTCAATCCTCCTTTCAGAATTGTTTGACCTATGGACAGATTGAAAATGCACACTCAAGGGACCTACAAATATTTTCAAGAAGAATAACTGGCGCACATGTTTTGAGAGAAAAAGGATATATGTCTTACTACAAAAATCAATAGTAAAACGTGATAGGGACCCCATCAATGGTACAACCTCTTGCCAACTGTACATTTCTCACCGCCATCATGTGTCCTTGAACGTTCCTTGTCAACAGCTTTCCGACTACTGATGAGGTGTGATCAAACACGTTGAATGCAGGAACGCACGGTAAAGTGTTAGGGATCGGCAGGGGTTGGATTTCTCTGGACCCTTTTTCAAACGATCGCCATTGGAATAGATTTATTTCCTCAGACTGAAATTTCGCACGTGCAAAACATTTTCAGAATTTCGGGAATTCTGCCACCATGCCATTTGATTGGAATGTCAAGCGTTACACTAAAAAAATCAGTTGGGTTTGTTTATTTTATGACGGTAGATAGAGATAAATATGAGTGGTAGAGATGAGACTCGTTGCAAATGCGCAACAAGTTTTTGCTCATCTCTCCCCTTTCCTGATGCAGATGGTGCTTTTTTCTTCTCTCTTTGGAGCTTCTCGAGTTCCGAGACGTGACATCACGGTGTCATACTGTGTCGTGTTGCATCACGCACAGCGCCGGTGCTCAGTAAAACTACCTCCCTCTACTACAGTAAAAGCTGCTTCCAGACTCTTGCAATGGTACACCATGTCCGCAGCCAGGAAGGTTGTACTAACAGGATAAAATTTGCAGATCCTATGTTGAAAATAACATCCACATATGGTATGCAGATCTGATCTGATTTGATTTGTAATAGAGACAATTCAATCTGTCTATAGAGAATGAACCGAATGACAATATCTGGAGATACAGATCCTGAAACTTATAAATGTGCATTTCAATGCAGATCATAAGTCCCAGACTACTTGGAAGTCACCCAGTGAAGATGAACTTCGTCAATGATTTGAATATCTCAAAGCATTGGGCACCCTTCCTTTGAGTTCATGTATCGAATAAATCAATATGAAGAAAATAAAGAGAATTGAGATTGGATTTCATCAAGAGAATGAGGTTCAGACATAGTGACCCTACATAGCCCTCCATCCCCAGTTTCTGGGCCGATCCAGTTTCTCAAATGTTTTGGAATGTTGCAGATTTTACCCGAGCTAATTTTCCAAAGTGTACCAGCCGTGGCAACACTAGTTAGACGTATGTCGGATGGCGATGATTGGAAGAATATAACCCCAATGGGCATAGAGTCAAAACAAGGGTGTTGGCGAAAAATAGTTCATTTCTTGTGGGTGATAGAACACCAACATATCAATTTTTTATCAATGAGACATGTAAGGTAATGGTGGTATCTTTATTCTGATAAGATATCATAGTGCCCTGGACTGTGTCCCTCTCCGTTTTAGGTCTCATGGGTGGATATTGAAGCAGGATATTCGTACCGGTAAAGTAAAGTAACTGGCTCGAAACTGGGATAAGAAGTTTCTGGGATCTTGACAAAGTTTACTTCGTTCTTGCTCTGGCCACCTAGATAGGCGACTTCAACATTCCATCTAAAGGCATCACACAATGCTTTAATTTCGACATGATCTGACGAAACCACCACATTTCAGGAAAACTTGTAAAATCTTCTTCTAAGGACTTACCTGCTTCCTTCCCTAGGCCCATCACTCGGTTACAGAAATCAGGCACTGACATGGCTTCCTTCGTTTCTGGATGGAAAAGAAAAGACTCGAATTCATCGACGTGTGCCTGGATATGAGAAGCCTACACGAAGAAACGAATGAATGACAAAGTGGCAGTGTTCGGAGGTTTTGCATACTGTCACGAGCCTGAGATACATTACAATCATGTTTGATTCTGCCCAATTCATGCTGAGTGTCTTCTGGTGATTCAATTACTCAAGAACACATTTACCTTGAGCATCCCTGAAGAAGTTCAATAAACCATCCAACGTCAACACGGTTTTCTTTTCATCAGGGACAATAATGTTTTGAACTAATTGAACAATTTGGTCATAGAAATCCACATAGACGAGCTCCTGCACACCAGTCTCCTCCAGGAGCTGACGTGTGGCCGCCAGAGTTGACAGTGTAGTCATCACAGCCATTTCTTGGTCATGGTTCCCCAGAAGTTGGACCAGAAACGCGAACCCGATAGCTGGAGAGTCATAGAAAGGTAGATCAAATACTGGTGCATTTTCGCAAAACGGTGCCTCGATCACCTCTGTAAAAGCAGTCTCCATCCCCTAGAAAGCAGGATCAAACCCATGTCCTCTCAAGAAGGAACCCAGATACATACCTTTGATCCTTCGGATTTGCTTGTATCCATTTTCGATCAACCAATTGATCTCTTTCACGAAAACATGATTATCATTGGCTTCATATTCCGAACGAACGATCGAGAGTGGGGCCAAGTCATGAACAAGAGGCCCATCAGAGTAGGTGTCTTCGAATAGTCGCTAACATTTTGAATCACCCGATATGCTCAGTCCGACTTTTTACATTCCAGCGGTGAAGTGGAAACGGAAGCACCTGGTTGAGATCATACAACTCCGAAGGCTGAAGGTCTTTGATATTAACGTTATCGAGCAGTTCTTATAGACCATCATATCGTTAATATGATAGACAGAAGGACGTGTGGATACCTGAGTGCGGTTCAGTATTGGAATCTGTCAGAGTGAGTGCGTCTTTTCCAGTAGATTCTGCTCGGATCGTGAGATGCAAGTGTCGAAGGAAGAAAGGCTTCGCCTACGCGACATGACCGAAGGTGAAGGAGCCTCAAGATTGTTAATCATGCGTCATCAATCATTCGAACTGCAGACGTTGTTGTTTACCCAAGTGGCAACGCCCACGGACAAGTCGAATTCCATGATTTCAACTTTGGACAGTTGCATACCTATGAGTGACAATCATGATAAACGCCATACGCAATTACACAAAATCTGCCACAGAGCAAATTAATGAATCTGGCTAATTACATTCTATGAAATAAGCGATAACGCCTGCCAGTCCAACATCTAAATCTTTCATCTAATCTGAATCAGTTTCTTGCAACCTCACCCACTTATCTAGTTCAGCAATAATCTCGTTCTGAGCTTCAAGAGATTGTTTGACACTAGAAATAACATTCCGAGCGGTCAGGTAGGAGAATATCAGAAGGAAAAAGACCACGGACAATTCTTTAGCAAATACAGATACTTCTTCTGGGCTATTAATCATCCCAAGTTGTACGAGAGCATTATGTCGAGATGCTAATCTGAAAATGGCACCAGGATGCATATCAGTGATATAGATGAGACGGATCCACATACTGCTCTTCTGGAGAAAGCTGAGTTTGTGCCTTATGGTGTCTTCGAATTGGTGGCCATTGTTCTTGATGAGATTTTTCGTCCTTAGGATGGCCACCTTTCGACTTGTGCTTTTGTCGCACTTTCTGCATAGTCCCAAATATTTTCAGAACATATTTGAAAAACGACCCGAAAACGACATGCCATAAGTGTTTTTTTGGTTCTCTCCTCTTCAATTCGACTTGGGAGGAGGACCTCATCATTATGATGACTATATTTGACTCCGATAGTATCAAGAATTGAATCTCCCTCGCGCGGGTTCAAAGGCCGGAGGGCTGAAGGTCGTGTCAGTACATTAGAAATCATTTTCCTACAAATGCATACATACCCTCATCGTCAAACAAGAACGCACTTAGACCTTTCAACGTGGACTATATATGACATGAAGACATGAGTATTGACAAAAGAAAATTTCCGTACATCTTCTTTACTGGCCCGAGCCCCCGCTTCAATCATCTCTACAATCGATTTATTCGTCTTGTGCGACCTTCTAGTTCCCATATTGGCTAAAGCCCAGTCAAGTTCTGCTAAGTTGGCCTTCTCAATCTGAACCAAAAGTGCAATCACCCTGATTGGTCATACATGGGGACATAAAGAATTCCAGAAAGCATCATACCGCCATTTTCGTCGCTAGTTGGTCCTCGTGTAACTTGAATATGTTTGCTATCCCAAAAAGCTCTCCTTGTTTGGCATTGTCGCCTTGTACGCCTTTGAAATATCTACCCGTTGAATGATGGTAAGCTCCAACAGTTGAAGAGGTAGGGAAGCTTGTAAGAGTGAGTTGCCTAACCTGGTTTGTATGCTTGCATTGTAACCAATCTCCATTTGTTGTTGTTTGTAGATCTGGCGAGCGTATATCAACTCCTCAACAGAACCTGCTCCGAGGAGTCGATAGACTGAAACATCACGTGTCTGGCCGAACCGAAATGCTCTTCAAAGAATAGACAAGTTATCGGTACAGGAGAAGGATGACGTAAAGAGTATTGCTCGCCTGTCCATAGCCTGTAGATCGTGGGCAGGATCTGTCCGAACATAGATTAATGAGAATGTGGGCATTGAACGAGATAGTATAGAACTCACTCCAGTTTGGGTCTAACTCATGGGAGCAATCAGAGAGATTCATAACATCAGTTGAATGTTTCTAACCGAAGATAACAACCTTGTTGGCACCTGACAGGTTGTCAATCAGTTTCGGCTCACTTGTTCAGTCAGAATATTACCGGTGAGATTGAGACCTGTACCACCCGCGAAAGTGGAGATCAGGAAGATGAAAACCTTGGGATCTTTCTGGAACTTGTCAATCATTGGCATACCTAGAATAATGGCAATCTGTAAGGATAGCCACTGATGTAAAAGCGAAGGCTGACGGTCAGATCGCTTAGTACTTCCTTCGAGTTTGACAAACCCATAACCTGGATACAAGTCAATGAGGTTCAAACCAACCCCTGAATGTCATACCTTGGGCTTTAAGATGGAAATCTAACATGTCCAACAACTTAACAGATTTAGTGAAGACGAGGACTTTGTTCAGAGAATTTTTTGACCATTCATGCAGTAAGGCTTCTAGCGCCTGAAGGAATGGTGATTCAGGACATCGAAGACTGGACATCAGGTTTAAAACATACCGCCCATTTACCACAGTACCGGGGCTGCATGATAGCTGCTCCATATTTTGGAGCATTTCCACTAGGAAACACAATGTCAGCAAGGGCTCTATTGCGTATTGTCTGGCAAATCCTGGTGTAAATATCTGTTTCAAAAAATCACATAAAGGATGATGCACCTGCTCAGGTGAATCATTCGGGCCTGAATGGTGTAGTAAAACAATGAGTGATGAGGGAAAACATCCTCACAAGTGACTTGCCTGGTAGTATTAGAGCCAGATGGTTCGACAATTTAATTAAGATAGACATGTAACGGAACACATCTCCTGCGACGAATTGACGACAGCAGTTCTTTCGACTATACTCATCAGATTTAATTAGATGTAAGCTTGCAGGAAGTTCTCAACATTATGTTCGAGCCGCATGGGCACAAGTCTTCTCGGTGGATCAAATTCTGGACGGCGTCCATGCCTAAGATACGTTTATATGCCACGATTTGCGCTTGGCTCAAAGGGCAAAACACAACTTGATCGGTCTTCTTGGGAAGCTGGTATATGAACCTCGATAGGCAATCAACATTTCTAGATGATTTTACATGCCTGATCTTTGATGATTTCTTTGGTCCTAAAGCGAATTTCAGCTCAATAGGCAGATCACTGATGGAAGGGCCTACCTGCGCAAGAAGAACTCGGGGAGAAGTTTGTTCTTGAGAACCTGAGCGACCATCTAAAACCGACTCTATGAACGAGTTTTACATACACAAAAAAGGATCATACTTGAGCCTTGGCACGTTCTTCTTCTGTAGCTGTAGCTGACTGACCGATGGTCAAGGGCTTCACAATGAGCTTGAACCATTGACGAGAAGTGCCCAGATAACCCGGATTAGTCCAGTCCAAAATAGTCCACATTTCTTGATACGAATTCTGAATTGTAGTACCTGTCAAGCCGAATCGACGGCCAGATGCGAATTGATGTAGTGCGAGTGTCAGTTTCGAAGATACATTTTTTACGCGGTGCACCTCGTCGACAAATATGCAACTCCAAGGCAGATTATCAAGAAGGTCTATGTCCTTGCGAGCGATCTCAAAGCTTGTCACCACTAAATATATCTCGGCGTCAGCAAGGTCTTTGATAGTCCTGTGTCAATCAAGCTCATACACACCGACATCCAACCGTCCGATCCTGAAGTCATGAATTACTGGTTCCCGTTCTTTGCGACTGCCGACATACAAACCAATTTCGAAATACCCCCACTAGGTTTGATCGGATTAGGACAGCTTCTGAATGGACCATAATGTGATATTACTCACAGTGACAAATTCTCTTTCCCAATTAGACACAACTGTGCTAGGGGCAATGATGAGACACGTCGGCCATTGAGAGTTCGCGAGAGGTAGCTCGCGCCGTTCCTTCCAAGCTGTGAGATCCTGTAGCCGAGAGACATATTTACGACGGCGATTCCTGTCAGTTACTACACCACGTTTGCACATTATGGCCGATAAGAAAGAGATCACTTGAATGGTTTTTCCTGTCGTAAGGGAATATGGGAATATGATCGATATCTCTATCTCGCTTCTGCTTACCCTGAAAATGCCAATGTGTCAAGTTGTCAAGATGATCAGATTTTCACTCACAAGGCCCATGTCATCACCAAGTAGGCCTCCTCTGCCTTCTTGGTACTGTTTCCAAAAAAATTTGACACCTTCTCGTTGGTAATCACGCAGGAATGTATTGATTGGAGCAGGGACCTGTATTTTTGTTCCCTCATCTAAGACTAATGGTCCAAGATATTGCTGTTCGGGTCCCGAAGGGAAACCTGGGCGTGGTTCGAGATCCTGTCCAGAGATAGTCAATTGAGCAGATTGCGATACCAGATCTACATACATCAGATACATCGCAAAGATCATCATCTCTGTCAGACTCGGTAGCCGAGCTTGAACAAGAAGCTGACAGGTTCCTCAGTTTGTTGGCTGTAGACATGGTCATTGAACGGGAGACTGCATATTCTCACTGGGAAGTAACTGACCATCTCCTGAATCTGATTCAGTCGCAGAGTCCGTTTCTAAAGTGGGGTTGACGGATGCTGCAAAAGGTATTGGGTAGCGAGATTAGAGTATTGCGAGACGGACGTACATAAGGTATTTTTGGAAATACTGTCGTCCGATTCTGATTCTACACGAAGAGTAAGCAAAATTCATCAATCGCCACCGACCCGAGATTACCAGTCACTGAGCCGTCTGTGGCCTGGTATTGTGACACGGGCGGTGTAGATCTTGGACTCATCAACCGTGACGAGTCCGGACGAGTTTTAGAAAGCGCCGCGATTGATTTCAAAACAACATGTGATCTACTTTCTGGATTCACTTCCCCGTCAGAACTTGTAGACACATTTTCTGTAGTCTGGTCAACCGCTTCAAGATCTGATTCCGAACTTGAGTTGAGATCTTCTGCTATCTTTGCTATCTTGTTGTTCGGCAACAAATATACGAGACACAATCCTGGTCACGTACCGAAGTACCTCAGTAGCTGATTTGGAACTTCCAGGGCGTTTATGTGGACCTCTAGAAAAGAAGGTTTTACAAATCAATAATCGGCATAGACATAATCCTAAGCCTTCATACTTCTACGTTTTAGCGGTCTTTTTGGTGGAGCCCCCATGACTTCCGACCGTCGTTTTCTCCTTTTTGAAGAAATATGCCTTTGAGTCAATACATCCTCTGGGATATATGCACCAGGATTAAAGTCGAGATCTGAATCAGGTTCTATATCGATTGAGATGCGGTTGTCTCGAGATTCATTCGCCACCTCACAGACCTAAAGGAGCAAGGACCGATACCAGAGGACCTGCAACCATAATCAAAATGAATCTCTGACCGACACAGAATCGATTTAATACGTTTTGAAGGAGATACTTTCTCAGACATGGCGGGATGAGATGAAACAGTCAGTGTATGCCCAATTTGACTCAACGTTCTGCATTACGTGTGACGTTGTCACGGTTACAATGTAGACATAACTGGTGGATGTCACTGCGGTGATGATAGGAAATGCGATTTCGAAAGTACTAAGGATAGATGAGTAGACCGAAGTACATGCAAGGGGATGGAGAAAGTGTGAGATACAACTGAGAATACCTAATCGAAGGCTTCCTCAGCGCTCTTACGAGCCAGCCTTCGAACCTTCTTCCTATAACCTATAACCCGTTTTCCACATGACACAATGCGATATTAGAAATACACGGACCTTGAATATTCTCTCGAACATCCTTCGCCGCGTCAACATTAGCAGGGCTGTTACAGTCCGGAGGATCACAAGAAAGGAGCGAGATCACGCTCATCAACTGGAAAATATCAATCTTCATCTTTGTGTTTGACTTGATAGTCACTCACGATAGTTGTAACAGTGTGTACTGGCGACCATCGCTCTGACGCATGTTCATATCCCCACTGATCCTCTCCAGGATCATGCTGTTTGGCAAAGTCAACATTAACCCATCTATAAACGCGGAGAAACGAACCAGGATAGATATGCACACATTTCCATCAGTGTAAACTAAAAATAAGTTTCGTTAGGTCTACGAGATTATCGTGTTGTTGAACGCACTGCTGGGATGCCACATTTCTGAGAGAAACTTCATCTTGGGAGGCAACAGGGGATATTGTTCCGGGAAATGGAGACGTGCCTTATAGAAGCCACCTTCACTTGTACTAACATTAAAAGACTGACGCATTAACACCAGTTCACAACATACTAGAGGGTGTCGGGTGGCCTGTGAGAGCGTCAACAGATGTCTTATGATCTAAGAACAGGTGCACTCACCCAATGATCATGATCTCCCATTCGTAGAAATTTCTATCATCAACAAGGCCTGCACAGCATACTGCAGTCAAGCAAAGATAAAAATGTAAAGATTAAAAACTGCACCTGCCGAGAAACCCTCGACCGGATTCTTCGTGAGTTCTGCGAACTGACGCTTCAAAGTGAGAGCGGATGTAGAGACAGAACGCGGTGGAGTTGAGTTAGACATTGAAGGTGCCATCGATCTCTCCCGATAATGAGTGCTGCAAAACACTAGGTCAGTGCCGAGGAAACCTGATATACACGACAAATGCACGTGACTTCGGGTCACCTCTGCGCCTTCCGGCAGAAAGCTCGTGATGTCGACCTTGTCACGCTGTATCACACCGATATTGATGCATTCTTCTTTCCATTATGCAGACAAGGCGCTGCTTGTATGTGATGGAGTTCTTACTATTCAAATACATGATGCTCGGCAACTACGCCAGGAAATTTCTCTGTCTCTTCTACGATCAAAGCTGCTCAAAAATGTGGCAGAAGACCATGCATTCATTACTAGACTAGGATGTGATATAGCCCATAGATGAGGAGTAAGAAAAGAAGTTTAATCAAGCCTCACTAAAAAGGGAATAAGGAAATGATTTTGCTTTTTGTCTCCGAAGTAGTTTCCCGAAAATTGATGTCAGATGCTGGCCAGTTATTTTGGCCGCTGAATCCTTCGTATTGTTGAAGCAATCAAATCTCCATAGTTTGGTCATAATATTACACCTACGACATATAAACCTTTCCGCGGACGTTCGTACACTGCGTAATAGATTGTTGATATAATCTTTAAGGACGTGATGCAAATGTGATGTGTGACATGGTTAATTTCAGTTGCCTACAGACATCTTGAAATTTAATTTACTCTCCTCAACTTGTCCTTAGTCAGGGCGGACAGGATTTCTATCAGAACCATGTACTCACATGGCTATGAGAAAACAAATAGAGCTCAGTTCCATCAGCCTTTGCCAAAAGAACTGGGATTGACGCAGCCGGTCAAGGCTGTTGAGGTCTGTCTTGCTTTTGCTTTCGAGCCGATTTTGGAACGTTGCTCAATAGAGACAATGACATATTAGGATAAGTGGCTGCTCCTTCCATTTTTCTTACAAGTAAAAGGCCTCGTCAAGCAACACATTGACTCATTCAATTATTTTGTGGACACTGACATCAAGAATATTGTAAAAGCCAATAATAGGATAACTTCCGATGTGGACCCTCGATTTTGGCTCAAATACACCGACATAAATGTCGGATTTCCCGATAGGAATGAGATGGAGACGGTCGAGAAGAAGGTTACACCTCACGAATGTCGATTGCGAGATACGACGTACAGTGCCCCCATTATTGTCACTATCCAATATACTAGAGGGAAGAACATCGTTCAACGAAATGTCAATATCGGGAGGCTTCCAATTATGTTGCGGAGTAAGAAATGTGTTCTGACTGACAAAAACGAGTCCGAACTCGCTCGAATGTCGGAATGTCCGTTGGATCCTGGTGGCTATTTTGTGGTGAAGGGTACAGAGAAAGTTATTCTGGTACAAGAACAGCTTAGCAAGAATCGTATCATTGTGGAAACTGATGGCGTGAAGGGAGTCGTCCAGGCATCATGCACATCGTACGAGCTCTCCACCTTCTCAGTTGGGTTTAATAATCACCACCTTTCAAACTAACTACAGATCAACGCATGGCGGCCTCAAATCTAAAACCTATGTAGCCACGAAAAAGGGCAGGATTTATCTCCGTCACAACTCTATTCATGAGGATGTACCCATCGTCATCGCATTAAAAGCACTCGGTGTCCAGTCAGACAAGGAGATTCTCTTACTCACGGCCGGAAACACAGCAGCATACAAGATCGCATTTTCTGCTAATCTCGAAGATGCCGCGAAACTTGGCGTGTTCACCAGGCAACAAGCATTGGAATATATCGGGACAAGAGTGAAGGTCAACAGACGAGTTGTAGGGCCTCGGCGGCCTGCATGGGAGGAGGCTTTAGAAGCTCTTGCAACCATTGTGTTAGCACACGTCCCAGTCAGCGGTCTTGACCTGAGACCTAAAGCCATATTTGTCGCTACCATGACTCGGCGTGTTCTAATGGCTATGAACGATGGAAACATGGTCGATGATCGTGATTATGTCGGTAATAAGCGTTTGGAACTGTGAGTGGGATTCTCAAGTCCTTGAAACAAGTGTTCCCTTGTTCAAATACTGACTGATGGGTATTTATCCTTAGTGCCGGACAGTTATTGGCATTGCTCTTTGAGGATCTATTCAAGACTTATAATTCAAACTTGAAGAGCGCTATAGATAAAGTTCTCAAGAAACCGTCCCGAACAACCGAGTTTGATGCATATAATACAATGCAGTTTCAGGGTGACCACCTAACGGCTGGATTTGTACGCGCTATATCGACAGGTAACTGGTCGCTCAAACGATTCAAGATGGAGCGAGCAGGTGTCACTCATGTTCTGAGCCGCTTGAGTTTCATTTCGGCCCTTGGAATGATGACCCGCATCTCTTCTCAATTTGAGAAGACGAGGAAAGTAAGTGGTCCCCGGGCGTTACAACCTAGCCAGTGGGGAGTGCTTTGTCCAAGTGATACGCCAGAAGGAGAGGCATGTGGACTGGTAAAAAATCTGGCATTGATGACTCACATTACCACTGATGTTGAGGAAGAACCGATAATACAATTGGCATTCATGCTCGGTGTTGAAGGCAAGTCGCTATACCAGCAAGTGGTCCCAGTGATATTCATACTGTTTAGATATTCGGTTGGCAACGGGGACAGAGATTTATGGACCAAACACCTTCGTCGTCAACGTCAATGGAACCATCATCGGCCTTACACGACACCCAGCGCACTTCGTAGCCCAGTTTCGAAAGCTCCGCAGATGCAACAAGTTCAGCGAATTCGTTAGCATATATGTCAACCACCATCACCGAGCTGTGCACATTGCGAGTGACGGAGGGCGTATTTGCCGGCCGATGATCATAGTAGAAAATGCCCTTCCGAAGGTGACTTCGGAACATATGAAGGTGAGCTCCCTGAGGGTTTTCAATCATTGCATTTGATTCTGGCCCCGCCAAGAATCTGGACTGGAGAATATTTTGGACTTCGTTCCTCCTTTTTGGGTCATGTATCTATTAAAGTCTAGAACTAATGGCCTGACAATTTTCAATTAGCAACTCAAAGCAAAGACACTCGTCTTCAATGATTTCCTACGAAAGGGACTGGTTGAATACCTCGATGTAAATGAAGAGAACGATGCATATATCGCTCTATACGAATCTAACATCACCCTTCAAACCACACATCTTGAGATCGAGCCTTTCACCCTTTTAGGTGCCGTTGCTGGGCTCATTCCATACCCCCATCACAATCAGTCTCCTCGTAATACATATCAATGTGCCATGGGTAAACAAGCTATTGGAGCAATTGGATACAATCAATTCAATCGGATTGACACACTCTTATACCTGAGTGTGTATCCACAGAAGCCTATGGTCAAAACAAAGACAATTGAACTGATTGGATACGACAAGCTGCCTGCAGGACAAAATGCGACAGTCGCTGTGATGAGCTATTCTGGGTATGATATCGAAGATGCACTGATTTTGAACAAGGTACGCCATATCTATCCCTTATACTTCGGATCCCTGACAAATCATCAGGCTAGCTTGGACCGAGGCTACGGACGTTGTCAGGTCCTTCGAAAGAATGCAACGCTGATACGGAAATATCCTAATGGGACGTGAGTAACAGGTCACTGGATAGCATCCGGATCGGATTCTGAGGATGCAGCATTCAGTTTTGATCGTCTTGCCGATGCTCCTCTCGACGAAAGTGGTGGGGTGCAAAAACGATACGACATCATACAGTCCGATGGTCTTGCCGGTGTGGGTGAACGAGTTGATCCAGGTGACATCTATGTGAACAAGCAATCGCCCACGAATGCATCGGACAATTCGTTTACTGGGCAAGCCGCTTCTGTACCTTACAAAAACACGCCAATGACTTACAAGAGTCCTGTTGCTGGGCATATTGACAAAGTCATGATTACGGACACCGAGAATGAGCAGACTCTGATCAAAGTTCTTATTCGACAAACACGGCGCCCAGAATTGGGCGACAAGTTTAGCTCAAGGCACGGTCAGAAGGGTGTT
>Ga0153918_1000596_pt1 | contig 16432 bp, 12 predicted proteins | sample TSFL002MetaG_FD_104687 | JGI IMG/M metagenome (GOLD analysis project Ga0153918, IMG submission 104687) | Attine ant fungus gardens microbial communities from Florida, USA - TSFL002 MetaG | ecosystem: Host-associated > Fungi > Mycelium > Unclassified | place: USA: Florida, Paynes Creek Historic... | reverse complement strand
CTTCCCGACCGCGAAGATCTACAACCCGAACGGGCAGAACTACACGGCCGTCGACCGCGAGCTGCTCCTCGCCTACAAGGAGAGCGCGCAGGGCCAGATCCAGCACGTCGGCATCAACGAGGCGGGCGCCATGGCCGCCTTCACGGCCGCCGGCACGTCGTACTCGTCGCACGGCGAGCCGATGATCCCGATCTACATGTACTACTCGATGTTCGGCTTCCAGCGGACGGCCGACTCGATGTGGGCCGCGGCCGACCAGCTCACGCGCGGCTTCCTCATCGGCGCCACGGCCGGTCGCACGACGCTCGCCGGCGAGGGCCTGCAGCACATGGACGGCCACTCGCACGTGATCGCGGCCACGAACCCGGCGGTCGTCTCGTACGACCCCGCCTACGGCTACGAGATCGCGCACATCATGCGCGCGGGCATCGAGCGGATGTACGGCGGCAGCCACCCCGACCCGGACGTCATGTACTACATCACGATGTACAACGAGCCGATGGTGCAGCCGGCCGAGCCGGAGAACCTCGACGTGGACGGCCTGCTCAAGGGCATCTACAAGCTCCGCGACGCGACGACCGAGGGGCCGCGCGCGCAGCTGCTGGCATCCGGCGTCGGCGTGCCGTGGGCGCTCGAGGCGCAGGAGATCCTGGCGGCCGAGTGGGGCGTCGCGGCCGACGTGTGGTCGGTCACCTCGTGGACGGAGCTGCGCCGCGAGGGCCTCGCCGCCGAGCAGCACAACTGGACCCACCCGAACGAGCCCGAGCGCGTGCCCTACCTCACGCAGCGGCTCCACGGCGCCGAGGGCCCGGTGCTGGCCGTGAGCGACTTCGCGCACGACCTGCAGGACCAGATCCGGCCGTTCGTGCCCGGCGACTACACGACGTTGGGCGCCGACGACTTCGGCATCTCGGACACCCGTGCGGCGGCTCGTCGTTACTACCTGATCGACAGCCACTCGCTCGTCGTGCGCACGCTCGAGCGCCTCGCCCGCCAGGGCGAGGTCGACCGCGCGGTCGTCCAGCAGGCGATCGACCGCTACGACCTGCTGAACCCGAAGGCCGGCACGAGCGGCAACGCGGGCGGCGACTCCTGATCACCGGGGGCGGTGCGCGGCGGATCCGCCGCGCACCGCCCCTGCTCGTCCACGCCGTGCGACGGACGCGAGACGGATGCCTCGAGACCGCGTCCGCCCCGTCGCACGGCCCGACCCGGTGCGCGGCGCCGCGGCCCTCCGGCCCGGCGCCCGCACCCCGCGGGAGCGGCGCCGTCACTCCCGCGAACACCTGAAGGGCCCACCGGATGCCGACCAAGCGATCCAAGGAGCAGACGCTCTCGTGGCTGCGCGCCATCTCCGGCGAGCTGTCGACCGCGACGCTCAAGCGCCTCGAGGACACCCTCCCCTGGTTCGGCGACATGCCGCCCGGTCGCCGCTCGGCCGTCGGACTCGTCGCCCAGTCGGGCATCTCCTCGTTCATCGCCTGGTTCGACGACCCGAGCACCACGCCCTGGGTCGCCGCCGACGTCTTCGACGCGGCCCCCAGGGAACTGCTGCGCTCGATCAGCCTGCAGCAGACGCTCCAGCTCATCCGCGTCGTCGTCGAGGTGGTCGAGGAGCGGGTGAAGGACGCCGACCCGGCCGTGCACGAGGCGATCCTGCGCTACTCGCGCGACATCGCCTTCGCCGCCGCCGACGTCTACGCTCGCGCCGCCGAGGCGCGAGGGCTCTGGGATGCGCGCCTGGAGGCGCTCGTGGTCGACTCGATCCTCACGGGCGAGCACGACGACGAGCTGCCGAGCCGCATCGCCGCGCTCGGCTGGCACGGCCACGGCGAGGTCGCCGTGCTCGTCGGCACGCCCCCCAAGATCCTGGAGGTGGATCAGCTCCGGCGCACCGCCCGGCACTCGAGCGCCGACCTGCTCGTCGGCGTGCAGGGCAACCGCCTCGTGCTCGTGATCGGCCGGGCCCGCTCCCGCACCGAGGGCGCCGTGGAGGGCCAGAGCGCCCCCGAGACCCCGCCCACCCCCGACTTCGCCGACATCGCCCAGCTCCTCGAACCCGGGTTCGGCTCGGGGCGGCTCGTGCTCGGCCCGACCGTGCAGAGCGTCGTCGAGGCGTCCAAGAGCGCCAGGGCGGCGCTCGCCGGCTTCGCCGTCGCCGGTTCCTGGCGCCGATCGCAGCGCCTCGTGCTCGCTGACGAACTGCTCCCCGAGCGCGCCCTCGCGGGCGACCCGCTCGCCCGGCAGACGCTCGTGCAGCGCGTCTTCCGCCCGCTCGCCGACCACCCGAACGACCTGCTCACGACGCTGTGGTGCTACCTCGACAACGGCCGCTCGCTGGAGGCGACGGCGCGCGAGCTGTTCGTGCACCCCAACACCGTGCGCTACCGGCTCAAGCGGGTGAGCGAGGTCATCGGCTGGGACGCCACGGGCCCGCGGGAGGCGCTCATCCTGCAGTGCGCGCTCATCCTCGGCCACATCGCCGAGCCCGCCGCACCCGAGCAGCGGCGCGGCTCCACCCGGCCCGCGCGCCCGGTGCGCCGGACCAGGGACGCCCGGCGCACCCGCTGAGCGCCCGTCGAGGCCCCGCCGGGGCGCATCGACGCCGGTCTGCCGGTCGATTCCCGACCCGCAGACCCCCGATCTTGTCGCAGATCGACAATGGGAAGCGGTTTTCTTGCCGCACGTGCGACAGCGCCGAACGCCGTGCACCTGAAAGGATTGAGCGCATGATCGTTCTCACGTGCCCCGGGCAGGGATCGCAGAAGCCCGGCTTCCTGGCTCCCTGGATCGAAGACCCCGCGCACCGCGCGCAGCTCGAGCGCCTGTCGGCCGCCGCCGACGTCGACCTCGTGGAGCACGGCACGGTCTCGGACGCCGAGACGATCCGCGACACCGCGATCGCGCAGCCGCTCATCGTCGCCGCCGGCATCCTCACGTGGGACGCCCTCTCGCAGCGCGCCGACGCCGTCGCGAACGTCGGCGGCATCGCCGGCCACTCCGTCGGCGAGATCACCGCCGCCTACGCCGCGGGCGTCTTCGACGCCGAGACGGCCATGCGCTTCGTCGCGCTCCGCTCGCGGCTCATGGCCGCCGACGCCGCCAAGGTCGTCACGAGCATGAGCGCCGTGGTCGGCGGCGACGAGGATGCCGTCGTCGCCCGCCTGACCGAGCTCGACCTCACCCCCGCCAACTTCAACGGCGCCGGCCAGATCGTCGCCGCGGGCGAACCCGCCGCCCTCGACGCGCTCCGCGCCGAGCCCGTCGCCGGCTCGCGCGTGATCCCGCTCAAGGTCGCGGGCGCCTTCCACACCCGCTTCATGGCCGACGCCCGCGAGGCGCTCGCTGCTCGCCGCGGCGAGTTCGCGGCATCCGATCCCGTGCGCACGCTGTGGTCGAACCACGACGGCGAGCAGGTGACCGACGGCGGCGAGTTCGTCGACCTCATGGTCCAGCAGGTCGCGCAGCCCGTGCGCTGGGACAAGTGCATGGCCTCGTTCGAGGCGGCCGGCGTCACGGGCCTCATCGAGGTCTCGCCCGCCGGCACGCTCGCGGGTCTCGCGAAGCGCGCGCTCAAGGGCACGCCCACGGCGGCCGTCACGGCTCCCGCCGACCTCGAGGGCGCGATCGCGCTCCTCGGCGCCGCCGCGGCCTAGCTCCGCCGTCAGCCCGTCGACGCCGACCGCGTCGACGGCAGCCGACGACTCCCCTCCCGTCGGAGCGGCGAGGCGAACGCGCCCTCGCCGCCCGCCGCGGGAGACTCCCTTCAGCGCTCCCGCGCCGACCCGCCCTCAGCACGCCCGCCGCCCGAGAGGAACCACCCAGTGAGCGAAGCCGCACCAGTCCTCAAGCAGTCCCCGGTGACGCCCTTCACGCGCATCCTGTCGATCGGCGCCGCCCGCGGCGACCTCACGGTGCCCAACGACGACATCATCGAGCCGATCAACTCGTCCGACGAGTGGATCCGCCAGCGCACGGGCGTCGTCACGCGCAAGCGCGCCAGCCACGAGGTCACGGCGCTCGACCTCGCCCGCGAGGCCTCGCTCGAGGCGATCGAGCGCGCCGGCATCGACGCGGGCGAGATCGACGCCGTCGTCGTGGCGACGATCTCGAACATGATGCAGACGCCGTCGCTCGCGGCCAGGCTCGCCGACGAGGTGGGCGCGACGCCCGCCGCCGCCTTCGACCTCAACGCCGCGTGCGCCGGCTACTGCTACGGCATCCAGCAGGCCGACGCGCTCATCCGCTCGGGCGCCGCGCGCCACGTGCTCGTGGTGGGCGCGGAGAAGCTGTCGGACATCATCGATCCCGCCGACCGCACGATCTCGTTCCTGCTCGGCGACGGCGCCGGCGCCGTGATCGTCGGTCCGAGCGAGACGCCCGGCATCTCCAAGTCGATCGTCGGCTCCGACGGCTCCCGCTGGCACGCCGTGAGTATGAACGCGACGCTGCAGGAGTTCCGCCGCGGCGAGGCCGAGTGGCCGACGCTGCGCCAGGACGGCCCGAGCGTGTTCCGCTGGGCCGTGTGGGAGATGGCGAAGGTCGCCCGTCGCACCCTCGAGGAGGCGGGCGTGGAGCCCTCGCAGCTCGCCGCCTTCATCCCCCACCAGGCGAACATGCGCATCATCGACGAGTTCGCCAAGCAGCTCGGCCTGCCCGAGACCGTCGCGATCGCGCGCGACATCGAGACGATGGGCAACACCTCGGCGGCGTCCATCCCGCTCGCGACGCACCGCCTGCTCGAGGAGCACCCGGAGCTCTCGGGCGGCCTCGCCCTGCAGATCGGCTTCGGCGCCGGTCTCGTCTACGGCGCGCAGGTCGTCGTCCTCCCGTAGCCCGGGCCGCCCGGGCTCGGCTCCGATCGACGCATCGGCGCCGGGATCCGCCGCCGCCGACCCGCATCCTCACTACCGACCTTGGCCGACCACGCGAATACACTGGTGGCGGTCATCGACGCCGAACCATCCACAACAAGGAGAAATCAATGGCTCTTGCACAGGAAGACGTCCTCGCCGGCCTCGCCGAGCTCGTGAACGACGAGACGGGCATCGCCGCCGACACCGTCACGCTCGAGAAGTCGTTCACGGACGACCTCGACATCGACTCGATCTCTATGATGACCATCGTCGTCAACGCCGAGGAGAAGTTCGACGTGAAGATCCCCGACGAGGAGGTCGCGAACCTCAAGACCGTCGGCGACGCCGTCGACTACATCGTCAAGGCCGCGGCCTAGCGGTTCCACGTGGGCGGTCTCCCGGGCGGAGGCCGCCCACGTTCCGTATGCGGCCCGCGCCGCGCCTCGGCGCGTCTCGGCCCCGCCGCCCGCCGGCCCTGCGGCCGAAGCCTCCCTCCCCTCATCCCTGGAGTTCCCTCCCCCATCCCTGGAGTTGGCGTCATGACCAAGAAGATCGTCGTCACCGGAATCGGCGCGACCACGCCCCTCGGCGGCACTGCCCGCGACACGTGGGACGCGCTGCTCGCCGGCAAGTCCGGCGCCCGCCGCCTCGAGCACGAGTGGGTCGCCGAGCTCAGCATCCCCGTCACCTTCGCCGCGAGCGTCGCCGTGCCCACGAGCGAGTCGCTCGAGCGCGTGGAGATCAAGCGCCTCGACCCGTCCAGCCAGTTCGCCCTCATCGCCGGCCGCGAGGCGTTCGCGGACGCCGGCCTGAAGGTCGGCGACATCGAGCCCGAGCGGCTCCTCGTCGACTGGGCCACGGGCATCGGCGGCGTCTGGTCGCTCCTGGATGCGTGGGACACGCTGCGCGAGCGCGGCCCCCGCCGCGTCATGCCACTCACCGTCCCCATGCTCATGCCCAACGCCCCCGGCGCCGCGATCGGCATGGACCTCAAGGCCCGCGCCGGCGTGCGCACGGTCGTCTCGGCCTGCGCGTCGAGCACGGAATCCATCATCGGCGCCTACGAGCACCTGCAGGCGGGCCTCGCCGACGTGGTCATCGCCGGCGGCTCCGAGGCGGCCATCCACCCGCTGCCCATCGCCGCGTTCGCCGCGATGCAGGCGCTCTCCAAGCGCAACGACGACCCCGAGGCGGCCTCGCGCCCCTACGACGTCGACCGCGACGGCTTCGTCCTCGGCGAGGGCGCGGCCGCCCTCGTGCTCGAGACCGAGGAGCACGCGAAGGCCCGTGGCGCGCGCATCTACGCCGAGGTGCTGGGCGGCGCCGTGACGAGCGACGCGCACCACATCACGGCGCCCGATCCCGAGGGCTCCGGCGCCGCGCGCGCCGTCCTGCAGACGCTCGAGGGCGCCGGCGTCGGCGTCGACGACGTGTTCCACATCAACGCGCACGCGACCTCGACGCCCGTGGGCGACATCGCCGAGTACAACGCGCTCAAGCGGGTCTTCGGCGACCGCATCGACGGCGGCATCCCCGTCTCCGCGACGAAGGCCTCGACTGGCCATCTGCTCGGCGGCGCGGGCGCGATCGAGGCGCTCTTCACGGTGCTCGCGCTCCACGAGGGCACCCTGCCGACGACGATCAACCTCGACAGCCAGGATCCGGAGATCCCGCTCGACGTCGTCACGTCGCCGCGCACGGTCGAGACGGCCGGTCGCGTCGCGATCTCGAACTCGTTCGGCTTCGGCGGGCACAACGCCGTCGCGGCGTTCCGCGGCGTCTAGCACGACGAAGGCGGGGCTCCTGCGCTCGGCCGTCGCCGAACGCAGGAGCCCCGCCTTCTCGTTCGCGGGCTATCCCTTGAAGAGGTCGAGCTTGCCGAACTTCTCGGCCAGCAGATAGTAGACGGCCAGGCGCGGGTTGTTGCGCCCGTCCTTCATCGCGGCGCCCACCTCGGCGATCGCGGCGTCGAGCTCCTCGTCGGAGTTCGTCAGGCCGAGCTTCTTCTTGAGGAAGCTCTCGCGCACCGTCTTGAGCTCGGCGGGGTCGCTGAACGAGACGAGCGCGGCGTCGGCGTGCGAGACGGCGATCCGATAGGTCTTGATGAGCCCCTTCACCGCATCGGGATCGGGCTCGGGAACGTACCGCTTGATCGCGCCCTCGAGATCGGCCATGGCAACTCCTTCGTCGCTGCGGGTGTGATGCCGCCAACCGTATGGCCCCGCGGGGCCGCGGACCAGACGTCGAGCGCTCCGAAGTCCTCAGCCCGAGAAACGCACGGTTTAGCACCAGCGTTCATTCAGAAAGCGAGTACGGCCGACGACCGGAGAGGCCGGAGGGGCGCCGCGATGACGCGGCGCCCCTCCGGCGTTCGACCCGATGCGCGGTGCGGCTCAGCCCACCCGGTGGAGCCACGCGACGGGGCTGTTCTCCCCCGCCTCGCGGAAGGCGTCGAGCTCGTCGTCCCATGCCTGGCCGAGCGCGAGACGCAGCTCGCGGTGCAGCTCGGAGGCGTTGCCGCCGGCCAGCTCCATCGCGTAGCGCACGCGGTCCTCGGGCACGACGATGTTGCCCGCGACGTCGGTCTGGGCGTAGTAGATGCCGAGGTCGGGCGTGTGCATCCAGCGACCGCCGTCGGCATCCTCGCGGGCGTGCTCGGTGACCTCGAAGCGCAGGTGCTCCCAGCCGCGCAGCTGAGACGCGATCACGGCACCCGTTCCCGGTTCGCCCGTCCACACGTACTCAGCACGAACGGCGCCTCGGAGAACCGGCTGCGGAATCCACGGCAGCTGGATCGGGCGCTCGAGAACGCGCCCGACAGCCCATTCGATGTGCTGGCACAGCGCGTTCGGCGAGGAGTGCACGTACAGCACTCCGCTCGCGGTCGGTGCGACCATGCGTTCCTCCATTCACTCTTGGTACGTCTTCCCCAACGACCACGTGAACACCGAAACGCCTTCGACACCGTGTATTCGATTGTGCGATCGGCCCCGCATCCGTGAATGCAGTGCCGTCGTACAGGAATTATGCCCGAGGCTACTTGCGAATTCCACCCGTGTTCTTTCATCTTCACGGCGTGTTGCCGCCGCCCGGCCGCGACCCCGTCGCGCCGGCGGAACGCGCGTGCCGCGTGCGGATGCGGGGCCGCGCTCTCGTCGAGAGCGCGGCCCCGCATCGGGTTCGCGTCGAGCCGGGGCCGTCCGGATCGGGACGGGCCGGCTCCGAGCGCTACGCGCTCGGGAAGCGCACGAGGCCGAGTTCGGCCGGCGAGCGCAGGAGCTCGTGGTCGGGAACGACGCGCACGGTGTAACCGAGCGACTGGGGCACGTCGACGGGGACGTCGACGGCGTACGTCGAGCCGTCGCCCGTGGGCGTCATCGTGAAGCGCTCGGCGCCCTCGAGGTCGCCGAGCGCGCCCACGCGGCCCAGCACGGCCTCGACGCGCACGTCGTCGGCCGAGAGCGCGCCCAGCGAGACCTCGGCCTCGACGCGCAGCGGACCACCGGCGAGGGGGGCCGCGGTGGCGACGCGCACGCCGGTCACCGCGACGTCGTGCCAAGCCGCGCTCACGCCCGCGATCCACTCGACGTAGGCGGCGGGAGCGCCCTCGACGGCCACGCGACGCGCCGACCGGCCCGCGGGCAGGTAGAGCTCGTTCACGTAGTCGCGGACCATGCGCTCGGCGGCCACGCGCGGGGCGATGCGCGTCATCGAGGCGCGCACGCGGTGCATCCAGGCGACGGGCACGCCTCGCTCGTCGCGGTCGTAGAACAGCGGCGCGATCTCGTTCTCGAGGATGTCGTAGAGCGCCTGCGACTCGAGGTGATCGCGCGTGCGCTCGTCGACGTGCTCGACGTCCGGGATCGTCCAGCCGAGCTCGTCGTCGCGGAACTCGTCCCACCAGCCGTCGGAGATCGAGAACGTGAGGCCGCCGTTCATGACGGCCTTCATGCCCGAGGTGCCCGACGCCTCCTGGGGGCGGACGGGGTTGTTGAGCCACACGTCGGCGCCGGCGCAGAGGTACTTCGCGAGCGTGACGTTGTAGTCGGGCAGGAAGACGATGCGGTCGCGCACGCCCGCCTCGTCGGCGAAGCGCACGACCTCCTGCAGAAGCTGCTTGCCGCCCATGTCGGCGGGGTGCGCCTTGCCGGCGATGAGGAACTGCACGGGGCGGTCCTCGTTGCGCAGGATGCGGGCGAGGCGCTCCGGGTCCTGCAGCATGAGGGTGAGGCGCTTGTACGTCGAGACGCGACGCGCGAAGCCGATCGTGAGCACGTTCGGGTCGAGGATCGAGCGGGTCCAGCCGAGCTCGGCCTCCTGGGCGCCGCGGGCGAGCCACGACGACTTCACGGCGCTGCGGGCGCGGTCGACGAGGTCGGTGCGCAGGCCGTTGCGGATGCGCCACAGCTCCTCGCTGCCGATCGCGTGCTCGTTCTCCCACTCGTCGGTCGTCGAGAGGTCGCGGTTGCCGCTCATCGCGTTGACGACCGGCAGCATCGGGCCGCGCACCCACGTCGGCAGGTGCACGCCGTTGGTGACCGACGTGATGGGCACCTCGTCGGCGTCGAAGGGGGCGTAGAGCGACTTGAACATGTCGCGCGAGACGACGCCGTGCAGCTTCGCGACGCCGTTCGCGTACTGGCCGAGGCGCAGGCCCAGGTGGGCCATGTTGAAGCGCGAGGGGTCGTCCTCGGCGCCGAGCGCCATGACCCGGTCGAGGGCGACCTGCGGCACGAGCGAGCACATGCCGGTGCCGTCGAGGGCGAGGTAGCGGCGCGCGAGGTGCATGTCGAACCGGTCGATGCCAGCAGGCACGGGGGTGTGCGTCGTGAAGATGGTGCTCGCGCGGACGGCCGCGATGGCCGACTCGTACGTCTCGCCGGCGGCCATGAACTGGCCGATGCGCTCGACGCCCGAGAAGCCGGCGTGGCCCTCGTTCATGTGGAAGACGGTGGGGCGCGGGATGCCCGCGAGGTCGGCGTAGGCCTGGACGGCGCGCACGCCGCCGACCCCGAGGACGAGCTCCTGCTTGACGCGGTGCTCGGCGTCGCCGCCGTAGAGGCGGTCGGTGATCGTGCGGAAGTCCTCGGGGTTCTCGGCGATGTCCGTGCCGAGCAGGAGGAGCGTGACGTTGCCGACCTGGGCCTTCCAGACGGCGACCTGGACGTCGCGACCCTCGGGGAAGGCGACGGAGACGCGCAGCTGGCGGCCCTCGGCATCCACGACCTGCGAGATGGGCAGGTCGGCGGGGTCGTGCGCGCTGTAGTTCTCCTGCTGCCAGCCCTCGCGCGAGAGCGTCTGCGAGAAGTAGCCGTAGGTGTAGAGGAGGCCGATGCCGGTGATGGGGGCGCCGAGGTCGGACGCGCTCTTCATGTGGTCGCCGGCGAGCACGCCGAGGCCGCCCGAGTAGACGGGGAGCGCCTGGGTGATGCCGAACTCCATCGAGAAGTAGGCGATCGAGGTCTCGGCGTCCTCCGCTCCGCGGGTCTGCTTGGCGAACCAGCGGTCCTGCGCGAGGTAGTTCTCGAGGTCCTCGCTCTCCAGCTTCAGGCGGCGCAGGAAGTCGTCGTCGTGCGCGAGCGCCTCCAGTCGCGATGCGGGGAGCGAGCGGAGCAGCAGCACGGGGTTGCGACCCGTCGACGACCACAGTTCCGGGTCGATCGACTCGAAGAGCGACTCCGCCTCGGCCCGCCACGACCACCGGAGGTTGGTGGCGAGGGTCTCGAGCGGCGCGAGCGCCTCGGGAACGACGTTCGTGATGTTGACACTGTTGTAGGCCTTCACGCGCCACACTCTAGCGGCCTGAGAGAAGGCTGACACCAAACCCTGAATCAGTGGAGAATCGCAGATCTTCGGGCATTTCCACTGCTCATTCGGGCAGGTATCTTCGATGTTTCTGCGATTCATACCAATGCACGGATCTTCCCTCGGCGAATACCGTCACTGAGACGGTTTCCAGAGCGGAGGCCATGCCCGTTTCTGAACCATCCGCGCCTGGGATCCGCATGGCCACGCCTCGCTGACGCGACCGGATCCGACGGGCCGGAGCATTCCACGGGCGGGAACGTCTTACGGGCATCCGCATCGCCCGTGAAACACGCGACACGCGAAGAAGACGCGAGGGGATCGAAGACGAGCGGAGCCGCTGGTCCGACCGTTCCGGCCGTCGCCGCGGGGCGCCCCGCCGAGGCCGTCCGCGCCCGCTAGGCCGGCGTCTGCTCGGGCGCGCTCGCCGGCTCGCCCCCGTCGCCCGGCACGGGCGATACCCATACCGCGGAGGATGCCGCGGCGCCGAGTCGGAGCGTCTCCGCCGCCTCGTCGTCGGTCGCCAACTCGATCGACACGGCCTCGGAGAACGGCTCGGCGGGCAGCACGTCGAGCACGGCGTCGACGACGATGCCTCGCGCGAGGAAGTACTGCAGCATCTCCGGGTCGCGATCCGAGATGCGCTCGACCATGACCCGGGCCGGCCCCGAGACCTCGTGCAGCGGGAGCGCGTCGGGGCGGTGCGGCACGCCCTCGGCGCTCGGGATGGGGTCGCCGTGCGGGTCGCGGGTCGGGAAGCCGAGCATCTCGTCGATGCGCGACACGAGGCGCTCGCTCACGACGTGCTCGAGCGCCTCGGCCTCGTCGTGCACCTCGTCCCAGCCGTAGCCGAGCTTCTCCACCAGGAAGGTCTCGATGAGCCGGTGGCGGCGCACCATGGCGATGGCCACGTCGCGCCCCGAGTCGGTCAGCGCGACCTTGCCGTAGCGGGCGTGGTCGATGAGGCCCTGGTCGCTCAGCCGCCGCAGCGAGTCGGACACGGTCGAAACGCGCAGGCCGAGCCGCTCCGCGAGGCCGGATGCCGTGGCCGGCTCGCCCGTCCACTCGGCGTGCGCCCAGACCGCCTTGATGAGGTCCTGCGCGCTGGTCGTGAGATCCGAGTGGGGCATTGCTCCAGCGTATAACGAACAGGAAACGGGCCGACTCGCGGACCGCTCCCGACGTCATGCGGAGACGCCGCGGCGGGCGGAGACGCGCCTCGCGCTGCTCCGCCGGCCCGAACTCTGGAGAGGACGTGGAGGTGCGCCCCTGTTCGGCGCAGCATCCGCGCATCTCCAGGGTTCGGCGACGGCGCATGGAGGACGACGGAGCCCTCGAACCCGCGCCGACCGGCTCGGGTCTACGGCCGGACGTGCCCGTCGCCGTTCACGATCCACTTCGTCGTCGTCAGCTCGGCGAGGCCCATGGGGCCGCGGGCGTGGAGCTTCTGCGTCGAGATGCCGAGCTCGGCGCCGAGGCCGAACTGGCCGCCGTCGGTGAAGCGCGTCGAGGCGTTGACCATGATGGCCGCCGAGTCGATCTCGGCCGTGAAGCGCTCGGCGGAGGCGAGATCGCGCGTGAGGATCGCCTCGGTGTGGCCCGAGGACCAGGTGCGGATGTGCTCGATCGCCTCGTCGATGCCGGGCACGACGCGCACCGCGAGCTCGAGGGCGAGGTACTCGGTCGCCCAGTCGTCGTCGGTGGCGCGGGTCGCCTCGACGCCCGGCACGGCCGCCTCCGTGCGCTCGTCGACGTGCAGCACGACCTCCCGCTCGCGCAGCGCGGTGAGCATGCGGGGCAGGAACTCGTCGGCGACGGCCTCGTGCACGAGCAGCGTCTCGGCGGCGTTGCACACGCCGACGCGCTGGGTCTTGGCGTTGAGCACGATCTCGATGGCGCGGTCGAGATCGGCCGAGGCGTCGACGAAGACGTGCACGTTGCCGACGCCCGTCTCGATGACGGGCACCGAGGCCTCGCGGACGACGGTCTGGATGAGGTCGGCGCCGCCGCGGGGCACGAGCACGTCGACGAGGCCGCGGGCGTGCATGAGCGCCACGGCGCCGGGGCGGCCGAAGGCGTCGATCGACTGCACGAGGTCGGCGGGCAGCCCCTGCGCCTCGAGCGCCTCGCCGAGGACGCGGACGACGACCTCGTTGCTCGAGGCGGCGGCCGATCCGCCGCGCAGGATGACGGCGTTGCCCGACTTGAGGGCGAGGCCGGCGGCATCCACCGTGACGTTGGGGCGGGCCTCGTAGATCATGCCGACGACGCCCATGGGCACGCGCACCTGGCGCAGTCGCAGGCCGTTGGGCAGGGTCGAGCCGCGGACGATCTCGCCGACCGGGTCGGGCAGGCCGGCGACCTCGCGGAGCGCGTCGGCGATGGCCGCGATGCGCTCGGGGCTGAGGGCGAGCCGGTCGAGGAGGCCGGCGTCCATGCCGTTCGCCCGACCGCGCTCGAGGTCGAGCGCGTTGGCGGCGACGATCTCGGCGGATGCCGCGACGAGCGCGTCGGCCATGGCGCGCAGCGCGGCGTCCTTCGCGGCGCGCGTCGCGGTGGCGAGCGAGCGGGAGGCGATCTTGGCGCGGCGGGCGATCGCGCGGACGTGCTCGGCGACGTCGTCGGCGGCACCGGCGCCGGCGGCCTCAGCGCCAGCCCCGGGCTGCGCGGCGGGCCCCGGCTGCGACGGCGCGGGCGCGGGCTGGCGCGCCGTGAAGTCGGAGGTGCCGGAGACGTCGTCGCATGTGAGGGTCATGCCTGCCAATGGTAGCCAGCCGCGGGGCCCTCCGCCGACGCCCGCGGTGAACGCCGGAGCGGCGCTGTCGGCGGCCGGCGGGCTATTCACCCCATCCATGGAACCGAATTCCCCCTTCGGCACCGTGCCGAAGGGGGAATTCGGTTCCATGGATGCGGAGGAGGGGCCGCGGGCCGCTACCGGCGGCGCACGAGCACGAGGTCGTCGCGGTGCACGACCTCACGGTCGTAGCCCTCGCCGAGCTCGTCGCGTAGCTCGTGCGTGGAGCGGCCGAGCATGCCCGGCAGCTCGGCGGCGTCGAAGGCCGAGATGCCGCGCGCGACGGCCTCGCCGTCGGGGCCCGCGAGCTCGACCGGATCGCCGGCGGCGAAGTCGCCCTCGACGCCCGTGATGCCGGCCGGCAGCAGCGACGCTCCCCCGCGCTCGAGCGCCCGCACGGCGCCGGCGTCGAGCAGGATGCGCCCGCGGGAGCGGGCCGCGTACTCGAGCCACACCCGACGGCGCGAGGAACGGCGCCCGGTCGCCTCGAACCACGTGCCGACGTCCTCGCCCGCGAGCGCGGCGCCGGCGTTGGCCGCCGAGGTGAGCACGACGGGGATCGCCGTCGAGGTCGCGATGGCGACGGACTGCAGCTTCGTGACCATGCCGCCCGTGCCGACCTTGCTGCCGGAGCCCGACACGTCGACCTCGGCGACCTCGGCGAGCGAGGCCACGTGCGGGATGCGGCGGGTGCCCTCACGGCTCGGCGGTCCGTCGTAGAGGGCGTCGACGTCGGTGAGCAGGAGCAGCGCGTCGGCGCGCACGAGCTGGGCGACGAGCGCGGCGAGTCGGTCGTTGTCGCCGAAGCGCAGCTCGTCGGTCACCACACCGTCGTTCTCGTTGATGATGGGCACCGCACCGAGGCCGAGGAGCGTCTCGAGGGCGCGCACCGCGTTGCGGTAGTGGGCGCGGCGCATGGTGTCCTCGGCGGTGAGCAGGAGCTGCGCGACCGCGATGCCGTGGTCGGCGAAGCGGGCGGTGTACTCGGCGATGAGCTGGCCCTGCCCGACCATGGCGGCGGCCTGCATGACGGCGATGTCGGCGGGGCGCCCCTGCAGCCGCAGCGGGCCGATGCCGGCGGCCACGGCGCCGGAGGAGACGAGGACGACCTCGAGGCCGCGGGAGCGGCGGTCGGCGATGAGCTCGACGAGCCGTTCGAGCGCGCCGACATCGAGGTGTCCGTCGGGCCTGGTGAGCGACGACGATCCGATCTTGATCACGATTCGGCGGGCATCCACGAGTTGAGCGCGAGCGGAGATCGGAGTCACCGCTCTATTCTGCCGCGCCGCGACGTCGCGCCGTGCCGGGCGGCGGACGGCGTCGTCCGGTCCGTCGACGCGGCGGTGCCGGATGCCGGGGCGGTGCCGGATGCCGGTCGCGTCACGGGCTCGTGAACACCGTGTGACGAGGCGCGCCCCATGCAGACAACTGCGAGCCGTGCGGCCTACGCTCGCGGCATCCGGCGCAGCGCCGCTCGGCGCAGCGCCCGCCCGAGCTCTCGGGCGGCACACGTCAGGAGGCGCTCATGCTCGACAACATCGTGATCGTCGGCGCGGGACTCGGCGGCTGGCACGCCGCTGACGAGCTCCGCTCGCTCGGCTTCGACGGCGGCATCACCCTCATCGGCGACGAGACGGCGGCGCCGTACGACCGGACGAAGCTCTCGAAGGACTTCCTCATCGGCACGCTCAGGAAGGGCCAGTTCGACCTCGGCTCGCCCGAGTGGGCCGAGGAGCGGAACGTCCGGCTCGAGCTCGGCGTGCACGCGACGGCGATCGATCGCGCGGCGAAGCGCGTGCGGCTCGACTCGGGCCGGTCGCTCCCGTACGACCGGCTCGTGCTGGCGACCGGATCGGACTCGCGCACGCTCGGCCGAGTCCCCTCCGACGTGCCGGGCGTGCGCTCGCTGCGCAGCCTGGCCGACGCCGAGCAGCTCGACGCGGCGTTCGAGCGGGGCGGCAGGCTGGCGATCGTCGGAGCCGGCTGGATCGGGCTCGAGGTGGCGTCGGCGGCGACCCAGCGGGGGCTCGACGTCACGATCGCGGCTCCCGGCAGCGAGCCGCTGGCGAGCGTGCTGGGCCCGCGGATGGGCGAGCACTTCGCGCGCCTGCACCGCTCGCACGGCGTCGAGCTGCGGATGCGGACGAACGTCGAGGGGCTCATCACGGGCGAGGACGGCGCCGCGGCGGGCGTGTCGACCTCGACGGGCGACGTGCGCGCCGACGGCGTGCTCGTCGCCGTCGGCGCCGCCCCGCGCATCCGGCTCGCCGTCGCCGCGCACCTTTCGGTGGTCGACGGCGCGGTCGAGGTCGACGCGCGGCTGCGCACGAGCGATCCCTCGATCCTGGCGATCGGCGACATCGCGAACGCGTGGAACGCGCGTGTGCACGCCCGGGTGCGGCGCGAGCACTGGGACACGGCGATCCGGCACGGTCGGCTCGCGGCGCGCTCGATCCTCGGGCTGAGCGGCGAGCACGACTGGCTTCCCTACTTCTTCACCGATCAGTTCGACCTGGGCATGGAGTACGTCGGGCTCTCCGAGCCGACCGACGACGTGGTCGTCCGCGGCGACGAGGAGTCCGGCGAATTCATCGCGTTCTGGCTGCGCCACGGCGCCGTGACCGCGGGAATGAACGTCAACGTGTGGGACGTGAACGACGACATCCGCGCGCTCGTCGGCCGCACGGTCGACGTCGACCGGCTCGTCGACCTCGACGTGCCGATCACGGAGGTGTGAGCGCGCTGGCGCGAGCGGGATCGGGCGCACCTCGACGGACTCGTCCGCGCACTCCGCCGGCGAGCGCTACGGCCCCGACGGCTGCCCCGCCCATCGCGGGTCGGCCGACGCCCGCCGTGCGCCGGTCGAGCGTCCGTCCGGCTTCCGGCCGACGCGCTCTCGTCGAGTCGAGGGCTCAGCGGCCGCGGCGGCAGACCTGGGCGCGGCCGCCGCGTGCAACTGCGTCCGGTCCTGAGGCTG
>Ga0153918_1000594_pt1 | contig 16530 bp, 15 predicted proteins | sample TSFL002MetaG_FD_104687 | JGI IMG/M metagenome (GOLD analysis project Ga0153918, IMG submission 104687) | Attine ant fungus gardens microbial communities from Florida, USA - TSFL002 MetaG | ecosystem: Host-associated > Fungi > Mycelium > Unclassified | place: USA: Florida, Paynes Creek Historic... | reverse complement strand
CGCACGAGCCGGACGCGCACGGCGCCCGCGGCCGGTTCGAGGTCGTAGCGGTAGACGAGCTCGCGGCCGACGCGCGGCGCGACGCGGTCGCGATCCCGCGCGCGCTCGAAGCCGAAGCGCTGGTAGAGGCGGTTGGCCGGGCCGTTCGCGGCGCCCGTGTCGAGCACGACGGCCGAGAGCCCGGCGGCTCGCGCGACATCGAGGGCGGCGTCGAGAAGCGCGTTCGCGACGCCGCGGCCGCGCGCGTCGGGGGCGACGACGAGGAAGCGCACCTCGAGCTCGTCGGCGCGGGCGACGAGGGCGCCCTCCGCGCCGGCCCGCACGAGGGTGAGCGAGCCGAGCAGACGCGGGGCGTCGGCCGCGACGCCGGGCCCGCCGACCGAGCCCGTCGCCTCCCTCTCCTCCGTCGCCACGAGCACGATCCCCGCGCGGGCGCGCCAGGTCGCGTCCCGTTCGGCGCGCTCCCGCTCGGGCGAGATCGGCAGGTGGCCGTAGGGGCCCGCGGCGAAGGACTCCCGAGTGAGCCTGCCCACCGCGTCCAGCTCGTCGGGGCGCGCCTCCCGCACGACGAGCGCGGTGGCGGCGGATGCGACGAGGGTCATGACGGGCCTTTCTGGCGTCGCGGGCACGACGAGGTCGCCTCGCGATGCGGTCGGAGGGAGTGGCGGCTGGATGCCGGGCTCGGCGCGTTCGGCGACCGTCGGGCGGAGAATCCGCGATGCGGGGCGACGCCGGGCAACCATCCATTCTTCCACATGCGGGCGACGGCGTCGAGGAGCCCGGGTCAGTCGATGCGGACGCTCCAGGACTCGATCCGGCCCTGCGCGCGCGAGGTGCTGAGCTCCTCGCGCAGCCACGGCCGGCGCTGGTAGAGGGCGAGCGCGGTGTCGAGCAGCGCGAGCAGGCCGAAGAGCACCGCGACGGCCAGGCCCCAGATCGGCGAGCCGGCGCCCGTGAGGAGCGCCGAGCCGAGGCCCGCGGCCAGGGTGACGACCCCCAGCGCCCATCGCTCCCCAGCCGAGAAGCCGCCGCCGTCGGTCCAGTCGGCGGGGGCGGGATAGGGCGGCCGGGAGATCTCGCCGGGCGCGCCGGCCGGCGTGCTCACGCCCCCGTCACGAGCACGAGCGAGGTCGCGCCGCAGGGGCGCGCGACGCCGCCGCCCGGCAGCTCGGCGCGGGTGAGCGCGGCCGCGATCTCGACGTCGCTGGCGACCGGGGAGGCGGCCCGGGATGCCTGGTCGCCCGAGCGATCGCCCTCGACGACGGCGCGCACCCGGGCCAGGACCTCGGCCAGCCCGTCGAGGCGCAGCAGGTCGCCCGTCGCCCGGTGCGCGTCGGTCGAGGTGACGATGCGGCCGGAGGCGTTCACGAGCGTGCCGGAGAGCCCGGAGTCGCGCAGCGCCCGCACGAGCACCCGCTCGAGGTGGACGACGTAAAGGTCGGCGCCCACGACCCCCACCAGGCCGCCGCCGATCTCGACGGGCGTGGTGATCGTGAAGGTGTAGTCGTCGGTGCACATGTAGTCGACGTACGGGCCGGTGAAGTGCCGGCGCCCGGTCGCCGCCGGCACGCGCCACCACTCGAGCGTGCGGTAGTCGCGGAACTGCTCGGACTCCGGGTCGTCGATCGAGTCGAGCCTGCGCAGCGCGCCGCCCGGGCCGGCGAGCCACCAGGCCAGGTGCCAGGGCGCGTCGCCCAGGAACCCGGGAGCGGCGACGAACCCGGCGCCGGCCACGAGCGACTCCTGGTCGACGAGGCTCGGCGTCGCGAGCCCGGCCGTGAACGGGTCGAGCTCGGCGGCCGTGGGCCCGGCGGACGAGGCGATCTGCCGCTCGAGCTCCGCGCGGGTCGCGTCGCGCCACTCGTCGATGAGCGCGTACAGCGGCGCGATCGTCGCCGTGACGCGGTCGGCGACGGCGTCGATGAGGGCGTCGACCGTGGGAGTCATCCCTGGTCCTTTCTCGAGGCGACGCGCCGAGCCCGTGCCGCGGGGTCGGCGCCCGCGGCCGCGTCGTCGCGTCCGCTGACCATTATGAGCGTGCGAGGCCCGCGCGCGAGGGGCTGCCCTCCCCGCGGTCGACGGACGCGGCGGATGCGAGGGGCACGAGGGGCACGGACCCCGCCTCGAGCCGCACCTTCTCGTCCACCAGCCACTCGGTCGCCGCATCCAGGTGCTCGCGCACGAGCCGGCGGGCGAGCGAGGCGTCGCCCTCGCGGATCGCGTCGATGAGCGCGAGTCGGAACACGTGCCCGGCGGCGCGCGCCGCCGGATCGCGCAGGCAGGCCCACAGCAGCGGCCCGACCTCCGACTGGAGCCGCAGCTCCTCGTGCACGAGCCGCGACGACTGCGTGAGCGCCGCGACCTCGAGGAAGAAGCGACCGGCCGCGCGCCGCGCGCCGCCCGGGGTCTCGGCGTCGGCGCGCGCGTCGATGTCGACGAGGCCGAGGACGTCGTCCTCCGAGGCGCGGTCGCAGGCGACCTCGGCGCAGGTGACGGCGATCGCCCGGTAGTGGAGCGCGAGGTCGCGCAGCTCGATGCGGCTGAGCCGGCGCACGCGCTCGTCGACGAGGCGGCGCGCGGTGTCGCGGTCGAAGGTGACGAAGGAGCCGCCGTCGCGCCCGCGACGCGTGCGCACGAGGCCGTTCGCGCGGAGGCTCTCGAGCGCCTCGCGGGCGGTGACGACGGCGACGCCCAGGCTGCGCGCGAGGTCGGACTCGCTGGGCAGCCGCTCGCCGTCGCGGAGCACGCCGGCGACGATCGCGTCCTCCAGCCGGCGCTCGACGAGGAAGGCGCGGCCGGCGCCGTCGAGCGGGGCGAAGACGACGGCGCGGGCGGCGTCACCCCGGCCCGGCTGATACGGCATTCGACCTCCTCGGGCCTCGTCGCGCACGGCGCCTCCGCGGGCGTTCCCCGACGCTAACAGCGCGAACCCGAAAGAAAACATATGGTTGTGTTCCATTTAGACATCTGGTTGCATATGATTTCGTCATCCAGTCGCAGCTGCACATCGAAGGAGATGTCATGGCGAACGCGCAGCCGGCTATCCGGCTCACCGGGCTCACACGCGAGTTCGGCTCCGTCACGGCCGTCGACCACGTCGACCTCGAGATCGCCGAGGGCGAGTTCTTCTCGATGCTCGGCCCCTCCGGGTCGGGCAAGACGACCGTCCTGCGCCTCATCGCGGGCTTCGAGCAGCCCACGAGCGGCGCCGTCGAGCTCTTCGGCGAGGACGTCACCCGGAAGGCGCCGTTCGATCGCGACGTCAACACGGTCTTCCAGGACTACGCCCTCTTCCCCCACATGAGCGTCGTCGACAACGTCGCCTACGGCCTGCGCGTGCGCGGCATGGGCAAGCACGACCGCACCCGGCGGGCCATGCAGGCGCTCGAGTCGGTGCGGCTCGACCACGTCGCCCAGCGCCACCCCTCGCAGCTCTCCGGCGGTCAGCGCCAGCGCGTCGCGCTCGCCCGCGCCACCGTCGTCGAGCCGAAGGCGCTGCTGCTCGACGAGCCGCTCGGCGCGCTCGACCTCAAGCTGCGCGAGCAGATGCAGGTCGAGCTCAAGCAGATCCAGCGCGATCTCGGCATCACCTTCATCTTCGTCACCCACGACCAGGAGGAGGCCCTCACCCTCTCCGACCGCATCGCCGTGTTCAACGCCGGCCGCATCGAGCAGCTCGGCACGCCCCTCGAGCTCTACGAGCGCCCAGTCTCGCGCTTCGTCGCCGACTTCGTGGGCACGTCGAACCTCTTCGACGGCGAGCTCTCGGCTCGCATCCTCGGCCGCTCGGGCCACCACTCGCTGCGCCCCGAGAAGCTCGACATCGCCGCCCTCTCGACCGGCGAGCCGGGTCTGCGCGAGGCGCCCGGCACGATCGTCGAGGCCATCTACCTCGGCAGCGGCGTGCGCGTCGTCGTCGACCTCGACGCCGGGAAGCGCGTGAGTGTGCTCGCACAGAACCGCGGCGGCGCGACGTTCGCCGACAGTCGCGGCGAGCGCGTGTTCGTGACCTGGCACGACGACGACGTCGTCGCCCTCGACGCGGCCTGAGCCGGATGCCGGATGCGGCGCGCAGGCCCCGCATCCGCTTCTCTCTCCCCCTCGCATCCATCGGACCACCCATCACCCTCATGAGCGGGCCGCCGGCCGAGCCCCGGCCGACGGCCCCCGACCCAAGGAGACACCCATGCGAAAGCGAATCGCGCAACGGAGCGCGGCACTCGGCATCGCCGCGGCGGCGATCGTCGCCCTCTCCGCCTGCGGCACGTCCGGCGCCTCGTCGGGCGGCGACGCCAAGGCCGCCACCCAGCTCGGCGCTGGCGAGGGCAAGGTCTCGATCCTCGCCTGGCCCGGCTACGTCGAGAACGGCTCCAACGACCCGAACGTCGACTGGGTCACGCCCTTCGAGACGCAGACCGGCTGCCAGGTCACGGTCAAGACGTTCGGCACCTCCGACGAGGCGCTCAACCTCATGAAGACGGGCGAGTACGACGTCGTCTCGGCCTCCGGCGACGCCTCGCTGCGCCTCATCGCCTCGGGCGACGTCGTGCCCATCAACCCCGACCTGCTGCAGAACTACGCCGGCGTCTTCGACTTCCTGAAGAACAAGCAGTGGAACTCCGTCGACGGGGTGCCCTACGGCGTCCCGCACGGCTACGGCGCGAACCTGCTCATGTACAACACGGAGGCCTTCCCGACGGCGCCGACCTCGTGGGACGTCGTCTTCGACAAGGCATCGGAGCACACCGGCAAGGTCACCGCCTACGACTCCCCCATCTACATCGCCGACGCCGCCGTCTATCTCATGGCGCACAAGCCGGAGCTCGGCATCACGAACCCCTACGCGCTCGACGAGACGCAGCTGCAGGCCGCCGTCGACCTGCTCAAGGCGCAGCGCGGCCACATCAGCGAGTACTGGGGCGACTACCTCAAGGAGGTGCAGGCGTTCCAGTCGGGCTCGTCGGTCGTCGGCACCTCGTGGCAGGTGATCCAGAACACGCTCGAGGGCGAGGGCGGCAAGACGGCCGTCGTGCGCCCGAGCGAGGGCGTGACCGGCTGGTCCGACACGTGGATGATCGCGTCGAAGGCGAAGAGCCCGAACTGCGCGTACGCGTGGCTCGACTACATCGCATCCCCGGAAGCCAACGCCAAGGCGACCGCGTTCTTCGGCGAGGCGCCCTCGAGCCAGGAGGCGTGCAAGTTCCGCGACGACTGCGAGGCCTACCACGCCGGCGACGCGAAGTACGCCGAGGGCATCTGGTACTGGACGACGCCCGTCGAGAAGTGCCTCGACGGCCGTACCGACGTCAAGTGCACCGACTACACCCGCTGGACGGCGGCGTGGCAGGAGATCAAGGGCTAGCAGCGCCCTCCGCGTCGGGCCGGCCGGCCGGTTCGCAGCCGGCCGGCCCGACGGCACCGGAGCCCGGATGCCGGGGCGGCGCCCCTCCCTCCGGCGGCCCCGCCCCGGCATCCGCTCCGCTCCATCCCGACCCGCCCCGAGAGGACCAGACGCATGACGACGACGTCTCCGTCGCCCCGCCGCACGGCGCCCGCCGACCGCGGCGCCCGCCCGCCCGTCCCCCGGCCGCCCCGCTCGGCCGCGCGCGACGCCTCGGCCTTCCTGACCTCGCACCCGCGCACGCGACTCGCGCTGCTGCTCACCGCGCCCATGTTCTGGCTCGGCGTCGTCTACATCGTGGCGCTGCTGCTCCTGCTCGTGACGGCGTTCTGGAGCGTCGACTCGTTCACCGGCCGGGTGCGCACCGAGTTCACCTTCGCGAACATCGTGCAGCTGTTCACCGATGCCGTCATCCAGACCGTCACCTGGCGCACGCTCCTCATCGCCGTCGCGGTGACCGTCATCGACGTCGCGATCGCCCTGCCCATCGCGTTCTTCATGGCGAAGGTCGCGAGCCCCGGGCTCAAGCGCGCGCTCGTCGTCCTCGTGCTCATGCCGCTGTGGGCGTCGTACCTCGTGAAGGCGTACGCGTGGCGCTCCATGCTCTCCGACAACGGCGTGCTCGACTGGCTGCTCTCGCCGGTGGGCGGCACGTCGCCCGGCTTCGGCGTCGCGGGCGTGATCATGACGCTCGCCTACCTGTGGCTGCCGTACGTCATCCTGCCCATCCACGCAGGGCTCGAGCGGGTGCCCGACTCGCTGCTGGAGGCCTCCAGCGACCTCGGCGCGAAGACGCCGCGCACGCTGCTGCTCGTCGTGCTGCCGCTCGCGCTGCCCGCGATCATCGCCGGCACGATCTTCAGCTTCTGCCTGTCGCTCGGCGACTACATCACGGTCAACATCGTCGGCGGCGCGAACCAGATGCTCGGCAACCTCGTCTACACGTACGTCGGCACGGGCAACAACCTGCCGCTCGCATCCGCCATCGCGCTCGTGCCGATCGTCATCGTGTTCGCCTACCTGTTCCTCGTGCGCCGCACGGGGGCGCTCGACAACCTGTAGGAAGGCGCCGACATGCGACTCTCCCGCACCACCCGCGTCGTGCTCGGCGCGCTCACCGCGCTCATCCTGCTCGTCGTCTACACGCCGCTCGTCGTCGTGCTGCTCAACTCGTTCTCGACCTCGACCTCGCTCAGCTGGCCCCCGCCCGGGTTCACGCTCGAGTGGTGGGGCCGGGCCTTCGGCAACGAGGGCGCCATGCGGGCCGTGCTCACCTCGGTGTTCGTGGCGCTCATCGCGACGGCCATCGCGCTCGTGCTGGGCACGCTCATCTCGTTCGCCCTGCAGCGCTTCGCGTTCTTCGGCCGCGACGTGGTGAGCCTGCTCGTGATCCTGCCGATCGCGCTGCCGGGCATCGTCACCGGTCTCGCGCTGAACAACTTCTTCAAGACGATCCTCGGCGTCGACCTCTCGATCTGGACGATCGTCGTCTCGCACGCGACCTTCTGCATCGTGACGGTCTACAACAACGTCATCGCCCGGCTCCGCCGCATGGGCACGAACCTCGAGGAGGCCTCCGCCGACCTCGGCGCGGGCGTGTGGACGACGTTCCGCCTGGTCACCTTCCCGCAGCTGCGCTCAGCACTGCTGGCGGGCGGGCTGCTCGCCTTCGCGCTCTCCTTCGACGAGATCATCGTGACGACGTTCACGGTCGGCCAGGGCGTGCAGACGCTGCCGATCTGGATCCTGGAGAACATGTTCCGGCCCAACCAGGCGCCCGTCGTGGCCGTCGTCGCGGTGGTGCTGATCGTCGTCTCGATCGTGCCGATCTCCCTCGCCCAGCGCCTCTCCGGCGACGACGACGGCCGCCGCACCGCCTAGCGCTCCAGGCCGGTCGCGCTCCGTCCCCCTGTCCGACGATGTATGGGTTTCGCTGCTCCGTATGGCATACGGAGCAGCGAAACCCATACGTCGTTCGCGAGCGCCCGCCGCGGCGACGCATACTGGGGGGAGGCCGGAGCGCACGAGCGCAGGCCCGAAGGAGCATCCGTGAACGACTCGACGCATCCGCGGCTCGCGGCGCACCGCGAGCTCCTCGAGGGCATCCGCACGATCGCCGTGGTGGGCGCCTCGGACGACCCGTCGAAAGCGGCGCACGCGATCCCGCGGCTGCTCGTCGAGGCCGGGTACGACGTGATCCCGGTCAATCCCAACCGGGACGAGGTGTTCGGGCTGCCCGCCTACCCTCGGCTCGCCGACGTCCCGCGGCACGTGGACCTCGTGAACGTATTCCGTCCCGCGGCGTTCGCACCCGGCATCGCGCGCGAGTCGGTCGCGATCGGCGCCGACGCGTTCTGGCTGCAGCTCGACCTGCGTTCCCCCGAGGCGCGCGCGATCTGCGAGGATGCCGGGCTCGCCTACGTCGAGGACGAGTGCCTCGGCGTGGTCGTGCGCGTGCTCGGCGTGCACCCGCGGCCCCTCCCCGAGGACTGACCCGGGCCGGGACCGACCGTCGCTCCGCGAGCGCGCGGTCGCATCGAGGCGGACCCGGCGCATTCCCTGTTCGCCGTCCGCAGACAGGCGCTCCCACCGGGCCTTCTCCCGGCCGCCGGGAGGACGCGTGCCATAGCGTCGAGACCACGGTCCCGGCAGCGGGCCGGTGAGGAGCACGACACGACATGGGATTCTTCGACCGACTCTTCGGCGCCTCCGAGCGGGAGCCCGAGCGAGACCCCGACGCCTGGCGCGCGAACCACCAGGCCAGGCCGGGCGGGCAGGGAGCCTGGCAGCCGGGCGCGCCGACGGCCGGCCCCGCCGGCGCCGGCCGCGCTCCGCTGAGCGAGGACGAGCGCGCTGTCGAGCGCTACCGCTACCTCCTGCAGACCGCCCCGCCCGACCAGATCGAGCGGGTGCACGCCGAGGCCTTCGCGAAGCTCAGCCCCGAGCAGCGCCGCCTCGTGTTCGACCGGCTCGCGGAGTCGACCCCTCCGGGCGAGGCGCCCAGGAGCGACGGGCCCGACGCGCTCGCCCGCGCGGCGACGCGACAGGAGATGCGCGAGCCCGGCTTCATGGAGCGGGCCCTGGGCGACCGCTCGGCCAGCGGCCGCGACGGCGGGCTCTTCGGCGGAGGCGGAGGCGGCGGGCTCGGCTTCGGCGGCATCCTCGGCGCCTCGATCCTCGGCGTGGTCGTCGGCAACGTCGTGTCGAGCGCGATCGTGGCACCCCTGTTCGCGGGCTTCGGCGACGACCTCTCCGCGGCCGCCGACGGGGTCGGCGACGGGTTCGGCGACGCGACGACCGACGCCGCCGGGAGCGTCGGCGATGCGGCCGCCGACTCCGGTCTCGGCGGTCTCTTCGGCGGCGACTGGGGCGGCTTCGACGGCGGCGGCGACGGGTTCGAGTTCTAGCCCGGGAGGTCTCGCAGCGCATCGCCTCGGCCCCGGCTCCCGCGCCCTCCGCGGGAGCCGGGGCCGAGGCCCGTCCGGGCCCTGTCCGAACCGTGGGGACGGATGCCGGTGGCCGCGGCGGCGACCCCCGGAACCATGCGGGAGCCGCCCGTCGACCCGCCCCGCGCTCGACGCGTCTCCCCACCGTTCGGACGCCCCGCCGGAGAGCAGGCGCGGCGGCGCCTCCCGCATCCGCGCCCCCACACTCAGCGGCAAGTCACGTGCCCGAGCAGGCAAGCGCGCTCCGAGGCGCGCCTGCCATCCTGTTCGGACACCGGAAGACCGGAAGGACAGGGAGGTCCACATGGAATCGACGCAGCTCGATCTCACGACGTACGAGGGTCTGCTCGCGGCCATCGCCCCGGCCGAGGGAGCCCCCTCGCGCGAGGTCACCGACCCGGCGACGGGCGAGGTCATCGGGCTCGTCCCCGTGCAGACCCCGGCGGACGTGGATGCCGCGATCACGCGCGCCGAGGCCGCGCAGCCCGCCTGGGAGGCGCTCGGCCACGAGGAGCGCAGCGCCGCGCTCCTGCGCGCCGCCGACGCCGTCGAGCGCTCGGCCGAGGCGCTCGCCCGCATCTCCTCGCGCGAGTCGGGCAAGCCGCTCAACGGCCCCGGCGCCCGCTTCGAGGCCGGCGCGTGCGCGATCTGGCTCCGCACCGCGGCCGCCACGCAGCTCGACCCGCAGGTCGTCGTCGACGACGAGTCGGGCCACGCCGTGCTGCACTACCGCGCGATCGGCGTCGTCGGCGCCATCACGCCGTGGAACTGGCCCATGATGATCGCCGTCTGGCAGATCGCGCCGTCGCTGCGCATGGGCAACACGGTCGTCATCAAGCCGTCGGAGTACACGACGCTGTGCGGCCTCGCGATCGCCGCGGTCATCAACCAGGAGCTGCCCGAGGGCGTGCTCGAGGTGGTGACCGGCGCCGGCGACATCGGCGGCGTCCTCACCGCCGACCCGCGCATCGGCAAGGTCATGTTCACGGGCTCCACCGCGACCGGCAAGCGCATCATCGGCGCGACCGCCGACAACCTCACCCGGCTCACGCTCGAGCTCGGCGGCAACGACCCGGGCATCGTGCTCCCCGACGCCGACCCGAAGGCCATCGCCGAGGGCCTGTTCTGGGGCGCCTTCATCAACACCGGCCAGACCTGCGCGGCGCTCAAGCGCCTCTACGTGCACGACAGCATCTACGATGCCGTCGTCGACGAGCTCGCCGCCTTCGCCGCCGCCATCCCCATGGGTCCCGGCGTCGAGGAGCAGAACCTGCTCGGCCCGCTGCAGAACGCGAAGCAGCGCGAGATCGTCGCGAAGCTCGTCGACGAGGCGAAGGCCTCGGGCGCGCGCGTCGTGCTCGGCGGCGAGCCGGACGCCGACGCTCCCGGCTACTTCTACCCGACGACGATCGTCGCCGACGTCGACCCGTCGAACCCGCTCGTCGTGGAGGAGCAGTTCGGCCCCGCCCTGCCCGTCATCCGCTACTCGGACGTCGACGAGGCGATCGCCGAGGCCAACCGCCTGAACGTGGGCCTCGGCTCGTCGGTGTGGTCGAGCGACCCCGCCCGCGCCCGCGAGGTGGCCGCGCGCATCAAGGCCGGCACGACGTGGATCAACGCGCACGGCGCGCTGCACCCGATCGTGCCGTTCGGCGGCGTCAAGGGCTCGGGCTACGGCCTCGAGTTCGGTCCCGAGGGCCTCAAGGCGGTCGCCTACCCGCACGTCATCAACGGCTAGCGCGCATCTCCTCGCGGCTTCGCGCCGCGCTGCCACGGGTCCCGCATCCTCGTCAGCCCGACGAGGATGCGGGACCCGTGCCGCCTCGACGGCCGCCGGGTCAGACGGGTACGGGTCCGCCTGCGGCGGGAGCGAGAGCGCCGGCGGGCTTGGGCGCGACGCCCGTCGCCCCGCGACGGATGCCGCGCAGGCCGCGCACCGCCCGCAGCACCGCGACGTGCACCACCGGGTCGGCGAGCATGCGCGTGTGCCCGCGCATGCGCACGAGCACGTTGGTGCCCCGGTCGAGTCGGCTCGCCTCGGTCACGAGCGCGTCGTGGGTCGCGTAGATGGAGACGATGCGATCGTCCACGTCGGGCCGCTCGGCGAGGTAGACGGTGCCGGCGCTCGTGCGCGCGAGCTCCATGAGCCGGGCCGAGCGGCGGAACCGCTCGACGATGCGCGTGCCGCGGAACGGCGTCGCGATGGCGATCACGCCGGCGATGGCGTCGCGGCCATCGCGCGGGTCGAGCAGCGCCAGCTTGCCGACCAGACCGCCCTTGCTGTGCGTCACGAGCACCACGTCGCGCAGGCCCCGCTGGCGCAGCTCCCGCAGGAGGCGCTGCGCCAGCACGCGCGCCGGGGCCGTCATCCGGCCCAGGTTCGGCGAGACGTGCACGGGGTGACCGTGGGCGTTCAGCACGTCGAGCACGGGGATGAGGAAGTCCCAGCGCTCGTAGATGCCGGGCACGGGCACCACGACGGGCAGGTCGGCTCGGCCCGGCGCGAACCGGGACTCGGATGCCGGCGCCAGCGTCGACCGCGCGTGCCAGGCCGCCACGTGGAAGGCGTCGGCGAGGGCGATGCGCGCCCGTCGCCGCGTGCGCCGGACGAGCGCGACGGCCCGCCACAGCCTCGCCCGCTGCACGGGGTCGAGCCGCTCCAGCTCGGCGCGCTCGCGACGCGCGAGCTCCGAGTCGCGCCACCGGCTCGCGAGCTCCGCCCGCAGCTCGAGGCGCACGCGCCGGGCGACGCCGGGCAGACGCGCACGGGGAGCAAGGTGCCGCGCGCTATGCGCGGCGGGCACGGGCGCCGTCCTCGTTCCGCTCCCCCGGGACGCCGCGGCCGCGGCTTCGGCGGCAGACCGGGCGGGCGTCGAGGGCGACCGGGACGGCGGACGCGGGCGTCATTCGAGGGCGCGGGCGCTCGCCACGGCGAGCGCGATGGGGTCGAGGTCGGTGTACGGCTGGTACATCTCCGAGAAGAGCCGCGAGCCCTCGGGGGTCAGCCGGGCCTCCCCGCCGACCCACTCCGCGACGCCCTCCTCGCGCTCGATGGGCTCGCCGAGCGCGACCATGGCGAAGGGGACGAGCGGCTGCCCGTCGCCCGTGAGCACGTGCACCATGGCGTCGCCGCCGTGGATGTCCACGACGGGGTCGTGGAAGGCGATGTCGAGGAGGCCGCCGTGGGCGACGACGTGGAAGCCGCCCATGAACCGGATCGTGCCGTGCAGCCCGTCGGCCTCGTGGCGCAGGTCGTCATCGTGCCCCTCGGGGACGCGGCGGAAGACGAAGTCGGTCTCCTCGCGGCGCACGCCCTGCAGTTCGACCCGTCCGCCCGAGCGCTCGATGTAGCCGAAGAAGGACTCCTTGATCGACCATCGGAGATCGCCGCGCCACTGCAGCACCTGAGCGTCCATACGTGCACCGTACCCAAGGAGCCTGCCGACACGCACGGATTCTCCGGCGGGGCGCCGGCTCCGACGGCCGTCCGCGGCCGCCTCGGCGACGGCGCCCCCGCTACTGTGGGCGCATGCCGAAAATCGTCGACCACGACGAGCGCCGACGCGAGATCGTGCTCGCCACCTGGCGGCTCATCGCGCGGCAGGGGTTCGCGCGGACGACGATGCGGGAGATCGCCCGTGAGGCGGGGTTCGCGAACGGGGCGCTCACGCCCTACTTCACGGGGAAGGACGCGATCCTCGAAGCCGCGTTCGAGCACGTGTTCGCGTCCACGTCCGCGCGCATCGCGCAGGCGAGCCGCGGCGCCCGCGGCCTGGACGCGCTCCGCGTCGCGCTGGGCGAGATCCTGCCGGTCACCGAGGACGCCAAGCTCGAGGCGCGCATCGTGCTCGCGTTCTGGGACCTCGCGCTCACCAACCCCGAGCTGCGCGAGATCCACGACACGGCCATGCGAGCCTGGCGCGAGCGCTTCGAGGAGCACGCGCGCGACGCGATCGCCGACGGCGGGCTCGACCCGCGCGTCGACCCGGCGGGCTTCGCGGACCGGCTCCTCGTCTTCGCGATCGGCACGCAGTCGTTCGCGGCGCTCGACCCCGACCACTACTCGAGCGAGCGGCTCGCGGACCTCGCCGAGGGGTTCCTGCGGGATGCCGGCGGCACTGCCGAGGGCTGAGGCGAGGGCGACCGAGCGCCGAGCCGCACGCGGCGGGTGCGAGGCGAGGCTCAGGGATGCACGAGCAGAGTCGCCGCGAACACCGCCGGCACCGAGAGCAGCGTGGTGAGCAGGATGGACTCCCTCGCGAGCCGCTCTCCCACGCCGAACTGGCTCGAATAGGTGAAGATGTTCTGCGCCGCGGGAAGCGCGGCGGTCACCACCACCGCGAGCAGCGTCTGCCCGGTGATGCCGAATGCGAATACCGCGAGCGCCCACGCCGCGACAGGATGCACGATCGATTTCAGGATCGTCGCCGTGAGCACCTGGCCGCGCTCCGGACCGCGCAGCGGAACGGAATTGTTGCGCATCGACATGCCGAAAGCGAGCAGCACCGCGGGAACGCTCATTCCGCCGATGAGCCCGATGGGATCCATGATGAAGTCCGGCACCTCGATGCGCAGAGCGGACAGCGCGAGACCGCTCAAGGAGCCGATGACGATGGGATTCCGGAATGGGCGGAGGAGATAGTCGTGGAATCGAAGACGGGGCGCGTCCGCGCTCCGCGACCCGATATCGAGCAGCGCCATCATGACCGGCGTCACGATCAGCTGCTGCAGGAGCGTCACCGGCGCGACGAGCGTCGCATCCCCGAGCACGTAGACGGCGATGGGAATGCCGAGATTGCCGGTGTTCACGTAGCTCGACGCCATTGCGCCGACGGCGCCCGCGCCGAGGCCCCATTTCCGGAATCCGGCGATGACGCCGTAGACCGCCGCCATGCAGGTCATCGCGATCGCCGTGACGGTGAACTGATGCGAGAAGAGGATCTCGAGTCTCGCCTCGGAGAGGAGCTGGAACATGAGCGCCGGGGTGGCGACGTAGAACGCGAGCTTCGTGAGGCCCTGCTGCCCCGTCGAGCCGAGCCAGCCGGTGCGCCCGATGATCGCGCCGACGAGGACGATGACCCCGATGACCGTGAATCCCTGCAGGACGCCCAGCATTCGGCGCGCGCTCCTCGCTTCTCGACTCCGTCTCCCGCCGCGGTCGCCCGCGCACGTCGTCAATGGTACGGGCGAGCAGGATGCCGCCGCGACGCGCCGGACGGGAGAAGCCGGCCGGGAATGCGCCTTTCACCTCGGAATACGCGGAGGAAATGCATGCGCGCCGCGCACTTCCCATCGCACGCAGATGAATTCATGGTTATGATCTTCGCGGACCCCCACAGAAATGGAGACAGCAGTGGCTCGTAAGGTCATCTACCAGCTCGTCGACGATCTCGACAACACGCCCCTCGAAGAGGGCGACGGCGAGACCATCGAGTTCTCGCTCGACGGGAACGACTACGAAATCGACCTTTCCGAGGGGCACGCGAAGGTGCTGCGGACGATGCTCGGCAAGTACATCGCCGTCGCCCGCCGCCCGGAAAGCTCGAGCACGCCCCGCCGCACGCGCAGCACGAATTCCCGCCCCGCCCGTTCGACCCCTCGCGGCGATCTCGCCGAGGTGCGCTCCTGGGCGAACGAGAACGGCTACACGGTCTCCGACCGCGGTCGAGTGCCCCTCGCCGTGCTCGAGGCCTACGACGCGGCGCACTGACGTCGCGACCTTCCTCCAGCATACGGGAGGAGCCGGTCGGGAAAGCGTTCGCGTTCCTCGTGAAGACTTCTCGACTTCGGAGACGGGCGGTCCGATGAATGTTCATCGGACCGCCCGTTTCCGTTCTCGCTCAGGTATTCATGGACGCCGGGTCCCATTTCGCCGTTCGAATTCGACTCGATTCGTATCGGAAATTCGAGGGCCGTCCCGAGACGCGTATTCGCCCCTCCGGCGAATCCGGAGGGGCGAATACGCTCACGGGCGTCGCGACCTGCGCGGGAGCCCGGGCGAAGAAGCTCGCGCTACGCGGCGGCGAGCACGGGCCGAGCCGCGGCCCGCACGACGATGGCGCCGTCGACGAGCGCGGCGTAGACCGTCGCGCCCTGCGTCGCCGGAGCTGCCATCGCGCCCGCGGAGACGCCCGCAGCTCCCGCATCCTGCTCGAGCACGGGCATCTCGCCCGACACGAGCAGGTCGGCGATCCGGTCGTCGAGCTCGCGCTGGACGACGCGGCGCAGCGGCCGCGCGCCGTACTCGGGCTCGTAGCCGATCTCGACCAGCCGCTCGAGCACCTCGTCGGTCACCGTGAGCTCGGCGCCGGAGCGGGCGAGCCGCTCGGCCGACTCGCGCACGAGCAGACGGGCGATGTCGCGCAGCTCCGCGCGCGAGAGCTTGCGGAACAGCACGATGTCGTCGATGCGGTTGAGGAACTCGGGTCGCATGGCCTCGCGGAGCTTGCCCATGACGCGGGCGCGCAGCTCGCGCTCCGAGCCGAATCCCGTGTCGTCGGCCGCCGTGAAGCCGAGCGCCCCGGCCTTGCTCGCGAGGAACTCGGAGCCGAGGTTCGACGTCATGATGACGACCGTGTTGCGGAAGTCGACCGTGCGCCCCTGCCCGTCGGTCAGGCGCCCGTCGTCGAGCACCTGCAGCAGCAGGTTGAAGACGTCGGGGTGGGCCTTCTCGATCTCGTCGAGCAGGATGACGGAGTAGGGGTTGCGGCGCACGCGCTCGGTGAGCTGGCCCGCCTCGTCGTAGCCGACGTATCCCGGAGGGGCGCCGACCAGTCGGCTCACCGTGTGCCGCTCGCCGAACTCGCTCATGTCGAAGCGCAGCATCGAGCGCTCGTCGCCGAAGAGCGACGCCGCGAGCGCCTTCGCGAGCTCGGTCTTGCCCACGCCCGTGGGGCCCAGGAAGAGGAACGAGCCGATCGGGCGGCGCGCATCGGCCATGCCTGAGCGGGAGCGCCGGATGGCCTTCGAGACGGCCTCGACCGCGTCGTGCTGACCGACGACGCGCTCGTGCAGCTCGCGCTCGAGGCTCGACAGGCGCACCCGCTCGTCGGCGCCGAGACGCGAGGCGGGGATACCGGTGGCGCGGCTCACGATCTCGGCGATGTCGTCCTCGGTGACGAGGAGGGGCTCGTCGGACGCTGCGGTCTCACGACGGTCGGACGCGTCGGACGCGGTCGCGGAGTCCGCCTCGGGCGCCGCGGCGGTCGTCGCGACGGCGGCCGGAACCGGGGCGGAGGCGCGCACGGCGTCGATCTCCCGCTGCACGGCGAGCATGTCGTCGCGCAGGCGCGACGCCTCCTCATAGTGCTCCGCGGAGACCGCCGCGTTCTTCTCCGCCTCGAGCTCGGCGAGGCTCGCCATCAGCTCGGCGACGCGCACGCGCGCCGCCTCCGCCCGCGCCGCCTCGACGGCGCGGGCGGCCTCGGCGGCGGCGTCGACCGGGGCGTCCGCCGAGTCGGCGGCGGGCTCCCCGCCCTCGGCCCGGCCGTCGCGCATGCGCAGCCGCGCACCGGCCTGGTCGATCAGGTCGATCGCCTTGTCGGGCAGGAAGCGGTCGGTCACGTACCGGTTCGAGAGCTCGACGGCGGCGCGCAGCGCCTCGTCGGAGTAGCGCACGCCGTGGTGCTCCTCGTAGGCCTCGCGGAGGCCCTCGAGGATGCGCACGGCGTCGTCGAGGCCCGG